>Ga0214479_100230_pt1 | contig 35518 bp, 25 predicted proteins | sample M1_20Mar14CPVII9_5_FD_165054 | JGI IMG/M metagenome (GOLD analysis project Ga0214479, IMG submission 165054) | Marine eukaryotic communities from Monterey Bay, California, United States - M1_20Mar14CPVII9sort6BwellE14 | ecosystem: Environmental > Aquatic > Marine > Unclassified | place: USA...
GGTGGAATGAAGTCTTGATTTATCAAGACTTGCAACCACCCACAGCCGATATAGACATGCTGTCAATAAATATATCTACTTACAGCCCATTATATATCATCTATTGCAATAACTAATAGCCGTAAATCATCATCATGAAGTTCTCTACTATAACAATTTCAGCGCTTAGCATCATCGCCTCAGCCACCCAGGCAAATGCTCGTCGTCGTCATCTCAACATCAAGGGTGAGGAATCTGATGCGTCCATGTCATATATGTTATCTCCTGCGAGGGGTAGTAGCAAGTCGAAGTCAGCTACTGGGGCTCCTACTGGATCGCCTACCGGGTCACCTACTTCTGCTCCGATTCCCGAGGTATGTGATATATGTTTTTTGTTGTTAGTATGAAACGACGATATGATGATGGCGACGATATCATATCTCTCTAACTACTCTAATCTCTAAATTTTTTATATATGACGATAACAGCCCGGCGAATGCAATTCTGTAATCACCACGGGTAATGATAATGGTAATGTCTTTACTCTCCAAAAAAGTCTCCAGTGTGATTGTCCTGGTGTTGACTTTACATCTGGATTGCCAGATCCATTATCAACCATCAAGCCGGCCTTGACGATTGATGGTCAGGGAATTGTGTTAAATCTCAATGGGTATACTGTGGAATGTGAGACTGGTGCTGGTATTGTAAGTGATGTTATCAAAGTACTTGGTAAAGCTAATACAGTCATGGGGCCTGGTACACGTGAGTATAAATAATGATGAAAAGCCATTTTCCATGTTTATGAGTATAATATTTCTGATTCTATATCTCATCATATTATCAATAGTCAAGGGTGGAGGTGGAGGCGCTGCTGGTATCAATTTGTCTTCCTTTGGCGGTGGATTCCATACTATAGACGGCGTTAATATCGGTCCTAATAGTAAGTTCACATCGTTCTCTGTCATAAAGAAATATATAATATGTACATGTATTTTACTGAGTGATCTTCTATCTATTCTTTACTACATTAAAAAACCTCAGCTGTCGAAGGTATTAAAATCCAGTCAAATGACAATACTCTCATTAACAATTTCATCACAGAGACTAGGACCGATGGTGTGGCTATTTTAGGTAATGCTAGGAATATCATTAAAGGCAATACAATTGTCAATACAGGAAGAGGAATTGGTCTTGACGTTGGAATCAACCTTAGCCAAAGATCAATAAGCACATCAGACGATAATCTAATTCTAGAGAACACAATTATCTCTTCGAAGGGTGCTGGGATCACTGTAATTGGCAAACGTGTAGTCATTCAAGGAAATACAATTAACCAAAGTGGTGGAAATGGAATTCAGGTGATTTCACTTACCAGTGAAGACGTCATTAGTGAAGACGTCATTAGTGAAGACGTCATTATCAAGGACAATAGCATCACAAACAGTGGTGAATTTGGCATTGCAATTCTTGCTGGGACCTTGGATACAGTTGTGATTGGAAATACTCTTGCAGGAAATACAAATGGTACCATTGATAACCAGGGAACTGGTTCAGTCTTCGCTGGTAATGTCCCTCCTCTGATGTGAGCATGCTAAAGTTTCATGTTCGGGAAGACTGATGAGTGGTTTTGTTAGGTATATGTTAGTGGAAGACCTATGTTAGGTCTGGTGTATCTAATAGATGTGTTTTAGAGAAGAAGATTGGGTGTTAGAAGAATAGAATGGACATTGTTTAGTTTGTAAAAAGTCCAAGCCAAGTAGAAATAATAAGCGTAATAGAGATAAAGAGTTTTGTTACTGGGCATTTGTATATCTTCCTTTCCTTCCAATTGTGTAGATGATTACTTATTTACCAGTTGACACCTTAAGGCTCAATGGTATGCTCGCTAACCGTCGTTCAACTATTAGCTTCATTACTTAGTTTAATTTGAAAACACCAAACAACTACTTTACATCTAGACTTCTTCCATAACAAACACAACTTCTCGGACACTCTAAATCTCCATCATCTCGAATGGTCGTCCTCCACCGCCCACACTTGATAGTTGGCCGAGAGTCGATACACTTGTAATAGTATGTGTATCAGCACTAAAGCTAATATCAAGGAACTGAGGTTTCTCAATAATAACATTCTCCTCGTTATTATCTGCACCATTATCTTGCTGCTCTTCATCTACTCCACCTTCCTCTTCCATACCACTGCTCGTACTTCTTGTTTTAGCCTCTTCTCGTTGTTTCTGTATCGACCGTAGAACAACCTTACATGTACGAGCCCAAATCTTTAAGGCGGCATAACACTCCTTCGTCTTGTAGAGTACAAGATTACCCTGCTTCTTTCTCCACTTCTTCATTTTTCGTGATAGATCATTAGCATCATTCTTATGTGCCTTGAGTAATTCATCGGCAGTATGTACATCCAATGATGCCAAGAAGTGATACTGCCATGGACGGAGTATATTAGACAAGGCAGTTGGGTTATTCGAGAAGGATAAACGATCTTCAATGGAGGCTAATCCCAACTGAGGTAGATAAAACTCAGACTGGTGATCTGTGAATGGACTTGTGGAACATTCTTCATAGCCCATATCCTCATCGTTATTGTTATACTCGTTGTCGTAATCATTGATAATGATATCATGTTGAGATAGACTGACATTCTTCTTCAGCTTGGGGAATGCCCCAGGAATAGCTCCTTCCTCTTGCTTTTGATTGAATGATATCAACCCTCCATTCTCTTTGTCACTCAGCTCTTCTGAATGAGTATCCATATCATTGATACTAGATACTGCCACATCGTCTTGTGATACTGACGAGGATGCTGAGATCGTTACTTGTACTTGAGTAGCTATATTAGGTGATGGACAACGTGGTGGCAATTGACTTGAATTCCGTACTACACGAGACTGCGACCTTGGAGGCAATCCGATAGACATTGGGATGGCAGCCAGCTCTTGTTGGTGTTGTTGCTGCTGCGGTTGAACCTTTTGAGGAGTATTGAATGGAGTACTGCCATCCATACGAGTCTGAGAGGCAGCCGCCATCTGAGGAGTATTTGATCGTTCAGTTGCCTTGTTTGCCCAAAACAATAGCTTCTCTGCATGCATACGTATACCCTCTGCTGTAGCAGGTGTATCCTTATTATCATTTGTATCCTTATCAATGGTATTCTCATCAAAGAGAGAGATATGATTCATATCCTCAGCACTACCGGCTGTATCCAAACGTTCTCTACCCCCGCCGGCGATACTAACACTGGTACCATCAATCATTTCTAATGTACTACCACTGACTGAGCTACCAAATCTTTCACGAGGTACTACCATTGCACCTGTTTCTTGACTTTGTGCTAACGCGCGGATACGTTGTTGAGATGCTGCTGCTTCTTCTTCCTGTTGAGAAATCGATTTCAAGGATTGTTGTTGGATTGTCAGGGTGTCATCAGCAGCTACTACAGTAGTAGGCTGACATTGAGATAGACTACGTATCTCATCATTCAACTCTTCCAAATCATTCTTTAAACTAGCATTCTCTCCTCTTAGTGTTTGTATCTCTTGTTTGAGAATGACCATTGCCTCATCATTATCACTCTTCTTCTTTTCAGCATCACTACAAGAAGTAGTAGTTGAACAAGTACAATCCTTCAATCTAACTTTCAAATCATGTAATTCCTTTTCATATATAATCTTTTGACTATACAATTCTTTCATTTCACTTTCCATTTCTTCTCGAATTAATAATTCGGTATGTATCCGATCTTTTACTATGTTAGTTATCTGCGATGAACGTTGTTGTATATATTGTTGTGTATTGTATAATATATTGAGTTGATTCTCAATATTGTAGATTGTGTGTAGTATTTCATCTTGAATTGAATTCTTCATACCACATGATTGTTCATTATTGTGTTCTTGTTGTACAGTATGATGGGCTCTGTTTGATGTTAGTTCTTGATGCTCTCTAACCAACGAGTTGATGTGTCGTTTAAGATTAGTAATTTCATTGGATATATTTGCTTTACTTTGTTGTTGTTGTATTTCATCATCGTTAGTGTTACTGTAAATACTATAGGCAGACGTATATGATGATGTAGTTGATAGATCTTCTTCATTGCAACTCTCGGTTGACATCGATCTCGACGACGATGAAGATGATAAACTCATTTTTTTTTCCGTCCTTTTGCAGCACTGTGGAGAACGAGAGAGACGAGACAATGAATGACGACCTTCTTTGATCTACTGCAATATCAATAGCTGGGATCTGAAGTACTGCTGTATTGATTGCAACAGATCGTAGTACTCTGTTACATGCAAGTCGAGCAAGTAGCAAAGAGGTCGGCGGGAAAACTCATTTCACAAAAAGGATACCTCGCGATGAGTAGACACTCGTACTCTCATAAAAATGTTGCTAGTATTGCACCTCTTAACCCCTGCACCTCTCTTCTCTCTACGCATTGTGTGGAGTTCATATGCCATCGCTAGTTACTTTTATTGACCGCTGGAAGCTGAAGAGGTGTGATTCTGGAAGTGGTATATTTTGGGCTGGCAATAATAGTGTGTTAGAAAAAAGGAATCATTTTGGGCTGGTGCATGCACCTTTAACAATATTATTAGAATATGGCAGCATCAAGAGTACGACGGATATTGATAATATCATTAGCATTCACAACACTATCATTATTTCATATAATTGCACATAGTGGTGATATAATTCTCAGAACTTTCGATATTGATATCACTTTATCTCCACCAAATAACAACAATACATCCTTTGCAAATAATATAAAATTTATATCAGTAAACAGATTGGAATATATACGTACACCGGGAAATAAAGAAGAGTTACTACAGATATTTCAAAACATATCCAATAATAACAACAATAATCAAGCATTATTACCCAAAACTGCAAAAGAGATTGCAAAGAAATATAACATACCGGAAACATCAAGAGATGTCACCTGTATACCAAACGAAACAACAACAATTGGGTATATACCATCATCACGTAAATATTACAATACATCATTAGTTAATACTGCTTATGACTATTCAGGCAGAATACCAAAGTTAATATTCCAATCATGGAAGACGAATGAGCTATCATATGAACTGTGTCAACATGTCTTATATTGGTCTAATATGAATCCAGAATATGATTACTTCTTATTTGATGATGATGCAATGGATAACTTTATACAATTAGAATATGGCAATGAGATTTTTTCAAGTTATGCATGTGTCAAAGTTGGTGCAGCCATGTGTGATGTATGGCGTATATTAATAGTATACTTATTTGGTGGATTATACTTTGACTTTGATACGAGATTGGTAGTTCCGTTAGATGATTGGAAGTGGGGTAGTGATGTTGATGTTGTTACTGGACGGAGTTGTAACCTTGCGAAACATAACAGTCCCTTCGGTGGTGGTTGTGCTCATCAATGGGGATTGGTGTAAGTTGTATCTCTGCTTCTCTTAATGCTCTTGCTTATCTCAATAACACATCGACTAACAATTCAAATCAACTCTACTCAAAACACAAAACAATCAATATATAGATATGCACCAAAGCATCCAGTACTTCACGCAGCAATAGTCGAAACATTATCAAACTTAGCACAACGTACCGCCAAGCACGTATACGATATATCATTCTGGTCCTATTACAACGCATGGCGTAATAGTCCATATAATCAAAGTTACACGCCGGGATGGGGAGAAGCCTTCGGTGGACGGATTAGATTTCAAGACAATGATGTTAAGGATGTCATGGTCGAAGGTGAGATGCATTGGGTGAAACAGAAACAGATTTGGCATTCAGAATGTCTATGATAGAAGTGAGGTAGTGCTGAAAAGAGATTGCTTTCTCATAACATTAACACTTGATAGATGGACATACTACTATTCCCATTACTTTGTCAGTACTAATAACTCCTCAAACTACCAATACTGTCAAAATCCATTGGCATAAGGCTTGATAACTTACATATCATTCCATCCTAAATCATCTATCTTTTAACCAAATCGATGCGGTGAGTAAGTTTGACTTAGATGTTCCAGCTTGTTTTAGAAGATCGTCTACCTTTTGCAATGTATTCAGTGTTTGTTCTTTTATATTGTCAGCAGTTCCATCTGTTTGTCCAGAGATATAGACTATACCATTGTGTATTATTGCTCTTGACATTCGTGGATCGTCGGCACCTATTCTTTGTATTGTTGATGTTGTCGTCATGGTACGATGATGATGTATTGATGTATTGCAATTTTTGCTGATGTGATCAAAGCTGTTGATATGAGATGCTATTCTTCTGCTCAGTACTGAACTGATACTTCGAGATGATATTATGAGCATGATGGATGGATTGAATGGAAGAGAACGCCGATGGTAGTTCAAGAACAACTCACTACCATATCAAGCAAAGAGTTGTTTGTTTCAAGATGGTGACCGGTCTATCGCCAAATCTTTCCTAGACATTCATTCTAGCCGACGAGATCTTTTTTTGTCGTCGTTTAAATCACTACTACATTAGATTGGCCACCCCCAATAAGAGGTAGCGCGATTATCAATGACCCCGCCCTACAACGTCAAATCTATTAGCGCCCCTATACTAATACATAATCTATCATAAGTTGCTCAGTCGATATCTCCGAAGAACCATACACAAATCTATTGCATAAGATGTGTCATTTTTATTCTCTCCCCCTACCACATGTTCTCCTATTACTTCCAATATCAACGACGATAATATCAACATCAATGGCAGCATATGAAGCAACATGTCCACCAAACTTCTCAGGTTACAAATCAATGCCAGGATGTACATCGTACTTCATCTGTTCCAACGGATCAGTAGTCTTAACATCAACTTGTGGTACTGGTACAATCTTCAATGAAAATATTGGCGTATGTGACTTGATATCCAATTATAATGGATTTCAATGTACAACTACTGCACCGCCGACTATTGCTCCGACTATATCACCCAAACCTAGTTATAGACCTAGTGTATCACCGAGTAACTCGCCTACGACTAAGGCACCTGTTGTTTATGATGATATTACAAATATATCGTTTTGTGCTGATGACTTTACAGATATAGCCGATACATGCCGTATAGGAAGTTGGTGTCCATCAGGTGATAGTTCAGAATGTCCAAACGGACAATCATGTTTCATAGTAGCAATAAATGGTTGTAATATACGAGATTTTACAAACTACAAGGAAGAGAATAATGGACAAGAAATATATAGTTCACAACATTTACTAATGCCAGAGGGTGGATTAGTTGGACATGTGGATGTTATTAAACCAACTTCATCACCAACAAATAAACCTACAGCTACACCGATAACGGAAAGTCCAATAACGTCAAGTCCATCAATATCACCAACATTACCACTGAAATGGTATGCCGATTATAATTCCAATTGGTCCACAGGAACATGCACCACAGATTGGTGGGTAACATTATCACCCAATATGGTTGGATCAGTTGAGGATGCATTAAATGGTAAAAAGTATTATTTATCTGGAGAGGAATGTTGTGCAGATGTATATGGACATCAAGCAAGTAATGCATGTTTGAATGGATTAACTGTTAGTCCGACGAATGGACCGTCTGTTAGTCCGAGTTTCAGGCCGACGGATGGACCATCTACTGCTTATCCGACTCGTTCTCCGGTAACAAATGAGGTGAGAAGACTTTGTGTCTTTATTGTATCATATGTATTAGGTTTTCAAATCTAAATCTCATCTGTTCATATCATAATCAACATACATATACAAAGCCCACACTCGAGCCCTCAACACAACCACCATATACATCCAAACCTACCTTTCCCCCAATAACAATGTCTCCAATTGCCAAACCACCGGCATCATGGGGATCACCAATACTCGAAACTACTCAAACAGAAGCTCCAATATCATCAAAACCAACAGGTCCTAAAGACTTTACTCAATCAAATGTAATACCGCCCACTACAAATCCTCCATCATCCAAACCAACAATGTATACATTATCACCTGACGAAGTTCAGCATCGATTCTCAACACCAAATAATTACTGTGCAACAAGTGTATCAGAAATCATGTCATCATGTTCATTTACATTACAAACATGTAATCCTGGTGATTTAATGTTATGTCCAAGTGGTACAATGTGTTTTGCTGGATTACATTGTCCAAATCCTAATGAGACAGAGGCACCAAGTGTATCGCCTACGAAGAAAGAGACATTGGAACCAACGTCTCAACCTGTACATCGACTTACCTTGGGGCCCACATCTGAACCTCCTGTAGTTATTATAACAAGATCACCAACTATAAAGCCAACTAAGGAAATAGAGAACTTGCTAACGTCAACAGAGCCTATGACTACTGAGTCTCCTTCGTCCTTGTCACCTACACCACCTCCAACGAATCAACCTACGCCAAGGATGACTCCTCAGCCAATAATAACAACAAATGAACCCACAGTTCATAATGATTTAGACATGTCTAGTACGTACTGGTGTGGCACTGATAGGATGAATGCGGGATTGACGTGCCATAAACGATGTCGAATAGATTCAGAATGTGACGAGGGCGAGACTTGCTATGGATACACCTCATGTGAAGGAGCTGAAGCACCTCTGTCGCCTAGTACTGCTGTTGATATGATAAAGGATATGATAAAGCAACCAACAAATCCCCCATCAAAACAGCCAGTTCAAACTCAAACTCCACCACCAATAGAGGAAACAGATGATGCATATACCCTAGAGTGTAGTCAGCTATGTCTACAGGCAATAAGTACATTCGATTGTCAATACCTCCCACCAACTGAACTCTCGCCTTGTACTGGACCTACATCTGCTTCAGTTAAAGTTGGAGACTTGTGCATAGGAACGGGAGAATGTGATACAGACATGGGATTGAATAATTGTGCCAATGATCATGATATATACTTTAAATTGCAACCATATAAATGTTTTGAACATGGATTTGTCTTTGGTTATGGTGTGTTACCTCCACCTGATGATAATAAGAAGACGAACGAAGAAGTAGTAGAAACTGACGAAGAAGTAGCTTCTGATAATGATCTGGGCAATCCTTTGAGTTTCATCTCCCTAACCCAAAACTCCTCCCTCCGAGACGAGGAGACGGCAATAGACGAAAGCTCAGATTATGATTCCATTAGTTGGCCATCAGATGATGATGAATCAGATCCGTTCAAAGACTTAACTGATGATGAAGTAGAGCGTCTTAAGGATTTACTTCAAGATAACAATAATGATCAGCAGCAGCAGCAGCAGCAAGGGGGATTTTCATATCAAAATGATCAAGGAATGGGATCATGGTGGATGTTGAGAGAGAATCATGCATCAAGAAGAGGTGATACTGGTAGTTGGAAGATCTTTATTATTGCTTCTTCATTATTGGGTGCAGTTTCATCTTGTATGATATAAGTAACATACTAGTATATAATTCATATTGTACAACACAATGTATATAGAGCCGATTATTGGTATGATATGTATGTAGTTTACAAAAGCTCAACTTGGTGGTATAACCCCCCGTTTGATCGTAACCCGGCTTCCTTTATACAATCCCACTACCCAACAATATGGACCAACTAGTCCACTCTTCATAATACCTAGCTTCCGTCCATTCTTGTAAACAGATAATGTGCCCTCATCCAAATCAAGAAGCATTCCTATTTCATCACTAGAAGACATACTCTCCATTCCATCCCAGTCATTACGGCTTAGTATTGAACCATCTACCCAGTTGCTTGAATAGCATTTTGCAGAAGATGTATGGTACATGCAGCATTGAATATTGCTAGTATTGAGTTCCCCATCATCCCATCGACGTCGAGTGAAAAGTTCTACGAAATTTTGGAAGAAATCACTGCAAAGGGGAGATCCATATGCATTTTGATTCGCCTGTCCTGGTCGGATCACCCCCGCCATCAAGCTACGGCTACCACTATATGGTGTAAAAGATGCATAATGTTTTCCTCCCCTTAGTATATTATTGCTCAATGCAGTACCGCAAATTCTATGAGCCCCACTTTCACTATATCTAACACATGAGTCTTCATTATTTACATACTCAGCTCCTCCGATAAGCTGATCAAAAGTAAGTGGTGTTCTAAGTAATTGAAGATTATGATAATCTGCTAATGAATTCTCTCCATCATATTGTGGTAGTGCTGCTAGTTGTTCCTCGGTTGCAATATCTCTTATTACAATACATGCACTCTCCTCGATAAGTGATGAACTACTACCGCTAGCTATACCAAACCTCTTGCATGTTACCGCAAGTTTTAGTAAATCGATTGAAGGTAACAATGATATAATCTTCGATAATGTATCGGTATTGAATAGTACAGCTTCTTTGTATGGGTGAACCATCATGCAAATTCCGCCGCCGACATTCAATATACCAACAGCTTCAACATCCGCACTCATATCATTATCGCTTTGCTACAATATCAAAGATGGAGCTATTTGCTGCCGCACACCGCACAATCTTAGCACAAAATTCATTTAGGTTTTTAACTAAATAAATTAGGTCTAAAACCTAAGACATAGGGTCAAGACCACTTGAATACACTCCTAATACACTTCTTATCACAACGCAGCATAGGAAGGTAGGGCTGCCGTCAACGTTTACGACAGTCTATACTCAACACAATCGTAATGGAATAAGCACTTAGTAGACATGCACAGAAAGATTCGAGGGTATCCTTTGGTATCTTCCCACTTCTCATATTTTTTCCTCATTTTTCAATGACCGCGAGAGTGAATCATAATACTATCGGCCGCTCTCTCTAGTACTATTCTCTAATACCCGATATACAATCTATTATACACCAATACAAAAGTCATGGGTAGACTAAGAGGAAATTCAATAACACCCATAACACCAATCTCTTCCAATAATAAAGAGTTGAAAAAAGAGGGCAGTTCTACAACAACACAATCTAACCATGCTAACAACCATGCTAACTCTATTAATAGCAATGTATCTAGCAATGTAGCATCAAGTAAAGAGAGTAATATACGTGGACTAAAGAAGAAGGGCAAATCCAAGGATGAGAAGAAGAACGAACAAGGTGGTGACAAGGATGTTGTTTTAGATAATAAAGAGTTAGAGCAAGAGAAGGGCAGTACCACTGCAAATATTGAAGATAACAACTCTGCTAACAACTCTACTGATGATAACAATACTGACAATGCTGACAGTTCTGATAAGGCTAATAAGGCTAAGAAGATTGCATCCACTGACACTAACAGCAACTCCGATAATACAGCGGATGTAGAACAAGAGGCAGTACCAACACAAAAATCTAACAACAATTCTAAATTATCTACTGATGATAAGAAGAAGGGCAATAAGAAGAAGAGTAATGATAAGAATAAAAAGAAGGGCAGGGATAAGGGTAAAGATTCTAAAGAGGTGGTAGATGCAGAGGAGACAAAGGGTGAGGTTAAAGAGGAGGTAGATGTCAATGAGGAGGAGGAGGAAGTAGAGAGTGAAGATAATAAAAATGGGACAGTAGAAACTGCTGCAAACAAATCATCCGATAACAATATTGAAGAAGAAGATTTGGATATTAAGGGTAATGATAAATCAGCTGACAATAAATCGGCAGATATATATTCAGATAAGGATGTGGACACAGTATTAGAAGATGCACTACCGGCAGATGGAGAAGATACAGACAATATTGAACAAGAAATTAAAATGGAGGAGAGTAAATCTTCAGATGTGGGTAAATCCAAGAAGAAGTCGGATAAGAAGAAGAAAAAGGGTAAGGACAAGGGTAAAGGCAAGGGAAAGGGTAAAGATAATGCCAGCAAGGGATATGATAAGAGTACAGAAGAAGAGAGTGTAGTAGATATCAAGGAGGGCAGTACTGACACGAACAATGAGGAATTAGATACCAATGAGAACAACGATAAGGAGGAAGAAGATGCCAAATTATCAAATGATAAAGCTGCCGTTGATATCGAGGACGAGGAAGTCAAGTCTACCAATAAAAAGGGATTTAAATCTGATGACAAGAATGCAGATGTATCCGAGGATAAGGAAGAGGTAGAGAATGTTAAGGATGGGGATGAATATTCCGAAAAATCTGCTAGTGGCGATGTTGCTACAGATAATGAGAAGGAGGAGTTAAAGTCTGCGGATGATAAAGAGGAATTGTCAAAGGGTGAAAAAGATACGGATAAGGGGGATAAATCTTATGAGGTTGAGATTGAGGGGGATGAATCAAGTGAAAAACCATCTGATGAAAAAGTTGAATCACTCGCCGAAGAATCACCAAAAGAAGAAGAGTCTGATATGAAAGAGAAGTTACGTGTAGCAGATGAAGATGATGCCGTTACACCCGACGATATTGATAAACCAACAGATATCGAGGAAACAGTGGTGGTAGATGAAAATGATGCAGAAAAGGTGGCATATGAACAACAGAATGAAATCAAGATTAGTTCAAATGGTGATGATGAGCAGCAAGATGTTAAGATGGATAAGATTACTGATATTAATAAGGAGGTAGCAAGGGAAGAAGAGGAAGAGATTGGTAGTACTGGTATCGAGGGAGGGGAAAAGAATGGTACTGAAGATAACGCAATTGAGAAAGATGCCGCTCTAGAGGATGTTGTTGTAAGTGGAGGGAGTAAGGATGTTGTAGAAGAGGAGAAATTGGTAGACGAGGCAAAGTTTTCTCAAGATGATAAGGTTAATGAGGTTGCATCAGATGTAAAGGAGTCTGCAATTGAGAAGGGGACAGTGAGTGGTGATACCAAGATTGCAGGGGGAATAAGTGATGATATCCCGGATGATAACACTGTGAAGGATGCTACCGATACTTCTAATATCGTAGCTGAATTGGCAGATGAAGATGAGAAGACCCTCAAGTCCGATTATGCCGTCGCCATTGGTGTATCTCAAGACGTATCCGAAGGAGGAGATGTGTCCACTGAGGAAGACGCACTAATCACCAAGGTTGAAGAAGAGGAGGCCATTGACAAGATAGCCGGTGCTACTGAAACCCAAGAGTTGGAAAGCACTGACCTCAAGGAAGAATCTGTTGCCAATACAGCAGCAGGAGATGTAGAAGAAGAAGAACCGAAGAAGGGAAGTTTTGGCGTAGTTGGTCTATCAAAAGACCCTAACGCCTCGTCCTTTCTGGTAGATGATCCACCAGTCGTTGGTGAGGTACCTGCTGCTGCTTCCTCTCTCATCGAGACGGAAACATTCCCCAAGGACAGTGTTGAAGAACAGGCGGTAACGTCCAACGAGGGATTAGCCAAAGATACAAATGTTGAAAGTATCCCTAGCCAACTTGAGTCTACTTCTACTATCAACAATGTCGATAACAAGTCAAGTGATGGACATGAATATTTACCTGATACTGGATCTAGTGATGGATTAAGGACTGCCGATGGTGTAGGAGATGTACAGCCTGGTGTGGTGGCTGGTGAAGGAGAGGCAATAAAGAAGACCTCCGAGTGGGGAGATGATGACGATACCGTAAGCCCTGAAAGTGTTGCGGCGGCGGATGCTGGTACTCTCTCCGGCATTACCGAATCTCAGAACTTAGAAGGAGGTACTAGTGAAAAGACGGAAGAGCAACTTGAAACTGAAATTGAAACAAAGTTAGAAACGGCACTTGAAACAGGTGAAGTAAATGAAGAACAGGCTGAGGAGTTAGAGGAGGAGATGAATGAGGCATTAGAGGAGGGTGTGGGTGATATGTTTGAAAAGAAGTTGGATAGTCAATTAGGTGGTGTTACTGAGAAGACATTTGAAGAAGGAACTGATACGACCAATACAGGCAGTGTGGGTGTTGTTGGTCTATCGAAAGATCCAATTGCCTCTTCCCTCTTGGTGGATGATCCGCTGCCAGTAGTTGGTGAAGTGCCAGCTATTGCCGAAGCACCCGTCGTCGCCACTACTTCAGCCTTTCAAAACCTATCATGTGAGGATGATCCAGCTAGTTACCTCGCTGCCGACAACATCTGTGAAAGTATTAAGATGAGGGGTGGAGAAGGATGTAATGATGTGTTGTTTACTGATGACAATGCTACAGCTGGTGTTGACGATGAGAAGACCACTAAGAACATTGATGGCTCTGCCACCGACTTGGGTGGAGCGGTCGGTGCCCAAGCCTATGCTGCAGGTGATACTTTACGGGTAGAAGAGGAGGTCCATGCCACTTATGATGCCGAAGATGGTGTTGATAACGAGGAGCGTCGTAACGAGGAGCGTCGTCTCTATGATGAAGACGATGAGGTTCAAGAAGACCCCCAAGATGGCATGGTTGGTAGTAGTCGTAGCATCAATCCCACATCATCTTCCAAGAAGCCGATCGTCACCGTTGGTATGCGGCATTGCCCTGTTACTTGTAATGTGGTTTCTGAATGTGAGGCAGCACGAGACTACTTCAATCCTGGTGTCAAGAGCATCTCTGATACAACAGAGCAAGTTTCTACCAACACTGAAACCGTCGAATCTCCAAGTTTGTATTCTACTACCCAAGGTGTTGAATCATCGACTGTATATGGTTCTACCGGTGTCGAATCAGTGGGTGATAATAATCCAACTTATGGGCTAAGTGCTGAGGTCGAGCAACCCACCACCTATGGCTCAACCGGCGTATCAAATACTATCGATCAAGTTGGTTCCGAAGAATCTGAAGTACCTTCTGTCACAAAAGAGGGAGAATTCGGCCAGGATCATGTATCAGAAGGCAAAGTGGCAAGTGAGGTAAATTGTGTAGACGACCCCAACTTCCTCTACAAGCTTAAACCAGGCTACGATTGTGCATATGTTGCCTCCGCTGACAAGTGTGACAAACTGCATAATGAAGAGAAGGTCGGCATTACCTCCTGCCCTGAGTCCTGTGGCATGGTTGAACAATGTAAAGAGATGAGTAAGGGAGTTGACGCACCTAGTGATGATGCCGATGATGATAACGTTGAAATGGACGCCACTGGCACCGACTTAAATAATACCAATCCATCCAATGCCATCATTGAAGAAGAGGTAGAACTCACCCCATCTCAAGATTCAAGCCCCAAGATTGATGTTGCTGATAATGCGGTAATGGCCGAGGCATCATGCGAAGATGATATAGATTTCCTATACAAAGATAAGCCAGGTTTTACTTGCGCTTATATTGGCCAGTACAAGCCTGACAAGTGTGACAAGCTCCATGATGGCGAGGTTGTGGGTATCATTAGCTGTCCAGTCTCATGTAATATGGTAGCACAGTGTAAAGAGATGTATAGCGTAAGTGGTGCAGTTATGACAAAGAAGACTAATTTGAGCTTAGACAATATAGATGAGAAGGATCAGTCCTTGGTCGAGGAGAGTAGTGATGTTGTCGGTTCTACTGACAGTGCAAATGATATTGAAGAGAAGAATCTCCCAGTAGTTGACAGCGGTGGAATGATTGGAGATGAGGATGTGAAGATCTCTGCTGTGAATGAAGAGACAGAGGAAGAGTCTACTGATGGTGGTGTTCAATCTAACACTGTATATGATCCTTCTCAAGAAGACAATGGTCTAGTACCGACTGAAGACATTTCAGATAAGACAACCGCCGGATATGGAACTGGCCTCGATGCCAATGGTTGGAGTGCTGATAGTGAAGATGAGCCTTCAAACCAAGAAGCCGTCGAACCATCATCAACAGTTTGCAAGGACTCTGAGACGTTCCTTTACAAGGAGAAGCCAGGATGGGATTGTGCTTATATTGGTGAATCAGATCCTAACAAGTGTCTAAAACTTCACAATGGTGTTTCAGTTGGTATCGCCGATTGTCCCAAGTCATGTAACATGGTTGACAAGTGCTTGGAAGCGGCAGGCTTGGGTACAGAATCAGGAGTAGCGGGTAGTGAGGTGAATGATCCACCCGCTGCAACCCAATATGATCAAGAACCAGCAGCAACCGCTAGTACAGATGGAAGTGTAATGCAGCGAGATAGTCTAGGTTTTGGCGAAGAAGAAGAGGAAAAAGATGAATATCCAAAGGAGGTGTCGAATGAAGAAATGTCATCTTTGGTAGGCACCGGCACAAAGTCAATGGCAGATGAGCTAGAGAACTCAGAAAACTCGTTTGGTAATGATAACAGCGGTGATGGAAGTAATGATGTGCAAGATGAACCATCAGATAATTGGAATGCCACCCAAGAAGAGGATGAAGAAGACTCGTTTGGTACTTGGGACGGTATTAATGATAATGGTGAGGATGCTTGGAATGCTGAAAAGAATGATAGTGGCAATTCAAATTGGAATGGAGTGGAAGATAACGGCGACGATGCCTGGAATGCTGATGGAGAAGAAAACAAGGGAGAAGATTATGAGTCATTAGACAATTGGAAAGACGAGGATAGTGCAGATATTGAGGATGTTGACAAGTTACCATGGGATACTCCCTCTGCCGAGAACCTCAACCAACCAATAGGAGGTGGGTTCGATAGTTATCAAGGAACAGAAGAGAATGCATTTAATGCTGAACCCACAAACAATCTAGTACCCTCTGGACAAGATACAGCACCCTCTGCCAACTCAGAGTATGCCTGGGAACTCGAAGACGAGGACAGCTTTCCCGTGGGTCTGTTCATTGCCCTACTTGCTGTCTTTATCTTTTTTATTTACAAGAAAAGCCAGAGCCGTAACCAACCCAACACTCGTGACTGCACTTCAAGAGGAGGTTATCAGCCTGTCCAGCGAATGGATCACAGTAAGAAATGGTAGTCGTTACTGACATAGTGTGGAAGGATTGGGGTGTTGCATTAAACGACAAGCAAGAGATATGAACCCTTGCACTTGCAACGAGAAGTATTTTTGTGTGAAATTTTCTGAAGTATGAGAGTTGGAGTTTGAGATGAACAATCAAGTAGATAACTATTAGATGCCTATAGATGATGTTATTAGTTATTTTTGATGCATAGTTACCTACGTCATGATGTATAGTTTGGTTGTATGTGAAGATTGCTAGCTTGCATTGCGAGATGAGAGAGATTTGTCATGGGATACCCAGGATACCGCGATCATATCTCAAATCTCACCGTATCCTCTTTGATAAACAATACTTATGCGTGATTATATCTAGCTATCCGGCGGAGGTACTGCATATAAGCAATAAGGAACATAGAAGAGAGTTGCTGGCGGCAACAAAGGTGCAGTAGTAATGAGTTCCTCAGTTTTCGAGCGTTTGATCGCCATTTTTAAAAGTCCCCTCCAGTCGGCACGCATAATATGTTGCAAATACAATGCCTAGCCTCTAGTATAAAGACGATACATCACTATCAGTTTTTGACGCCCTCTGTATCGATATCGTATAAAAATATCAGTTTTTGACGACCTAGTATCGATATCTTTAAAATTTTCACTAAATATATCTGATATTATATCATCTCTAGAGTAACATAACAAATGGCAGAGGCAAATCGAAATGACATTGCTCAAGATGAAGTTCCTACTGCTGTTATTAACAGTATAAATACCAATAATAACAATGAAGATATATTCAAGGATAATAATGAAGAAGAAGAAGATACGTTATACCCTTATGCAACAAACATACAACAAGTAATGAAAAGCAAATTTGTCATATTGCAAGTTATTATAAACACCGTCGGGTCGTTCATCGGCCCCCTCATAACATTTTACTTACTATTTGGCGTTGCATCTACAGGGCCATATGCATGGAATGGATCACAATTAGTGGGTGTAGTTGTTGGTAGTTTAATCGGTAGTCCATTATTCATATTTGCATTAATGCCAGTGGGTATGCCAGAGGCATTGAAAAGAGGTTGGTTTTATACATTAAAGATTGAGAATGTTAGTCCTCGGTGGTTGTTTGTACTTCCATTCCTGAGAGATAAGAGTATATACAAATATGCAATGGTTAGGCATACAGTTCTTGGATTAATACTCGGTATTGTCTATGTCCCAATAGCATTACTAATTGCAAGATATTGCTTTGAAACATTATCAACATGGGAATTGATCTTCTTTAATGTGATTTACTTGGTATGTCTTGCACCACCGGTTACAATATTTGGATTAGTTGGTTATGCAATGGAACAAAACATAAGTTTGGTTATCGATCAAATGAGTAATGATCTGAATCCATGCAAACGTTTGACTTATAGAAGTGGTGTTAGTATTAAAATGATATTATGCTGCCGTTGAACAATAAGAGACCGCTACATTTGGACGAAGCAAAGTACATCAAACATATATCTATCGTTAAGTATCATATTTCCGAACTAACAATCCATAAACCATCGATGAACAGGGAAGCAACACAAACTGACAAAAGGCCAAAGACAAATAGGAGGAAATACAAATCCTCCGTCCTTTTCCTCTCCACACAATCGATCTTTTCATATCTACTTGTCATTAGAATTGGCAACGGCTTGACTGGACCCATCCTCAGGGATGATATCATAAGTAGATAAGATTCCATCAATAAGATCCCAGAGGGATACATTGGAGGACTCCTCTACCACCATTTCTGGGGCTTGAAGTTCTCCCTTATCCATACTAAAAGTATATTCCTGTTCGTTAATGCCACATTCTCCAACTATAGCCCACTCAGGGATTGACGGTTCTATCTGTGGAACGACAGCAACCATGACAATAGCATGCCAGCCAGGCTTAAGCCACATAGTGTACCCCCATGTATTGACACCCATACGTACAAGACCAGCAGTTCCCATATTTGGTGCTTCGATCTTAAGTTCAGCACAATTTTCACCATAAATATTACTGAAAAGAAGAGGTAGCATAGTAGGATTGGCCGGTTCATCGTACGAGGGAGCAGTGAATACAACTGAGTGTGGATCTCCACAATCAGTATTAACAACATCTGACTCTTTGATTTCAAAACTTCGAAAGTCAATATCATAACATGTTCGAGGTGAAATTGGATCTAGTCGACGTAGGTTCGGCGGACCGCCGGGCATCAGATCAATTTCTACAGGACATTCATCAATAGATGGTATAGAATAGGAGGAGAGTGTACCACTGGCCCACCTGCCCATCATGTACTTATCATATTGAAAGGGCCAAGCTTTACAACCGGCGTTCTTTTCTTTAGATGGTTTATATACACACTTCTCACTCTCTTTCAAAGTCTTGCCTGACTTTGACTATATCATAAAATGGATGAAATATTGACATTAGTATCAAATACGAATTAGTGTAGATAATGAATGAACACATGGTTAGAAAATGGCAGTTGGTGTATGGTACATATCATATGAACAAAAATGTGCATATCATATGCACAAAATTAAAATAAAGAGAGACTCACTCCTGACGATTTACCACTCTTGGCACCACCTCCACCCTCACCTTTGCCACTCTTAGCACCGCCATTCTCTGAGGTTGTAAAGTCAACAGTAGCCATTGCGGCACTAACGGATGCATCATTATCATTACCATAAATTTTTTGGTCAATGCCATAACCAGATCCGATACCAATGCCCAGGAACACGGCAAAAGAAGCCATTGCAATAACGAACCACTTGATATTAGAGGTAATGTACGAGTATCCAGCGGCAGTATATGAGGTTGTAACACTCTCATCATTCATCGATTCATCATCATCATTGAGTTGTTCAGCATCTTCTTCAAGCACGTTATCCTCGTCGGCTAGAGCGGCGGCGCCGCTAAAGGTGGTAGGCGCCTCGATCTCAATGCCAATGTTCTCTTCAATTTCATCCATCGCGTCTAATTGATAGGGAGGTAGTAGCACTGCCATTGGCATGTGTAGTACGATATTTTAATTTATGAGGTCACTGTTTGCAAAACAACCGCGAAATGGCAGCGCCAAAATAAAATGAGACATACATTTCATATTTGAAAAGAAGACGGAAGAAAGGAAAGAAGAACTAATTATCATCTCATTGAAGTAATTCTATCTCGTTTCTCACATTTTCGGGGACCATTCATAGCTCATTAGAACTACCGATGCAGGATAGAGTTGTGAGAAACAACCAATGCAAACAAAGACTTATGCATCAACGGCGAGTTCTCGGTAAAGTTCATACAGGACTATTATTACGTTGTGGTATTTGTAAACAAAGGTATCAAGGACAGCTACGTACCGACCTATGGAATGCAATTGTGTAGCTTCCACTTCCAATTCAATTTCCAAGAAAAAAGCATACCTCCGTCGACTTGCTACATTGCAAACAATAATCTCGTGTCTTAGGGCGATATTGTACCTACTCGAAATACTCGAGCTACATCATATAATCAATATCTCCCCTTCATTCGAACATATCTTCTCCTCATTGTGGATCTGCCACTCCCTACTATTGCTATTTGACATACTATTAGTCAAGTCAATAGTAGTTGAGATGACATTTCATTATCATTTACTGGTACCATTCTTAATCAATATAGCATTATATAGTTATAAAACAGGCGTGGCTCGTGGTATTGTCGCTGCAACGTCTGGTCAAAGTGATAGTACACTAGTTTAGTTGAGCTGTTAGGTAAAAGGTTCGATGTTGATGTTGTTCAGAATAGCGAGGAGAGATGAGAATGGGGGTCATAATATTTGCTGCCACGAGTGAGAAACATTGGTAGGTTTGTTAAGTAGAGATTAGTAATGCATAGTAGCTGTGTTGTTTTGATGTGTGTAGTTGGCGAACTTTGGAATTGTATGTATTAAAGTCTCTCTCAGATTCATTCATTGTTATTGTACCTAAATTTTTAGAATGATGTGCGATGCATCTCTTTTAAGTAGCATTAGGGATAGCCAGGCAATGATCCAATAGCACACACATCCCAACTCTTGCATAAGGTCCATGGTACTATCCTTGAAAGCAAAGTATTCTCGGGTTCATCTGATGATACATGGGCATCATGATTATCCTTCTTGATTGTGGTATCTTTATCAAGCATGGCTTCCATGTCTTCCAAAGATAAAACGTTGTTCTCTTCTTTGGTTGGTACTTCTTGAGGAGGCTTTGAATTGTCAAGCATGCGGGCAGAAGACGTACTGTCTGTTACGCCATGGTCTGAATCTTCACTAGCTGCACTCTGTGAACTGTAGATACCCATGAACACTACTCGTTCATTCCCAATAATATCCTCCAAATGTTGTTTCAACTCTCTAACAGCTGTCCCAGAGTTGATCTCTTGATGATGTGAAAGTATTCTATCACATACAGAATTCAATGGGAAACCCATATCATGTAAAGATGAATAATCCAAAGGAAGTTGCATATACTCAAGTTGAGCTTGTGTCCACTTCTTCCTACCCTTCTTTTTCAAGTCAATTGGTTGAGGCGTGAATATCTTCTCATCATCCGCCTGTTCTGACACGGTATCTGTAGTAGCAGCAGCAGTCTCTGTCTGTAATGGTGGCTTGATCACTACCGATTGATCAATTTTTGGGGTTAATATTGCCACCGACTTATCAAAATGCATATGAAATGCTTTGGATAGGATATGACGTATCCATCTGAGTATGTATTGAGTATGGAGTTCTAACTGCTTCATATCAAGATCACCTGCTTCTTGTTGTTGTCGACTTTGACTTCTTGCCTTGTCCAAACACAGCATGGAGTCTATCAAATGAACGAATAGTGCCGTTATGAAGCCAGGATATACATTCGTAATTGCAATTATGAGAGGTTCGTACATGATACGGAGTTGTTCAAACGAAGTGTCGAACTCTTGACTACTTGATGATGATTGTGTGTTGTTTGAGTTATTTGACGAAGATTGTAAATCTAGAACAAATGGTAACGTTAAAAGAGCAGGACCATCACCATTGTTATTCTCTCCTGATGCATTCATGCTAGTCCTTCCCCAAACTAAAAACTGAATGGCAGTTGAATATGCTATATCGATTGGTATCGTTCGGATAAACTCTGCTGCACAATCTCTAGATGAGGTCGGTGGCGGCGGCGCTGCTGTTGTTTGAGCTGTATCTTCTTGACTGTTGGCAGTAGTAGTAACAGGCGTGTCTCCCTTGTTCACGGGTGTATCATCATTATCATCCTTCTTGCTCTTCTTCCTCTTCTTCTTTGGCTTGTCATCATCCAATATTGACCAAGGATTGACACTCCCAGTTGATGTAGAAGTCTTGAAAGTCGCCTGCTCTTCACCAGTATTTGATTTACCATCTTTTGCATTAGGCGGGATACTGCTGCTGCCATCTCCTCCTGCCATTGCCTCCAATCCATGCAATGTTGATTCCATTGACGATTTCTTTTTCTCTCCCTTCTTCTTGTGCTGCTGTTGCTGTTGTTCACAAACTTCATTCACCACAGCATTCTGATAACGAACTAAACATTCTAAAGCCAATGTATATACCCCCTTCTCCTCCATAACTTCCTCGCCGCCATCGCCAGCAACATTACTACCACTACTATTACCACCACCATTACCATAACATTTACCCTCCAACAATTTCCAATACCGTCTACTCCAAAACATTAAACTTTCCAACGCACCAATACGACAAACACCCAAAGTAGGTAAATCATTATGACTAGCATCATGTCGAATGTCTACTATCCATAATGGCAAGCCGGCTAATTTACAACAATAGCTTACACTTAGTTGATTTGATTTCGATGAATGTCGGTATGTATCTGCTAATCCGTTGACGGAACGGAGGAGGAGTGTTGAGTATGTTGATCGTATTTGATATATTGTTGGTATAATTGTTGATGTTTGTGTTTGTACATTACTACAAGAAGTAGACGTAGCAGAAGAAGTACGTTCAGCATCCATTAGTAATACACTAGCCAATCCTGCAGTTATATCAATAGCATGTGATAATCGTCCACCTTTATCTGACTTGCCACGCCATATTGCTACAGTATGTAAGGCAAGTTTTAATTGATTGTATTCTTTATTTGTCAATCCTGCTACTTGTATTGACTGTTCGTGTGGTTGTTGAGAAGTAGAGGAGGAGAAAGGAGGAGTTGCAATAGAAGAGGAAGAGGGAGACGGAAATAATTTCAATGCCAATAACAATCCATTACCAACTGATATTAATTCATTTATATCATAATATGGTGTTAACTTTGTTAATTTTTTAAGTTGTACATGTTTCTTAAGGGATAGATTAGAGTTTAGTAATGATGTTTTGATGTTGTCATTATCTTGTGCATCTGATGTGTTGCTACTTTTTTTACTACGTTTGCGCTTTTTCTTTTTGGTATTATTACTAGATGAAGATGACGGTGGTATAGTTGCAGCTGTGGATGTAGTTGTTGCTGCATCGGGGACGAGAGATGACGACTGCATGACCGATGATTGCAATAGAGAGGTGAATGCTGCAGAGTGATTTATAATGCACTAATAAAATGGCGATCGAACCGTCTCATTTATTTTGTGGTATTTATTTGCACGGCGCTCTATCTCTTCAATATCCATTACAACCAACATCACCAAAGAGTTATAATATTAGATTTATTTGTGTGTGTATTTTGATAGTAGGGTATAAAGTGAAAGAAGTTTTTGTGTTGAATTTCAACACAAAAGAGCATACCATACATATACCAACAAAAAAAGAGCATATTGTATGTATATGTCATACATATACATACAACACGCCTTTAAACAACACACCTCGCTATCATCGGTATTTATTAGATATTTAAATAAAAAAGAACGGTATATACTCACATCATAACAACAAGTAAAATATGAGCACGTCCGATAAGATTTGTACCGATAGTTGCAAAAACAGTGATGATGCATATAACGATAGTATGTTACAGAATATGACCATGGTTGACAATGAAGTTAATGATACATCAGTATGTGCTAATTGTGGTAAGGAGGGTGCCAACAACATATGTAAATGTAAGATGGTTAAATATTGCAATGCCGTATGTAAAAAGGTGCACAAAAAGAAGCATAAAAAAGATTGTGAAGAACATATCAGACTTGCAACAGAGAAACATAACGAAGAACTTAGAATTGCTGCGGAGCTACATGATGAACAACTTTCAGACAACCTCCGCCGGAAGAAGATTGTCCTATTTGTTTTCAACTATTACCAAGACTTGAAACAGGGTGGAGATACCATTCATGCTGTGGAAAAGTAATATGCAGTGGATGTGTTCATGCGCCTGTCTATGACAACCAAGGCAATGAAGTTGATAGTAAAAAGTGCCCCTTTTGCAGAGTTTCGCATCCTAAATCAATTGAGGAAGAAAACAAAAGGTTAAAGAAACGAGTGGAGGTTAATGATCCTAAAGCAGTGCATAATATGGGGTGTGAATACCGAGATGGGACGAATGGATATCCACAAGATTATAAGAAGGCATTAGAGCTATATCGTCGGGCAGCAGAACTTGGTCATACCGACGCTTATGCCAGCATTGGTTTTCTGTGTGAAAATGGTAGAGGAGTAGAAGTTGATAAGAAGAAGGCGATATATTATTACGAGTTAGCAGCTATGGGTGGAAGTGTACATGCAAGGCATAATATAGGCCTTATGGAGAAGAAGGCAGGCAATTATGATAGAGCTCTCAAACACTACATGATCGCAGTGAGGAGCGGTGATGTTGGATCCTTGCAACAGATCAAAAAGTTGCACTCAAATGGACATGCAACAAAAGAAGACTATACAAAAGCATTACAATCCTATCAAGTATACTTGAGTGAGATTAAAAGCCCTCAGAGAGATAAAGCTGCTGCCGCACAAGAAAATTATCGTTATCATTAGTATTGGTTGCAATGAGTACCTATGCCTAGGTGATTTTATGGCACGATTACGAGATCCTGATATAGATAAGGAACAAGATAGAGGTACGAATCGGGTTCATTCAATGCTTGATGAGGTTAACTCCATGCTAGAGTATTGTATTTCTGATTGAATCAACGAAGAAGAAAGAGCTTCTCTTGTGGCTAAATGAATTAGGTATAATAATATAATAAATAGGACCAAAGATCAAAGTAGATAGGGAAAGAAAGGGTGAAATAGCGATCAAACGTTTATTGGCGGTCATGAAAAGGGCAATTTCTAGCCCAAAGAGGTCAAGGCAGGGCCCATGGGGGTTTCTCCAATCTAACCTCTAGTGTCAAGTGGTCGGTTATTGCATTTGGTACAGTTGCCCCGTAGCCTTGGCTATTGGTCTGGGATCAGGCTATGGGATCGGCAACAAATTATACTCGGACGACGACAAGGCTTCGACCGTTAGTAGTGCCGCCATGGCTGCTACCGCTGCTGATTATGAAACCTACGATGTGGGTGCGTACAGCAATGATTATCCTGGATCCAAGAGTGGTAAATCTAGCAAGAAGGGGGTGAGTGTTTGCTCGTTGTTTTGAGGTGTTATACTTTTTGTGCATAAGATGTGCACTTTTTTTGTCAGTTGTTAATTAATACACATATTCTACCTCTTTTAGTTCACCAATATCTACTTCAGCGAGAATCTTAACCACGGTGAAAGTAAAACCATCTACGAAGCAGGACCGATTAAGATTGAAGTGGGATGCAGGAAAGTCCGAGTTTGCTTGTTGTTTGAGGGGCTATACTTTTTGTGCATAAGATGTGCACTTTTTTGTTTACTAATTCTACCTCTTTTAGTTCTCCAATATCTACTTTAGTGAGAATCTTAACCACGGTGAAAGTAAAACCATCTATGAGTCAGGTCCTATCACTGTACGGGTTGGGTGCAGCGGTAGACAGAATAACCAAGACCAATCTTTCTGCGCTCCAAGGCGTGTATGCATGCAAGGAACTGTATTCAATGAATATGAAGATATGCTAGTCTTCGGGACAGAAAAAAGAAACAACGGTGGTGACAGAAGTTTCAGACAAGTTCTTGATAAGGGTAATACGTTTTCTGAACTCATTTGGCAGCCTGAGGATCAAAACGAAGTAAATGATCCTGGCGTAGGCGGTGTTTGGGCAAATGAATATTATGTTGGCTGGAATGGAGAGAGCATCATTGGGACAAGAGAGCCAGATGGTGGGCTTGGGGTTATTGGAGGTGACTGTCAGATTGCCGGTGTGTTAAACGTCAACACTCCTCGTCATCACTCGTCTAAATCTTCCAAGGATTACTTCTAATTCTATAACAAGGGGGTCTAAGTCGAGCAGCTGATGTCATAGATGTAGAGAGGATAGAAGGATGTTGTTTATGGTTACTTGTAGAAAAAAATGCGTGTGAGACGGAGGCGGAGTGGTGTTTAGTCAACCCTCCTATATGCCTTAGTCTTTCTTTGTGTTAGAGGTGAATTCATAATTGTTTATTTGGGTTAAGAGAGAGCTAGATAGATCTTAATACTTCTAATTCGATAAGATGTGTGTATGTTGTATGTATTTCTCCTCAATCAATATGATTGTCTTGCTCAGAGACTAGTTCAGCAGCTACGGTTACAGTCCTTTGTTGCTATCTACCTATTACTATTATAATCTATACTACATGAACATACTATACTTATACCTAATCCTCTCATCATACTCATATCACACCTCCTTGGCCTTGGCCAACTTTCTGTAGACTCTCCTTGACCGATAGCAACTTGGCATCTCTAGATTCCTTTCCATCCTTATTCATATGCTTATAAGTCTCATAGAAGTTACTCTTTGCATATCTAATAAAGTCATCAAGTATTTCAGAGAAGTCACTTGCTGATAACGAGTACAGTGCATCCGGACAAGCTATCTTGTCAGCTCCTTGAGTGGGAATGCGATTCTTGACGAGCGACTCAATAAAAGCTATTGTATCAGTTATATTCGCCGAGTCTCTAAAGATATCCAAGGCTTTGAAATATTCATTCTTGAGTATTCTCAAGTCAACTTGTCTATCACTACTCAAGGTCTTGATATCTCTTAGCTCATTGTTCTCGAGTAAGAGAAAGGGAACTAACTTTCGTAACGTGGCTCCACATTCTCTTCGAGGCTTATTGGCCGATAGACCACGATAGGATGGATTATCACAATCAGTAGGTCTATTGGCCACTGCAGCCAAGGCATGATGTAGAACACTCTTGATTCTCACATCATGAGACATGGCCTCTTGTGTTGGACTTGGACATGTCTTGGCAGGTATGACGATATCATTCTTGTGATATCCTCTTTCATCACTTGCAAAGTACTCGTGAAGAGCGTAGTGTATAAGATTCTCAACACTCTCTTCACTATTGATTGAGAATGTCAAGTGCATACTTGGTTCATCCAGAGCACTGAGAAGTGGAGCAGCCTCTTCTAAGTGACTTGGATAATCTGGACACATATCATAATCTTTCCACTGCCGTTGGAGATTTGGAAAGTCAATTGTGGATGCATTATGTATGTTTCCTCTAGGAATGTACAATACATCGCCTGGACAGAGAGTAAAGTCTAAGAACCGATTGTTTTCAGAGAAATGCCTCACTTCATCAGGTGTTGGACTATGTCGAACTGACTTGCCTGCCAGGTAAATGTTCGGCTCACGAGCGACTGACCATCGTTTCATTCCTGCAAGTTGAACTATGATGACTATCATGTTATAAGAGAATTGAGATGTACAAGCAGTTAGTATCGAGTTGAAGCAAAAAGTACACATCTTATGCTCACATATCTCTGACTTCGACTTACCATCGGTAGTGTCGTAGTGTGCTACGACTCCCCGATGTACCTCCTCTCCATTCTTCACTTCGGGTGTCAAATACATGTTTACATTCATCATCTTCGGTCTTAGTTCTTCCTCCATTATCTGTAACATCTGTGTAATCTTCTTCCATCTACGATTCATCGACAGTACTATCAAAGAGGCACCATCATTATTGACATAATTTGTAATGTCTTTTATAGGTATATAACTATCCTTTGTGGGTATTGCAACTGTATACTCTCCTTCAATTGTATTCTTGATAGTTTTCATAACCTTGTAATCTTTTAAATGATGTAATGTCGGATCACTTAGTATTGTTATTGTATCTTTTATTGATAGAACTGACATGAGTGGGTCTTCATCTAACTGATTAAGATGTTTGTATTGCAATGTAGATGATCGATTGTGGAATATGGTCGGTATAGAATTTAGTGGTGATATACTATTAAGACGTTGTATTGATTTATGACAATCGAATGATACCTTGGATAACAGAGGATAATTCTCCCAAGCATCTCGAAGAATATAAAGATTTGGAAATAGTACTGACATGAATGATGTTGAGTTTAGATTCCAGGCATAGAACTGATCTGCACTATCATTATGGGTATGTTTTTGTACGTTTAATGATGGACTGGAACTGTAGGATATCTCATCCCCTAGTTCATATTGTTCTTGTTCTACTGCAATAAATGATTCCTCGTCTAATGACTGTGCTGTATGCATGTGAACTAATGAGCTACTTCTCTCGTCTGTGGCATAGGCTATGCCATGTAGAAGTACTGATATGACAATAATGACTACCGTCAATGTATACTGGCTGATCATGTCTAGTTATATTGTTGAGAGAGAAGCCGTATATTGTATGTCTCGAAGTGAGGGTGTATAAATCTCAAAATGTCTGCTTGTGCTCTATCCTCTTCGATCTGTCTGTCTTTTTCAAATGAATCAATGCTTGACAGAACTATCTAATAGCGATCTGTAAGTTCTGAATATAGTGGTGGATGGTTGTTAATACCTACGATATATTGCAATAGAGGATTGATAAATTTAATCAATTATTCTCCTTGTCTAAGAACAGCAAAGAACAATGACTACTGATATTATCATCATCTCATAGGTAAATCGCTTTGGTTGATATGCGAAGGAAGATATGGATAGGACAGTTACCTAACATTTGTTGTTCATAAGTGCAGATTAAGTATTTACTTACAAATCTTTGGCATCAAGAAGTGTCCAGGACACTAAGACAACACAAATGCTTGGGAAGCACTAGCCTAAGTCCACTTCTTCTCTCATTAAACTACCACTGCAATGGGCCCGCATCTGCACCTCCTTGACTATAGCGTTGATGATGAGAGTCTTCCACGTCGTATTGGAATTGTGTACCATCATCTTGACGTGGCTGAGAAGACGTGTTAGACGCTGCCCAATCTCGATCGACTCCATCATCTCCGCCTTTCTTCTTTTTACAAATGTAACATATAGCACCGAGCATCAAGATTAGACCTATGCCACCTCCGACAGCTATACCGATAATGGCAGTCATACCTAATGATGAAGAGGACTCCTCGTCCTGTGTATTAGTACTGCTGTTAAGATCTCCAGTGGAAGATAAAGTAGGATTGTCAAAGGTTGGCTTTGATTCTGTTGGAGGAAAAGTACCCCACACGGACTCAAATGAGGTGGCTGGTGCGTCAGTTGTTGTCTCTGAAGATGATAACTTTGATGGAGGTGGTGAACCCTCAGTTGGTGTTTGTGATATTGATGGTGTTGAGCTAGGGAGAAGACTGATGGAGGGCGATGACGATGGATAGATAAAGTCTGGATCAATAGTCGGTGAAGTAGATAATGTTGGTGGGTTTGTTGTTGTTGGACCATTCGATGCCGAAGGAGGCATTGATGAGGATGATGAAGGTACCATTGAAGGCTTGGATGTTGCAATTACAGGTGATTGACTTGGGCTAACTGTTGGTGATACAGGTGCAGGTGTTGGCATCACGGATGCAACCTCCAACGCCGAGATACTAGATCCACTTCGTGAATAGTACAAGTATTCACCATTTTCTGACAGAGTAAAGTCTGCAAGCATTGGAGCATCTCCATCGGTATTGGAAGGATGACTATATCTCCAGAATTCTGTACCATCTGTTACATTCACACTCTGGACTCGATTCTTCTTGCCAAAGTATACACGGCTGCCATCAGGTGATATTCTTGGTATTGTCATTAAGTATTCTCTTCCCAAAGCCTCCAAGGTCCAAACAATCTCCTCACTCTTGGCATCAACGGCAAATAAAGCATAGTTATCAGTACTCCCAATCAAGAGCAGTTCATCATCATTTGCCAATACGATGGGTCTACTAGCTCCATCGTCAATACCATCAGTGCCAAATGGAAGGGATTTAGGCCCATAGTTTGATACCACATCAAACTTTCTCCCTTCATTCCAGCCAACAATACGATTATCAGATACAGCAAAGTAAACATCTAACCCATCACTTGAAAAGGTTGGTGGAGTAGATGTAGTCCAAGATACACTTTCCATGACACGAGGTTTAAACTTACTTAAATCCCCATTAAATTGATTTGCCGGTAATTGAAATAACATAGTTTCACCAGAAGTTGATCCACTATTCCCCCCACGCCCACTACCCCACATGATAACATCATTTGTATTATCTTGTCCACCATTATAATTCCCATATGACGGATTGTGAGCTATACCCACTGGTGCAAAGTTATGATTTTGTATACTTAATTCAGATCGGGAATCAAATTCATATACTAATTCACCGTCGGATCCGGAGAGTATGATGAACTTGCCAGATTTTTCAGGATTTTGCAAGTTACGATGACGACCATGACGTATATTGTGACGAACTCCACCATCATCTTCGGTACTTCCCTCACCGCATATACCAGTATTAGCATCACAACATTCTTCAATAGTCGTAAATAACAACACGTCATCATTCGTCAGGTATTCCTCAGGATAAGTGGAACTCTTACCACATACCAACCTTCCATCTCCAACATCCTGTGCCCACCAAAATGCTGGATTGCCTGATGTTGTTTCATCTGATTCTCCTACAGTTTCATCAACGAATAGATTGTCTTCTTCTTCTGCTGCTGTGTTGTTTAAACTGCTAGCCCCATCAGATATATCAAGAATAATCTGCTGTGCAGTAGTGACAGGTGACAATGTTGGAGGTGAGTTGTCATTATTATTAGCAGTACTGGGTGTAGTACTACTACTCTCAGCCGGAGAGTTCATAGTGAAGTAAATATACTTTCCATCAGAACTGTTAATGATGATGAAGAGAATACAGTACAATATGTCAGACAACTATACAATAAACAAACCAAATACATACTTGACAAACACACACCACCACATTGTAAATCCATACCATTTAATCAATAGATATAAACTTACCCTATGACTGGAGTACCAGAAATAGTACCCCTTAAACTTTTCTCCCATAATACATTCAATTCAGACGAAGTAGATGTACCAAAGTCATCAAGTACAGATGAAGCATCATGTTTTACTGCAATGACCCGTGAAGACGGTACATCACCACTACTTGTTGACTTTGGTACATCTAATACCCAATATACTAAATAATCATCACCTCCCTCTTCTTCACTAGCACTTGACGATGCACTACTATGAAAGGATAAGCCACGTCCACCATACATAATCCAATCATTACTAATTTTATCCGGTTGATAAACAGATTTATAATCACCATTTTGAGGATCAACCTTTGATAATTTACCATCTGATGATGTTATATATAACCATGCATTATCTGGTGATATGTATACTATGTCTCCGTTTCCTGAGATGTGAGATGGGTATTAGAGTGTATAATATGTTAGTTGGTACAGAGTTAATGTGTAAAATACTGATATGATCGTGTAAATTAAGACATATGATATGCACAAAAAAGTACTTTTCTTACTTACCCGGCGGTGATTGTATATTAGCATTCCATAATACACTGGGAATGGTAGCATGTTCAATCGGCAATGCGGCAGATACTAAAGTTTGTGTAGTATAGGTTAAGAAGAAGGCCAATGCAATGTTGTAAAATGCCGAACGACGATGAAAGTTCGTGTACATGATTTTGTTATTTTGTGGTTGTATATTACAGATCAGATATCGTCAACGCCGACAACACAAGCAATGGAAGTAGCAGCACTATTAGTGGTCTCCTCCTCTATTGCAATCGTTGCAAAGGAGGTATGAGATAGTAGGAGTGAGCCGCCGCGAGTTATAGTGAGATGAACTGAAAAATCAATGAGTGAATCTTTATTTTTTGGCGATACAAACTGACAAATCACATGATCACACCAATTGAAGTTGGCTACCTAGAGCATCAATTATCTATCAGTTATACTGTGCAGATATCGTACCAATACTATATTAATTGTCCCACTAGTGTAGAGTACATCTATCATCATCTCATACTCACATATGAAGAAGGATACGACAAGGGTATCTTTTTGGGCTTTTGGTACTAGGAAAGAAGGAAGAAGCGTTTATTGAGGGAAGAGGTGATGATAGTTACTTTGTACTTTTGCTTCAGTTACACGTTGATTATAGTCGAGAGACACTTAGATTGTTTTATGACCACAGTGGATTAAAGTCGAGGCATGAGGGATAGATTAAATGAGAAGATTGCTACTAGAATCCTACCCCGCTTCCATTAATTAGAATCCAAACCGTTCTAAGGCTGCTACCGCTCCCTTCATTTCAATGAAAGACTGACCAATTGGTACACCAGCATACGTAGCGATCATCTTCTTTAGCTTGATAGATGTCTCGGCACCCTGATTGAGCATTGGTAATGGTGATCGGAGGCTTGGGTGGATTGTATGTTGATCATCTCTGGATACTCCAAGAAGAAACTGATTCATAAACATATCATGTAGTTCCAGTTTCGTCTTAACCCGATGTAATAAGGCAGAGAGATACTCCTCGTCTACTTTGTTGTTCAAAATATCAAAACAGTCCACAGCATTTCCATCAGCTTTGGAGATTGCTGCGATTACTATGCCATCATCACGACACATACCCTTGGGTGCATATTGTAGTACACGCTCAGCCTCTCGAACACATTTGAGTATGAACAATTTATCACTCCGTAAATCTGTATGGGCATATTGTAAATCCGATGGTCTTGCAATGACTGAAAGTGATACTACTTCCTTGTCATTTAGGAATGGGTTTGCCTTGTCAACATTGTAAATCATTCCCAATCCATAATATGAACTTTCAGCCTTGGCAAGCCAGCAGGTCATAACAATTGAACGAATGGTCCACACCTTCGGTGAGATATCTTCGCTCCAACTACCTTGATCGATATAACAACTGCCTTGATCGATATAAGGGTTTTTGATTGCTATCTCCACAAGATCCAAGTTGCCCATCTGAAACTCTTCACTTGATTCAGTGATGGTTTGCGGGTGTATCACTCTTTCAACAAAGTCTCGATCCTCAAACAATGTTTTGTCTACGAGCTCTAGATTCATCTCATTTAGGTTGCAAGCAAGAATCATCAGCTCCTTGTCAGCTCGAAAGGGGCTCTGTTCAATGAAAGAATTGGCGGCAGGATCATAACCAAAGCAGCATCTGCTTTTAGCGTGATCACTTATGTATAACATTAAATTCAATGCCCGTTTAGACTTGTAAAGAGAAGGAATGTTTTCTAGCATGAGATCAATTTCATCACAGCCCGATTCGAGCAGTGCAATAGCCACCTCCTCGTCCATCTGCAATTGCTCGGGAAGTATCGAATACAATTTACTGCCCTCTTCGAATTATGGTTCAAACCATAATTCGTATAGAGACCTTTTCTTGTGGTCTGCTGATTCTTTAATCGAGGCAGAAGCTTTAACTGCAGCAGTAAAAGTAAGGACTGATTCCAAACCAGCATCAAACCAGCCACACTCAACAGTCTTGGACAAAACATTTTGATTAAGCCGCCACTTTTCTGGTATGTCATCAAAGCTTGTGATCTCTTTAGATGAAATTTGTTTAATGATATCCTCTTCAAACACCTGCTCTACCTTTTTATATTTCTCATCAATTTGCTTCAGCAGTTCAGTATCTACTAATGCTCTAACCATCTGCAGAGCAGAAGAGCGTTCGAAATAATAATGCTTACATGAATACAACTCTCCAATTGCAGGACGGTCTAATCGGTTCACCAACTCCATTATAGCAACTTCATTCTCAAAGAACTCGCGAGGATAAAAGTTGGCAGCATCAGCGGATTCTTTCGGAGGTAGTATTCTTAGAAACTCAGACATATCTTGAATCGAGAATCGTTTACCATAATCATTACTCCGATCAAATCCAATACCCCTACAGTCAGCTGGAAATCCGCTACAATAACTACTTATCCATGCAAAGTCTTTCGTTTTATAATCCCTCTGGTGGCATCTTGATGATATCTCCAAGAAACATTTACGTATAAACTCTTTGCTTTTTTGTAGTCTGTTAGAAGCGTGATGCAAGGCCTTCATTTCTCCTGATGGACAAGTGGAATTGAAACAAATCGCAAATACTAGGTCTTCATCATCTTTCAACCTATCCGATGCCTTGGCTAGGGCAACGGGGCTAATCAAGCAGACTGCTTTCAGAACATCAAAGTTATCCTTAAACTGCACTGGCAAATTTAACGTACTTTTTGTATCAAGTATGTGTTCTTCATGTCGTTTAGCAAAGTCATCTTGTTTTGTAAACGCAATGAAAGCTTGTGTATTTCTACTATACAAACCGATGCTACTCTTATACCTGTATTTTATTCAATTAATGTGTCTAAGTATGCATGATCTCCAAGAAGATGCACATATAGACACTTTCATTATCCCGAGCCCTTATGTTTAACTGTCAGTGTGATAGTACCTGTATTCTTTGCAGCTGCAAGAAGAATCATGCCATCCTCATATGTAGTATACCGTCTTCCATTGATGAACATGATTGTACAATCCTCCCATTCTGTTGTAGCAAATGGACCAACTGGACTCACACAGTTTATGTAAATCTGATCTTGTTCATCATCTATATTCAAGCCAATCTTGTTTGTAACTATTTCAGCTGCATAAGTACTCCAATTCCTTGCTTCCGAGGCAATTTTAGGTGTTGCAATAATTAACTTCGTCTTCAATAGATCCTTATTATCATTGTAACTCTCCAGCATTTTGTCAAATGTAACTTGATCTTTTACATCTGTAAACAAATTTCTTGATAGCTCTTCCTTATCAAGATTGTTGATATCACAATGAGGTTCCAATGATGATGCCAAGCGCTTCAAATCATCTAACTCGGCATCTTCTTCCGATTTGATACGAGCGTGCTCATCCTGTAGAGCTTGATGGTAGGCAGCAAGTGGATGTTTCTTCTCGTGATATGACCAAGACATGTACAGAGACATTGCATTTTCAAGAGTAGCACCCTTGATATCATTCGCTATACACAGATCCAGATAGTAGGCAGGAAGTTGATGGTTCCCATTCTCAAATAACCATGACATATACAAAGATATAGCATTTTCAAGAGTAGCACCCTTGATATCATTCGCTATACACAGATCCAGATAGTACTGTGGCCATCCCACACCCTTCTCAATACAGGTCTTATATGCCTTCTTGGCATTCAATGACCATTGATGATGCATTTGAGCTTCATACATTGCCCGTGCTTCTGGTGATAATATCTCTTCACCACTGCGTTTGGCAATATGAACCATCGACTTGGATGTAGATGAAGCGTATACACTTGAAAGTTTAGACCAAAGAATACTGGCCAAAGCACGACTTTGCTTGTTCAACTCTTCCATGGAATGAGTCTTCTCCGTCATCATTTTATCAGGGGTGGACTGAGCCTGACCATGGGTGAGATGTTCAGCAACCATATCTCCGTTGGAA
>Ga0214479_100231_pt1 | contig 35457 bp, 37 predicted proteins | sample M1_20Mar14CPVII9_5_FD_165054 | JGI IMG/M metagenome (GOLD analysis project Ga0214479, IMG submission 165054) | Marine eukaryotic communities from Monterey Bay, California, United States - M1_20Mar14CPVII9sort6BwellE14 | ecosystem: Environmental > Aquatic > Marine > Unclassified | place: USA...
TGTTGTACTACCTACTTCATCTATTTTTTGTTCTAATTCTTTCAAATGACTAATTTCAATAATCTTTGTTATCCGATACTTCTTCATTGCCAACTGACAGCCATGAAACACATCCCAACCGTATTTGATACCTACTCCCTCATTCATATGTATTACCTGCTTCAAAGTACTACAATCTTCAAATGCTCTATCACCAATCTTAATAACTGTAGAAGGAAATGTAATACTATCTAATGATACGCAATTGGCAAAAGCATCGTCACCGATCTGTTTTAGACCGTAGTCTAATACAACCCTCTTCAACCTTTTGCAACCTTTAAATGATCCATCACCAATAGTAGTAATACCATCACTAAATACTACCTCTTTCAACTTACTGCAACCTCTAAACGCCTCATCGTGAACTTCTGTAACGCTCGAGTGGAATAGTACATGTGTCACATTATTAGGAATGTATACAGTATTGCCCGTATACTCAAACGTCCTTACTTTTGATCTTTTACTAATTATTCGTTTGATGATGTTTGTCATGATATAATGTTGTGGTGTATGTATTAGTATTGTCGTGGTGTTGTGCGATATTGAATATTGAATTTTATGTGCAGAGATTTGATGTGTGTATCTTTTATATCATATCTCAACAATATATTGCCTTCTTTGAGTATATTGTATAGAACTATTGCAATTTATGTATGTACCGATATATACCACACGCTTACAATTGCAATATCTAATCTAGAACTTTGTTTGCAAGATATGTGTAGTGCTTTTTATGAGATGTCTTTCGTCGTTTATATGGCGCCGCGGCGGTAGTTGTAATAATAATGTAATATAATGATGTATGAATGATGACTTGATATTCTAGGATATATGGGCGGCGGCAGAGTAGAAGTGAGGTTACATAGCGTGGAAGGTTGCTCTAATCTTGTGGTCGTCGGCCGTTTGGCCTCACAAGAATAAACTTTTGTGAATCTCTCCCCTCGACGGTGTACTTGTACTACTATCGAGCGAGATATCCTCTTGAATACTGTCCATCCGTAGTGCGTACATATTATTGCAACAATCTTTATCTTCTTCGGCAGCGGTAGTCTGCTTAACTCGTCTACGATATATTAAACTAAAAACAACACGAAACAAAAACACACACATAAGCGACACGTCTAGCACAGAATATACAATACACGACATACACATTATAAAGATATAAACTACACGTCAACCAAATAATAAATCGACCTCCAAAGCATAACGTTTATGCATCATCTATACACCACACAATTATTGTATACACAATTTACTTCATTGCAATATTATAATAAGAGCGGTAATACAGAACTATGTTGAAAAGCATAATAGGAAGAAGCAAGAGTGAGAAGCACATAACATTTGAGTATACAGGAAACAACGAAGAAGATATCCCAAATAACGCAACACATGTTCGGGTACTTCCTGGTGTTACTAAGATTGAAGATAGGGCGTTTCAAAACAGAGTTAGTTGGAAAGCATTAGTTTACCATCCACCATTGACGAGATTGGAGCAGTGGCATTCATGCAATGCAATAGTTTAAAAGAGAGGTAGTGTTCAACGATGGTATTAAGAAGATCGGTTATGCTGCATTCAGTAGTTGCAAATCATTGGAAAGTATCACTCTTCCATCTACAGTTACTGAGATTGGTTCAAGGGCATTTAGTAGTTGTGCCAAGTTAAGGGTTAGGGTTAGGTGCTAATGAAGGACTGATCACGATAAAGAAGGGCGCATTTACGGTATGCAGTTCATTACAAAGTATCGCATTACCGTCTACCTTAACTGCAATCGGTGACTACGCATTTAGTGGCTGTAGATTGAGGGAGATTGTGATTCTAAATGAAAGTCTCGATCGAGGTCTTAGTATCATCAAACAAGTAATGATTGCCTGTATATCAGTGAGGAAGTTAAACTTTCCTGGCCTTTCAAAACATTTAGAGAATATCAGTATTGATCATTGGTCGGATGAGATCGAGGACAAGATAGATGCAATACCTCAAATAGTAAGAAGGGATAGTGGCGGTTTTCTTCTCTCAACCAGAGAAAGGGGAAATAGGGTTGAGTGGAAGATAGTAAAACAAAGTTTTGACGAGATATATAAACTTATATCATACTATGATTTGAAGGAGGCGACGTCACTGTTTGAATTGGCATTGTGGAAGGCTAAGATTGATCAAGTAAATGATGTATTGAGCTAGCCAATAGAGATGCATATCGAATTGATGTGCCTGGCCCAGTAAAGGATACAATTCTACAATATCTAGGATGATGGTAAATGAGTGTACATAGAATATCTAACGTTTAACTCATGCACATTATATAGTATCCAACCATGATAAGACCTCATAAAAATAAAACCGTGCACAAGATGGGCACTTTTTTTGTGTATGTCGGGATTAGTATCTAACTGCTAGTTCTATGAGTCCGCCGCCGCGCCAGCTCAACACGACGCTACTCTCGTCCATCAATGGACTATCGTATCTTTACACATTATATGGTGTTAATCTCTCCTTCGTATGATGCCGAGAGGCGAGAAGAGAGAGGAGAAATGAAGGAGGGTAGGTATCCTTTCCAAAGATTAGTTGAGATGACTCACAACTCAACATGGCAAACATACAATAGTAGTACTATTAGAACAGATAATACATATAATATAATGGTAACTATGTCAATAACAATGAATCGATGGTCTGTAGTATTGATTATTGCAATAGCTTGTAGCATATCGTCGACGATACGAACAGTCAACTCATTTCAATTAGCATTACAACAATCGTCCATCAAAAGTACAAAGATACAACAAACACAAAGTAGTACAATAATATATGAATCAGCAACAACGACAGTAGAACCAATAGTAGAATCGGCAGCATCTCAATGGATGGAAAAAGAGAAACGATCGGAAGATGAGATAGACAGTAGAAATGATGCCGAGACTGTTGATGAGCAGTCAACTTCCTCAACAATCGACGACACAAGTAATAGCTTAGAAGAACCAAACTATACAGAAGGAAGATGGGAATCACTACACGGCAATTACATACTTCGTCCACCACCTTCCAAAAAACCACGTGCATTAATCCATTTCTTAGGAGGAGCACTATTAGGTGCCGCACCACAATTAACATATCGATATTTATTAGAACGTCTTAGTTCCAAAGGATATTTAGTAGTTGCTACACCGTATCAATTAAGTTTTGATCATTTAGTATCTTGTGATGAGATTATTGATAAGTTTGAAAGAGTGGCACCGGATTTAGCAAGAGGTATGTTGTATTGTTTTCTTTGTACTGTATACTTTGACTTTGTGATGTTTTGTCTCTAATATGCCTCTCTTTATATAATACACACTCCTTCTCACATACAACATACCCACACAAACTAAACAGAATATGGAGCAGTTCCAGTAGTAGGAGTAGGACATTCCTGTGGCTCATTACTACACATGTTAATAACATCATTATTTCCCGATACACCTCGAGCGGCTAATGCATTAATCTCATACAATAATCGTGGCGTTGGTGAGGCTGTGCCATTCTTTGAAGAGTTGATTGTACCGTTGTTTAGTGATGTTGATAAGAATGGTAGTGAATTTATCAAGGCTATGATTAATGTTGCTAGGATGCAAGTCAATGGTAAGTTTATATGTGTCTGTGTGCGTGTTATTGTGTTTATATGTTGGGTGTATATCTCGTATCTCATCTATCCTTCTACTATAATATATCATTGGTCTCGACTCTCCGCCTCGATAACAACAACATATAGGCAAGGTACCATCAGATGATGCATTACTCAATCTATTACGATCTACACCAACACCATTCATACCTAAAAATCTCAAGGAAACATTAATAACACCATCACTAGTTACTATACCACAACCAATACGTGACTCATTAACAAGTATAATAACAGAACCAACATACAAAACACTAAATACGACTGGTATACCATCATTATTAACATCATCATTGGACATTACACAACAGATACCAAAGTTAATAGATGAGGTAGAAGGCGGGGCACGAGACTTTGTCCCGACGCCGGATGCCATGTCATCGGCTGCACGACGTGCCTATAGATGTAGACGTACACTCATACTACAGTTTACAGATGATAATTTAGATGATTCAGAAATATTAGAAGGATATTTAAAAGAAGCCGAGAGTGTAATGAAGATGAAACGTCCAATGATTACTATTAATTTAGAGCGGAAGGTATTGGATGGTAATCATTTAACGCCATTGTTAGGTCCGAGTGGTGGTGAAAGTTGGGGCGAGGCATTAGAGGAGACGTTTGGTAGTGTCTTGGGCGGAAGTGGAAGTAAGGATAGTAGTAGTGATAGTGGGGATACGGAAGTGGGAGAAGGAGATACTAGCAGCAGTAATGCCAAGGCGGTCAGACAAAAGTTGGGATACGAACAAGTGGAAGAAGTTGTCGATGAATTAGTTGCTTGGCTAGATGAAGGATCATTATAGATAGTTCATCAACAACCATAGCAACTTGAACTTTCTCAGAGATGAGATGTAAGTGATGGAGGTATACAGATGGCGTACATCAGTTACAGATAGTACAAGCTTGGGATCTTGGTGGAAGAACTCGCATAATACATGCTTCATGAAGATGGTGCATCCGGAGATAGCGGGCACAGAAATTGTACTACTGCACACACCCTCCGAACTTGTAAAGTGGGACAAGTGATCGTGGCATCTTATGTTTGCATGTAGTCTTACCCGGAGACTTGACATGGTCAAGATGCTATATATTGATCCTTAGGAATATTAGGAACAAAGAATCAAGAACAAAACACTACATTTTAAATTACTCCCCCCTTTATTTACCAATCTAATATCCTTCAGGCAAAGTGATTCCAAAACTTACCAACTCTTCTTCCTTCTGAGTGCACTGCTTACGAATTAGTTGCTTAGACACCACTGCAGCATGCTCATCAATCTTTCCATCCAAATCTTTCATGTCTCGCCTATGTGGCATTTCTTGATAAATCCCGTGGGGAATCTCTCGAATAAAGGTGTTGAAGTACCTCCGATCTGCTTACACAAGAAGAGGTGTGCAACTAATGCAGGGAATGCTTCAGATTCAATGACATCCTTGGCAAGTAATGCAACATTAGCGGAAAGAATCTGTTCAAAGACAGACCATAGTGCCTTACAGAGGCAACCACCCTCATTCACCATGACGACTTTACCTCCTTCAATGACCAAAGGACCAAATGCTTGAAGAATCACCTTGAATTCCTCCACTCCAAACAAATGACTAGTGCTGATCTCATCGTTCTTCATCAAAGCAGCAAGTTTTTTATCCCAACCAACGACTGCGGACTTGAAATGATTGGCATGCTTCAATGCAAGCATCGCCTCACCAATTGTCTCTTTCTGCTTAGCACGACGATGACGATTTTGATACGATACATTGCTTTCACCAGGGTGAGGAGAAATGTCCCAAAAGCTTACTTTGTCACTTTCAACTGCCCTTGGCAATAATTTCGCTTTCTTTTGAGCTGGTGATGAAGACATGTTTCTGCGACTAGAGTGTGAGATTTAGATTTAGTGAGTGTTTGAGTTTAGAAGAATATTTCACTTATCAGCAACCCCTTCTAAAAAATTATGAGCACATTTTCATCTTTTTATAATTGGGAGTCTGGAGTCTTTGGTATCTTTTTTAAAATTCGTGCAGAGCACTGCACAGATTTTAAAAAAAAGATACCGGTATCTATGGCACCTGATATCATAGGTGCCATAGATACCATTTATTTCAGATAGAGATAAAGTGAACTTTTCATTTTTCTCACCTGTTTTGACCACTTTGTAAAAATTATGAGCTCTATCTATGTATCTGCTTCTGCTTACGGCTTACACTCTCATAGGATACTGCATTTTCAAAACGGTCCCTTTTATTTGACTTCGTAAATGCGGTATCTAAAGTAAATACTGAGTCCTTCGAGTAATAGTAGTAAGAGAGAGGTAATACTTTATCTGATATGAATCAACTATATAACCACCAGTGCGCTGCTGCAATTGTTATAGCATTTCTCCTCATCTCTACCCTTCTTGCAGTAGTAGATGCCTTTTCTCACCGCGGCGGCGGCATATCAATAATTTGCAAAAGTACACATGATGTGCACAAAATATCATTACATCATCGTCCATTGTTTGCTACTACAAGAAGAGACAATGATGAATCAACTGAACAACAAAGTAAATCAATATTCGATCAATTTAAAATGCCATGGGATAATAGCGATGATAATGATACTGACGACGACGACAATGTATCTAAATCTCAACAATGGTGGCCAATCAAATCAGATGATCAACAACAATCACCAACATCTATAGAACAACAAACTAAACAACGACGCAAACCACGCGTGCCGCGATATCCAAGTGCATTACAATACGATGATAGCAGCACTACGATATCATCACAAAGTAAAAGTGATGTAGTTGATGGGTACGATATCGAGACTGCAAAAAATACACAAAGAGATAATACAAACAATCAACAGCCATCACCAAACGATCAAACCAATATCGATAGTATAGAAGACGATGAGGATAGAGAGCTAAGTCTATTTGATACCGACGAGGATATCAACAACAATGAGCCTTCTACAATTGATAGTAGCGGCAGTTATAAAAGAATACCAGCACATTACAGAATACACAAAATGGAATCACAATTAACAAAGTATAAAAATCGATATATACTATTAGAAGATGCATTAAAATCCAAGGTGAAGGAGTTATCAATAATGAGGAATCGTGTTACATTATTGGAAGATGTTTTATCAAAGTTACAGCAGAGTGACGATGAGAAGATCAGTGATGGTATTGTTGATGGTAGTAGTACAATGGTTAGTAGTGACGATGATAGTTTAAAGGATAGTGAAGAGATTGCAAATCTTACTGCAACGATCGAGGTAGTCAATCAGGAGAAGGCTCAGCTTGTATCTCGTATCGAATCAATGACATTGCAACAAACAGATACAGAAGATGAGTACAAGGCCACGGTTACTAATCTCAAGGTACAACTTACTTCATTAGAACAAGAGAGGGATGAGCTACTTGTTAATATTGAGAATAGAAAGGTAAAACAACAACAAAATACTACGAATAGCGGTAGCAACGAGGCAGAAGATACGATACAACAACAACTGAACATCTCCGAACTGACTTCTCAACTAACACATCTATTAGATGCACATACCGAGTTGGAACAATTACAGAATGATACAGAAACATCATTACAACAAATACAACAACATCTCAAAGTGAAACATATCGAGCACAAAATAGCACTTACTAATGAACGGCAAGAGAAGGAAACGTATAAAAAGAAGTGGCAAGACATATTAGGTGATTTGGAAGAAGACGGAGCACGTATGTTAGTTGATCAATATAACATTATCAAACCACAACAATTGTTAGATTATAAAGAACAAAAGTATGAAGCCATGTTGGAGAAGGAGAGGAGTAGAGTTGATGAATGGAGGCAAAAGTTTGAGACGTTATCTAATGATACGTCGGCCTCAATGGCAAGTTACACCAAAGAAGAATGGATTAGTCTACAAAAGCAATTAGAAGAAGTAACCGAGTTAAATATTAATGCCACTGCCAAGGTACACGAGTTGGAGGTACAACTCAAGGAGGCAAAACAAAACATTACAGCATCCACACAAGAGGTAGAACAACAACAAAAGTTACAAGATTATCTACAGGCACAACTCAAAACATATTATGATACCATTGAAGAACAAAAGAATACAATTAGTCAATATGATGAAAAACTATCTAATTTGGAGGCTAAACACGACGAGAGTATGTTAATTGCAACAAATAGCGTTGAATCATCACAAAAACGAGAAGAAAGTCTACTAACCAACATTGAAGAATTAGAGAGTGAATTATCAATTGCAAAAGATATTACGGATAAAAGAGATGAAGAGATTAACGAGTTACAATCCCGTCTAGATGAGATGGAAGATGAACGTGAGAGTTTAATAACACATGATCGTAATGCTAATAAAGAACTTGCCAATCATAACAAGGAATTGGCAATGAAAGTAGAGAAATTGGAATACAGAGTGGAAGAGGTTACATTAGATAGAGATCGATTACAATTGGAGAAGAGAAAGATGCAGATGGATTCACTTATACATATGAAAGATGAGGATAATGATGGGGTATCAAGTAGTGGAAGGGATCAAGCAAAGCAAAGGCCCCGCCGTTGGTACAAACCGTGGACTTTCCTCCGAAGACGAAGATGAACAACACAAGATGTGCACAAATCTATAAATGGAGTAATATATAGATACGACGTTTAGTACTACCAAGTGTTTCACTACTACGAAGACTGAACAAAGGAGTAATAGTATAGATACTACGTTGGTAATATTAAGTGTTAATTGGAATGGTTTAATGTTTAATCTAATGGCAAGTTAAGCCCAACTGCAAACAATTCTACCATCTATTGCCCTTATTACGATCGTCACGGTTATTGTTATAACCACCACCACCTCTGCCATAAGAGCCAGATCGAGGTCTAAAATTGCCTCGACCACCTCCTCTTCCACCACCACGGCCTCCGCCTCTTCCACCACCTCGATTGCCTCCACGTCCACCACCTGATCTAAATCCACCTTGTCGGTTCTGACGGTTATCCCATCCACCTTGTCTTCTATCTCCCGTGTGACGCCAATCGTCCTTGTATCCATAGTTGCCAGTTTTGGCATCTAATAGACGTTCATTGGCATCAACTAGTGATGTAGCCTTCTCGGCAAATTGCAATGCAAGGACTTGTAGAGCACTTGGTTCGACCTTTCTCATGACAATTGTTCCAGTTGTTTGATCCCAACTGGCAATCAAATCACGATTGATCATCATCTTGGAGACTACCGAATGAACATCATTCTTATCCATTTCAAACATTTGACAGAGTTGATCATGAGATAGGGAGTCATATTGTGACGAGAATGCCAAGAGATAGGTACGTAGACCAGTCTGCTTAATCTTCTCAACTAACATGGCCTTGATTTCCTTCGCGGCATCTTCACCGGCAACTAGATCCCACACCTCAAGCTCTTGTAGTAGGTCGGAACATTTCTTCCAATCACCCTTCATTAAAGCCTTGGAGGCTGTCATGACAAAGTCACGAGTTTGTTCCGGTGGTCCTGTGAATACTTGACGCTCGTACATGTCGTGATATTTTCTAAATGTACGAGACTGGACACGGGCACGACGTTGATTGGTTTCGTCTGTTCCCTGCTGTGCCATGTTTGGTACCTCGAGGAACATTGCACTAATAAGATGGCATGCTTCTAATAAGTCAAGATTGATGTGTTGATGGTAGGGGATTTGACTATGTGTGTATAAAAGTAGTATGTAACGAGGGAGAGAATGCATTGTATTAGATACATCTGTCATAAAAGAGACACATCATGTGCACAAACAAACAAAAAGGAAGAACGTACCGTCTCTTCTCGGCCTTTTCTTGATCAGGCGTCTTGTCATTGAATCGGCCAGTACTTACTCCTTGGGCAAGTAACTCACGAGCACGACCGGAGCAGATATCGGAGAGACATTGATGAGCATCCCAAATCTTACCCAATCGGAAGGCGGCCAAACCTAATGTAACCATTGTCCTATTGAACAAGATCATAGTTGATATATCTCCAGTGACAGGAATAGTCTCTTGGAGATGACTCATTAGTAACAAGTCTCTTGCCTCTAAGAACCGATCATGAATGGCATGGTGATAGATATGACAAAGCATGGCACGTGTCTTTTGTCTATCCGATCCGTGTTGATAAATGTATGTACATAGATCAGCAATCTTGTTGGCCATATCCACAACTTCTGTGGGGGCGGCGGCATCGGCTGCGGCGGCAGTTGCCTCCTTAACTTGCATAACGATAGAATCATGACGGTAATATAAATGCTCGACACGTAATTCGGCCAACATGGCGGCATCCGCAACACCTCCCAAACGTTCATAATAAACTTGGAATGCAGCTAGTAACTCTACCAACTTGACCTCATCACGTAACCTCATAACATAATCAATAGAATGGGGTGAGATACGTTGTAATGACTTATTATACTCCTCATCAAGACGGGAGAGGAAGAGTGATAATGATCCAGGCACGCGAACAGTCTTGAGTTCTTCGGGACTCATCTTAGCCTCACGTTCTTCACGGAGACGTTCCATACGTTGATCTTCAGTCTCAACCTCACCCGTGTTGGGATTGATAAGCTTCTCATCAGTAGACATGGTAGCCATGGCACTCATGGCATCAACACCGGCCATATTGGCCTTCATCTTCTTAGACTTGCTAGATTTGCCACCGGACATGGCACTCATCATCATGTCACTAGCCAATTCCTCATCTTCGGCACTTGGCGTGTCGATACGCCATCCCTCACCATTATTAAGAATCTCACCAATACGTTCAATGTACGAGGCACAGGATCGCCACATGGGTGTTTCCATATAGTCATCAATGGTACGTTGCATATCAAACTGGGCAGTAATAACATGCATTAATACCGGAATTTCCACACGTGGACCAAACTTCACGGCAAGTTTGGATAATGCCTCAAGCTGTCCAAGTAGTACCTTGGGATCAGAACCCTTACGTCCACGGCTACTAACAATTTCTAATGATTTCTTCTGAACCAAGCTGGGTGTCAAGTCCTCTTCCTTAAGTTGACCCTTCTCCTTAGCCTCGGCATCTTGCTGAGCCTTGAGTTTGGCAGCCTCCTCCTTGGCTTTTTTACGTTCCTCGGATCGACCTTGCTTATCCTTGGTAACCTTCTCGGTAACGACGGTGGTACGTTTAAGCCATCGGGCACGTCCCTTGAGTTCGGATGTACCATCGGCGGCATCAGATTCATCCGATGATGAATCACTTGATGAATCAGAATCCCAATTGGATGAATCGTCACTATCATCAGAGTCCTGTTGTGGGGATGATTGAGAGGGAGGGTGTAGGGGATAAAGGTGAGCATATAATATGATTTATAAAAAGTGCACGAGACATGTCATAAATCCATCCCATCGGGTAGATAAAAGGTGGTCACTCATTCCCTCCTGGGGTAAATAAGATAGTCTCATACTACAAAACAAGTGATACATCCCACATTTACTTTGTCAGTGAATGCATTTAAATGGGATAGTATCTCAAGGTAATAATCAGAAACGAGGACATTCCAATGTCGATATGCATTCATTGTGACCCCCCTCTCCTACACACACACCCGCCGGAACCCCCTAGCCTTAAACTACGGCGGCACCCCCCAAAATAATACAACACATATAATAAACAAACAACATTAACTTACCGAATCATCATCATCACTATCCTTAGACGCGGCGGCCTTGGCCTTAGCAGCCGCCGCCTTTTTCTTATCAGCTGAACTATCATCGGAACTTGAATCATCACTATCACTATCACTTGAACTACTACTGCTTGAACTACTACTACTGGCATCACTTTCACTAATAACAGGATTTTTACGATATTCCGCCATGATACCTTTGTATGGTTCATTAAATTTCTTCAAACTCAACTTCATACGATTCAATGCTCGTCCTTGAGCAGGTTTTAACTTCTTAAACGTAGGCTTGTCAGCTAAACAACCATAGACATGATCTTCTAAATCACATAATATCCTAACAAGAAAACGTGGTATACCACCATTACTTTCAAATACTTTTTTCGATTTAATCATTGCTTTAGTTAAATTATCAAATTCTGTCATTAATGTTTTGTGATCATTATTACGCATTGCATTACGTAGTGACTTGACGTTTGATTCGAATGTTTCGAAGGCACGTGTTTTAGCGGATTTTACTACTCGTACTGATTCTTCCGAGTCTGTATATTTATGTTGGGTGGTGGTGGTGTGGTAAATGGGGTGAATGAGGGTGGTATATGTTAGATGAAATTATATCACAAGATGTGCACCTTAAAAATTACAACACAAACATTGCAATACACACACGCCACCATCACAAAAACAACGAGAGAGTAATAGAAACGCTCAGACATCCAAGGAAGTTATAAATAATGCTCCATGATCACATGATCAATTCAGCGGTTACTGTGAACGTTTATGGGAAAGGTCATCAATCATTGCGCTCTACTCTCTTATCTACTCTCTCATAATATATGTGATTTATACCACAGCACGCCCCTACGCCATATACAGCAGACACCCTAACAAATTATACACAACTCCACCCAAAAATATACCAAACAATACCAAACACAAAACAAACGAAAGAACTTACCAGAATCACTATCCATAACCCATCGATTATCACCAGCTTTATTATTGGCCACTGATGAGTCCGATGATGATGATGAATCATCTGATGAACTATCTGAGGATGATTCATCTGAATCTGCTGCCCAAAACTTTGACATTATTGTTAGTTGTTGTTTGTTTTGGAGGGGTTTGTTGATGTAAGGACAATATATATGCCGTCTGTTAGACCGCCTATGTATTGCAAGAATTAGTGGCTCTCAAGTCTCAAGCCAATCAAAAATTAGCATCGCCAAAAAATGAATAGAGGTATCTTTTTATGAGAGTAGGCCTGATTTGTGATTTGAGATTTAGTTGTTGCTATTATTTATTTATTTGCCACGGCTCTTCCTCCTAACCTAACAATATCTTTTAGTAGTAGTAGCAGCAGTAGTAGTTTATTAGCGATTAGCGTATCGATATCATAGATCAAAATGAGCAGCGGATTAGCAGGTCAAAAGAGAGCTGCACCAACTTCTTCTTATTCTTCACAAAATTTTGATGAACCTTCTTCTAATACTAAAGTATCAACAACATCACTGTCAACACTGGAGGATCTCCTACTAAACAATGATGTATTGAATAGTTTATTGCCATATCTAGATCCTATTGATCTTATGCATACTAGCAAGGCAACACGTCGTATTGCAGCGCCGTTGTTAAATAAAATTGAGACCAATACAAATCAAACTATATGTCATACAGAGATGTTTAGATCATTCCTGCGTAGCCCCCGGATTACTAAGAGTAATCAAGTTTGGGAAGAATTAACAACAGATACTGCTAGGGCTAAGATTGCCGGTCCGTTACGGCTATATCATATCAAAGAGAAGGCGTTGGAGATCGAGAAGCGATTTGCCATAATGAAGTATACAAAGTCTTATGATAAGGAGGATAGTTTAGTAGTCTTGTTTGATGATAAGGGAGCATATATTGGTTATTATAGATTCAGTTCGGAACAATTTTATGAAGACTATGTAACAAGAGACGTTATATCCGGTGGTGATCATAACTGGAAGAGGACGAGTCTTTAATTCGAGAGGAGGTACTAATACTTCAACGCCTGACAATAACAAGATAAAGTTGCTTTATGCCGACGGTAATAGGAAATGGAAGAGGCCTCATCGTGCACAAACTGATTATATGTGGAATGAAGGATGGCTAGGATCTTTCATCGGTAAGTCATATATCTATTTATCGTGTTTAGAAAAAGGACATATGATGTGTCCAAATTTTGTTCGTATATCTGATATGATAGTCTCCAATTCTTAGATCCACATGCAACATTGTTTAGTTCATTTCTTGGAGTGTTATCTCCTGTGGAGGCTTTGTTTGTTCTTATGCACGCCCTTTCATCCGATACTCGGGTGATATACATCATAACAATTTCCTTTTTCGACTCTTTTGATTATGACTTTGAATTGAATGACTTTGATGAAGAGGATAGTTATTATCAACGGGCAGTGGAACTACGTGAGAAGTTGGCCCAGGTTTCATACACTCTTACGGACGATGGATTTGGCAAACTAGTCGACATCATTTTTCGTGATAAACTCGAAACCATTATGTCATGTGGTGATAGTGACAGCCAGACGTCGGTTATTAGGACACAATTGAACCAGGATGCTATTTGCAAATCAATTGCTACTCATTATGGCTGGAGTGAGGTTGATACAAGGAGGAGAGAACTTGTCAGAAAATATTGTAATGGTGTGGCGGAGTACCTTCGTCAGAACAGAACAAATTCCGGCTCGCTCCTGAACTGAGAGGTGATATGAAGAGGTGATATGAAACACTCCGTAAATAGATACTTAGTAAATACTAATTGCCACATTCACAAACGAATTCTACTTTATAGACGCCCTCTATTATCTAAGTGTAGACCCGTTTCACATATCCCATTCTCAACATATAACCATCTATATCTCTCTCTACCTCACATCTACACCTTACATGAACAGGCCACCCATGCCTGCCGCATAAGCCATGGGCCGAACATTTGGATGCGGCACAGCCTCATACTGAGTAAACTTGGGTTCACAACTCTCCTCAAAGTGAATAAATGCACCCTTATTCCCCATACTATCACAATAGTTTGGTGCCGAGAAGACTGTAATAGTCTTACCGCCATGTTCTACCAAATATCCCTCGTCTTTCACTTCATGACTACGAACTAGCAATTGCAAATCATTCAACTTTAGAAATGATTCAGTAATATCAGGGCCAAAACTAAATCCAACACCACGCTTACTTGGACTTTTACCCGGAAAGGGTTGTGGATCAGCCCATAGCAAGTCACTCATTAATCCACTATTCGGTGGTTCACATCCTCTTTTAATCTTCTTAATATCATCTAACGTAACACCTGGCTCAGTTGGTAATCCACCATGTGTCACGAATACCTTATTACCAACAACACTAGCCAAAGGGAAATGACTAAACACTTCTAAGAATAAATCAAATATCTTATCATCATACTTGGCCTTCACCTCACCCTCAAATCCATATATCTTATTCATATTCTTAGTTTCATGATTACCACGATGTAAATGAATACAGGTTGGGTCACTTAATTTGAATAATAACATTGTTAGTATAACCTCTACACTGAACGATCCTCGATCGACAAAGTCACCATTGAACAAATATGGATTATTCGACGAGGGATAACCATTTATTTCAAAGATATTTAATACATCATAATATTGACCATGTGTATCTCCACAAACTGTTAACCTTGGTTTAATTGTTGGATCATCTTTGTTGGGACCAATTGTTGGTATTGGTATTTCTTGCAATGATGACATATTTTCATACATGTGCTTGGCACTGATTAAGAGGTGGGCTACATATCGTTTATGTATAACTTTTTGATTCTTGAAGTGTTCAATTGATGCCAAGACAAATTCTCGTGGTAACTTTCCTGGTTCAAACAGAGCTGCTTCTGTATCAACTTGATGACTTAGTATTTCGGATCCATTGGGATGTGGACCATCATAACTCTTTTCGATTAAAATTGATTCAGCTTTGAAGGTATCACTTAGTGGTGCGGCTTCCTCACTTAGGATTGCTGCCGCGAATGCTGCCTCGCGTACTGCCTTATCACATTCTGATAAACGGGTGCGTGCATCACGATCTTTGGGACGTAATTTACATACTGCACGGAAGTCTTTCCTTGCTGCCTTTGCTCGTCCAAGTGCTATATTGTGTGGTTGTGTGGTGTGGCGTATGAGTGTGTTAGTTTTGTGTGCATATCATGTGTACAAAATCTATATACTATAGATATAGAAATAACTTACCAAACTCGGCCGTACCACGTCGATAGTAGCCCTTGGGATATGTAGCATCAGATTCAATTGCATGTGTGGCACTATATTGTAGAAAAGTATTGCAATGAGAAACGATATACAAACAAAACACACACAACAATAAACATAAAAGTACGCACTCTTGTATAGCCAAGCCATAATTCTCAACTTTAATATATGCAAGTGCACGATTACTTAATATGATAGCATTGTCTGGTAAATGACTCAATGCTGTCGAGTAATGATGTATAGCCTCGGTGTAATGTCCTTCTTTTAATGCTGTATTACCTTCATCTTTGAGTGCTAGTCCTTTGGTTTCTGCCTCTTCTGCTGATTCTTGATGACTTAAATCTGGCTCGTCATCAATGTTTTTAATCTCTGGGAGCGCCTCTATTTCCGATGCATCTGCCATGATTACAGTAATTTATCTCCGATGTAAGCTCCTAATAGTTTATCATTTATTATTTATTGTTTGTGTGGTGCTGAGGGATACGAGATTGAAAGGAGTTTTACAAGTTGAGTAACAATAATTGTTACGTAGATTAATATAGTAAGAATTCGTCTATAATGCTTACGCAGTATTTCGCAAAATTTCTTAGCTAACCGTTATTTTCCTTATCTTCATTCACAATACAATATCTCAGGTAGTATGCCGACTGCTACCGAGACAAGACTGCCTGCCAGTGGCAGCGATCACAAAGCAATAAATAATGATAGAGAAGATTATAATGATAATGGCAGGCGTAAACTGGACGCTGGCACTGCCGTGCATGGTTATAATGATAATTCTCAACAACATGAACCATTCGTACGATCTCATACTAAAATATCCTCTATTGATACTGCTCTTGTCATTCATTCACCTTCCGAAGATAGTAGAAATTCACAACAACTACTACAACAACGTTATAGATGGGGTTGGGATAATGATGCATCGGTTGGGGGTAGCAATAATAACAATAGCATTGGTATTACTGACAATTTGTCAACAACAACTAATTGTGGTGGTGTTATTAATGCCAACCAATATTCGACTGCTAATGGCACATCCTCTCATTGTCATTATAAACAAGAGGACGATTCGGATATACCACACTTTGTTGATATTAAACAAGAGCACCACCCCCTCAATAATTCACAGCCTACGCAAGAAAATAGAAATAATGATAATAAAGCTAGCGGGATTAAGAAGAGGGACAAGAGGGAGAATAAGGATGATAGTGATGTTTGGTTAGATGAGACACAACAATTACTTAATAATGCTAAGAAGAGACGCCTTGGTACCATCCTAGTAGGCAATGCTGTTCACAACACAGAAGAGTGGATTAAGCAACTCCAAAACAAAAGAAACAATGCAAAAGGGAGGGGTTTAGGATTAAGTTTAGTTGGTATTTCTAGTAATATTCCGGATTTTAATCAAGGTTTTAGTAGTATTAATGATGATGAGGATTCTACCAAAGGAGTGTTTGGTAGTGTTGCCAGTTACAATGGGGGTACCGCCGATTTGATTATTACTCGTGGGGGTGCATTATTAGATGATACATCCACTACTCAATCTAATTCCAACAATACGGGGAATCATGATATGGATATGGATGATAGTATTGGAGGGGGCAGTAGCAGCGATACAAGTATGTGTGATTATATGGATAGTAGTAATGGACGAGATATGTCTTCTAGTGATACGGCTATACGTGATGACAAGGGCATTAATCGTGGTGGAGATGAGAGTATGGATATGTTGGCAGATGCCTCGGGCGATAATAGTATTGGACACTTTAGTGGTACGGGTAGTGGGGATTGTCGTGGTGGAGCTATTACGGAGGCTAATACGTCGGGAGATGATGACAGTTTTGAGTGGGGCACTCTTACAAATGTTGGCATTGATGGGATGGGTAGGGATTCGGATGAAGAGGATAGTATCGAGTCTTTACCTCCCAATCCTATCCGTCGGTCTCCCGACACGGTTATTAATGAAGATGAGTGGTTTAATTGGGGAGGTATTTTATATCTCAAAAGTTTTTATCCGGGCCTCTATCAACATAGTATAGAACAAACACAATTGCAACAACAACAACTATTACGGCGGCAACAAAAACGAGCATACGAACAACAACAAGATGAGCTCCAAAAGTATTCAAAATCATCGAATCAAATCCCATCTCATGAGTTATATGAAGCGGCACCCGAGGAGGTTATGCCTAAGCACATGGTTGAACGTGCAAAGAGCAGCCGATCTACCTGTGTTTACTGCCATAGTAGTATCGGCCAAGGTAGTGTCCGTGTGGGATTATTGGATGAAGTCTCGGGAGTGTATATGAATTACTGTCATTTAGAATGTTGGGTTGTACCCAATGAAGTCTTGTAAGTGGTATGCATGCTTGTCTCCCATGCGTTATAGTCTTTGCCTTCTCGTCTAACCATCTCTATGCCTCTTATACATGTTGTTTCACAGGGATGGCACTGTTGAGCTAGGTGTGGCAGAGGATGTCCCTTCCCTTACAACAGAAGAAGATAATGATGATATGAGTGTGGAAGAAGAGCAGGCTACCGCCGCTGCTTCTGACCCCTCACCATCTAGTGCTCATGAAGAGAAGATATCAGCTCCTCTCCGACGAAGTAAGAGAAGACGTGCATCAGTTTCAGTATCCTCACCTTCCGGCATGACCACTCGTTCTGGTTCTGTCCCCTCTCGGGCTGCTCTTGTATTCAAGAAGAAGACTCGTCTTACTGGAGAGACTGTTGCGGTTACTGGAAAGTCAGATAAGTTTCGAGATCGAAGTATCGTGCAGGAGATTGCCAAAAAGATGGGAGCTACTTTTGCAGGTCCAAGTGGAAAGGTCGATATACTGTTTGTCTTTCCCAAAAATGTTGGTGAAGGAACGAGAAAACTATGTATCAACGCTACAGAGAAGGATGAAAACTACTTCGTTGAATCTGCTCGTAAGGCGGTAACGAACTTTCCACCCGGATCAACTGCAGATGAGCAGCTAGATCTACTCATTCAAGATGTATCTCAATCTCAAACATCTGTAGTTAGGAGAACGAATAAGTACTTACGTTCAGGCGAGGTTTGGCATCAATGTCTTAACAAAGGAGTTAATCCAAGTATGAAAGGTAATGATATGAACCAGCCGGGTAGTAGTTGGGCAAATCTAGCTCAACGGTGCTGTGCAGGTAACTTCATTCTCTCGGCTGAGCAAATCGATCAAGGAGATGAGCTCAATCCTGAGGGGACATTCCCTCCAATGGAGTTTGAGAGGTTACCTTCAGTTGATGCTCATTCTACTGCGTATCGTCGTATCTGTATTGTCAAAGGATGTTATCAAGTACTCAATAATCAAAGGGGAGGTACATGTCTAAAGGGATGCTGCCTTAAGCATACAAAACAATATGGCAAGAAAGGACCTCCCAAAACTATGAAACGGACCAAAACTTATAAACGAAGAGACTTACAAATAGAGGTATCTACAGTCTCTACTGTTCACAAGATCACACAATGGACAACAAGGCGAAGACTATCTGATCGTTAGCCTTGGGTTTATGATATCAAGTACTATAATACAAATCATATTACGGCTTCCAACTCTCGTGGATTACAGATATGTATTGAGCACGGTAATAGTTTCAAAGATTGTACATTGGGCTGCCGGCAGTGCAAGCATGGAGAGAATTCTCCTCGCCGAGCATGTACTAAATGTCATCCTGGATTGAAATGCCGTACTGATGGGTGTGATATGATTAAAAACTGGAGAGTAGCATTCACTGCTAGTGAAGAAGTGAAAGGTCTTTGCTCGTATTGCATTTCGGATCTGACTGGAAACATGACTATTGAACAAATCAATCATAAGCACTTGATGGAGCTTGGTTACACCTTGAGAACAGGTTTCAAGCATCCTACATTGTCATACTTTGTCGATGGTACCATGAAGGGCAAGAGGCACTTTGATGAATTAAACTGGGAGAATGACGAGGGGAACTACAAGGAGGGGCATGATGGTCCTAAGTATATCACAGAAGCCCATCACCAACGAATGGAGGATATTCATTATGCAAAGTCAGATACAAGCAAGGGCTCTGGTGTGTACACTCATGTTCTCTTTTACTCGTCTAAAGTTACTTGATCTATCTAATACAACATCTTTCCTCTCTTTATCAAATACACAAGTATGGCTTCGTATGAACTCGGGATACAGGAGGACCTTGGACATGATACAGAAAGTCCAAAACCACATTGCCGCAAGTCGGCTTGACTTCTACAAAACAGCCACAGCGGAAGATGCGGGAGCCGATAATGTTATTGAATATCACGGATACTCGTTAGAAAGTAGACATGTACAACAGTCTTTGAATATGTGGTGGAACAACGGGAAGAAAGATGGGACTTTCCATGTTAGGGTCTTCGAGCAAGTATCTGACTTGGATGTAGACGCAGAGGATTTCGATGTTGAGGAGGCATTTGTTGAGATCAGGTACAAACGTGGAAAGAACGGGGTCTGGATTGAGAATTAATGAAATATTAGTGTTGTACATTGATTATATATCATATCCTCTTGCTCTTGATTCATTTTGTGCATAAGATGTGTCTTTTTATTATTTGTAGGATACCCGAAGATACCTCATGATCATATCCTTCGATCGAACGCTGGCGGAGAGATCTGGCTCATCGTCGACATTCTTGATTTCGGGTAGTGTTGCTGGATCTATATCGGATGAGTCTGTCATGATTAGTTGTGTATTAGAGGTTGTTTAGTATGCTAATAGGAGGCGCTTCGGTTCAAAGCAAACCTCATAAACAAAATTAAAATTGATGGACAGGAGAAAAATGTCATTGTTTCGCAATGAGCGAAGAAAGTAGTGGAGGGGAGGATAGAGGGGGAAGAAGAACGGCGTATACAAGTGGTTGGGAGTGTATCGTGTGTTTCAGTGTGCTTAAGGAGGATTAATCTTTTATTGAGTGTTCTACTACAACTTACTTGTAGCATCCCCGAGGCATATCGGGTCATATATGCTCCAAACAACCTCATCAAGAGAGCCTCTCCTCATCCTCTTACTTTACTATCTCTTTGTATCAAACACGAACCACATTGCCATATAAACTTTCCATTCATTGCTCTGTACTCATAAGTGGGGAGTCCACTCTTCACTACTCTAATCTAATGCTAATACATCTACCCCGCTTATCACACTACACACCAAGATACACCAACACAGAAGATGTGTCTAATCTAATACTAATACATCGAACCACTTTACTTCCACAAATAGATGATACATGATGCAAATACCAAGATACCAGTAGTCAATGCTCGGTATGGAAGATACCCTGCACTAGCATAACCACCGTTATCAATAAAGTTTTTTGTTTCATTGGATAGCTCTAGATCCACAAATATCACAGTATTATTCCCCATATCGAAAACGAGATAATAGTACTGGAAGATAGGAAATCCAAGAACGAATTTACCTGATTCACCAACACATTGAACATTTCCATTCATATACTGTTCAACCAACCAGAGAAGAGGCAAAGCGAGAGTAACATTCTCTCCATTAACACCATCTAGATCCATGTAAAGAGAGCCTAATGATTTCAACTCATCAACGTTGTTTGGGATTGAATTGCAAAACTCTTCAGAAAGTGGTAAGGCAATCCAGCTAATACCTGAATCAGTGTAGCAGTTTGGACACTTACTGCATAGATCAGTGGTAGATTGTGTAAAGTTCAGGCCTGGCACACGAATTGAATTGATTCCCAATTCATACCACTGATTCTCTCCACCACAATTCAGTTGTTTAGCAACATGAGCTTTCCCGTTGTTGTAGAATTGATTGTTCAATGCCAAGTCTCCGCCAAAGTAAATACCACGAGATGGAATAACGGTATCAACCTCTGAATCATACGTAGCGGCATAATCACAATACAAACCAAACGCCTTCGCTGTGTTATACCCAGACTCAACATCTTGTGCTAATGCCGTCTCAAGGGGAGAGGGAAGTGATGTCATATTCTCAGTAACACAGTTCCCAACCGATGTCTTTTGATCAAGAACACAAGATTCGTTCCACAAACTCGATACATTGAACACCGATGAAGATTCGGCAACAAACCCACTGTTGATTTTATCAAAAGCAACACCAGCAATCCCATCTAGCGGACTATCACAAGCGTAGAATTGATATGATTCCATTATTGTAAATATTGCATTGTCCATAGATTCGAGTTCATCTCCTTGATTATTATGGACCGCTACACTACCTTGATATGTTTGTCCAACATAAAATTCCTGGTCACCTACACCATCTGGACATGAAGTGGTTGCTCCACCGTCATATTGATTGCATTGAACATAGTTTATTTTGGTAATGTCGGTGGCCTCTTCTGCTAATGACTTGTTACAAAAGGCAAGTGAGCTCGAACCTGTAGAAGAGATGGTTACAGTTAGTGATGAATGTTTGAGAATTGAGACATATGATATGAGCAAAGGACAAAAACAAAGATACGAGCTTCTCTGCAACATAAGTACCTGTATCGACTAGCATGTTTTGATTCCGATCAACACCTGGTAAACGTAAATTGACAGTCAACTGCTGTGTGCCACTACTGCCACTGCTAAGAATATAGTTTAAAGGGAATGCAATGCCCGTGACATCTCCATTCTCTACCGATAACATCGCTTGATCTATGGCATTATCGATACGCTTTGCTGTCTCGGCTTGATTAAGTTGTAGTCTCCGATCGTTATTACTTGTTGTAGCATGCACACCACTGGTGACACGGTGGTTGAAGATTGCTAGCAGATTGGCGTATGAGTATAAGAGCTTCATTATTACGATACTTGATAATCTAATCTGATTTTGGAATAAATGAGTTGTGTGTATGTTAAATTCTATCCGTGGTTAGATATCGTCGACGACGGCCAATTGCAATGGTGATATGCAGACTAGATGTAGATATATTCTTCTAATTTGTCGCCAGTCAGAGAGCAGCTAGCTACCACATAGCTATCGTCATCGACATATCTCCTCTTACGTTTCTTTATGTCTCACATTTTTTGTGGTATCCACTGCTCTGATCTGTACAACTCCAGTCAATCATTCCAATGAAATTATCTACGATAAATCATCGACAATATACACTATTAACAACGCTCAAACAATATACCATATCTTCTCAATAATATAAGAAGGTACTCATAATATAATTGTCAATCCTCCGGGCATCTATCTGCGGACATATACACATATATCAATTAGATTGTGAGACATAATATATATCATCATAACAATAAAAAATTATCTACACATACACACAGCACAATCAAAATAATAATATATCATGCCAGGAAGCAACAAAACAGAACGTAATCGTCAACTAAAACAAAACCGTGCAGCTGGTATTGGAGATGAAACTGGTCGAATTCCCGTCCGTGTGAAGGAAGCAGGCACAATGCTAACCTGTGTTGTATGTAAAGCGGAATTGAAATGTACAAAGTCCAATACTGAAATGAAGAATCATGCAATGGGTAAACATGGTAAAGCAAATTATGAAGAATGCTTTGTAGGTGCCGAAAAGGTTGCTGCTGAGTTATTGGCAAAGGTAAACAAAGGAGGGAGTATATCCAGAGGAAAAGATGGTAGTGGTCAAGGACTTACTAAGGCAGAGAAGAAGAAGAAAATGAACGAAGGTTTAGATGATATGCTAAGTGCTGGATTGAGTGCTGGAAAGAAGAAGAAGGGAAAGGGAAAATGATTGAAACAATAACACAGAATATCATACATAAAAAAGAAAGATAATCATGCAATCTACATCCTCAGTCTAGACAAGTTTATCAAAGAGAAGACAAACGAGAAATGGGTTCATAATATAACGAAAGTTGGAATCAAATGCATCAGCTTTATCCCGTTCGTCATTGGTATCCAAAACTCTCTCTTCTATGTTAGTTATCAAGGCAGTGACTATCAGCATTCAACAGGCATCAACCTACTCTCTACCTCCTCCTTTGTATCGATGATTGGTGGTGTGTGTTGCAATAGATGAGTCTCCTCCTTATATCACTCCATACATATGTAGTATGCTCAATCACCGAAAAATACAATACATGTTGGGTATCCTTTTTGGTATCCTCCCCTTTTTGCTTTGCAAGATCACTCAACACTTTGATGTTATCGATCCCAGTTGTTACATAGCAGCCCTAATATGTGATTGCTAAGCGCCATGTGACAATCTATATAGTCGGCATGACGGGTGATTGTGCCATAATTCACCCTGAGCTTTAGTAGGTTTACTTTTTCCATCCACACTCAGTTACAAACATAACAATACCCAACTCAAAAAACAATACTAATGACTGCTCTTCTCCCCACCACTGCCTATGACAAGATCATGAAGTTCCTCTTCCTTTTAATTACTACTGCTCTCCTACTCCCCACCGTGGTCGCTGCATATGACAAGATTAATGGTCATAACTGTATAAGAAGTATGGAGGGAATGTTAGAATCAATGAATGATTTAGCAAGTTCTTCTAATCTACTTACAATTAAGAAGATTGGTCAAAGTTATTTGAAGAACAATGATGGACGCACTAGTAAGCAGTTTGATATACCAACTAACGGTCATGACATATATGCATACGTTATTACTGATCCTTCGGTATCATCGTCGAAGAAAGGCAAAGCTCTTTATACATCTGGTATGCATGCACGAGAGTACGCGCCCCCGGAATTGGCAGGTCGTTTTATCGAGAAGTTAGTGAATGGGTTCGGTAGTGATGCCGAGGTGAATATGCTTTTGCAACGAACAGAGATTCATGTTGTACTCTATGCTAATCCCGACGGGAGATGGGTAGCTGAGCGATACAAAGATCTATACTGGCGTAAGAATCTCAATCCCAACGGAGGGTGTAGTAGTGACGAAAGTTATGGAGTGGATTTGAATCGTAACTTTGCCTTTAAATTTGGTGATAAGTCTGGAGCCTCCGATGATCCATGTGATAGTGACTACTTCGGTAGTGGTCCTGAATCAGAACCAGAAACACAAGCAATCGTAAACTATGCAAAGAGTCTATTCCCTGAATCACAACGGAAAAAGAACCCTGAAAGTATGATGGATGAGCCATTTGGTGAAGAGATTACAGGTTTATATGCTGATATACATGCAAGTGGAGGCTATGTCTACTATCCATGGTAAGTGTAGAAGAGATATGTTCACAACTTATACTCATATCTTATGATCACACCTCATGCTTTATCTTCTCTATACATAAACATAGGGGGCATCAAGATAATCAATCGCCCGATGATGAGGCCTTACAGGCATTGGGGCGGAAGATAAACAGTTTCAACGATTACCTTTTATGGGCAGGTGGGCAGCCTGACTATTTGTACGCCGCTAGTGGCGATGCTTCGGACTTCATGGTAAGTCATATGAGTATTGTTGCAAATCTTAGGTACATATCATGCAAATGCTCACATCTTATGTCCATTCTTCTTAATTCTTGATAGTATGGTGCACTAGGTGTAGCATCGCTTGGCTTCGAGATAGGAGATGACTTCTACCAAGACTGTAGCCGATTTGATAAGATTGTTGAAATCAACATGCCAGCTTTAATGTATACTGCCAGCATTGCAAAGGCACCTTTCAAAACAGTCAAAGGTCCCGACGATTGAATCTTGATGTTAGTAACTCTAATAATGGAGAGGTTCAACTAACAGGGAAAGCTAGTGATAGTGAGATGGTTAATACCATTGTTGGTAAAGACTTTAGCGAGTTTACGACTGGTGATCAAGACATATCCGAAGTTCGTGTATACTTGGATGTACATCCCGAGGACTACACACCAAGTGATACGAGCTGGTTGATGGAACCATCACGAAGACGATTAGTTGATACTAAGGAGGAAAAAGGTTACACTCCAAAACGTACACGGACAGCGGCGGCAGTTGACTGTAGTTCATACACTGAAAAGAAGAAATGCAAAAGACATGGGGCTGTCTTACAAGATGATGGTACTTGGCTAGGCGTATCTCATATTTGTGAATGGTACACGACAGATGATATCTGTGGCATATCGTCCTCCATTACAGAAACTGGTGAGACCCAGCCTACTACTTCTCTAACAGATGGATCGATTAACATTGGAGAAGGGCAGTCTACTTCCAGCAGTGCCACGACGACGGTACTAGTGACAACTTCCGAGACCACAACAACAACACCAGCAACAACCGAAGCTTCTACCACTGCTACTACTACCGAGGCCACAACAACGAGTACAGTTACCAATGCGGCGCCACCGGAGTTTACTAGTGGAGATGAGAATGTTCAATTGTCAATTGATACAAACAATCTTACTTCGGGTAGGCATACACTATATGTCCAAGCAACTGATAGTGATGGATATAAAGGTCCCGTTTCGACTGTGTTTATTGATGTATCTAGAAGGAAATTTCGTGGATTACGTGGATTAAGATCGTAGAAAGAACATATGATTTGTATTGTATTGCTAAGTACTGATTGAATGAATGAATTGAATAAAGATTAAAGAAAGATATCTATACTACTTGCCTATATAGCATACTCGTCTATCCCTGTCTGTATATCATCTTTGCAAAGTCCTACGATGTCTCCTACGATGTCTCCTCCTCAAAGGCTTCATCAAATGCATAATCAACCACATGTTTTATGATAAAGTTTGTCCTCCTTTCATCAACTTTGCTCCAACCATAATGATTAGCAATGTCATCAAAATTAACGTCAGGCAATCTAGGGAAGAGTTTCTGTACTAATGCTAATAATTCTGAGTCCTCAAGGGTATATGAGACCTGAGACAGCTTCTGGTGTAGACCTTCTAGCCGTTCATAATCACTAGTGTTGATAAAATTCTCAAGAGACCATTGTAAGTCTTGATCAAATTGTCAAATAAACTAATGGTCAACACATAGATCAATCGAGTGTCCGATGATAGGGCATGCATTAGAACAAACAAAGCTTCCACGGGAGATAAAAATCCAACAAATGAACTGAACAACGTAACATGTGGATCTGAAAATATTCATAATATGGTTAGACATAAGGATTAGGTCACATGTGGAGACACATGATGTGCACTGGTAACTTACGAGCAACTAAACCCCTCCAGCCCTCATTCCACATATAGTCAGTTTGTGCTAGACGGAGATCGGCCCATTTATCCTCGTCAGTATAAAATAGCGTCACCTCGGGCATAGATGTATTTATACCTCCCTTCGAGTTAAAAACTCGTGATCTTGTTCCCAAATGATCACCTCCAGATATAACGTCTCTTGTTACATAGTCTTCGTAAAACTGTTCTGAAACAAACGTATAATAACCGATGTATGCTCCCTTCTCATCAAACATAACAACGAAACTATCTTCCTTATCATATGACTTCTTATATTTCATTATGGCAAAACGTTTCTCAATTTCTGCGGCATGTTCTTTGATATGATATAGCCGCAAAGGTCCAGCCGTACTTGCCCTAGCAACATCTGTTGTCAATTCCTCCCATACTTTGTTCTTCTTTGTAACTCGTGGATTGCGTAGGAACGATCTAAACATCTCCGTGTGTAAAGTTGGGTTTGTTTCAGTCTCAAGCTTGTTTAGTAATGGTGCTGCAATACGCCGAGTAGATTTACTAGTGTGCATCAGCCGTATTAGATCAATAGGATCTAAGTAAGGTAGTAAACTATTCAATACATCATTGTTTAGTAGGAGATCCTCCAGTGTTGACAGTGATGTTGTTGATACTTAAATAGTAATAAGTACAACTAATAGAAGTATATTTTAAGGAGCATAGTATCAGCAACAACAAAAACAATGAGTATTCACAAGATTGGTACGCCATTACGATTTGAGTTAGGCACTCGAGTTGAAGTTCGAGTTGCACCAGAAAAATTATGACGGGCCAATTGGCTCGATTTTGTGGTCATCCTGGCGGATTGATACAGCTTGGTACATGTGATGGAGGTGAATGGAAAGCTGCTACTATCCTTGAACAAGAGTATAGGCAAGAGGATTGGTGCGCGGATTTTGGTGAGAAATTTTGTGCATATCATACGTCTATTTTGTGTTTATGTACATATGCATGTACTATGTATTAATATTAATATGCCACGCTTGTACATTATATGGTGTAATGTTTAAGCTTCTCATCCATCGTAATCGCCGTAATACTCTGCTCAATACAAAATGAATTTTATACACAACAATTAACAATACACATGAATGTCATGCGATTCTAGTTTGTGCATATTCGGTACTTGTAGATGGACAGACGACGGAATGAAGATTTCGTCTCCAGTTCGAGAAGATGATGATAGATGTATACGTCTACTTTGTGAAAGTGGTGCGGCAGTAATAATTGATGAATTGAAGAGCCGTGCCGATTTGAATGGGAAGAGAGGAACCATAGACAAGTTTGTTGAATCAATGGGTTAGATTTGCAGTTAAGTTAACTGATAGTGGAGAGAAGGTGGCTGTTAAGAGAGAGAATCTCGTGCACGATGTAGAGAATACCGAAGTGGATGCTCCCGGATTCCATGGATTACTAAAAATGCCTCAAAAGAAGTTAAACCCTGCCAAGTATTATGGCATTGATCCCGAGAGGCTTAGGATGTAAAGTTTTATTGCTATGGATCGGATTGGGAATGCTCGTATAGTAGGGGTAGTATACCAAATGAAGCGATGGCCGAAGGAGTTAACTTTTCTATTGGTAAGACTACGTATGACATTGTTTGAGTCGGCAGTGGCAAGTTATGGTTAATTTATGAAGATCAAGACTAAAGGATCAATAGTAACGATATTCCTCATTGGCAGCAGCAGCTTTATCCCGCTGGACACTCTTAATCTCTCCCAAGTACGCTTGATACGATTTTAATGCTTTTGTATAATCTTCCTTTGTTGCATATCCATTTGAGTACATATCTTTGACCTTCTCCAAAGAATTACTCCTTCCACCTCGTGCCGCAATCATATAATGTTTCAAGGCTCTATCCATATTACCTGCCTTCTTCTCATAAACACCCAGATTGGACCTTGCTATCTCGTCCCCTAATATGGCTGCTAGCTCATAGTAATGTTCAGCCTTCTTCTTGTCAACTTCTACTCCGTTGCCATGATCATATGCGTAACCAATACTACAATAGGCTGAAGAAAGACCAAGTCCTCCCGCCCGATGGAATAGTTCTAATGCCTTTGTATAATCTTGTGGAAACCCGTACTCGCCATCTCGATAATCAATTCCTAGATTGTATATTGCCATGGGATCATTCGCCTCTACTCGTTCCATCATTCTTTTCATTGCTTCCTTTTCAGAATTAGGCTTTGACGTTCTGCAAAAGGAACACTTTTGGTTGTTAACTTCGTTGCCTTGGTTGTCATACAGAGGAGCATGTGCACATCCACTGCAAACAACTTTTCCACAACATGACTGATATCTAGCCCCTGATTCCATCGCAGGCATTCGTAGGAAACATAGACAATCATCATCTGGCGGTGGTTGTTTGAACAGTTGTTCATCGTGTAATTCAGCAGCTCGTCTTCTACACTCTTTCTTGTGTTGTGGTCGATGGGCAATTTGACATTCTCTACTGCAATATTTAACCATTTTACATGCCACACATGATTTGAGATTGATACTGGCCTCTTCACCCTTGCCACAATTAGCACAGGATGTTATATCATTATTGATGGATATAGAACTCATTTTAATTGCAATTGGTGTGATGATTGATGATATCAAAAGCTATCAATATCGGACTCTATATCAAATGAATTTCGATACTTGGCTATCGTTTGTAATATATACTACCGAAGAGATACTATTAGATTGATGGATGGATGAGCCGCCACAATTGATAGATAGGTATGTATTCTACCCCTGCTATTTTCAATAAAATATTTTAAGGATAGTATCCTCTAATTCTCATTCCCTGTTAATACTAATGCTATAGACTACTATGATTCGAAAGAGCGTTAAAAACTGAGTAAGATGGTATGTTGACAGTATTGAACGTTTCAGCCGACGAGAGTATTTGCAAGCGCCAGATTTGCAGCATAAATTCAGAGCAATCTCATAAAAAGATACCGACCAAGAGCCGCCCGGCGCCCAGCAATGACGGGCATAGGCAAAGTTGTTTATATGACTTTGACTTTTGCCAAAACACCACTCCCTGAATATCGCGTAGGTAGCAAACAACACAAAACAATACATCATGAGTAATCAACAACCAGCAGATCTAAGCGGAGTAGACATCGGCAAGGTAATGTCAGCTACCGGCCCGATAGTCAAAGCCGTACTACTCCGCTGTCAGCCTGAAAATACCGAAGACGACAACCAAAAAATATCAGCAAAAGACAGTGCACCCTCTACCAACTCTACTACCACTAAGAAAGAAGGTGGTGACGATTCAGATGATGAATCAATATCACCAGAACAGGCAGCTGAAATTCGTCTATCGACAAAATCATTAATATCACAGATTACAATTGATACCACTCCTAAGGAAAGTCCGCGTTAGTATAGTTTCATCATAAGAGTTGCCATTCGAATACTTCATCTGAACTTAGTTTGTCTTTATGTGATTGACTTTGCAACCCATAATACTAACATTTGTTGCAATCACTTCTCTTTCATCGTCATAAACTATGAATCGCTCATCTTCAAGAAATCGATGGTTTCTAATATACTCGGTACGTGAAAAATGTTCACATATATATATGTCTCATGCAATATGTTATATGTTAGGCCTATGTATATCTTATGATATTATAGAGATGGTATTAAGGACATAATCTATGGTTTTATTAATCGTCCGCTATTATAGAATTGCAGCCGAGTTTGTGTGATATGTCGAGCAAATTTGCAACTAACTCATGCAATCTTCTTATAATATTAAAACAGGTGGACCATTCACATTCCTAGGACAGTACGAAGAAGAGGGTATAATGGTAATGATACGTCGTCCAGATTGGGAAACTGACGAAGATGATAGTGATCCAAACAACGACGACCTCTCTTCTCCTACCAACAATACCAACAACTCGGAGAAGGCAAGCCTAAAGGGAGCAGACGGATTACCAAAACTAGGCTGCCCAATCCGTAAAATACCACAAATTAATCCACATAAGTTACAACCACCACTAAGTTTCGTGGAGGTACGTGGTGATATATTATTAATGCGTGTTGCCGAGACTGAGGAAGAGTTGGATGAGAAGGAGTTAGAAATTGATAATAGTAAGGAGGCATCAAAAGTTAGTGAGGAGAAAGTTGAAGAGATTGAAGAGGAGGTACAAAAACAAGTTAGCGTGCCGTCGAATGATGATTTCTTCTTAGATTATACCAAGGATGAATATTTAAAGTTTATTAGTCGGACTGATATTGAGGAAGTTGATGAATCATCCGATGAGGATGATGAGGATGAATCAGATGGTGAAGAGGAAGGTGGTGGATTAGCTGCATTACTTGGAGTTGGCAACGGAGAGGACGATGACGAGGAAGGAGAGGAAGATGAAGACTTTGATCCAGACGAGGATGAATCAGTGGGTATGATGAATATGATCCTAGGCCACTTACTCAAAAAGTTTCGTGAAGAGAACGGTCGTGGTCCAGACTCATTAGAGTTGTTAGAAATGAGAAAGGCATTGGCAGATAAGTTAGGTGTGGAGGTGCCCGAGGTTGATGAAGAGAAACTCACGGCACCGGTGCCTAAAAGTCCGAACCGTAAGAAGGTTGTTGTTGATGAGAAGAAGAATGAGACTAGTCCAATCCCCGCCCGAGATGAAGAAGAAGAGGGTGATGGTAAGGTTGTTGCTGCTGATTTGGACAGTCTGAAACGATCGGCGGTGGATGATGATGATGATGCCGAGGAGAGTAATAAAAAGGCAAAGGTTGATGAATGATGAGAATGGCAGCAGTGTACGAGAAGAAGAGAAGAAGTCTTGGTGTATATGTTGTGAATGAGTCAAGAGAAAGTAGCAACAGGTTAACTATTAACCCAAAAAGTGACACATCATGTGCACAAAGTGTAACTTTCTCTTTACTTGGCAACAATCTATTGTGCCTATTGCCTAATCATGATATGGTTATAATACCAAGTAATCTAACTTAGCTTTAAGTATTACTGCTACCGGTGTTACCATTACTTGGATCGTCAGACTGCTTGATATCCAATCCACTGGACTTTTCACTGTTCTCGGGCAGGTCGATTCCAGCCTCCTTGAATAGAACAGTAGTGTCGATGCCTTGCTCTGTTAGTATCACTTTTAATTGCTGCAGTTTCTCATCCATTTGAGAAGACTGCGATTCATTTGTCTTCGCCACCTCATGCTTTACAAATCTCTTAGATGTGGGTGCGTGAATAATACGAATGCCACTCTCTTCAACTTCAGTAGACGTAGCAGATATAGATCTATGGTTCCCTTGCTGTTTCTTTGCTTGCTTCTCTTTTGCCCTCTTCCTGGCCAATAGAACTTTTGGCACAAATATCAACAATGAAAGAGACATTGCAACAATGAAGGCGAAACATGATACTATTACCGAGAAGACGTCTGGCTCCGCCGCAGTCATGACGGCCACTGGCACACCGATTATGATAGCCTGTAAGATACTAGCAAGGGCTATTGCAATGTATTTGCTCTCCGAGAACTCGTCGCTAATTCCCCTTGCCCGGAAGGCTTGAACGTTTGCACCAAAAAGGATAATCAAGTTTAGAAGCCCGAACAAGATCGGCGTCGTTAGACCTGCTCCTGTGTCCTCAACCTGACAAGATCCATAACTACTAGTGATTGAAGTTTGTGTTCGTTTGTATACCATCGGGTTGGTGGCCGTCCATATCGACAGTAGAATGATATTCAGAGTTAACAATACAATGAATGGTTTCCTATACAAAGAGGATTGGTGAGTTAGATTGAGACGAGCTCGTAGGAATAGAGACGGATCGATGCGTATACTTACATGACATCCTTCACGGTCACTTTAATCCGCTGGAATGAGTTGGCAGCGCCAAAGAGCTTGTTTACCCTCAATGTCTTTGCAAACAATGCGGAAAAGGCACAGCTGAATCCTAATCCGAAGAACCAAGGAGATGCCATGCAGGCTATGTTGCAACCTTGGACACTTACAATCTCGTCATCAATTCCTAACGGATAAATGCCACCCCCCATGAGCAATGTACCAGCACAAATGATGATCAGAAAGATTGGTTGGCTCGCCTTTACAACACGAATTGTTCTATTAAATGCCACCCAACAAGCAAAACCAATACTTGTCACAACAACAATGGAAGCTAGAGTGGAGAGAGGAAGGAGGGAGATGAGCCTTAAGAACGGTATCCTAGGATAACTCTGATATAACTGAGCATATCATATGCACAAACTCTCACCTAGCACCCATACGAAGTATCTAATATTTCCAATGTAATTGTAATCTTGAGGTGGTTTGTAAATGCCCAAACTCCGTTGATATTGAACTTTAATCGAGGGATCAATGGGTAGTTTCTCCTTATCAAATGCCTCGATTATCTTCACCCATTCATTTGCTATATCATCTGCAACGGCAAGCCGCTCTGCTGCTTTGTCAGCCTCGGCAATCTCGTTCTTCTTTACACGTTGGAGGTATTCGAATATCTTACTATCCAAGGTACCCATTATCTTATCACTCTCAGGAAATCTAATATCTATCGCCTGGAAGATGCGCGTTATCATGATTTAGGATGACAAAAGAGAGACGGTTGTAACGTATGTTAGTGCATGAGGTTACAAGGGCAATCAAACAGGCAGATAAAGGTCAGATGAATAGCCAAGTCACCAAGACTTCATTCTGAACACACGAATTCACATCATAAAACAATACAAACGTGGACTTTCCAGATTCTTACTACTAAGTGATTCAATAATTGTGTCCTCGTATGTTTTGCTATGGGTAGTACATGGAGAGAATACAAGTTAGTGTAGTGCAGAAGTAAGTATCAATTTCATATATGCTTAAGCCCATACTCACGTTGCTTCTCGAGGAAATCCCTTAGCTACCCATTCGTCAAGATCAAAGTGGCTCTTACGATATGGATCTTGTCCATTCATCTGATCAACGGGTAATGTAGCTTCTGGTATGACACCTAGGTTGCTTCTCATTGGAGAGGAGGCATATGCAAAGAAATCAGCCGCAAATCTTTGTCGAAGAGGAGACACATTCCCTGCCACTCCAGCAGCCCAACCGCCAAATGCGGCGTATGGAGCCTTATTAACAATCCCTATATCATCATACTTGGTTCCAAATTTGCATCTATCGGCATCACATGGTACAAGCTTGCCACTCTCCCGATCAAGAACTTTAGTACTGCCGGGTGTTGTCGCAACGCCAACATTATCCCGAAGACCAGGCTTTGAGGTTGAACTCAAATGCTTCTTGTAATTATCACCCCAATTATATGTCAATACACAATCCCCCTCTGTTAAGAAATGTTTGATATTATTAGCATCACCAGCACCTCCACCACAGTCCTCAAGCTCATCAGATGCCCCATACATTGCCTGCATCTCGAGTTGATATATGGCTTCGGCTAAGGGGGAATCAGAAGTTAATTCCACACAATGGTCACAATTCAACAGTGACCACAAACTTCTACTTACCTAACGCCTCGCCAGCAAGAGGTGACATATCTTTCGGATTGAATAAGTGTCCACTCCTAAACCCGTCTGTTTGAGTAATCGATGCTAAGACAAGGTTAGCGTAATAGGCACCAACACAACTTTCTACTCTTCCGATACATGATCCATTAAGTTTGGTACCGTTATATGTTTGGCCGTGAGTAGCCTTTGCAACCTCGACATATTCATCCCATGTTCTTGGTACTTGCAAATTAAAGTGATCTAATATATCACGTCGATAGAACATACTGTGTACATCACCATCTAAAGGTAGCATGTATACCTTGCCATCATACGTTGTGATTACCTCACGAAAGGCGGGCAGTATATCTAACCAATCTAACACTGCCGATTCTCTAACAAAATCACCCAAATCCATAAAACCAGGAGGGTGCGATGCAACGGCACTACCAACAACACCCGGATTGGACACAAATCCATCATAGAAACCATTCTCTAATGCGGCATTAACACGAATCTCATTAGCCATTTCAATTAATGTATCAACCTCCTCTACTATTATGTTTACTAAACCATTCATCTCCTCTTCAAATGCTTGTGCATCATCTTCTACCATTTTCTTAATTACTGCAAATCCAGAACCACCTACGGATAGTATACGAATGGTTGTTGCTTCTTCTTCTTCATAATCTGTGGTATCGTCTTGGTTTGTTGTGCACGGACAACAACCCTCATTTATATTGCAAACTCTTTCATTATTGTTGTTAGTATTTATGATTGATTCAGTTGTTGTATTGTTAATATCTTCTTCCTGTCCATATACCACTACAGAACAGATTATTGCAAAGAGAAACCACAGTGTTATCATCGAATCGTTGCAAATGGCAAAACTGAAATGATATCTACAAATCTTTTTTATCAAGCCTAGACCAAACTACTGCAGGATACAGATAACTGTGTCTATCAAATCACAGAGGACGAGCTCTTTGTATATCCTCTCTCATATGATGTTCAGGCCGCACTAATCTATCTCGCCTTTCAATCGTAGATAGTTTCATCACTGGCTTTTTACGTACATTTCCCGTTTGGTATCCTAGCTAATATACTAGCAAGGTAATCTGTTGCTTAGATAGCACAATAACCTTTCTGATCTGAAAAGCAGATTCTGCTCA
>Ga0214479_100232_pt1 | contig 35408 bp, 23 predicted proteins | sample M1_20Mar14CPVII9_5_FD_165054 | JGI IMG/M metagenome (GOLD analysis project Ga0214479, IMG submission 165054) | Marine eukaryotic communities from Monterey Bay, California, United States - M1_20Mar14CPVII9sort6BwellE14 | ecosystem: Environmental > Aquatic > Marine > Unclassified | place: USA...
AATCTCGCCGGCGAGATTGACGCGTGCCTCGTCTGCGTCACAAACCGCAACATAGTCTCCATATTTCTGCATGTCAGGGGCAGAGCCATACGTGCCATTTAATCCAGTAGCTTTTTGGTACCAACGGCTACCTGTTCCTATGGCTGCCATCATGGGGCGATCGTTTGCCGATTTAAATCCGGCGGCGCAGTTTGGTCTTGGCAGCAGAGTCCCCGCCGCTACGGCAGCGGAACCTTGTAGCAATTCTCTTCTTGTAATCATCTAACAGCCCTCTCGGTGCATATAATTTTAGTCAGTTCGTTTTTAGACCGGCCAAAGCCCAATTAAAAATGTCGACGACCGGAGACCGCAGTTGATTTGCGGAAGCAAGCGAATTGTAAGCTCACTAGGCTAGTAAGTGGATCTTGCTGGTAATCCAATTCTACGCCACTCTCTTGCAACAACCAAACTTTTGACGGTCGATAAAAACTGTATTTAAAATAAGGGTATTTGTTGTCGTTCTTGGCGAAAACGCCTGGCTCGATGAATCGATATAATTGTTCATTTTATTGTGAGTTGGAAAAGAAGACTGCGGCCACTCACGCTGTCGGCCCCTTTGATTCCAGTGAGTTTGGGTGCTGGTCGATCATGCAGCACACGGATATTGAGCTGACTTCGAGTGAAGACTAGGAACAATGGAAACGATTGCGCTCGTGCTTTTGATCGTCGATCAATAGTCCCCGCCTTTATCACTGGCTTCGATGGAGGCTTTCCACTGTTTCCAGGCGGCGATCATGGTTTCCAGCTTTGTCGATTCAGCCGCAGCCAGATTGTTATTTTCCCCGGGGTCATCCTTCAGGTTGTAGAGTTCCCAGTCGCTCGAATTGACTTTGGCGCAGTAGGCTTTCCAATCGCCATCGTGCCAAGCGGCCTGGCCGCGGATGTGAAAACCAAGTGGACGCGGACGTGTCTCCATGCTACCCCCGAGCAGGGGGACCAGGCTGACGCCATCGAGCGGGCGGTCGTCAGGCATGTCGACGCCGACGATGTCAAGGATGGTTGGAAAGTAATCGACAGTGCAAGTGGCTACGTTGCTGCTGGTCCCAGGTTTAATTTTGGCCGGCCACTCAAGCAGGCCTGGGACGCGGACGCCACCTTCGTAAAGACTTCGCTTGCGTCCTTTAAATTGCCCCTGGCGACCGGGAGCCTTGTCGTTGCCTTCAGGACCGTTGTCCGAGCAGAAAGCGACCAACGTATTATCAGCGATGCCGTGTTCTCTGAGACGGGTGCGAAGTTTGCCGACGGCCCGGTCGAGTGCGGTGACACAGCCGTAGTAATTGAGGTGGTATCCGTCCAGTTTCCCGTCAGCATAGCTATCGGTGTCTTTTTTGCTGGCGACGACTGGGAGGTGCGGTGCGTGGAACCAGACAATGGCGAGAAAGGGAGTTTCGCGATGTTTATCGATGAAATCAAGCGCGTGATCCATGATCAGACCTGAGTCGTCGCCAAGCAAATCGGTGGAATTTGGGTCGATGAAAGTCTCTTCTCCGGTCCAATAGCGTGTGCCGTAGAACTCGCGGTTGGTTTCCTCAGCGATGGCATGCCAACCCTTCCCCGATGCTTCGCGGAAATCCCCTTTGCTTTTGTTGTTTGTTTTCTTTGCTTTCGAACCGGTCGGCTGCCACATCGGATCGTAGGTAGGTGTCTTTGCTTCCGTTGCGAAGGTAGTTTTTACCGCGTGCTGCCATGGGGGAGAGTAGTTGGACTTGGCTTTGGCACCGCGATTGGAGTCTTTCAATTTGCGGGTCAGGGTGCCCATGTGCCATTTACCAAAATGACCTGTGGCGTAACCTTCCGCTGCAAGCGCTTCGTAGAGGGTGAACTCCCCGTCCCGGAGATGTCCGTTATTGGCTGTGTAGATTCCGGTGCGGTCGTGGTGCCGACCGGTCACCACCGAAGCGCGGGTCGGCGAACACACCGGAGCCTGAGCGTAGAAGCGGGTGAGATTGAGGCTGTTGGCCGCCATTTCGTCGAGGTGCGGCGTGCGAATATCTTTCCCACCGTTGAAGCCAACGTCGCCCCAACCTAGGTCATCGCACATGATCAGGATCACGTTGGGTTTTTCCACGGCTCTCGCTTCGGCGGAAAACTGCGCGGCGAGAATGCCGGTCAATACAAGTAATAAAATATAAGTTGACAGTTTCATTGTTTATTTCTCCGGGCCATAACCCTTTGAGCCATCGAAGTAGACCCCGTCCACGCTGACGCCTTTGGGGGTGCGTGGATCACCGCTGAGCCCAAAATAGACGATGCGGCAGTTGTTGCCTTTGCTCAATTTATGTTGTTTCCCGGTGATTCTAACAGATAATGAGTGTTCCTTGTTCGGGTCGAGTCCGTCGCGCAGGATATAAATGCGGTTCAGATGCAGTTTGAAGCTGTTTTTTTCAACAAATAAATCCTGTTCTACCCAATCTGATCCATCAACACTGTGTTCGATAATGCCGGCTTCCGGTCCGGCGATGACCTGAATGGCAACCGCGGAACCTTGAAAGTTGAGTTCAAAACTGTCGCCTGGTTTATGTCCGATCAACTGCGGCCGCTCGTTCCAGCCGACCCGGACCTTCCCGCCTTCTCCTGCGGCGTCGTAGTTTTTCTCTACGGCAAACCCGTTCAGTTTTTTGGCGATTCGCGGAGCAAACAGTTTGCCTTTGTCCCAGGAGGCTGAATCGAGTTTTTCAGGAATCGCATGAGCAACGACAGGACGTGGTGCGTCCGACCACGCTTTGTCGAGCAGTCGCTCGATACTGTCGGCATAGAGTTGCTGTCCGAAGGGGGATGGGTGCACCCCTTTGAAATCATCTTTCCAAGTGAACTCGCCTCGCTTAATTCGTTCGTAAATTTCCTCGGTGATATCAAGCGTCGGCACGCCATAATGCGAGGCCACTTTATCGAAACTCTGAATCACCTCAGGCGTCTTTTCGTTTTCGTAGTCTTCGAGCTTGTCCGTACAGGCAAAATGCATCATGACGATGTCCATGGTGGGGTTGGTCCGGCGCGCGTGCCGAACGATACCTTCCATGCCACGAACCATTTGGTCAGTTGTTCGTCCAATCGACACATCATTCACCGCTGCTTCTTCGAACAGTAGATCGACTTTTCCCTTTTGAATAACGTCCCGATTGAGTCGAAATGAACCATACATCGTTCCTGTTGAACCGACTCCAGCAAGGATGAACTTAAAATCTGTTTCCGGAAAACGCTGTTTGAGATTTGCCATCACCTTCTTCCGCCATGGCATTCCCGTAATCGAGCCACCGACAAAGGCGACGGTCCCTTTTTTTGTCGTTTCGAAAATGTACTGGGAATTTTTGAGGCCGTCGTGCAGCTCGAACCAGTTTTGTTGCAATGGTCCGTTGTAATTTTGCCACGGGTAGGAGTCAGGTTCTGATTCCTGTGATTTCTTGTTGGAAGCTGCTTTTGTATTTTCACCAGTAGCGTTTTTTTCTTGTTTACGTTTCGGTTTACCCAATGCGTCGCGCTTTGGTTTACCGGCAGTGCCCTTCATCGGAGCCTTCGCATTTGGTTGCCCTGCCTCGTTTTGAGTCTTGCGATTTGGCGGTGCGACCGGTCGTGGCGGCGGCGGTAGGGATTCATCCCAAGCCATGATCGACTTGCGCATGCTCGACGCTTTTTCGGGATATTTGGCGATGACGTTCAATGTTTCGTTCGGGTCATTCACCAAATCAAACAGCTCATCGCCCGTCTTCTTGTTCACATGGTATTTCCAGGTCTTGTCCAAGGCAGTGGCGAATTGCTTCTTCCAGTAGAGAAGCCGTTCCGGATTCCGGCCCTTGCCCAGCCAGATGTCGGCGACGTCCTGCCCCTCGAACTGGTCTTGGTTGTATGGCGTTCCTGTGAGTTTGCACAGCGTCGGCAGGAAGTCTAGGCCAGAGAGAATACTTGTTTCATTAACCGTATTGATCGGAACCTTGCCCGGCCATCGAACGACGAAGGGGATGCGCACTCCGCCTTCGTACATTTCGTGCTTGCCTCCACGAAGTCCATTGGGCCAGCCCATCATGTTCGCACGAGTCGTATCTCCGACCTGGTTGGCTTTCAATGTATTTAGCGTATTTCTTGCGGGTCCTTGATCGCTGGCAAAGACAACGATTGTGTTTTCCGAAAGTCCCAACCGATCGAGCTTGTTCAGTAACCGTCCGATGGCCGCATCCAGACTCCAAACGTCGGCAAGGTAGTTCTTCATGCACTCATCGACACTCAAGTTCCATTCGTCTCTACAGATATCAAACTTGTTGGTCTTCATGTGAGGACCGAAAAGCGATTCATCGACTTTCAGGTCTTTGAACTTCTCGACAAATGCGGTTTCCGATGGAATGCTGAAATGTGAAATGTGAGCCCACACGTTGACATAGAAGGGGCCGTCCTTGTGTCGTTCTATAAAATCAATGGCTGCTTCGAATGTGTTGTCGTCACGCCCTTTCGAGCGATCTTTCAGGGATGCCAGAACCTTGATTTCATCAATTCCGTAGTCAGTTGCAGGAGGGATTTTGTCAGTAACCTTTTTTCCTCCAACGCCTGGCCCAATATGCCATTTTCCAAAATGCCCGGTGGCATACCCGTTCTCATTAAGCAATTCCGTGATAGTTGTACGTTCCGAAAATCCGAAGTCGCCGACCCGCCGGTCGAGGGTGCGGGGGTGCCGACTGGTCATAAAACCCACGCGGCTTGGCTGACAGGTCACACCCGTGGCGTAGAACCGGGTGAAGCGTGTGCCGTTTTTAGCAAGGCCGTCGATATTCGGCGTTTTCGCGTAGGGATGGCCATAGCAACCCAGGTCACCAAAACCAAGATCATCGGCGAGGATGAAAACAACGTTTGGTTTTTCCTGAGCATCCGTGAGAGACGCTGTTGCAAGAACTGCCAATGAAAATAGGCTAAGAACAACAATTGCTTTGTTCATGGTTTTTATCTTTCTACGCTTCCGCAGCATCAAGAGACTTTAGTTTTTGGTGATGGTAACATCTTTTGTTTCAAGAGTTCCCCAAATGTGGCCGACGCCACATTGAATGACTTTGTTCCTGAGACGGTCGTCTTCGACGCTGAATTCCACATCATCTACACGGATGGTTGCCACATTGCCATCAAAGGTGACGCTTGTCGTGTACCACTTGCCGGCTTCTGCATGATATTTTTTAGTCTTAACCTTCGCTTTTAGTTTTTTTGATCCGGGGATTTCCTCATAGGTTACACAGCTGATGATGTCGGTTTTGGTTATGTCCTTGTTTGGTGTCCCATTTACAAAAACTTTGAAGAGGTGTGTAGGCTTACCATTTTCTACAGTCTCAAAAACTAAATTCATCTTCTGAGGTAGGTCACGTTTCCATGAGAGCGAAAACGTCCCGTTGGTAAATGGCACGTGGTAGAATGTTTTTGGCCCATGTCGATTGTGAGAGTTGTATTCCGTCTCGGTGCTCACAACTTTACGCACACTGTTCTCCTTACTCACATGGCCCCACTTGATGCTTGTTTGTTCTTTTGTTGGTTGGATCGATTGAGCGTCCCGGATTCGCTCCGGCACCAATTGAATCGTTTTCAGTTCTACTTTGATTTCGCCGTTAGTCGGAACTGGAAGTGCGACCCCAATCCGCCCTTGCGGAGTCCACTGAGACCACGCGGCCGAGTTCGTGCAATCGATCACGTATTCATGCCATTTGCCGTCAGCGATTGGCCGAAAGTGAACGTCTTCGCCTTTCCAGCCAGTGTGGCGAAGTACGACTCTGCCCGCTCCTACCGTTGCACCACCGGTGATTTTCATTTCGAAGCGTAGCTTTGAATACTTTTCCGTATCCACTTCCATTCCTGTGTGAAGCAGCGGTGGTGTTGCGTTCGCTTTCACGAACACCCTGCAGACTCCATTTTCATTGACGGGATCTGAAACCAATTCTTTGGTTTTCGCTTTATGTATTTTCCCGCTGAATTGTGTCGATTTAAAATCCATGACGATATCATCCGGCAGGTTGGCAGGTGAGCCGAGTTGGTCACGCAGCGAAATCAAATATTTTGGTTCGAGCTCAACCACCTCCCGCTTCCATTCGTTGAAAGCCGTTTTCATGGCTGCATATTTTTCCGGCCTTTGCTCCACGAGGTTTTCGGTTTCGCCTAAGTCATTCTTCAAATTGAACAGTTCGTCTTTGTGCTCGGCTGACCATTGCTTGTTACCAAGATGTTTGAAGGATCGCAGTAGTTTCCAGTCACCGACGCGAAAGGCTTCTTGGCGCAGGTAGTTGCCCTGTGCACTCCAGTCTCGGCGACGCCAACCGAATTCGCGTGTGGCATTCTTGTTCTCCAGCAAATTGATGCCGTCAAGCATGCGATCCTTGGGTACGTACTTCAGAGCATCTGCTGCTGCAAGAACGGTAACCGATGCATCCATCATGATCGAAGGCTGGTGACTCACGGTTCCCGCTGAGATCCTGCCCGGCCATTGCATTAGCATGGGAACGCGTATGCCACCCTCCTCCAGGTGTTGCTTCGATTTCTTCAATGGCCAACAATTACCGGATAGCATGCCGCCGTTGTCACTTGTGAAAATGACCAGTGTGTTATCCAGTTGTCCTTGTTTTTTTAACGTTGCGAAGATTCGACCAATTTGCGAATCCAGATGTTCAACCATTTTTACATAAGCCTCCCGACCTTCGGGTGTGCGGGATTTAGCTCCAGCATCAAATGCTATCGATGGGTCAGAAGTCGGGGCCTGTAATGGCGCGTGTGGAATCGACCAGGGCAGGTAGAGGAAGAACGGTTTACTCTTGTTTTCTGCAATAAATTCGAGAGCTTTATCGGTCCAAATATTGGTCAGGTATCGTCCTTCAAGATCGGAAACGCGATTGCCTCCCGTTTCAAATAGCATTGGACGGTCCAGGCAATCTTTGTTTTTATTCTGGTGCTGAAAATAGCCGGTGTTGTGATCGATAATGAGCCAATCATCGAATCCGTGCGCGCCGGGCCACGAAACTCCTTTCACTTCGCCAACGTTCCATTTCCCGTAGACGGCAGTGGCATAACCAGCAGTGTTGAGCCAGGTGCCGATGGTCGGATCTTCGAATGCCACCACGCCGTCGGGAGAACTGTGGTAGGCTTCCGCCCACTCACCAAGACGATTGGGATAACGTGCCGTCAGTAGGGCGCGTCGCGATGGAGAACAGATCGGCGCCGCCGAATGAAAATCGGTAAACCGGACACCGTTCTTTGCCATGTCGTTTAGGATCGGCGTCCGTATGGGAGTGTTATTCGGCGCTTCCCCTTCCGAATTTGGGTTGTAACTACTGAGGTCGCCATAACCAAGATCGTCGGCCAGCATCAAAATGATGTTGGGTTGTTGGGCCAGCCCTTTTGATATACTCAAAAAGAAGATCAGTGCCGCGAGTAATAGCTTGTTCATGCTTCCAAGCCTCATTGTTGAAATTCGTTTGGAGGAGTCACCACAATTTCGGCTTTAATGTCGTCGATGTAGCGAGATGATTCTGAGGAAGCTTTCGGCAAATCTACTGCCGCGATTTCGAAAACGAGGGTCTTGGTGTTCTCTGGAAGGTCCATTGTCAGCTCACCCGTGAGCCATTCGGTCGAACCCGGAGAGCTAAAAACAGTTCTTCGAGTTTCGCAGGTTACCTGTTCTTGCAATTTCTCTCTGCTGCCACTGATCTCGCGGAAATCCATGTTAAAAGAGCGGAGCACGAGGATTGTTTTGCTTTGTCTGGCTGCTCCAGCACAAATAACAGAGGCGGAGAAGGTGATCCTTCCCCCCTTTGCTGGAACGAGATGGCCGACATCAACAATTTGTTCGATACGAGAATACTTTCGATCTTCTACCGGAAGCATCTTCAACATGAATTCTCCTTCCTTCGGTTTTACGATGGAGTCTCCGGATGAGACTGTATGAGAGGGATCGCCGTTCCAGCGATTGAAGACTCTAGGGGTAACGGTAGGAATAGGTGTATTGGTTTCTTCGAATCCAGGATCGGACAAAGGGATATTAATCCGTTCCAACCTCGGAACCTTGGGAGTGGCTTGAGCCCACAGAACAGTCGCGCTCAACGCGCCAATCACAAGACCTGTTATTGCGGCTGCCAGCGGCCGGCAACTCAACACACGGTCTGTTTCTTTTAAAGCTGGAGGGGAAGGCGGTGTCTGGATTTCAGCCGGTGTGAATTTCAGCGCGCGTTCGACCAGTCCGTCTTCAATTGTTGCCAGCAAGCGAAACCGCTGGCGAGCCTCGGGGCTCTGTGTCAATAATTCTTCAATTGCACCCTTCTGTTCCGGCGAAAGAGTGCCGTCAAAATAGGATCCGATTAGATTGTCAACATCGTTCATCATTCGTGGGCCATTTCGGATTCGATACAATTAGCGATTCGCCCGCGAAGACGATGAAGCGTCTGATAAAGCGAGTTGGGATTCTTCTTAGTTCTTGCCGCTAGATTTTTGATGGACGAACCCGGTTCATAGGCTTCCAGTAGTAGAGTGCGGTGCCGTGGGGGAAGCTTTGCGAGGCAACCTTCGATCGCCTCAATCCACGCTTCTCGAATAGAGGTTTCCTCGCCCCCTTCCTGGAGGATCTTATCGATGATCTCGTCGTCCAGGACGAACCGATCGCGAGCCTTGGTTTGACGAAATTTCATTATTTCGTAGCGGGCAATCATCGTCATCCACTTGCCAAATCCCGAATGATCTTCGAGTTGATCAAATTTTCGCCAAGCCACTACCGAGATATCCTGCATTACCTCAGCAACATCCTGTGCGGAGTACACGCCAGTTCGAACATAGGCTCGGACAACTGGCTCGTGTTTAGCGAGTAGCCGCATGAACTGTTCGTGCTGATCTGGAACGGCATATGTCATGTTTTTAGGTATTCCAGGTTTCGTGGCGTTGTCCATTGAATCACAACGGAAGTCGGACAGATCTTACAAAAATAATTAAAAATACTTAGATTTGTGATGCGGCTCCTCCAAACATGCTCGCTCTTTGGCTTGTTCACGCTACCCGATTTGCAATCCGCGTTTCTTCATCGAAGTCGGTTTTTTTCTGCAAACCTACCCGTTTTTCTGCAATTCGTTTTCGATTCAGCGAGCTAAGGAAGAGACTAGCCTACCGCTTTGCCTGTTAACCTGATTCTTTTCTTCGTCGCCCAAAGGCTTCGAGAATCACCGGCCTTCTTTCTCGATAACCTGGCTTGCTCGCCTGGTTTAAAACAAGGCGTCGATCGCCTGACCTTGATCGGTGATGGGAACGGGACGATCTCCATCGTAAAGATTCTTTGTAGGATCGATTTGAAGACCTGCCAGGATGGTTGCGAAGGCGTCGGGGACCGAAACCGGCTTGTCGACGGGCTTCATCGCCAGTTCATCACTCGTCCCGTATGCTCCACGATGATTCAATCCGCCGCCGGCCAAAACCATACTGAAACACTTTGAATGATGCCCGCGACCACCTCCCGAATCGAATTGAGCAGGTCGACCGAACTCGCTGTTGATCACAATCAATGTTTTATCCAGCATCTTTTTCGATTCGAGATCCCGCATTAAGGTCGTTAAGGCAACGTCCAGTTCTTGGATTAGGAGGTGCTGATTCAGTTGGCCATCGTTGTGGGTGTCCCAGCCCGTACCGTTACGAAAGTTCATGTTGTGTGAAACCTCGACAAACCGCACTCCTGATTCAAACAGCCTTCGAGTTAACAACAATCGCTGTCCAAGACCTTCTCCATATTTATTTCGGAGTGTGTCCTTTTCTTTTGCTAAGTCAAAAACTTTCATAAAATCTGGACTAGCCAGACGCAGACTTTCCCCAATCGCTCCGTTGTACTCGGAAAACAATTGATCATTGCCAAATCTTTCTTTGCCTGCTGAGCGGACGGAGTTGAGTAAATTTTTTCGGCGGGCTTGCCGACTGGCATCAATTCCAGTTGGTCGAGCCAACCCGGCGGGGCCCGATTTGACATCGGTAAGATAAACAAAACCGGCGGACTGCCCCAGGAATCCGGGGCCACGCGTTAAATTTGGATAACCGATCACCATGTAGGCTGGAACTCCTTCGTTTGCCGCGCCTCGTTCGTGAGCAACCATCGACCCAAGGGAGGGGTACTGGACGGTCCCTGTTATTGGCCGGCCGGTGTGCATCCGATTGGTTGCCGCTGCATGTTCATCGACCACATCGTGATGAACCGTGCGCAGTGCGGTAACTTGATCCATCATTCTGGCAGTTTCTTTCAGGTGCTCGCAAACTTGCACGCCGGGAACTGCCGTCTCAATTGCCTGATAGTACGAACCCGCTTTTTGGGCTTTCGCGTCGCCCAATCCCTTCGGGTCGAAGGTATCAATTTGGGCCATGCCTCCGCCGAGCCAAATCATGACGCAATGCTCCGCCTTGCCAAGTTTGGGCTGTTGGGTGTGCAAATCGAACGCGGGCAGTCGACCTGCTGCTGCTACGGTTGCAGTGGCAACTGATGTTTTTAAAAACGTTCTTCGTCTCATCATGAATCCATCTGTTGTAAATTAATTCCAGGCAAGACTTTTAAGGAACGATGACCATCTCAGGACTGTTTACCAAAGCCCACACCGTATCCTCAACTCGTTGACGCCAGTGATCTCGCAAGAATCGCGTAGGCGGTGCACCAATGCGAGCAACCCTTTCCTGCTCAATTTTGATTTTGTTTGCCTCTGTGTTGAGATGATTTGACCACGAGACATAACGAAACCGCTTGACCTGTGGAGCAGGACCAATTTCTGATTCAGGAATCATTCGTTGCTGAAATCCGGGTGAGAGCATTTTGATATGCAATGCTCGTTCGGTTGGCGTAGGCGGTCGAGTCAACAATCGTAAAAACAAATCATCGACCAGTTTTTCAATCGGTTGTCGCTGTAGTGCCATCGTTGTCAAATCACTTTCGTCGCTCAAACGAATTAACGAATTTCCGAAGGTTCCGTTGGCAAGCACACCCGGTTGAATCAAATTGGGAGTTGTCTCGCGAGCCGTTGCAGGTTCGGGACGGGAATTCCGCCAGCCAAATGCTTTGAGAACATCGGCTACTGCTTGGACTCGCGGCAAAGCAAGACTGGGGCGATCGCGTTCATTTGCCAATGTCGTCAACTCCCAGGCCCTTGTTGGCCTGCCAAAATTCAGGAATTTGTCGGCTGCCAATGCCCCTTCGATATCCATTGTTAGCGGTTCGGTATTCATGTTTTGGCCAACAACATGCAGCGTGCTGTCTACGATTTGCTCTGCCGTCATCCGGCGCCGATGTGGTCCGCTAAAATGGCGGCCAGAATCTGCAAGGCCGTCAATCGCGGTTCGTTGATACGTTTGGCTAACGAGGATGAACCGCGTTAACTTCTTTAAATCGAAATCATGCTGAATCAAGTGGTTGGCAAGCATTGCTAATAACTGCGGATCGCTCGGTGGGTTCCCCTCCCAGTCATCGACAGGTTCAACGAGACCGGAACCCATCAATCGTTTCCATATGCGGTTGGCAATGACTTCGGCAAATCTTCTTGAACCGGTCACTCGCACCGCGAGTCGTTCGCGTGTGTCGTTCGAATTGAGCATTAGGCTATCGGGAATCTCGGGAGCGATTTTCTTTAATGGCCAACTTGGCTGAAGTTGCGAACCAGGTTTGAGCGACGCATCGATCAGAGGTTTGCGTTGTTGGTTTTCGAAAAACGCGGCGGGAACGGTGCTGCTGCGTGGCAGTTTTAATGCCTTTCTATCAAGCATCGCCGCCATCTCAAATAGATCACTCTGTTTCCACTGATGATAGGGAGCGTCGTGGCAGCGGGCACATTTCATATTCACGCCCAGAAATGCCGAACCAATCACGTGTGCTTTGGCCGCCATGGGAACATCGTTTTGCGAAGCAACTGCGAAACCAGCTGAACCACCGCCCCACTTGCTGCCGAGCATCAATATCAATTCAGTCGCGAATCGGTCGGCGGGCTTGTTGTCGACAAGCGCTTCGTGAATCCACCAACGAAACGGCCCTGTGTTATTGAGGGTTGGTTTAAGTAAATTCGGATTTTCAGCGAGTACGTCTTGCCAATAGCCGACCCAGTTACCGGCCCAGCGTGGATCGCCAAGTAATTGATCGATCAATTGTTCACGGCGATTGGGTGATGTCTCGCCGAGAAACGCTTTTGCCTCGGCAAGAGTAGGAGGGACTCCTACGGTGTCGAGAAAAACTCGGCGGAGAAAAGTGTAATCGTCAACCACTTTGCTCAACTCAATCTTTGGTTGTTTTAGTGTAGGCATGGCTGCGCCGTCGACAATCCACCTGCGAATGGTTTGGATTTCAGCTTCACTCATGCCGTCTCCTTTGGGCGGCATTCGGTCTCCATCTGGCTCGGCTGTAATCATCGTCATCAAGTGACTTTCGTCCGGTTTGCCGGGCACGACGCTGGGCTCGCCCGATTCCCCGCCCGCTAATAGATTTTCGCGTGAGAAAATCGAAAGTTCTCCTTGCTGTTTTTCGCCATGACAACGGTAACAGTGCGCTTGCAAGATGGGTCGTACGTGTTGATTGTAATGCTCCGTTTGTTGGTTGGCTGTTGCAGACTGATGGTGGTTCACTTCATTGGTTTGCTCAATTCTCGTCACAATCAATTCATCAATTGAGGGATTTTTGGCACTGGAAATCAGGCCTGCGCGAGCGTGTTGATGTCGCGCGGACCAGTAATTCGATTTTAAAGCGTTCGCAGTTTGTCTTCGTTTACGGTCAAATTCATCCAGTCGTCGCCTTTCGGAATCTGCAAATGTGAGCCAGCCCTCGTCTGTCAAAAGTGTTTGCGACGAATTCGTGTTGGGTGAAAGCAGGTGAAATATTTTGCTGCCCTGAGAGATTGCAATACATGGTTCGCCCACTTCAACGCGGCAGTTTCCGTCACCCACAATCATTTCGAACAGTACGGCGTGACGACCTCCATCTGATTGAAAAGTGGCCACTTGCTCGTTGTCATTCATCCAGTGGGGCCGCATTCCTGCAACAGGCAGTTTCGGTAGTGGATCAACCACATGATGTGCACCACCGCGATTGACTTGAATTTTGGTTTGCAGTATCTTTTTTCCGTCGATTTTTAAGCGTGAAAGTCCACGCGAACGCGCCATCAGATTGTACTTGCCCGCGGGTAATTCAATATCAGCCCACGCGCGGATTAGCAGCGTTTGTCCCCAATCATTTCGGACTCCCCACGCATCGTATTTGTTGGGAATGCGCACAAATCCAAATTGGTCCTGTTCCCATTCCAGCAGGGCTGGTTCAACTTCATCCGGAAATACTTTGTGGCTGTCTATCGAGCCAAATAGTTGCACCAAGACTTTGCCCTGCGGAATCGTTGGTGGCTTTACTTCTGGCGGATTCCATTGGAATCGACTTTCGAGTTCTTTCGGTGGAACAAGTCGGCGGTGAATAGCGATTTCATCAATTTGACCTTCAAATGAATTACCGCGGTTGCCGTTCATTGCTGATCCAATCAGCACGTCGTCATCATCAACCACAGGAGGAGAGGTGGTCTCACCGCCCATGTCCCAGCGCCCCTGGACCGGTTGGCCATCAATGTAACCAAGAATGCTTTTTGGGTCCCCAAATTTGTAGACAACTGCAACGTGATGCCAACGAGTGCCAAATGAAAATCCTGCGGTCGAAGTCCAGCGATGCCAGTCACCTGGCGTCTTTTCGTTGCCTTGACTGCGAAACAGAAAATTGAGGCAGGGCTTTCCATTTGTTTTCCGAAGACGCAGCGCCCAGTTTTGGTTGGTGCTCTTAGCACCACTACTGGTCGTACGTCCTTTTCCAATGATGTACATGTTTTCGCCACCGCCAGTTGGTTTTACCCAGGCTTCCAATGTGATGGCATCACCATTGGTAAAATCAAATCGGGCATCCTCGAAATTGTCTGGTAATTTGATCCAGGCAGGCGCTGCAAGTGACAGTGCTCGATTGGTTGGCGAGAACTTTGGATACAAGGGAGCAACCGGCCCGTCAGCAATGGTTGCGGAACCTTTTACCTCGCCTTTCATTTCTCCATTTGAGTCGCTGTCGAGAGAGCTCTGGAAATCCCAAGTCGCGACAGGCGCGTTGCGTTCCTGCTGACCGATTGCGGGTTCAATCGCAATGATTTGAGAGTGCTGCAGAACAGCAATCAGAATGAAAATTGAAAAAGCTGGAAGGGCACGCATCTGAATTCCGGCAAGCCATGTGGCGTCAGTTTGATTGTACCAATGCTGCTCACTTCGCTCAAACATTTATCCCGAGCGGGTTCACCAAAGGATTAGGGCCAACTTGAATCGACAGAGCATCAGAAATATAGCTCCCCAGTGCTTGAGGCTAGCCAGCGGGCGTGCACAGCGACGCCAATCAGAATGCTGATTCTTGAAGCCGGCAGTGTCGCCTTGCTCTTTTGACTGCATCCAATTTGCCAGAGATAGCAAGGGCGTTTTTTACCTGCTTCAGGCATTCAAATACAGAACGATTCAGTATTTATTAACGATTCTTTTCATGCGTTAATTTGTTGTTGTTTACAAAGCCGGTTTTTCCGTTGATCGACACAGCTTTGTCGCTGGGATTTTGGTAAATCACGACGTTGTCATGGATGTTGGCGGGCTGAGTTGATTCCTGCATCACAAATGCCGAACGATAAAAGTTACTTACGGTGTTGTTGTTTGCGTTAACGGTTGCGTTGGTCGCCTGCAGACCATGTCGCCAGCCATGAATTCTGTTTGCAGTCATCGTCACGGCCGAACCTTGCAATGCCCAGATCGCATTGTTTGGTGGACCACTGCGACGTAGAGATGTGCCCGTGATTTTATTATTGAAAGCGAGAATCTTACCTGCGACCCGAATTCCCGCGACGCCCTCTCCACGAATGATGTTGTCAACGAATGTCGCGTCTGCTCCGTCATACACCATCGTAACTGGTGGTAAACCTTTGCCTCGTGATAATTCATTGCCAAATAGACGTACCGTCCACCCCGACTTGATTCCAACCGCCACTGTTGCGTTATCAATGACCCGGTTATTGATTACGGTCGACCGTCCGGTTGCGCAGCTGTCGAATCCAATTCCGGACGCCTTGTTTTGATGGCAGTGGTTGTCGACAAGCAGGGTGACTGCTTCGCTTTCTTGTCCAATTCCTGACAAGCCGTTATTGAAGCAGTCGTTGCCAATGATAATTGGACTCGCATGGGTACGAGAGCCGATGCCTGCTAATTTATTTTTGTAGCACCGATTGTTTCGGATGATCGGCGAAGCGTTTAGGCTTGCTCCAATTCCTGTCATGTCATTTTCAAAACATTCGTTGTTCTCAACTATGGGCTGGGTCTCGATATTGCTGCGAATGCCGATACCAGATCTACGATTACCGTAGCACTTATTCCCGCGGACAATTGGCTTGGCACGGTTACTGATTCCAATGCCGGCACGAATATTGTGATAACAGACGTTATTGCAAACCACGGGACTGGCGTTGCTGTGTCCAATTCCGGCATAGAAATTTTCAAAACAGATGTTCTCTTCAATGTGGGCTGTTGACTGTTGCATTGAACCGATGCCGCTGCCCATATTTCGATAGCTAAAGTTGCGAATAATTCGTGGCGCTATCCGCTTATTCTTCGTCCCAATAATTGCGATCCCAGTGCCGCCATTGTGATGCACAATGTTGTTGCTGACCGTGCAGTAACTAATGCCGGACACGACAATTCCTGCTGATTCTGGATCGCCGATTGGTTCATGCGTCTGCTCTTTGCCTTGAGTGGCGTGATGTTTCCTCCACCGAGCTTCATTGTAATTTCCAACGCCAGTGACAGTGAAGCCATCAAGGGTTGAGTTTTCGGCCATAACCACACAAGGGCTTTGTTTAGAAAAACGACTCCCATCAATGATAGTGGCTTCGGCTCGTCTAATTCCGAGCTTGCCTTTCTCATTGCTGCCCGCACTTCTAACGGTGATGCCCGGCTTTAAGCGAATGTGTTCTTTATAAGTTCCGTTATCGACAAAAATTATGTCGCCGTCAGCAGCCGCATTAATTGCTTCTTGGATTGTCTTCCGGTCTTGTGGAACGCGAATTGTATCACCTGAAGACTGGCGAGCTTCTCCAGCGTTGATGGCGGCAAAGATTCCTGCTGTTAAGAGCAAATACTCGCTCCATTTTTTTGATCGGAATATCGAACACATGGTGTTTATTCCCCAGAGTGAGAAAGAAGGTGACGCCCTTGCAAGCTAGTCTAATTTACTGCTCCGAATGTAAAACGCAATCTTTTTGCCTTCCAAAATGCCGATGGCACTACAAGTTTTTCCGAGTACTCATAAACGGGTTGAGAATTGTTGTGTGGGTGTGACCTAGTTTAGGGGGCCTTTTCGAATTTTTGGAGAGTGTCGACGTCTTCCGCTTTGATCAGCTTTTTGTCTCCGGTTGTCATTTTTTGAGTCGCTTGCGAGGAAAGAAGCCCTTGCGAAATGAGGAAACGATCGGCTTCGATCAGTACATGGTTGAACCAAGGTTTTTTACCAAAGAACGAATGCCCTGCTCCTTCGGCATACCAAAGGTTGATTCGGTCACCTACCCCAAGATCTTTCAATTGAGTATGGGCCGCTGTCCAACCTGTTAACCACTTTTTATCTTCGGTGCCAAAGAATACAATCGCGGGGGCAAACTCGTTCGTAAGATGCTTCATGGCATCCACTTTGGGAAACTTTGCATCGAACGATGCTAATGCAGGGTTGAACAACAGGTAGGCGACAACGCTGGTGTCGATGTTTTTTGGATCCGCTGGATCATTTAAACCAGCATTGGTTGTTGCAAGAATGCTGACGTGCCCGCCTGCTGAACCGCCTCCCGTAATTATTTTCTCAGGGTCGATTCCAAGTTCGAGGGAGTGTTGTTTCACCCAGCGGATAGCGCTTTTGGCATCGGTGATGCAGAATTGTTTTCGCGAAACACCTGTTGGTAGTTTTTTACCGGCGGGAACCAATTGGTAATTTGCTGTGACTGCAACTAATCCTCGGCTGGCAAAATATTGGCAAAACTTTTGGAACTGTTTCAAATCGCCACCTCCCCACGCGCCACCGTGGAATAACAATACACAGGGCCGTTTTGCAGTGGAGGGATCATGCTCGTTTGGGAAGTAAGCCTCCAATTCGCGCGGTTGGCCAGCTGAGTGCTTGTAGGTGTAACGTTTCACCGTGTTGCCGATTTCATCAGTCGAGCTTCTCGTTGGGGTAATTGCCAAACTGTCCGGTTTCTGGCCAAAGCACACGCTGGGAGATATCAGGATCCCCAAGGTAAAAACATAAATAGAGGCGGTTAGTAGTCTCATAGAATGGAGCCCTCGGTCTAAATGGGATTGATAGCGATTTGCTTTTCAGGGAATTTTAAAAGTAAGAAGCACGCATTAAAAGGAACCTGTCTGCAACGTTGCGAGATCTTAGTGTCCATCTGAAAAAGAAAACCGAGTGATAAACACAAGGCTAGATTTGTTGTTGCAGTTTATCGGCAGCGTACGAATACTGCTGCACATACAGTTCCATCAGCCGAAGCTTGGCTTAAATTTTAAAAAAAGGTGAGATGGTTTTGCCACTACCCATCACTGAGTGCCGCTAACCTGTGAACTGCCTGATTTATAGAGGAGGGAATTATCGGAGCACTCACTTTGATTTCAGTGCTTAGGTTTAGTCAGGAGATTAGTTATCAGTTTGGTCGATTTGTAAGTGAGTGCGAGCCTTAAGCCAAGAATTCGCCAGTAGATTCGGGGGGTGTTTTGCGGTTTTCAGACCGTAAGTGAATCATCGTTTATGAATATTTCGTGAAAGTGCGAGAACCTCCTATTTTATCGTTGGGTCGCATTGAGCCGGAAAGTAACTTTGATACTAGAACTTTTAGGGTTCCACGTCTGTATAGTATCTAAATGAAAACGAAAGTGCAGCGCAATCGAAAGCAAAAATCTTGGCGACGCCAAGGTGTGGGGTTGCTATGTTGCTTGCTGAGTTTCATTTGGTTCGGCATACCCAGTTTTCACAGTTTCTGTCACTTTGCCGATCTACCGCACCAGCATCCCAGCGGTTCTGCGTATAGTCACGATCACGATCACGATCACGATCACGATCACAGTCACAGTCACGACGATCATGGTCACAGTCACGACGATCATGGTCACAGTCACGACGATCATGGCCACAGTCACGACGATCATGGTCACAGTCATGACGATCATGGTCACAGTCATGACGTTCTAAAAAGTTCTCTTGCGGGCAGTGAAAATGCTGCGGATAGTGCGAGCGAACCGAACCCTGGGCGCCCATATCGCGAACCGGGCGATAATGAAGGACCTGTATTTACGTTGCAATTGCTTGAGTCTGAAACCTGTTGTTCGGCTCCCAATAGTTTGTTCCTGAATCAGGCTTGCCCTGCATTGGATGAGGCAAACTTTCACCGCATTGGATTCTTTTCCTCGGCCGAATTGGGCACGATTGGTGCTCGCGGACCTCCAATTTCATTGGATTCTTTCTTTTTTCAGTTGGTTTAATTGGGACAGTCGTTTTCTGGCAGCCTAATTAATCCCAGCTTGTCCAGACGACAAGAGCGGTCGCTTTGTGCCATCAACAAGGTTGCGTATTGATTGCACTTCTTTCTCACTTGTGCGCATGTGTTCCGTTTCAAGTCAAAATCCGATTCATAAAATCATATTTTAGAAATGAAATTCAATGCCTCATCAAGAATTTTTAAGTCGCAGTTCGGGCCCGTCCGGTCGAAGAGTTGTAACGAGACGAAACATCGCCGGATTTACTCTGGTTGAGCTACTGGTTGTCATTGCCATCATCGGCATTTTGATCGGAATGTTGTTGCCTGCAGTCCAAATGGTTCGTGAAGCTGCGCGACGGACTGCGTGTAAGAACAATATGCGACAACTCGGTTTAGCGTTACACAATTATGAGAGCGCCCTGCAGCGATTCCCGCCGGGGTACGCCTACGCTTTGGGGAGTCAGTATGCAGCTCAAACTGGCTATCAGGTGTCTAGTGGTTTAGCGGATGCCAATCACCTTGGACATGCGTGGGGGATGTACATATTGCCGTTCATCGAACAGCAAAATTTGTACGATATGGCGGATATGGATCTTCCCGTTTTCGATCCCGCAAATATGTTTGCAAGGGAAACTGAGTTAAATGTATTTCTGTGCCCGTCGGATCCCTATTCAGAAGGAAACTATGTTGTCCGAGATGACACCACCAATCCGTTTGAGCAGTATGCAGCGGCCAGCTATTGTGCCAACTGGGGGCCAGCTTCCGGGGTTCTCGAAACTTCGGGAAATTTAAGCGACGATATCAATCTTGATGCAACTCCAGATTCATCGGTAGGTCCGTTTTACCGCAACAGTAAAACAAAGTTTAGGGACATAACCGATGGTACATCGAGCACGTTTGCGATTGGCGAACGGCATAATGGGCCGATCCTCGATTCAACTGGCAGTCCAATCGGTGTGGGCTCGCATCCGAATTTTGAAAACGCCTGGTTTGCGGCGGTTCGGGATATTGATGCTCCCGATGATGATCATGGCCACATGGTTTTGTTCGACACTGAATTTACTCCTAACAATCCTCCGGCTACCGGAATCGGTGCGGATCGAGGTGTTGCCGCTCCACATTCAGGCTTGGCTCAGTTCGTTTTGATGGACGGGTCGGTGCAGACGATTTCAGAAAATATCAATTTAAATGTTTATCGTGCACTGTCGTCGATGCGCGGTGGCGAAGTCATTGGTGAGTATTGAACCGCGTTGTTTCAATTAGCCTTAATCTCAATCAAAAAGGCTCGCTGATTTCGATCAGCGAGCCTTGTTTTATAACGGTTTGGTTGTCGTAGGAATTTGGTGAGCGGTCCCGTGCTGGAAGTCGCTCAGCAAAATTCCCTGTTAAAAATTAAGCCCCACGATTTGTGATTACGGGAGTCGCTTTGTCTCTAAGACCGTTGGGCCGAACTGTTAATCACGCCGCAGGATTGTAGGGTAGGTGAGAACCGTGCAAGACGATTTTCAGCTTTCCTTCAGCATCTATCGTGTAAGCAAATGAGTACTCAACTTTTACATCATCGCCTCCTTCATGTGGCGTGAAATAATAATTACCCATTGCGACACCCATGTTTCCAGTAATCTTTGTGCCGATATTTTCCCAACGCACGTTTGACCAAGGTTTTATCGCAAACCCGTGATCTTCAGGGTAGTTTTCATTCCCGCCCACAAAATAAGATAACGCTCCTTCGAAATCCAAGCGAAATTGTTTTTCAGAAGTAAGCGTTGGCTTGAAAAGAACGGTACCTTCTTGGTAGTTGTAAAACTCATGGATGTGCGCTTCGGCGGCGGCTTGGTAGTCTCCCTTTTCAAGGAATACTTTACCGATTTTTACAATTCCTTCGCCCCAAGCTTTCTGGGCTTCCAAAATCAAACTATCTGCGATCATTTCAACTTTCCAGAGTTAGAATAATTTTAAGTGTTTCGAGAATTAACTCACCGAAAAATTAATTTATACAAAACCAATAATTGTGCAAGTGATATGTAAGTGCATATGGCCAACGTTGGTGTGGCTGGCCGTCCTGTGGTAAGCGACAGGCGAAAAGGGAGTTTGAGCAAGCAATCCTTCCTGTTAATCGTCCAGCGTTCATCAGTTTGTTCAGCCTAACCATCCAAGTAAATCGCTTCAACCGTGACAAGGTTGAAAGGCAATCCACGCAGAACCTCGGTCTTGCCCGAATTGCCTAAGGATCTTGCTCTGCCTGAAAGAGGTAACTGCATCGGGCAGACCTTTAAGCTAGAGCTCAAGGGATGCCCGGCATTTTGTTAGTCTTAGGGAAATCAAACGGAGGCCAATTCCAGATTAGTTTGGTTTCACAATCTATTTTAAAAGCGAATAGTTCTGTTTCACGGATGCCGATTTTGCTGATCGCAAATAATTCAGACGAGCGATCCCGACGACCCAGCAAATTCTTGTAAAAAGACCGGGACTGCTTTAAACTCTAGGCTGTCAGACGGCAGCCCGTTTTGAGGTGATCCCATGCAGCCACTCGAAATCGCAATTTTTGCTGTGGTTCTAACGGCGGTGTCTTTGGCCGCCGCGCAGACTGCCTTTTTGAACCTCCCGGAAGACCCCGAGGAAGTTTCACTGATTAACAAGGTCATTGGTCAGTTGGGGATTCTCGCTGCCGGCTTTGCCTTATTCTTGTCACCCGCCGTTATTGGCATCGATCAGGGCTTAATTTTAATAATGTTAGTGTTTGCAGTCGCCGCTGCAGTTTCTCTGAAAAAAAAAATCGAGAGAGGCCTGCAACCGCAACCAGAAAAGACGCCCCCTCCGGAAAGTGTCATTAGTTCCCACCAGCCAGATCCAACGGTGGCGTGGTGCGGCAATTGTGAGGCGCATACTCTGTCGGGAAAGACGACGGTAGACCATCGTAACGAGTACGGTTCCGTTACATCGAGCTATGAGATGGCGTGCTGCGGCCATTGCGGAGGCAGCATGTTATGGAATATCCCTGCTCATGTTCGTCAGGCCAAAAACTGGACACTTGGATGTGCCACGATCATCGGGCTGATAACGGGTGGCTGTTTTACGATGTACCTGGTATTCAATGAGGCTATTGGATTAGTGCTTGCGTTCTTTGCGGCCGCGCTGTCTCTACCAGTTCTGGGGATGGTGGCTTGGTTACTCTTCCTGAGATGGCAATGGTGTAAATGGCTACGCAACCAGCCAGGGAAGTACTTGAGCTATCAACTCAAGCGACCAAGCTGACACTTGGTGCTTTTGCATTTTTCTAGTAAGGTCTGTCTGACGATAAATCTCCAAGCCACACGATCGCCCTGATGGGAATGTTTAACCGTTAATTAAGACAGGCGAACGTAAATCAGCAGAGTGTGTTCAATCGGCGGAGTGAGGAGATAGTCCAGCAACCCGCAATCCAATCTCGCTCATGGACTGGCATTTTTCTGCGAGAGGCCCCGTGTAGGTCGTGGCACTTCGACCGCCAATCAAAAACAAACCGCCATATGAATTGACAACCTTCGCAAGGTTCTCGATTTCTCGATGGTGAGTTCTGCTCCTAATCGGATTGGAAATGGCGAGCCAGACTACATCCGGTTTTTCGTCTTCGGCCGAATCGGCTAACACATCAACCGGCGTGTTCGGGCCAAGGTTGATTTCCTCCAAACCACATTCGTGTAGAACTAAAGAGGCCATCAGGCTCGGTAGTAGAAAAGGATCATCCTGAGGTGCAGCACCCATTGCAGAAGGTGCATTTTCTGGCGTTTCTGGCAATGAAAGTCGTATTTGACAAAGAGCCCGTACGCAGAGAATCGTCGCGCGATGTTCGATGAAAATGCTCCGCTTGTCTTGTGGCCATGCGCCCCCAATTTCGCTCATGGCAAATCGAATCGGTCCATCACACATTTCGGCAATGGAGACACCGCTGATGTAGAGTGCCTGCATCAACCCGATTACCTCGGCGTAGTGTCCCTCGGACAAAGCCATCAGCAAACGCTGCGACCGCGACTCGGGTTCGATTGTTTGGTTTCCAATGACGTTAGCGGAAAGGCCAAGCAGGTCAGGGCGAATGACTGTAGCCTGAATTTCTCGAGCGTACCGAATTGCTTCTTCGGTTGGAATTTTCCGATGTCCACCTTTGGTTTTGCGGATCCTGAGGTCACCGCTATCTGCCAGTCGACGGGCCGAGGACTCGCTAATTCCTATCGCTTCGGCAAATTCTGATGTCGAAAGGGTTCGAAGCACAGTCACCTCCTTGGTAGTTTTGAAAGTTTTGAATCCACCCTATGATACCGTAAATTATTACAAAGTTACAATCTATCAAGTTATTTTAACTGAGTAACATCGGTTTTGAACAACGAAAGACAGTTTTGAGAGTTTTGTTCCCGTTGAAACTGTCGTATGTAATTAACGATTTTGGTTCAGAACAACGCTTTGAAAGGTTTTTCGCATGTTCGATTCTGTGATGTTAGTCGGTTCGATGCCCGACTTGACCGTGATGCAATACAGCTTGGTTGATAACATCTTCTCGATGACGGTCGCTACCATGGGAGCCGCGGCTCTGTTTTTCTTTATGGCCCGTTCGTCCGTGGGTGCGGCGTACAGACCGGCCTTGATGGTCTCAGGAATCGTGGTTGCGATTGCTTGTTACCACTATTTTATGATTCGGCACAGTTGGCAAGACGCGTATACGTTGGGCGATGGAACGTACACCCAGAGTGGAGCTGCGTTTAATGATTTCTACCGCTATGCGGATTGGATTTTGACTGTGCCGCTACTGTTGGTCGAACTCGTCATCGTAATGCGGCTGGCGAAAGCCAAGGCCGGCCCGATGTTGACGAAACTTGTTGTTGCCTCGGCAGCAATGATCGCACTCGGGTACCCGGGAGAAGTAATTTCGAGCCCGGATGGACAGTCGATGCGGTTACTTTGGGGTGGTCTGTCCTGCCTGCCGTTCTTCTACATCCTGTACGTGTTATGGGTTGAACTGACAAAGTCGCTCGACACCCAACCGGTTGCGGCTCGTGATTTAATCAAACTCGCCCGCTATGTAATCTTAATTACTTGGATGGTTTATCCGATCGCTTACGGGCTTGGTAGTACGACCGCTGCACTCGAAGCAACTTCTGGCGGAACCGCTGGTGCTGGTGGGGTTGTCGGACTGCAAGTCGGCTATGCGATTGCGGATATGGCTGCCAAAGCAGGCTTTGGCGTCCTGATTTACTTCATCGCACGTGCGAAGACGCAGCAAGATGCAGCGGACGGAATTTCTCCGGACGCGATTGTGATGCCTGCGTAGAAGCGCGTTTAACAAGTTAAGTGGCGTCGCCGGTTAATGGGATCGGTGATGCCCTTTTCTTTTTGATCACCTGTCACTCGCCCGTGAGCATTCAAACTAGACCTCAGTCCGGACAGAAAAATGCATTCGCTCGTCATCACTACTCTCGTCAGCCTTGTTTTGCTTACGCATACATGCGGGTTGGCTTTGCCAAAGTCGGCGGAGGTGATCATTCTGGCGTTCGCGGTGTCGTTTATCGGGCTTCCACATGGGGCGTTAGATCACGCGGTAGGTCGGAGACTCTTGCGGGATTTTTCTCCACTCTCTGCGTACGGGTTTTTCTTCGCCGCCTACCTTACGGTGGTAGGTGTCGTAATCACAGGATGGTTCGTTTCTCCTCTGGTTACAGTTCTCGGGTTTTTTGCGCTCTCAGCGTGGCACTTCGGGTTGGAGGAGGACGAACGGACGTCGGTCAATCTTTTGCACTGGTTGGGGATTGTTGCTCGAGGCGGCATGGTGATTTGGGTTCCCGTCGTGTTTCAGGCGAACGAAGTTACGCGTCTGTTAGGTCTTATTCTTCCCGGTGGTGATCTAACGGTCGCCAGTCAGATCGTTGAGATCGTTCGATTTTTAAGCCCGATTTTGTTTCTTCTTACTCTCTATGACTTTGTTTCGTCTGGGAGGGAAGGTCGAGCCGGCAATTTTGTGAAACACTCCAATCATATTGATCAACTCCGGATCTTTACTTTCTTTATTTTGTTCTCATTGGCAGACCCTTTGGTCTCATTTGCAATTTATTTCTGTGGATGGCACTCAATTCGCGGATTAGTGCATCTCCGAGAGCAGACGGGTTGGCCAGCGTCAAAAATGTTGGGGCGGCTAATGCCCCTGAGCGTTGCGGCATTGGTGCTTTTCGGGATCGGATTTTTATTCGCTCTCAATAGAAACATCTTCTCTCAAGCGGTTCTCCAAACCATTTTTGTTGGGTTGAGCGCCGTAGCGATTCCGCACCTGTTGCTGCATGTTGTGACGGATTCAGTTCGTCTCAACCAATTCAACGGAGGGGTGTCATGAACGCGAACAGGGAAAGTCATCACGACTACATTATTGTTGGGGGTGGTCTTCAAGCGGGGTTGTTGGCTTTGGCTCTAAACTACCACCAACCCAGCGCAAAAGTTTTGCTGATTGAGAAGTGCGAGCAGTTGTTCGGAAATCATACTTGGTCGTTTCATGCTACCGATGTTCCTGCAGCGGCGGGGGGTTGGTTGGCTTCGGTTTCCACCAAAAAATGGCGTGCTTACGCAGTGAAATTCCCGGGGTTCGAAAAACGAATTAATTTAGGTTATGAGACATTTTCATCCGCAGCCTTGACCGAGGCAATTAATGCGGTGGCGAAATCAGGTAATCTGGAGATCATTACGGGCAAGACGGTACGCGAGCTGACCCCAACTTCGATTGAAACTGACTGTGGTTTCTCCGTCGAGGCAAATGTAGTGCTGGATTGTCGCGGTGCTGAGAAAATCAGCAACCAGCAGGTTGGGTTTCAAAAGTTTTATGGAATGGAGGTTGAGCTAGCTGATCGGGACTGGCCCGACTCTTTGCCAACCATCATGGATGCCACAGTCGCGCAAACCGATGGATTCCGATTTTTCTACGTTCTTCCACTGACAAGACGTCGCGTTCTTGTGGAGGACACTTTTTTTTCGAACACTCCTTCGCATGACCACCAGTTATCCGCGGCCGACATCGAAAAATATCTGTTCGATCGAAATTTACGAAATTGGACCGTTCTCCGGGAAGAGAGTGGGTGTCTGCCAATGCCATTTGGGGCATCGCTAAAGCCTAGCGGTGAATTTCCGTTGCGTGGTGGATTTCGCGGCGGTTGGTTCCACGCGGCAACCGGTTATTCCTTCCCGTTGGCCAGTCGGTTCGCCGACTCGGTAGCATCGGTTCCGACGAGCGAAACCAGCACCGTGATTGCTTCGCTTGCTAAACAGAATCAGTTTCAGGCTAATTTTTCACGTTTCCTGAATCGGTTGCTTTTTCAATTGGTTACACCGGAGAAGAGGTTTTTGATTTTTCAGCGATTTTATCGGTCGCTCAGCGAACCGACCATTCGCCGGTTTTACTCACACGAATTCACAAAATTTGATGCGGCTCGATTGTTGATCGGATCGCCGCCCCAAGGGCTAACGCCGATTAAATTTTTTAAGTCCTTTAAGGAGAAGCTATGTCCAGCCCTACAGTCATAAAACGACCTAACCGACCGAGTCGGGAAAGTGCTGCGTTCGTTGCTGCCGCTCGTAAGAGAAGAAGAAATCGACTCACACGAGTGCCCGAAGGTCTTTGGCAATCAGGTTTATACCGGCCAGTGAATCACATCGTTCAGTCGAGCGGGAAGAGGTTGCGAGCTGAGTTGGTTGAATTGTCGTTTCGGCTTGCCGGCGGCAAAGGTGAAGTGTCGAACGATCTCCTCGAGTTTGTAGAATTACTACATGCGGGTTCTTTGGTCATCGATGACATCGAAGACGGATCTCACATGAGGCGGGGGCAACCTACCCTGCACCGAGTGTTTGGGACGCCCCTAGCGATTAACACTGGGAATTGGATGTACTTCTCTGCGTTGGAAAAGTTGCAAAACCTGCCACTGGCGCCGACACAACTGGCACAAGTTATGGGTGAGACATTGTCTACGATTCGTCGTTGTCACGAAGGACAGGCGCTCGACATTGCGGCTAAAATTGTGGAACTCGACCGACTGCACGTCTATCCTACTGTGCTCGCAATCACAAAATTTAAGACAGGTGGCGTAACTGCCCTCGCCGCAAAACTTGGCGCAGTTTTGGCGGGTGCGTCAACCGAGAGGCAAGCCGCGTTTCATTCGTTTGGAATGCAGTTAGGTATCAGTTTGCAAATACAAAATGATTTTTCGGAATTGAAAAGTGGTTGTGTTGCCGGCGGACGTACTGATGATTTGCGTAATAGTCGTGTGACATGGCCGTGGGCTTGGGCGAGCCGTTTGAGATCGCCTCGCCGGTTTGTGGAATTGCAATGTCTGATGCTTGATCCAAGCGAAGAAACTTTTGCGACGGTAGCTGAAGCCTTGCATGACGAGACCAAAGAGGTTTGTGAAAAGTCGACAAGGCGGAAGATTGACGCAGCCATTGGTTATCTGAGTCCCAATCTCAATCAGTCGCAGAGCGAGGAGTTGAAACGCTTCGTTCGTCGAATCGAGGGCTATCGTGTCTAGTCCTCAAATTCTTGATCGATCTGAGCAGGGTATTTCCCATCGGGTCGGTGAGCCTGGGATAACGGGTGGAGCTAGAACCGGACTATCTGCTGCCGTCATTGGTAGTGGATTTGGCGGTTTGGCTTCAGCGATCCGTCTTCAGGCGATGGGTATCCAGACGACTTGCTACGAGGCTCGAGACAAACCGGGAGGCCGCGCCTACGTTTACCAAGACAACGGATTTACCTTCGATGCCGGCCCGACAGTGATCACCGCGCCGCACTGCCTTGAGGAGTTGTTTGAGGTCGCGGGTAAGTCGATGAAGGACTATGTAAAGCTACGACCGGTAACTCCTTTTTACCGCCTTCGTTGGAGCGATGGTGTTGAATTTGACTACGTGGGAGACGAGGCCGAGTTAATCGAACAGATCAAGCGAATTAACCCGGCGGATGTCGACGGGTACAAGCGTTTTGCGGACTACACGAGAAAGGTCTTTGAGAAGGGGTACGTTGAACTCGGTGCCAAACCATTTCTCCGGTTTCGCGACATGGTCTCCGTTGCCCCGGATCTAATGAAATTGCGCGCCGATCGAAGCGTATACAAGACCGTTTCGAAGTTCATGAAAGACGAACACCTGCGTCAGGCGTTCAGTTTTCACCCGCTGTTGGTTGGTGGCAATCCGATGGACACCAGTTCAATTTACACGCTCATTCACTGGATTGAACGGGAGTGGGGCGTGTTCTTTCCAGAAGGCGGAACTGGCGCGTTGGTAAACGGATTGGTCAGACTTTTTGAAGATATCGGAGGGCGACTGCTTCTCAACTCGCCGGTTGAGAATGCCCGAATCGCAACGAGTGAGAATGAAGCCAGCCCGTTCGAGACACAGCATATTGTAAAGGCTTTGCGCCAAGAGCCGAAATCGTTTGACGTGGTCGTTTCAAACGCAGACGTCCATCACACCTACTCGAAAATTTACCAAGACAACGCATTCTCTAAGCGACGCACCAAAAAGCTGGAAGGGATGGAGTGGTCCATGTCTTTGTTTGTGATGTATTTTGGAACTCGCAAGAGATACGAAGACATCGCTCACCACACTATCTTGTTTGGGCCAAGATTTAAGGGACTCCTGAAAGATATTTTCCGCGGCAACTCATTGCCCGACGATTTTAGTCTCTATCTCCATGCACCAACCGTGACTGATCCAAGCCTAGCTCCCGACGGTTGCGAGGCATTTTACGTGTTGAGTCCCGTTCCCCACTTGGGGCAAGCCAAGATTGATTGGGAAGAGGCAGCCCAGGCTTACGGAGATTTAATCCTGGAGTCGTTGGAGGGTTATCTGCCAGGGCTTCGTGAATCGATTGTCACACGGCGACACTTTACACCGCAGGACTTCCATTCTGAACTTAACTCGTTCCACGGATCTGCGTTTTCAGTTGCTCCGAAGCTTACGCAGTCCGCATTTTTTCGGCCGCACAACCGAGATAAGGACATACGCGGGTTGTACATCGTCGGTGCAGGGACTCACCCAGGGGCCGGCGTGCCGGGTGTCGTCAATACAGCCAAGGCGACGACTGGGGTTGTTGCTGCAGACTTTGGGGTGCCCGTTTGATGAAATTTAATTTTGATAACCTACCTTCGAGTGATTCGGCTGTAATTGAGCACCACAGTCGTTCGTTTTCGCTAGCGGCGAAACTTTTGCCAAAAGAGATCCGCTCGGACGTCGTAAAACTTTATGCTTGGTGCCGGTGGTGCGACGATGCCGTCGATGAAGCGACTAGCCGTGGCGAAGCATTAGAGAGAGTCGATCTGCTAACGGCAGACGTCGAGCGAATTTACGCGGGACACCTACCAAATCATGTCTCATCCAAATGGCTGGCCGACATTGCTCACAAATACAGTATCCCGATCGAACTTCCCATCGATCTTTTGGCCGGTATGAAAACCGACGTGAGCAACCCAGTGTTTGAGACAGAAGCGGAATTGCTTCATTACTGCTACCAAGCGGCAGGGACGGTTGGGTTGATGATGTGCCGAATTATGGGGGTCAGTAGCATCTCAGCTCTCCGCAATGCAGAGGCGCTCGGGATTGCAATGCAACTGACAAACATCGCACGGGACATCAGTGAAGATTGGCGTACCGGCCGCCGGTATGTTCCCAAAAAATGGTTGTCATTAATCCCCAAGAAGGATATGACGCCAACGAATAAAGAGGTTCGTCGAGCAGTTCAGGAATTACTTAAGTTGGCCGAGACTTATTACGTTCAAGGCTATGAGGGGTTTGAGTATTTACCCGATGGCTCCCGCATCGCAATCCGAGTGGCTGGCAATGTCTATCAGGAAATCGGGAACGAAATTATTCGTCAGGAATTTGCAGTCATGAGTGGACGGGTTTTTGTTCCTCGAAAAACCAAAGTTCAAATTGTTGCGAAATGTTTAGTGGATGAGGCTGGTTTTAGATTCAATCGCTTTTTGACCAAGAGTGTATCTCGTGTCAACAAGCTGTTTTACACCGATTACACGAGTGCCGGAGAACTACCGATGAATAACGATACGAGATACCTAGCCTGGCTTGGTTTGTCACTTACGTTTGTAATGGCGACGACGCTATTTTTCTTGATGGGAATGAACCCAAAGAAGCCTAGCTACGATATGCTCCCCTGGATCTACACTGGGGGTTGCGCCTTAGTCGCTGCCGCCACAGGTTTGCTTGCGAAAAGTTGTAACCAGCAACTCGAGTTGCCTGCCAGTCAAAAAAATAGTACCGGCCAACGTTGATCCAGCTGTCCCTGAATTGCGAACATTCGGTTCACCAAAACTTGGCTCTGGCTTGTCGGTAACTTGTTTCTGCCTCCCAGAGCACATTTTGCTTTTGGCCAGATCATGAAAGCGGTGATCGTCCGTAATGGGCGCGATGAAGGATTTTTTCTGACAGTTCATCCACTTTTTGATCGCCAAGACTATCGAAGCACCCGGGCGAGTGTGTGTGGGCTACCAGCGAAGTCCTTCTATTAGATCTTCGAGATCCGTGAGGTCGATTTTTATAACGTCGGGGTCGCTATCCGGATCTATATCAGGCGTCTCGCTAGTTGAGTCGTCCGACTCGGTACGCAGTAAATCAACCACCTGAAGGAACAGCAACAATAAATTGTTCCGCCGCCCCGTCGCTTGCTCCACTCCTGTAGCATTTGAGCTTTGGTTGTTGAAATGGACGGTGACCGTCTCGTAGTCGTCAAGCGTGACGAGAGTGTTATCGTCCAAGATCGGAAAACTTCCTTCTTGTCCTTGCGTTAATAGTGGCAACGCAAAAATTGAAATTACAACAACACAAATTTGAATCGCGATTTTCATAATTCCCTCAATTGTAAAAGCCATTTATTGATTCGCCCATTGTTAATCCATTTTGGATTTGCTTGCGACATAACTTTTTGAAAAAAACGAAAAAACGAAAAAACGAAAAAACGTTGTAAATCCGCTCGCAACGTGAGGCTAGCGTCCAAGTTCAGTTGCTTTATAGGAACTCAATCGAGACCAGAACGCTGACCCAGACCTAATGGATTTTCGTAAACATGAGGTGTCAGCGTGAAATTTGGCATCACAAGCAAGAACGGCCCTGGTTCAACTGGGGGGCCTCCCCCTCGTTTCACGGTCTTTTGCTATCGCTTCGGCGGAGATGGCGGATGGCCTAGGTGAGAAATTTTCGTCGGCCCGCGTTATGAAATAATCTGATTCACCACTCGGCCGTGCACATCGGTCAGACGAAAGTCGCGACCGGCGTGGCGGAAAGTTAGTCGCTCGTGATCGATGCCAAGTAGGTGGAGCATCGTTGCGTGGAGATCGTGAGTGTGTACGGAATCTTCCGCGGTTCGAATTCCGTACTCATCGGATTTACCGTGCACGATTCCCCCCTTCACTCCTCCACCTGCCATCCAGGAAGAGAAACAATGTTTGTGGTGTTCGCGGCCTGCGTGATTGGCCCGCTCGTGGAATGGTGTGCGGCCAAATTCGGTTGTCCAGACCACGAGTGTGCTATCCAACATGCCTCGTTGTTTGAGGTCGGTTAGCAAGCCGGCAATTGGTTGATCAATTGCTTTTGCTAATTTTGCATGGTCTCCCATGTTTCCATGCGAGTCCCAGTTGTTACTCGAGCCTACGTCGATTAATTCAAGAAACCGCACGCCTCGTTCAGCAAGTCTGCGGGCGACGAGGCATTGCCATCCAAACCCGGCAGTGGTGTCTCGCTCGATACCATAGAGTCCCAACGTTGCCGCGGTCTCACCGGATAGGTCGAAAGCCTCCGGTGCCTCACGTTGCATCCCGAACGCAGTTTCGAAAGATCGAATGCGTGCGTTGAGCATTTGATCGGCAGCCCGCTTTTTGAGATGGGTTTGGTTCAGCTTGTTCCGGAGGTTCAGTTCCATTTGTTGAAGCCCTCCCTCGGCCATTTGGGGGCGGACATTTGGCAGTGGCTCTTTGCCAGGCAAGACGTGAGTCCCCTGGTGGCACGCGGGAAGAAAATCACTGCCCCATGTTTGTGTACCTGCATAGGGAGCGGAAGGAGCCAAGACCATGAATGAGGGCATGTTTTGGTTGGCAGTGCCGAGTCCATAGCTCACCCATGAGCCGGCACTTGGTCGCGCAAACTGGGCGGAACCGGTGTGGGCCGCGAGTGTTGCTTTGTCGTGACCATCACTGTCGCAGTGCATCGCGTTAAGGACGCAGACGTCATCAATGACGGAGCCAAGATGCGGGAACAGTTCACTGACCCACGCCCCGCTTTGCCCGTGTTGTTTAAAATTATAACGTGGCTTGATCAAGAACCGTTTGAACTCACCGGAAGTGTTGAGCCATCGCGAAGCTGTAATCGATTTGCCGTGGTCTTTAGTCAACTGCGGTCGATGATTGAATGTGTCAACCTGTGATACGCCGCCAGTAGAATAAAGAAAGATGACGCGGTCTGCTTTGGGCGCATGATGACCGGCTCGCGGTTTTAGGGGATCTTCTGCGTGGGCAATGTTTTCACCGAGCATTCCGGCCAGTGCAATTGCTCCAAATCCGCCGGACGCGCGACTTAGAAAATCTCGGCGAGTTGTGCCAATGTTATTCATAGGTAAACTTGCTCTCAATCGACATATAAAAATTGATTGCTTGTGAATAGAACTCGCGCCAGCGCGGACCAGACCGCCGTTTCCTGGTCGTTTTGAGAACTGTCTTTCGAAAGTTGCTGGCGATAGGCAGAAACGAAGTTTAGCGCTTCCTGTACTTCGGCTTCCTCGGGTATTTGTCCGTGAGCCGTTTCGAAAGCCCACAGGGTTTTGGCTCGGTCGTCCCCCGTTACTGTGACAATTCGCTTTGCGAAATCATGTGATTGTTTGTGTACGAAAGGGGAGTTCATTAAAAAGAGAGCTTGGGTAGGAGTTGTTGTCGGCTGACGTTTAGCGACACTTTGGTTGGGGTCGGCAGCATCGAACAAAGCCAAGTACGGGTGTCTTTGGTTGCGCTGCACCATCAAATAGACACTTCGATGATTGGAATCGTAAACCGCATGAAACGGATTGTGAATCGTAAATGCCCATGTATCTACCGGTGGGAAGGGGTGAGCTAACGGAACCTCTCGATCGAGGTTTCCACTGACCGCGAGCATGGCATCGCGAGTGGATTCGGCATCCAGCGGTCGCCTTGTATATCGCCAATGGAATCGATTGTTCGGATCAATGGCGAAATTACCCCGGTCGTCAGCACTGGCCAATTGGTAGGTTTTTGAACTCATGATCCAACGATGTAGTGACTTTACTGACCAACCTGATGCGATAAATTTTGCGGCCAGCCAATCCAGTAATTCTGGGTGCGTCGGTGGCTCGCCTCGCGTTCCGAAATCACTCGGCGTCGCAACGAGACCTCGACCAAAGTGCCATTGCCAGACGCGATTCACAAAGACGCGAGCGGTCAATGGGTTCGTAGGCCGAGTGATCCAATTTGCGAGATCGAGTCGACCGCTGCCGGTTCCTTCGGCAACAAGGTCTCCGCCCAGCACTTCAAGATTGCGCCGCGGGACTTCATCCCCGAGTCGATCAGGTTCGCCTCGCTTTTGCAAACGAGCGTTGACGGGCGAACCTTCCGTGACGCCGTAAGCGAGGGGGTAGGCAATCGATGCCGCAGTCGTTTGTCGCTTGGCTGTTAAGTTGTTGATTCTTTCATCGATTTTTGTAAGCCTTTCGGTTGAAGCTGGCTCCATGATTCGGGGCAAAACTGGTCCTGTACCGGGTGCGTTAAAAGCCACACTTTGGAGCCCAACGTTATCGATGTCTCGCGCACAGGCAGGTCCCTCGACAAATCCAAATCCGTCACAGATAAAACAGTCGGCGACTCCATCCCAGTTCGCACCCGTGCTCTTGTTATTAAAAACAGTCAAATCATTAGCGGTTCCGACGAAACCCGAATACATTTTTGTGTCAGGATCAATCGTTAGTTGCAATGTGTACCATGTTCCGGGTGTCAACTTGCGGATGGTCTCCCATTTGGTTCCATTGTGAATAGCAAATTCAGTTGCGGTCGCGCTGCACTGAACGGCTAACGATTGGATAACGCCTCTACCAAGATAGAATCGAAAGGCCCCTGTCTGCTCGGAGCCTGCGACGGTCCGGAAGTCGACCGTGAAATGCATTTGACCTCCCGGTGTTGCCCTCAATCCATTTTCGAAAACGTAGCGGAGGCCGTCTGTCGGTTGACCGCTGCCGAGTCTGACTCCAACTTTTCCTTTTGGGTGGATATGATCGAACGGGCTTTGTGCCTCGGTCGTCACATCGATTGGTCCTGCGCTAACCCACGGTTGACCGGGTGGTTGACCAGGCTTCTGTGACTCCAATCCGAGGTCTGCACCCCCAGCAAGAAAGTTTGGATTGAGTTCGGCACGCTCGCGTTTTAAGCCTGCAATTTCACGATCTAAACGTGCAAGCGTTTCTTGCTTTGCTTGGTCCAACCTTGCTGCTTCTTTGGCAGGTACTAAAGGTGGAAAGTGGGCTGGTCGTTTTTGCTCCTCGCCACCGGGAAACGCCCACTTTGTGCTTTGCATGATCCCGTAAAGTGCGTAGTAGTCTTCCGCCGATACGGGGTCGTATTTGTGATCATGGCAACGCGCGCAACCAATGGAGAGGCCTAGCATGGAGCGACCTACAGAATCAATCACGTCGGCAAAATCAAGGTATTGGTAGGTAGGTGACGCTTGGTAGCCATAGCGTTTGCCAATCGCGAGGAAACCTGTGGCAGTGACACGGTCGGCATATTCCTCAGGGGAGCCATCACGAGCAAGGATATCGCCGGCAATTTGCTGGCGAATGAATTCATTAAAAGGTTGGTCTTTATTGAAGGCATTGATCACCCAGTTACGGTATTTGTAGGCTTCACGAACTGGATAGTCGGAGCCATCACCAGCAGTGTCTGCGTACCGGGCAACGTCGAGCCAATGTCGTCCCCATCGTTCGCCATAGGCCGGCGAGTCGAGTAATCGTTCTACCAGTGACTCAAACGCGTCTTCGGATTTATCATTTAGAAAAACACCAATCTCGAGTGGCGTGGGTGGAAGGCCGGTGAGGTCAAATGTAGCGCGGCGAATCAATGTGCGGCGGTCAGCGGAAGGGACAGACGACAGTTTTTGTTTTTTGAGCTGGGCAAGGACAAACGCGTCAATCGGATTTTGCGATTGGGGGTGGTCAGCGTCTTGAGGGATGGCCGGCAATTTTAGCGGCTGGAAAGCCCAGAATTTTTTGGCTTCTTCCACGCTCATTGCCGTCGTTGTGGTTGATTCGGTTCGAGGGTCGGGGGCACCACGTTTGATCCATGTTTCCAGTACCGCAATTTCCTGCTCAGTGAGCTGTTTCGAAGGCGGCATTTCCAAGTCGGAATCTTTGTATTTTACGGCCTCGATCAACAGGCTTTTCTCAGGTTGCCCTGGATGGATCGTTTGTCCGCGATCACCGCCTCGGCTCCAGCCGTCTTGTGAATCAAGCCGGAGGCTACCCTCCTGTTTTTTTTCTCCGTGACACTCCTGGCAATGTTTGACAAGCAATGGTCGCACATTAGATTCAAAAAAATCCTCATTGCTTTGCGCGGAACAGTTGGTCGCCGTCGATGTCAGGCAGATTGCGACTGCCGTGACCAAGAAATTCCAAATCGAAGTATTCCTCGGCGATTGCAGGAGCATTGGCAACCATTTACGAGACTCGTATTTTATACTTGCTTTGTGAATGAATGCACCTGTTTTTTAAGTTGGTTTTGAATCACCAGTAGATTGGATTGATCTCAAATCATCATGTCACAGATGGACTTAAAAACCTACCAATTGGCCAGT
>Ga0214479_100236_pt1 | contig 35244 bp, 20 predicted proteins | sample M1_20Mar14CPVII9_5_FD_165054 | JGI IMG/M metagenome (GOLD analysis project Ga0214479, IMG submission 165054) | Marine eukaryotic communities from Monterey Bay, California, United States - M1_20Mar14CPVII9sort6BwellE14 | ecosystem: Environmental > Aquatic > Marine > Unclassified | place: USA...
TTCGTCGACAAGCAAACCTCATTCAAGATAGAGTTAGAAAAACCATAAATTCGTCCAAGCTAAAGGAGTGGGATTTTCATGTTGACACAGCAGATGGATTTCAGGGTGATGAACGAGACATCGTTCTTTTTAGTCTCGTAGGTGGTGCCGGGCTTAAGGACGGAGCTCGTCGATTTCTTGCTTCGAGTCCAAATCGTTTTAATGTTGCCGCCAGTCGAGCAAAAAGACTATTTCATATTTTTGGTGATCTCGAGTGGGCAGTTAAAAGTGGAGTTAATCATATTTCAGCACTAGCTGAACTTTCGCAGGAGGCTGGAACTCATAAAAAGCAAGCGTTTCGCGATGATTTGATTGGACCGGTCTGGGAGCCAAGGTTGGCTTCCGCGCTAAAGGAAGCGGGAATTGCATTCGAGCAGCAATATCCTGTGTGTGGGCGTTATTTAGATTTCGCTTTGATTAGGCCTGGGCTGAAGTTAGATGTAGAAGTTGATGGGGAAACTTACCATCGGGATTCCGCCGGAAACCGCCTCTCCGACGATATTCTGCGAGATCAAATCCTGATCGCGAATGGATGGAGTGTCTTGAGATTTTGGGTTTACGAGTTAAGGGATGATATTGAGGGTTGCGTAGAGAAAGTTAAACGAATTTCTGAAAGTTAGAGATAACAGAGGGAAAACCATGAAATTCTATTTTTTATTAAACTAGAATATTCCTGCTACAGGCCATTATTCACGTCTGTTGTGAGCGATATTAGTAATCAGGTACTATCAATAATTTAAATGTCAGAATATCCAAACTCGGTTCAAGTTGACTATCCAGAGCTCTCACCAGCGGCGAATCAAGCCGGTGGGGTCCAGCCTCATTCATCCGCAATATCTCCCGCTTTGCCAAGTAAATGGTGGCTGATGGGAATTGCGTTGGTAACAGTTGTGACGCTCGCTTTACAGACTTGGAGTTTGCTTGAAATACTTGGAGTCGAAAAGAAAGAAGCACAATTCTTGGCTAGAGTGGAAGCTTGGGAATTAGGCGATGGTGACAGAAAAAAGAGTATTGTTTCTAGTCAGGAGGCTCTTGCTTCATTGCGTGAAATTCAGAACGACGTTGATGGAAACGTAGAGAATCTGCGTTTGCGAACGTCAACGATCGAGGGCGAACTCGAGAATTTACGTCTGCAGCGGGATCAGATTGTTAAGGAGGTGGGGGCAGAAGAGGCTCTGCTGAAAACGCTTAATGATCGCAAGCAGTTAACGAGTAAAAATCTTGAAACTGCACAAGTTCAGATCCAAACACTCTCAGCAAAAAAGGGCGTTCTAGAAGAAGAAAAATCTGCTGCAGAAGACGAAAATATAAAACTGTTGCGAACGATAGGGCTTAATGAAGAACGACTCAAAACATTGGCCATCCAGGTAGATAGTCAGTTGAAATTAGTCGATAGTCAAAATCAAAAAATCAAAGATGTGGAAAAGTTAATCGCGACCTCCGAGGAGTTTTTGTCAAATCGAAAATCAGAAGTTGCAAATTTGAAATCCGACATTTTGCAAAGTGAGACTCTGCAAGAAGAGATGAAATCCACTAACACAAAGTTAACAGAGTTGAAAAAGCAAATTTTAATTTTTGAAAACAACTATGCGACATTAAAAACAGACAGCGAATTGCAGGAAAAGAAACTTGCGGACAAAAATGTAGATGTTGATAAATTAGAGAAAAAAATAGCGGCGTTTGAATCAGAAGAAAAAGAGGCCTTGGCTTCCTTGGAGAAAGAATTGACTGGTCGGCGTGCGAAAGAAGCATTGAAAATCGCCGAATTAAAATCGCAGATTGCCGACTTGAAAACTGAAAAAGATATGGAATTGGCGGCTACAAAAAAAGAGCTAACAGATTTGATATTGAATGAGGAAGGCAAGGTCGCCGAGATAAAAAAACAGCTGTCGGACGCTCGAGCTAAAGAAGCTGAAGAATTGACATTGTTGAGGAATCAATTAGCTGAGCTGCGAGGGCAGGAGGCCGAAATCCGAGTCAGAATAGAAGGCATGGCCTCATCAATGGCAACGATGACTGCGAAAGCGGCTGCGGTTTCCTCTCAGACTGTGGAAATGTCATCGAAGGCCGCTGACACCTTAAAGCAGCTTGTGGAAACGGCCGCTGAGATTTCTGATGCTATCAAGAACTTAGAATTTAAGGACCTGTCTTCTGGAGTCGAAGTCCCTGAGCCAACTAATGAGGGAAAGTCATTAGAGGATTCTCCTGATATTAACAGTGATAAAGAAAATGATTTAGGCTCAGGCGGCACAAGTTCTGAGAAGGAGGGGCAGTAATATGTTGGGTGTTACATCTGTTGTTTTTGCAGTGCTGTCTACACTTGTTGCCGCGGTACTCCACTTAATCTCTTTCGGGCATCACCGGAAACAGGCTCTGCGCTTTTGGGAACGCGAATTAAAGCTGCCAGACGCAACAAGGTTCGATAACCTTAAATTGCGAGTTGAGGAGGCTCAGGCTGAACTTGATCGGTATAAAGATGAGGTGTTTGATGCGAGGCAAATAATAGAAGACGCTGAGCAACAAAAGCGTTGGATGAACGAAACCAAAGAAGAACTGGCGAATTTGGAGTCAGAGAGGAATGAGTTGGCTCGTATCCAGAATGAGCTCGAAACCACTCAGACGGCGTTGGCGGAATTAAGCCAGGCGAAGGTGGCTCAAGAGGCTGTAATTAATGAAGAGAAGGAGGAGATTCGGCAGCTGGTTGAAGAACGAGATAAACTGCGAAGCGAAGTTGGTGAATTAAACGAAATGCGAAGAGAAGCCGACCAAGTCGAGTCTAATCTTAAGCGTTTGAAAGAAGAGTTTTCTGAAGTTGAAGCGGCATTGGAAAGTCTCAAAAAACGTGCAGCTGAGAAAAAGGATGAGCTTAAAGATGAATTGAGAAGACTTCAAAAAGAACGAGACCTGGCATCTAGCGAGTTCGAAAAACTTTCTGAAAAACTAGAGTCTTTAACTAAAAAGGAGTCGGATTTAAGAAAGGAAGTAAGTGGTTTAGAGGCTAAATCAAATGCATTGTCGAATCAAATTCCGATCTTGCAAAATTCGCTTGAGAGTCTGTCAGAACAAATTAATCCAGGCGGAGATTCACAAAAGGCGGAAGAGAGTGATATATGGCATCCTGTTCTTAATGCCCCGAAGTTAAGTTTTGCAGACCCAATTCAAGAATTGGATGCTTTGGGTACGCTTGGCAAATCATTGTCAGGTCTCAACCTGAGGTTCCACCAACGAACTGTTTATGCATTTCATACTGCCTTGAAAACTTCTGATAGTTCCCCGTTAGTAGTTCTGGCTGGTGTAAGTGGAACTGGGAAAAGTGAATTGCCTAGACGATATTCCGAAGCAATGGGAGTTAATTTTTTAAATCTTGCAGTGCAGCCAAGATGGGATAGTCCGCAAGACTTGTTTGGTTTCTACGATTATTTAGAAAAGAAATTCCGACCTACTGAATTGACACGGGCTTTGATTCAAATGGATTCGTTTCGAAATAAAGGAGAACGCGGGTGGCGCCCGCCAAAGGATTTCTCGCAGAATTCACGATCTGATGGAATGTTGATGGTGTTACTTGACGAGATGAATCTGGCAAGGGTTGAATATTACTTTAGTGAATTTTTAAGCCGCTTGGAGACACGACGTGGAATTGATGTCAATGATGAATCGCAGCGAAAGCGAGCTGAAATCTCGTTAGAGGTTGCTGGTCGGAAAAGTGGCGATCCACCAATGCAGTTATTTGCCGATAAAAATGTACTATTCGTTGGCACGATGAATGAAGACGAAACAACGCAAGCGCTCTCCGACAAGGTGATTGACAGGGCGAGTGTGCTCCGATTTGGCAGCCCAGCTTCAATATCTTCAGTTTATGATCAAAGTAAAAAACGAGTTGAGGAGAAGTTGCCGGATTGGCATTTGCCCAAAGACGTTTGGTCCTCGTGGCAAAAAAAACCTGAGCAGTTGAATCTAGAAGATCGCAATCAACTACTTGAATGGGTTGCTGATTTGCGAGCAAAGCTTGATGTGGCTCGGAGACCAATTGCTTACCGAGTTGTTCAATCAATGTTATCGTACGCAGCGAACTATCCCGATATTGACAACAAGTTAAACGTTGTGATCGCGGATCAAATCGAACAAAAGATTCTGCCGAGGCTAAGAGGTCTTGATCCTCTTGATCCGAATTCAAAACCTGTTTTTGATACCATTCAAAAAATATTGGAAGAGGCCGATGATGGGGTTTTATCCGAAGCTGTGAATAAATGTTGCCAAGACAATTATTTTCAATGGATCGGACTCGATCGATATGATGAGAAAAGCTAATGGCAATGCAACGTCATGTGGAAAACTCTGGTGAAAAGGGGGAGTTGGTTCCAGATGAATCCCCTTTAATGGATGCGTTGGTTAGTTACTCTCGTTTTATCGATGAGCTTTTCGACCAGCCCAGAAACCATGCCATGGCTATGGAGTATTCAGTCGGAAAAATTGCAGTAAGAAGTGTTGGTAGAGTTCTCTATAAACTGCGGCATAGTGGCGCGGAGGACCAGCCGCCACTATCATTGATAGCCCGCTTGAGCGAAAAATTAGTCAACATTGTCTCGGAGATTGGCAACCATCCGCGGAGAATCCTTCAGCGGAAACGTTCCATGGAGCCGGTCAATCGATTTCGAGAGCTCGACTCCAGTTGCGTCAGATGGTTGATTCGGCAGCCTGGTATTTCAATCGTTGAAAAGGCGGGGCATCGGCGGCAAATTCTTGCTGTCCAGCGTTACGAGAGTACAAATACCCTTGAGAACCGAGTTTTTATTGATTTGCTTATTCGTTGTCGGAAGCTGGCAAACGATTACCTTCGGCAGTACGGTGAGAAGTTCGGGCAACACTCGAGAGTTAAAAAAACAAAACGCTTTAAACAGGTTTGTGAAAAATTTATTGGGACAGGAGATTTGGAAGGGGTTCAAGCACTCGACTCGCTTCCGCAACCAAACTACGTTTTGTTGCACGAACCGCGTTATCATGAGGTTTGGCTTGCCTATCAAAAAGTGATGCGCCAGCAAGCGAGACGAAAAAGACTTTGGACGAATCGGCAATCCATTTGGTCAGAAATGTGCACCTTGGCGATTTGGAATGGATTAAGCTTGCTGGCACGGAATCGGATAAACGGATCTTTTGAAAAATCGCACCGTTGCGATCTTTGGATTAGGGATGAGGTTTTTGATTCCGGTTTCATTGACTGGCGTAGTTGCCCATCAGATTGGCAAATTAGCGAGGAGTTAAAGGTCGCTGTATTTCCGGCAAAAGAAAATATCATTGGTAAACGCTTTGCTGGTGGGCCTGAGGAAGCTGATTGCTCCATAGCCGTAATTTCTAACGGAAATCAACTCAAGTCGTTAGTGAATGGTCGATTTGAGCTCCCAGTCAATGACCTAGAATCTCATTTTGTTGGTTTTAGGTTAAGCAGTGATCTCTCTGCTGAGTCGTTAAGCGTTCCTGTCGACCTTGTAAAAAATGGTGGCTTTTTTGTCGACAAAATTCAAAAATTGGTGTTCGATGAATATTCCAGATAGTTCGGCAATCGCTTGGGGGCTTTCTTTGGGTGCCGACGCTTGGGCTGCCCAATGTTTTGATTTAAGTTCGATGCAAAGTGTGCAGTTCGCGGACTCAAGTGTATTTTCATGCGTGCCATCGGTTCTGCTACCACGTTTGTTGGGAGAGCCGATGCGACTGGATATAAAAAGTCCAATTCATATCCGTGGATCTGGCGATACTTGGCCCCAAGAAGCAGTAATCGGGCGGAATGTTGGGGCAGGCAGGGTTCCGCTTTCGGCAGCTTGGACTGCTCGAGACCAGGTAACTCTTCAGGAAAGCTCAAATGTAGCTAATTGGAAATGGCAAATTGATGGTGAAGTAATTGAAGTGAGTGCAATCGAAGTAATCGCGGAAGCGATTTCGCAATTGAGCTATCGTATTTCACCAAAGGCCTCAATTGCAGTAATCATTCCAAATGATTTTAGACAGCAGGAGCAACAGCAGATTCTTGATAGTTGTCGAAAAAAAAAGTTAACCAATGTAACTTTACTTTGGGCACCAGTTGCGGCAGCGTTGGCTTGGATTGATCGTTACGAATCAAGCTTAAATGAGCTTTACACAAAAGGTAAAAACCAGTTGCTGCATGTTCATCTGGACTGGGGGGCAACGAGATTTACTGAGCTTTCAATTCAAAAAGAGAATAAGCCCAAGTATTGTAAGTGGTTGCCAGCTCGAGCTAGGCCCCGTTTGAATGATTTACTCGCCGGTTTTGGTTGGTCGTTAGAGTCAGGGGCAGACGCGAATAGTTGTTTGAACGAACGTTGGACCAGCCTGCTTGCTGGAGTGGGAGCTACTTCTTCGCACCAAATTGTTATGCCAAGTGGGCGGGCTAACTTACTTAAGGAAGTCCAAGATTGGAATATTACTTCTGGTGACCCTGCCGTTCATTTGAAAGCGTTTAAAAATAAATTGATTGATGGCTCAAAAAAATATGCAGGAGTTGTTATCACTGGGGATCACGTCAACTTTAATTTTGCTGGAGGATTGAATTTCAGGTCAGCATTAAGGTCTTTTGCGCCAAAGCTTTTTGAAAAATCAATTATTGCCCCCGGAGTTGAAGGGGAAAGACAGCTTGCAAGAGGTGGGGCAATTTTTGCCGCTCATAAAGGAAATGGGATTGTTAGCTATTTAGATACTTTGCCAGAACTAGATTTGTTTGTGGAAACGCATGAAAATTTTGAGTGGAAAAACTTACTTGATACTAAAAATGAGTACGTGGCAGGCGGCGAGAAGTGGGAGCTTCCTGAGCCAATTAAGGGGCTATCAGTTCGACGTGGAGCAACTAGTGTGCGTTTAGTTGTCTCACATGAAGAATATAGAGGAGTTCGAGAAATCGAAGCACAGTTGACCGAAGCTGCTCAAGAGAGGCAATCCGCAGAACTTTGGGTTTCGGCGGTAGCTGCTCAAGGGAATGCAAAGTTAACGCTTAAATTACATTCAGACGAGCAGAACGCAAAAAAAGAGATCTTTGCAGACTGGCGACGCATGAAGCCAATTAAAGACGATAAAGGGCAACTGGTCGATAAAAATAAATACCTAGAAGATCAGCCAAGAGCTTTCCCAGAATTAATGCCAAGGCGAAACAGCTTGGAGTGTTGGAATAGAGCGGAATATCGAGTCGAACAGTTAATTGCCGAAGTAGAGAACGCTGGTGCAAAATTGCATTCGATCGGTAATGCCGAAGGGCCGTTGAGGTTTTTAAATCAGGCAGTGCAACAAAAAGATCCGTCCCAATTTCCCAACGATGCTACTGCCATTGGCTCAAATTATGACTGCCCAGGATCGCAACAGGACTTAGAGAGGTTCTCTGATGCAATGATCAAGTTGAGTAGGTTTTGCGTCAAAAATAGATCGCGCGGGGTGAGTTGGACAGTTCGGATTTTGGGCTATATTTCAGTTGATAATTCAGATTTTGAAGATTGGTTGATCCGGTATTTGTTAAAGGGAAATGATGAGTTTGCGGGTGGCATGCAGGCAGTGAAACACTCTTTTGGGCTATGCGCAAGAAACGCAGCCAACATTGAGATTTTTTTCACTCATGTTTTTGAAAAGGAAAATAGACGAATTGTAGAAAATGACCTCAAAGCTGTTTCGCAGATTCTAAGGTATCGTCACAATGCGTCAGAAAATCTAAATGCTGACCTCGCCCAGAAGATCTTTAAAAGATGTACTTTAGAATTTGAGCAGGAGCTCGGTAAAGGTGGAAGGTCGCTTCGATTTCGATGGAGTAGTTTGATTATTGTCTATATTTTGCGCCGAAGAATGTACGACTCATCGTTCATAGATCCTGATGGTCATTCGGCTGTGTCGGCAAAGAAATTATTTGAGAAGGCAATTGAAGATTGCAATTCAGGTAGAGTGAGGCCACTTGGGGGGTCAGTAAATGTACCTGCAGCTTTACGTCAAATGATTGAATATATTGATAAGAAAGGCCGCGGGGACATATTGATGAGTAATGAAGGTAAGAGTGGTAAATAAATATTATCTATTGCAGTGCTTCCCCAACCTAGCTGTCAACCAAACTTAGGTAAATTTCTTACTGGGTGATAGCTGGCAGCATCTAAAAGTGATCTGTTTTAGTAAGACTCACGAACTTACAACTAACCCAACTTCATTGTTTGTAATTTGGGCCGATGGGTGTGGTAGTGTCGATCAAGAGCCGTAATCTAAGGGGCCCGTGTACGGAGCTGAAATAAGAGATTTATGGTCTTGCCGATGTGTAACGGACATGGAGCATGAGAATTGGAAAGAGTGTTGGACTTACTCTTATCCTTGGCGTTAAATGGTTGTCAATCTTTATTCATGAGTCATCGTTTTAGTTTGTAAGTAGTTAACCTTATGTATCGATCTTTCATTTTCAGCCTATTGATTCTCCTTCTCTGCTCGACCAGCGGCTACGCTCAGAAAATGCCGAAGGAAGATGTGATTGATGTTCCTGCGATTAGCGAAGGGTTGTGCCTTCAAAATCTGTTCCAAACCAATATGGTGATCCAGCGGGATAAACCGATTGTCATCTGGGGTTGGGCGAAACCAAGTGAACAGGTGACGGTTTCGTTTGCTGGTCAGAGTGGAGCTGCAGCGACTGGGGCGGATCGAAAGTGGAAGGTCACGCTACCGGCCATGTCGGCAAACGCTCAACCGCAATCGCTGGTGGTCAAAGGGGGCTCAGACACTCTGACTCTAAACAATATCTTGATCGGTGACGTGTGGGTGCTTGGCGGCCAAAGCAATATGGAACATCCGATCGATCGGGTCGACAATGGCCAGCTCGAAATTGTTTCGGCCAATTTCCCCAACATCAGAATTCTGACGGTTCCGGCTCAAAATGGTCCGACTGAAAAAACTGGGTTTCCTCGTTTGCACGAATGGAGTTCGTGGTTCGGTCGCCATTACCGCAAAGGTGATTGGGATGTTTGCACGCCTGAAACAGTTCGAGATCTTTCGGCCATCGGTTACACGTTCGCTCGGCGTGTTCACATGGCGTCTCAGGTTCCCATTGGAGTGATTGATGCATCACGGGGAGGCACGACGGTAGAAACGTGGACACCGACGGAAGTGCTTAAGCAAATCAAGACAACCGAGGTGAATAATCTTCTCTCTGAATGGGACCAGAAAATTGCAGACTGGGATTCTGAAAAGGATTTAGAGAACCGGGTCAAGAATCATTACAACTGGGTGAAGAATATGGAGGAGCAGGGCAGGGAGATCCCAAAAGATCGAACCGTCCCGACCGATCTTCGCCCTGGTCCCGCGATGGATCACAACCGGCCAGCGACTTGCTTCAATAGTATGATCTATCCAATTTCTGGGCTGAATGTTAAAGGGGTAATTTTCCATCAGGGATTTAACAACGCCCTCGGTTCTGGATCAGCGGGTGCAGCGATGTATTCTCAGATTTTTGGGGAGATGATTGCTGCTTGGCGGCGTGCTTTTGATGATAGCGATTTACCTTTTGGAATCATCTCACTGTGTACTGAAGGCTTTCCGCAGGATCGCGATAACTATCTCGAAAAGACATTTAATGATGGAATCTATATACGCGAAGCCCAGTACAAAACGTTCCTTGATTTTTACGAGTCGGGCGATCAGAACATTGGCTTTGCGAGTAGTTTTGATAAACGGCGATCGTGGTATCACCCACAATTAAAGATCCCGGTCGGAGAGCGGATTGCCCGCTGGGCGTTAGCGACGCAGTACGGCATGGACGGGGCGATTAAATGGAAGCCACCAATGCTTACCGAGATGACGATCGATGGTGATCGGATTGTGCTCAAGATGGACGCTCAGGTGAAGGCCGTGGACGATGGAGATATTGTTGGTTTCTCAATCGCAGGAGAAGATCGACATTTTCAACCAGCCGAAGCAAGTTGGTTAGTGACGGGCAAGGATAAAAACAACCGCCCTCAAACGGATCGCAAGACAATCGTGTTGACCAGTCCGCACGTGCCAAAACCGATTCACTATCGCTATGCTTGGGGCCGCAACCCGATGGGGAATCTCCAAACGACCGATCACAATGATCTTCCTTTTGCCACTCAGCGGAGTGACGATTGGAAAATGGAAGAAGTGCCAGCCCAGTTCATCGGAAGCCTCGATGGAAAGGCGATGGAGAATAAACGCCGATTCCGCGGCCAGGTTCAAAAGGCTTTACGGCTGGACGATACAAAACGGCGACTCGATGAAGCACGTGCTTTCATTGAGCAAAATCAAGAGAAGTACGAAAAAGAGCGTGCCGCACTCGAAGCTGAATTAGCAAAAGAAAAATAGGGCGTGGGGGATCTCTGCGAGATACCGCACGAAACGTTCGATTTTGAACTCGAGGTTTTCACTGTGGTAGACTATTGGTTGGTATATTTCGTGATGTTTAAATACACGGACATGCGGCTGTTTTGCAAGCTGGTAAACGCCCCCTGAGATAGGATGGCCGTGTGATGTGCTCTTGATGACTCAGTGGAATCGAATGCAGATGGAAAACCAAACGCTTACCCAAAATTGTCGTTTCCAAATATCTAAATCATTTCAAAAGACAGTGAGATGGTTGGTTGTCTCGGGTTTTGTGGGATTGATTTTCTTGGTTTTAGTAGGAGACGCGAACGCGTTCGATGACTCCCACGATGCTAAAGCCGAAACGCCAATTTCTTACAATCGAGACATCCGTCCGATCCTATCGGAAAACTGTTTTGCTTGTCACGGTACCGACGCTGGTAATCGAGAAGCGGATTTACGACTTGATCTGTCGGAGACGGCAGTTGGTAAAGAGGAGGATGGTGCTGCGATTGTCGCTGGCCAGCCGGATGAGAGTTTGATTTGGCAGCGGATTCTAGAAACCGATCCCGATGTGGTGATGCCGCCACCAGAATCAAAGAAGAAATTGACCGACGACCAAAAGCAGATGCTCCGGCGTTGGATCAAGCAAGGTGCCGAGTATCAAAAACATTGGGCTTTCGAGCGACCTATAAAGTCAACAGAAGCTGGCATCGATGCCTTGGTTGCCAAGTCACTCAAACGTGACGGACTCAGTTTTTCTCCAGAAGCTGATCGTTCGACTTTGATTCGGCGGGTGAGTATGGCGTTGACGGGTCTTCCTCCAACCATTGAAGAGGTCGATCAATTTCTCAATGATCAATCTTCGGGAGCTTATGAGGCGATGGTCGATCGATACCTTGCTTCGCCTCGGTATGGTGAGGAGATGGCTCGTTACTGGCTCGATGTTGCTCGCTACGGTGATACGCATGGGATGCACTTGGATAACGAACGTCAAACCTGGGCCTATCGAGACTGGGTGGTTTCAGCATTCAACCGAAACTTGTCTTATGATCAATTCACGATTGACCAACTGGCCGGTGATCTAAGAGAGAACCCGACACAAGATCAGATGATTGCTACGGGATTCAATCGTTGTAACGTGACGACCGGTGAAGGTGGCAGTATTCAGAAAGAGTTCATTTTTCGTTACGCCGTTGATCGAGCGAGCACAACGGCTCAGGCTTGGCTTGGTCTGACGGCAGGGTGTGCGGTTTGCCACGATCACAAATACGATCCGATTTCACAAAAAGAGTTTTATTCGCTGTACGCATTTTTCAATTCGAATGCGGACCCTGCGATGGATGGTAACGCGCTGCTGACACGGCCAGTCGTGAAGGTAAAGCCGGATGATTACGATGCAAAAATCAAAGAGTTTGTTGAGCGAGAGGCGGCACTACAAAAATCGATTGACGAAAAATCAGCAACCGTGGCTTACTCTGATCCGGCAGAACTCGAGCCTCGGCCTGAGATCCAAGTGACGACGCATGTTTGGTTTGAAGACGCGTTTCCTGCTGGCGCTGCGGTGAATGCTCCGGGAGCTGCATTGGTCGATGAACCCGTCAACAGTGGAAGTAAGGCATTGAAGGTGGTGGGTGCTGGTCTCGCGCAAACGTTTTATGACAAAGGGGCTCAGCCACTAACGGTGCCTGACGGTGGTAGGTTTTTCATGAACGTGTTCCTCGACCCGAACGATCCACCCGAAGAGATCATGGTTCAGTTTCTGACGAACAGTTGGGATCAGCGAGCGATCTGGGGTGCTGATTTAATTAACTGGGGCGCACAGAATACATCGCAGCGTTTTCCCGCTGGAGGAATCCCTGAACCTGGAAAGTGGGTGAAACTGGAGTTTGATGCCTCCGACGTTGGCTTGACTGCTGCGAGTAAAGTCAATGGTTTTGCGTTTACGGTTCATGGCGGCACAGCCTATTTCGACAACATGGGAGTCGTGGGGCGATTGGATCCCGTCACGAACCCCACGCTCTCGTTGACTGCCTGGCGAAAAGCCCAAGCGGGCAAGGATACCCCGGGGGCTCCGGCTGACATTAAGCAGTGGCTTAAAGAAGGTCTAGATAAAGAACGCAAGCCAGAAGAAGTGAAGTGTTTGCGAGATTATTATGTGGCCAATGTCTGCTCGACGACGCGAGAGCCTTTTAATGCGATGAAAGCAGAATTGGCTGCGATAAAAAAACAGCGAGTCGATTATGACAACGCTGTGCCCTCAACATTTGTCTTCAAAGACTTGCCAAAGCCACGAGATAGTTTCGTGATGATTCGAGGCGAGTACGATGCGCCGGGTGAACCTGTAATGCCAGGGACGCCCGCCGTTCTTCCGGCCTTAAAGCAGACGGGTGAGCGAGCCAATCGACTTGATCTGGCACGCTGGATCGTCGCTCCGGAGAATCCGCTGACCTCCCGGGTTGCCGTCAATCGGTTTTGGCAGCAAGTGTTCGGGGTTGGTCTAGTGAATACAAGTCATGATTTTGGTACCCAGGGGACACTGCCAACCCATCCCGAATTGTTGGATTGGATGGCGGTCACATTTCAGGAGAATGGTTGGGATGTAAAAAAATTAATGCGATTGATGGTGACCAGCCAAACATTCCGCCAGCAGGGTAACGCTCCGCCGCCGCGATGGGCGGCGGATCCAGAGAATCAACAACTCGCACGCGGTCCACGGTTTCGTCTTGATGCTGAGCAGCTTCGTGATCAAACCTTATTCGTTAGCGGGCTCATGGTTCACGATATGGGAGGGAAGGGCGTTAACCCTTACCAACCGCCAAACATCTGGGAACCCATTGGGTTTGGAGGGTCGAATACTCGTTTCTATAAGCGAGGCAATGGCGATGATCTCTACCGGAGAACGCTGTACACCTTCTTCAAACGGACGGCTCCGCATCCGATGCTTGAAAATTTTGATGCACCTCCGCGTGAGCAATCTTGCATTCGTCGTGACCGCACCAATACGCCGTTGCAGGCACTCCAGTTGTTAAATGATGTGCAGCACTTTGAAGCTGCCCGAGCCTTTGCTGGGAGAATGATGGCCTCGGCCGATACTCCAGATTCGCGAATCGAGTTCGCCTATCGAGCAGCCTTGTCCCGCCGTCCAAGTGAAGAAGAATCTGCGATCGTGCTCGATTTCTTTCATCGTCAGCAAGCCAAATACAAGGCAGCCCCAGAGGAGGCCAAAAAAACCATTCAGTATGGTGAATCCAAACCACCCGCTGGCGTCGATGAGGTCGAACTTGCTGCGTGGACGTTGGTTGCCAATTTGATTCTTAACCTCGATGAGACGATTGTTCGCAATTGAGAAAACTGATGAATAATAAAAACCCACTTTTTGAACACCAGTTGCTGCAAACGCGTCGTCAATTTTTTGGCAACGTTGGACTGCGGATGGGCGGGATTGCGATGGCGTCCATGATGGGCCCCGGATTAGCCGCTCAGGCGATGGGTTCGGAAGATCCAGAACGGGTGCATCCTCCGCTGCCCGGTTTGCCGCATTTTCCGGCCAAAGCAAAATCCGTCATTTATTTGCACATGAATGGTGGCCCGTCCCAACTCGATACGTGGGACTACAAGCCAAATTTAGTGAAGCAATTCGAGAAGGAACTCCCCAAAGATTTTTTGGGTGATCGTATCACGACGATGACCAGCGGCCAGGCGAAATTCCCTGTCGCTCCATCGAAGTACGAATTCAAGCAACATGGAGAATGTGGCCGATGGGTCAGTTCGCTCCTGCCGCACACGGCAAAAATCGTCGATGACATTGCGGTCATTAAAACGGTTCACACCAATGCGATTAACCATGATCCAGCTTGTACGTTTGTGATGACGGGCAGTGAAGTGTCTGGAAAACCAAGCATGGGTTCGTGGGTGTCTTATGGTCTGGGAGCAGAGACGAACAACCTTCCAGCCTTTGTCTCATTGGTTCCCAACTTCCCCGCTGGTTCTAATGCACAGGCACTCTACTCGCGAATGTGGGGGCCGGGGTTTTTGCCGGGCAAGCACAGTGGTGTAGTCCTGCGGGCTGGAGCGGAACCAGTTCTCTATCTGGATAATCCTCCGGGAGTCGATCGAAGTGATCGGCGAGCGATGCTCGATGCGCTTGGGAAACTTAACGCCAAAGGGTTTTCTAAATTTGGTGATCCAGATATTCAAACACGAATCGCGCAATATGAGATGGCCTACCGAATGCAAACCAGCGTTCCTGAGTTAACCGACTTGAGCCAGGAAACGCAGGCCACCAAAGAGCTTTACGGAGCGAATGTCGACAAGCCCGGATCGTTCACCCAAAGTGCTTTGTTAGCAAGGCGTTTGGTGGAACGTGGTGTGCGGATGGTTCAAATTATGCATCGCGGTTGGGATTCACATGGAAACCTTCCGGTTGAGCTTGGCAATCAGTGCATGGATACTGATCAGGCTTGTGCGGGATTGATTACCGATCTTAAACAACGTGGAATGCTGAAAGATACTTTGGTGATTTGGGGCGGTGAATTTGGTCGCACGGTTTACTCGCAGGGTAAGCTAACTCGAGAGAGGTATGGCCGCGATCATCATCCCCGAAACTTCTGCATGTGGATGGCCGGCGGAGGTATTAAAGGGGGCGTCGAATTAGGGGAGACCGATGAGTACTCTTACAACCCAATTACCGACCCTGTTCACATCAATGAAATCAATGCGACGGTTTTGCACTGTCTTGGAATTGATCACGAGCGATTTACACTTCGGTACCAGGGGCTCGATCAGCGCCTGACAGGTGTCGAGCCAATGAAAGTGATAAAACAGATTTTAGCTTAAGCATCTGCTGACAAGTTTTGACAACTGCTTCCATTTCGGGTGCAACGTCGTGTCATCCCTGATTGAAATTCCTACCGAATAAGAATGGTTCCAAATCATGAAAAATTTAATTTTGTTGTTACCGTTGATTCTTCTGTGTACTTCCTGCTCGCAAGAGCAAGTAACTTTAAAAGAAAAGAAGGGCGACCCTTCTACCACCAACGAACTTGCCGCACAGACGTTGAAGGTCCACCAAGAACTACCAGATCTCACGCATATCGACTTGGATAAAGAGGGATCATCTCATGGAGATCTATTGGCTTTCGACGCAACCGTTGCGAGCGACAATGGGATGACGGGGAAGTTGAGCGGTTTCATCATGACTGTCGACATTCCTCAAAAAGATCATGAAGTTTTCCAGGACCGGATTGTCCAAATGGTATTTGATTTCGGTGAAGCAAATACGATTGTGGTCGGCGGTCGGTCAGTTTATCCGCATCTCGACAAAAGTGAGATGAAGAAAAACGAGCCGCAGTACAGAGCGGTTGTTGGTGGCACGGGTACGTTTATGGGGGCAAGAGGCCAAGTAAAAACGACTCGAAATGATGATGGGACCTACGAGCATATGATTGAACTGATGGATTAAAGTTCGTTAATCTGTATTTAAATGATCTGTCGGAGTTCTAGTTTTATTGGGTTGCGGTCAACATCTGCGAGGCTTCGAAACAATCCAGTGCTTCCAAGGGAAGAGCACGTTTGCTTAATTTCTAGGTTTCAAATAGTTTTCGATAAGTAGAACTAACTTTAAGCCGCAGGGATCGTCACATGTTTTTCGAACACTATTGGATAACACTAACAAGCCAACCTTTTCAATTGGGGTAAATTCCCGCTGAATCGCCCGCCGCAAAAGGCGGTTCATCGTCGGGCGCAATTCGGTATTCATCAAATATGGGTGCATCGAACACTGGGTCCGATTCGACTCTTGAGACGTGCAAGAACTGTTTTGCCCTACTTAGAGCCACCCACCCAGCCTCGATTTCTTCGGTTGATTTAAGCCAGGGAAAGAAAATATCTGTACATGCGAAATAGACGGAGTCGAATTCCAAACCGACGATACTGTCGCGGTCAGTGACGATTACCTGATCCACGCTCTCCTGAACGTCGAGTTGCGTCGCCCAACGAGCATTGATGCCGTATTGATTTAACAATCCAACCAGTTGATCCGATGCAGCTTTTTCAAGTGACCTCGGCACAACCACAGCGACGGATTTAAGTTCCTTTAACTTCAGTTCTTTTTTCTCATGAATCGACTGGGCGATGCCGTAGAATTCCATGTTGCGATCAGGAAAAGTTGTAACTTCCGGTTTTAGGCCCGTTCGAGTAAACCTCCGTGGCGGTTCAAGTTCTTCCTTGATTTTCACAAACTCTTTGAACTTAACGAGAAAATTAAAAACTTCTTTGGCAGAGCGATAATTGACGCCTAAGCGCTTAATATTCTCTTGAGGAATGACCAACCCAATATCTCCCCATGAAGTGAGGCCGGTATCCTCGGCCGCAATTCTTTGTTCAAGATCACCTACGATCGTAAAGACGCCACCACGATCAAGCTGACTAAGAGAAGAGAGCAACCGCAATACGATCGGTTCGTAGTATTGCGCTTCATCAACCAGCACATGGGTGTAGGGTCGAATCTCCACGTGTTTCTTCTGCTTCACAGTGCTACCCTTTGTTTGCAGATAGATAATCCAGGCCAGAAAATAGGTATCTGTTTGAGAAAGACTGCGAACCTTGAATCCATTATTGACCGAAGCTACAAAGTCTCCATGGGATATACCGTTCTCTGCAAGTTTGGCTTGGGCAATATCGGAGTTGTAAAAGTCTCTCAACAGACGGACATAGCTGGAAATTCGCTGCAATGCACTTGATCGTGCTTTTCGAATAACATCTTTGAGATCCGCAATCTTTGCTCGTTTGATAGCGGAATTGTCTTCATTAATATCGAACTCATCTCGAATGGCGTCAATTTTGTTGAGCAGGTTTTCACAATAGTCTACGACGTCATCTGCGACGATGGCGCGATCATTTGGGATACTAAAACCAGCGTATAGTGTTTTTCCAGTTTCGGAGACACCTTCTCTCACCTGGTTGAACATTTCTACCAGAGAATTGTACGTGTCGATCTGGACTTCTGATTCTGAAGCCAAGAACTGCCTGATGTCAACCTCATCGAGGTAGAGTTTTTGGTTTCTGACAGCCGATTCTTCAAGACCGCCCAATCGGTAACTGGTTTTCCCCGGACCAATCGACACGTAGTTTCGAACGATGAAATTTAGCCAGTTATCAATGTGCGTCACATTCTCTGCGGGAAAGTCCTGAAGATCCAAACTAACAATACATTTTCGCAGGTAGGGAACGAGATGCTCTTTCCAGACAACGACCAGTGCGTTGTCCTGCTTGAAAAACAAGTCGTCAGGATTTCGAATTCGCTCACCATCGTCGTCAAATTGCTCGTTAACCAGAAAGGGAATTCGATGTAGTGCAGCTGTCGTTTTGCCTACACCTGGACCACCCATGAAAATGAACGCCCCTTTATCCGGGAGACGAATCTGCTCATTTTGATCTTCGTCGATGGTCTGAATGATCTGATTGAGCCCAAACGTTGGTTCATCATCCTCGTCATCGACCATTTGTTCGAAAATTTTGGGGTCTAATTCACCAAAAAGAAAGCGAAGCTCACGAATCAAACCATTGTCGAAATCGTATTCGACGGTGGGCCCAAGTGATCGACTAGCGTATCGGTTTGGCGGCCCGTATTCGATTCTCTCGGGATACCCCGCGTTAAAGATCATGTTTTTGATTCGTGTATAAAGATCGCCAACCCAACTCGTCCACGGAACGATGTTGTAGTCAATGCACACATAAGCATTGTTTGATTTTGAAATAAAGTAGGTTATTTCACTGCCGTCGATCACATCCTCGACCCCGACACTGGCAAAAAACCATAGGCTCCGCATCGACTGGAATCCAGATTCTCGCTCGGCCGCGGCCGCATGGATACCCTCATCGGACGTTGTGAAAGATCGGGATCTGTCCTGAATAAATTTTCTCACCAGACCAATAATCTGCTCTGATTTCTCTTTGGCGTTTTCTTCGGTAAGCCAAATTTCATAGGGTTCCATAAAATGCTCCATGTTCGTTTTCGTTGACCTTCCCCCCCTCATCACCAAGGTGGTTGCCAAACTTGAAAGTAATGCGTTTAGATTTGGTTTTGAAGAAGGTTCGGCTGCCTTCGCTTTGATTGAGTTGGTCAGGGGAATTCAATGTGGCGTTTTTTCGATAGGGTACGACGAGTCGCTCCGCTATCCACGCTTCTGGCGGCGTCAAGAACATCGTAGTAAAATGCGAGCATCGGCATTGCAAAAATAATCATCGCTAAAAAGTCATCAGTTAGAAAAGTACGCTAGAGTTTTCTAAATGTAGCAAAGTTGGTTCCAGATACCACACGGGGAAGGCTATTGTTGACGTTATACATCGTCATGCGTTGCAACAAAGCGTGCAGCCACAAAGGATGTCTGGAAATTGATTTGCTAGGGACAATACGGTTTGTGAAGTTTGGTAAATTTGCGCCCCGCCCGCTTAGTTTCCAAAAGTTAGGCTTGGCACTACTCGTACCTTGGGGTTTTGCAAGCGATAATTCATCCCCGAAACTTCTGCATGTGGATGGCCGGCGGAGGTATTAAAGGGGGCGTCGAATTGGGCGAGACCGATGAGTACTCTTACAACCCAATTTCAGATCCGGTTCACATCAATGAAATCAATGCGACGGTTTTGCACTGTCTTGGAATTGATCACGAGCGATTTACACTTCGGTACCAGGGGCTCGATCAGCGCCTGACGGGCGTCGAGCCGATGAAAGTGATTAAGCAGATTTTAGCTTAAGCATTTGCTGTCGAGATAACGATTTCGTCGTACCGTGGTACGATACTGCGTTAAGTAAAACTGAAACTCCTAACGTATAGAAGTGATTCTAGATCATGAAAAATCCACTTGTTTTGTTAGCGCTGATTCTTCTGTGTGCCTCATGCAAACAAGGTGAATTTGATCATGTTCGGCAATCGTTGGAAGTTGGCGGTACCGCCAATGTAGTTGTCGCACAGGCGTATCCATCGCAGACGTTAAAGGTCAACCAGGAACTCCCAGATCTTACGCATATCGATTTGGATAAGGAAGGTGCTTCTCATGGAGACCTGTTGGCGTTTGATGCAGCGATCACGAGCGACAACGGCATGACGGGAAAACTCAGCGGCTTTATTATGACCGTTGATATTCCTCAAAAAGATCATGAAGTATTCCAGGATCGGATTGTCCAGTTGGTATTTGATTTTGGTGAAGCCAATACCATCGTTGTTGGTGGCCGGTCAGTTTATCCACACAGTGACAATAGTGAGATGAAGAAAAACGAACCTCAATACAGAGCCGTGATTGGCGGCACAGGAACCTTTATGGGAGCGAGGGGCCAAGTAATAACGACTCGAAATGATGATGGGACCTACGAGCATATGATTGAACTAATAGATTGAGGATTGCGAAGCGAGCTATCAGCATTCGTTCTCAATGAAACTAAACTTTCAACTTTAATTAGATTAGCCATGCCTAAACCGAAACTAACGCCGGGAACGCTATATTTACTTCGCGATGAAGATTTTCGAACACGGGAACATGGTCCCTACATTAAGATTGGAATCGTTAAAGACGATAGATCAACTGAAAAACGAATAAAGGAACATCAAACCGGCAACCCACGGAAAATCATTAATATCGAAGACTTCGAGTCACCGATGGTCGAAAATCTGGAGACAAGATTACATCATTGGTTTGCCGAACATTGGGTGCATGGTGAATGGTTCGCAATGGACAGTCGTTTCATTGAAGAAACGTTGCGGCCAAAGATAGAAGCGTTCATCACAAGCCAAAACAATTCAAAGCAATTTTTCGAACAACAGGAAGCGATTAAAAATAGAGAAACTAATGGCGAATCTAGGCCAGCAACCGCGCAAGAGTCTGCAGTGCACCTTAAATGTGTTGATGCCTACACTCGTTTTCAGGTTGCAAAGGCAAAAAAAAGACATTGCGAAAAATAAACTTTTAAATCTGATTGGTGAATATGAAGGGATACGAGGAATAGTCAATCTTCAGGAGAGAAAAGGAGCCTTAAGGTTCAACAAAGCAGAATTTGAAAGCAGCCATCCCATTATTTTTGACCAATTTGTCACCCTTAAAATCAGCCAACCAAAGGGCAGCTTTAAACTTGAAAATAAGAAACCCCTGTCAAAAACTCACAAAGTTGTACATGCTGAAAAACAAGGTCTAAGTAAACCAAAATTCAAGCCAGATCAATTTAAAAGAGGTCCAGGTGATCCAACTGAAGTTTTAAAAAGAGCACACCTTGCTTACATTCAAATGCTTGGAGAGGCATCTGAATCCGAATTTGAATACGAATCACTTGCGGCGAAATTAGCTACACTTATTGGAGACTGCGAAGCGATTCAAGGATTAGCCACATGGAAGCGTGTAGCCGAGGAAACAAAAACGTTTGATGAAGAGGCTTTTAAGAACGCCTACCCAAAACTCTATGAGGATTTTTTGAAATTGGGTAATAATTCAATCACGCCTATTGTCTTAATGCATCGTCCGTATCCACTGTAAAGCCGGAACATTATCTTCAGTTTGAGATTACTTTTCCATTTTCAATAGCTGATGCGATAGCTCGATATCGGTAATATCTGTCGCTGCCTGGCTGAATTCTTTCACAGAGCATTTACGTGCGTAATCGTCAAAGTCTTGAGCTTTGCCTTCAATAAGCTTACACAAGTTTTCGTCAACGGTATCAATGGCAAGAAGGCGATAGATTGCGACGCTTCGAGTCTGCCCCATCCGCTTCGCTCTGGCGATGGCCTGCCATTCCGTTGTCGGCTTAAATTGAGGTTCCATTATTATCACTGCACTTGCTGATTGTAAATTGAGCCCAACTCCACAAGCTTCAATTTGACCAATCAATACCTTGAATCCATCCGATTTGTTAAATTGTTTGCAGATTGCCAATCGCTCTTTCGCATGTACCGATCCACGAATCGAAAAGTGTTCGCCAGCAATTATACCAGCCAAATCGAGCGTCTTGATGAAGTTCGAAAACACAATCACCTTCCGTCCTTCTTCACGATAGGTGTCGAGCAGTTCGGCCAGGCGTCTCATTTTTGAACTTGAAATTGTCGTCCCGTTCGCAGCCTGTCGACGGTGCTGGATATTTGTTCCCTCTTTGATGGTATCGTAGTTCTTGCGATCTTCTTTACTCAATTCAATCCAAACTTTGTAATCAATCGAGTCGGGTAGCTCAGTAAGCACATCAACTTGGTTGCGACGCAGGTACACTGACGCAATTGAGTCTCGGAAGTCTTCTGCAGTTCTGTTTTGAAATTCGGGATCTTTTCGTAAATCTGACGCAAGTCTGTTATTGCAAATATGAATCAGATTCATGAACTCGTGAACTTTGTTCTCCATTGGCGTACCAGTCATCAAGCAAACTCGTTTACTACAAGCTGCAAGCTTCTCAGTGAGTCGACTGCGTTCGGCAGACTGATTTTTGACTTTATGAGCTTCGTCGACGATTAACAGATCGATCGTTTTAGTAAAGTCAAGGTTGAGCGACCAGAGCGTTGAGAATGAGGTGACCGCAATGCCTCCAGTTCTGTTCCAGTTTTCAACATTTTGGCCTCTTTCTTTTCCGTGAAGAATGTGGCATGACAACTCGGTGCGATTAAGGATTTCGTCCCGCCAGTTATAGATCAAACCAGCGGGTGCAATGACAATGAAGCGTGTTGCAGATTCTCTTGCCTGAAGATGAACCATCGCGCCAAGTGCCTCGATAGTTTTTCCTAAGCCCATCTCGTCTCCAAGAATGGTCCGTTTTTGCTCGACAATATACTTGACTCCAAACTTTTGATAGTTTCGAAGTGTCACTCGTAAATTGTCGACCGAAAGCTGGGCTGATTCTACGGTCGCAGCAACATCTTCAGGCAGGCCGCCGCGGGAAGCCAAGTGTTCAGTATTGGGAATGTTGATTTCTGGTGCATGGGTCTCGATGGCCGCTACGTAGTCGGCAAACCGTGATCGATAATCTTCTACCAGTTCATGTAAATCGTCTGGAGGTGAAAATTGGAGCGTTTCATCTTTAACCTGCGCTGAGATTGTTTTCAATCGATCGATTGAACAAAGTTCCATTAGTTCACGGCTAACAATCTCAAGTTCAACTTCTGCGAAAGCTCGTTGCAAGAAACGGGTCGATATTGTTTTCGCATTCTGCCGGCGCTTAAAGAGTCCCCGTATCTCCTCTACGTGCTCCGCCAACTTGATGGACATGCCCGATTGATTGAGCCGCACATATGAATAAGCATTCTGCAGAAATTCCACGTGATCTGAATTGAGAAAGTCAGCTTCAGGAATTTCGGCGTTGGGGATGGTCGCCTGGAGTTTCTTGGTTTGCTTAAGCTTTATTAATCCACGCTCTTCGATCAACTCCACGATGTGTGCAAGGTGATCTTTTGCATGCTTAAAAGCAGCCTGCTGATTGGTAGGTTCAACACCTAGATACCAGTTGATAAAACTAATTCGTGGAACAGCTAAACCCTCTTCACCAAGGTGCTGCTTTTCTGGCATAGAAATTCGATTCAGAGCTCTGCAATTAGGGCAGTACGCCTTCTGTCCGCTTCTTTCTTCCGCGGCAAGCATTGTTAATGAGCACTTGTGGCAATAGAGTTTGATCGTCATTATTTAGTTGTCTTAGGAGAAGAGAGAAGAGCGGTTGAAGCGTAGGTTATAACTTCGTCAAGGCAAACTGAACTTTAGAAAAATCAAGGAATAATGCGGTCGGCTTTTTTCACCGTCTCGTGCGGTCTGGCAATGCAGGTGAGCAGACTGGCACTCGCAAATTAACAGTTCGATCAAAGCACCAGTTTGTGTGATAAGGAGGTGTGTCAATTACTAAGTAGGAAGAGGCACAAAGATTGCGCCTGGTTGAGTTGAATTCCTTGCCTGCGTCGCATAGGTTCAATAAGTTAGCCCTAGGTAGCGCAAGATGAAAAACGGGTGTGAAACCGGTTAAGTTCGGTCCAACGGCATATTGCTTGCGATTCTAATCCGTGGCAACTAGGTCTTTGGCAATGGCCAAAAAGACGTTGCATGATTCGCTAATGCTTCGAGATCCCTTGATTACGCAGGACTCATTACCAGCTAACTCAAATTCGTTTTATCGCCGAAACCTTTTCCTCTGGGGGGTGTTTAGTTTTTGAAGGCTTGCTTGCGACCCATTCTTAAAGGCGATTCCATGAACGAAACTCCTGCAACCAAGGTCTTACCCCAACGCCGTTGGTTTCAACTCCGCCTGCGGACTTTGCTCGTTTTGGTCACGCTCGTTTCGTTACTACTCGGATGGATTAGTTGGGAGCAGGAGCAACGTCGGCAAGAACAGACAACGATCGCCTGGGTGGAGGAGATGGGTGGTACGGTTTCTTTTGAGTTGCAAATCAACAGTGGTCTGGAAACGAGCGGGTGGAAAAAAACAAAAGATGCCTGGTTCGGAAAAACAGTAGCCGAGGTTAACCTAACACTTTCTGACCAAATACTTTTTGAACCTTGGTTTCCAGAAGAATTATCTGCGGCAAGTATGCTTCGATCGCTTCGTTTTCCTGATGCCTCACGCGGCAGTAGACCACGCGGCAGTAGACCACGAGGCGATTCCGAGCAGCGTCAAGCTTTTATCAAAGCTATGCAGCAGCGAGCAGCTCAGCAATCGGGTAGTACGCGCGGCGGTAGTATGCGCGGCGGTAGTACGCGCGGCGGTAGTACGCGCGGCGGTAGTACGCGCGGCGGTAGTACACGCAGCGGTAGTACACGCGGCGGTAGTACACGAGGCGGTGGCCCCTTCGTGACGGCGCCAAACCGAACGCTTCGGGCAAACGCTAAGAAACTAAAAGATAAAGATCGCGAGAAAACGAAGGTTAGTGACCTATCTCCGTTGGCAGTTCTGCAGAACCTTAGATTTCTTGATCTCAATTATAATGAGGTAAGTGACCTCTCACCGCTAGCTGGACTGCAGAACCTCGGAAAGCTATGCCTTGATGGAACCAAAATCAGCGACCTAACTCCTCTGGCGGGTCTGGAGAACCTCGAAGCTCTAAGTCTCATCGAAACCGAGGTGCATGACCTATCTCCTCTGGCAGATCTGAAGAACCTAAAAGAACTTCGGCTCTCCGGAACCAAAGTCAGCGACCTAACTCCTCTGGCAGGTCTGGAGAACCTCGAAGCTCTAAGTCTCATCAAAACCGAGGTGCATGACCTATCTCCTCTGGCAGATCTGAAGAACCTGAAAAAACTTTGGCTCTCCGGAACTAAAGTCAGCGACCTAACTCTTCTGGAAGGTCTGGAGAACCTTGAAGTGCTTGATCTCAGACGAACCGAGGTGAGGTATTTATCTCCTCTGGCAGACCTGAAGCAACTCGAATATCTCGATCTCGACGAAACGAAGGTCACTAGAGAACGGATTGACGAACTCGAGCTTGCACTTCCAACTTGCTTGATCCTCACTGACTCGGCGACTGACCCGCAACCGATACTCATCAAAGGTCTAACCACTCCCCAGTACCCCATAATGCCCACCGTCCCTCCGGATTACTTCCATGAGTAAGCCCTCTAGTGCGAGGTATCTAGATCTTTGGAAATGGCTAAGAAGAAGTTGTATGATTCGCTAATGCTTCGAGATCCCTTGATTACGCAGGATTCATTACCAGCTAACTCAAATTCGTTTTATCGCCGAAACATTTTCCACTGGGGGGTGTTTAGTTTTTGAAGGTTTGCCTGCGATCAATTCTTAAAGGCGATTCGATGAACGAAACTCCTGCAACCAAGGTATTACCCCAACGCCGTTGGTTTCAACTCCGTCTGCGGACTTTGCTCGTTTTGGTCACGCTCGTTTCGATGCTACTTGGATGGATTAGTTGGGAGCAGGAGCGACGTCGGCAAGAAGAGACAACGATCGCCTGGGTGGAGGAGATGGGTGGTCGCCAAGGTTTTTTTCATCGCTTGGCACTTGGCTGGTGGGAAAGGAATTGGGTGTTAACCACTGATAAGTTATTTGGAGACTTATTGCGAGAGATTTGGCTTACCGAAACCAAAATCAGCGACCTAACTCCTCTGGCCGGTCTGAAGAACCTTGAATTCCTTAACCTCGAAAAATTAAAGGTGCATGACCTATCTCCTCTGGCAGATCTGAAGAACCTAAAAGTACTTCGGCTCTCCGGAACCAAAGTCAGCGACCTAACTCCTCTGGCAGGTCTGGAGAACCTCGAAGCTCTAAGTCTCAGTGATACTGCGGTGAGTGACTTTGCTCCGCTGGCAGAGTTGAATAGACTCGAAGTCCTTAACCTGGCTAACACGGCAGTAAGCGATCTATCGCCTTTGGCAGAGTTGAATAGACTCGGAGTCCTTGGGCTGGCTAACACGGCAGTAAGCGATCTATCGCCTTTGGTAGGGCTGAAAAAGATGAGACTTCTTATTCTCGACAGCACCGAGGTGAGTGACCTAACTCCTCTGGTAGAGCTAAAGGACTTATGGAGTCTTGCTCTCAACGATACGCAGGTGAGTGACCTGACTCCTCTGGCAAGTCTGAAGAACCTCGAAAGACTTTCTCTCACGGACACCGAAGTAAGTGACCTATCTCCTCTGAAAGGCATGGAGAATCTCAAATGGCTTAATCTAGATAATACGCAAATAGGTGAAGAACAGATTGAGCAACTTCAGCTTGCACTTCCAAATTGCAAGATTTCCCAATAATCACCATAGGACGTTTTTCTAAGTGTCACGATCCTCGATATCACTCGACCAATCCATCCAAAATCCTAATCGCGCCCCCCGCACCTTCGTATTGGTTCCATAAGTTAGCCCTCTGTTGCGCGATACGAAAAATGGGTGTTAAGCTGGGTAGGACTAAATCTAAATCTTATTCAGTTGAAAATTATGAGACAATTTTTGTCTCAGCTACGCATTGATATTGAAGCCTCTTCCTTCGCTTGACCGACGTGTCGCGAGGGCTTAAAAATCCCTATCAGTCGTCGAGGTACTTTTGACGTAGGTCACGGCGGACCTGGCGACAATGATCATTAAAAGCCTGCGGCACATCGCCAGCATTCTCCCAGGGTAAAAACTTCAACTCGACCCGCGGGGGCAAGAGGCGGCGGGCTTTTTGGCGATCGCCCTGTGCAATGAAATTATACCAGGGCCACTGAACCATTGTCACCTTGTCAAGCGTCTTAATTTTGGCCAGTTCCTGTAGCAGACCTGGCGACGGCGAGCCAAACAATCGGACCGATTCGAGCCGGGGGCATTGCTTGGCGGTTAGCGGAACTTTATCCTGAACCCCACAGTCAAATTGAAGGTGCTGCAACTTCTTCAGTCGCTGCAGGAAAGAGAAGTCCTCGACCTTCAGGTTGACTGGAAGGACAAGCCGCTCCAAGTTCACCAATCGTTGAATCGGTCCGAGGTCAACTCGAGTTGGAAATAACTCGGTGGGTGCCTTTGAACGTGTTGGTAACGAAAATGCTGGTAACCAGGTATAGTCCAGGCTCAGATTTTTCAACGAGGTCATCTTTCCCACCTGGTCGATCTGCCACGGTTCGAATTGCGGTAGGAAAAGTGCCTCGATCTTGTCAGGTTTGATTTCCCTCGAGCCGTAAGCCCAGTGATGATTGATGCAATCTGTCGGAAAATTAAACGTTGGTGAAGATCGATCGATGGCTAACCTCACCCGGCGTAACGTCACCTGGCTAAGCCGATTCACCAAAAAAATCGAATCCCAGAACCGCTGACGACTTACTGGATCATGCTCGCCTCGGGTTAAGCTAAAAGGGCCAGCGCCTGCAATGCCGTCAATCTCAATACCGATTTCCGTATTTAACAACAATTCCCACCGCTGCTGATCGGTGAAAAATCCCGAGTTACAGGTGACCGTTACCTGGCTATCAGGGTACTGTTGGCCAATACGGACGATGTCCGAACCCAAGGAAGCAAATCGCTCGCTATGATCCACATCCCCGCCGCTTTGCCGAGAGATGTGTAAATCGACTGGAGTCGTACGGCCTAGCTGAAACAACGCCGAACAATCTTGCTGGCTCAACTTACAATCTGAAATAGAGAGTTGACCAACCGAACCGGCAGACAAGCACTCGATCACTCTGGCGACCTCACCAGGCCCAAAATCAGAAAGCCTGATTTGGCCGGCTTGAGTGACTTGCGGAGATTCCGAGCCGGGTACAACTGCCACTTTTTCGAACCAGGATCTGTCGGACCCCTGGACCAGATCGTGAAACTGCTTTCCCGTGATCGTTCCACCAGAAATGGCGACACGAAAACGTGGCGGCTTCTGCGACCGGCCTAACCGTGTTGTATCGATATGGGGTTGGATATTTTTGATCGTTAACCACAGCTGGTTGTTCTGTAATTCGGGTAACGTGTCAAAATAATTGGCTGGAGTATCGGGTGAAAAAACAACTTCCATGTCCACCCTTTCCACCATGAATCCACCCAGGGAAGAGCTCAGCCATCCGGGAATCGTGTCAAACCGCGTGTGGGTCCCAGGTATAGTGTCCAATTTACGAATGTCGCGCGCCACTTGCCATCGTTCCGACCCGTTCCAGAAAATCAAAGTGACCGGGTCCAACCAAAGGGTCAAAAACAGTAGCGCTGGCAACATGACGCTGGGGATGATGCCCCATACAGAGATCCATTGATGCGGTACAACCTGACTTTGCTGTTCTGCTTCGGGATCGAACGCACGATCCTGCGTTTGGCGTAGTAACAACGCCATCATCAGAAACAGAAAACTGTAAATCAATGTAGAGTCAACTGCCAGTTCAACGTCATCTGATATTGAGAGTCCCATAGCTGAGATTATCAGCAGCATGATTGCCAGAAGAAAAACCGCTACAAATCCTGACAACGCCCAACCGCCGCGGATTTTCTGGATCAAACAAACGGGCAATGAAGCTAGCAGGATTGGGAGTAACATCCAAACAGGGGGGAATGAAAAGAACGAGAGGCGACTCGAAAAAAACAATCCGTCGCCAACCTGGACAACCCGTAAAATTACCGAAATGGCAAACAGAACGACCGCGCCGACGATAACAATCCGAGTTCGTTTAACCTTGATCCGCCCCTCCATTTTTCGGCCGAACAGGCCGATCCCCGCACTCACACCCCACGCTAACAAACCGGTCCAACTGACCAACCGGATCAACAGGCGATACTCGGCCACCGACGATTCAGTTCCGTTTGCGTATATCCCTACATCCAGCAATCCTAAAAAAACAGAATAACCGATTAACGCGATATAGCTGAACATGCCTACCAGAGCGAACTTCCATTGACGCCTCCAGGTTGTTTTCGACCAGGTCCCGATGACAGCCGTAAACGCCAGCCAGGTTGCCAGGTATGGCACCATGAACAGGAACCGGCCATCGTTGACGCCGGGAAGCCATCGCTCTATTGCCACTCTACATTGCCAGAGCAATGGCATTAACAGCATGGTCAGGTAGAGCAACAGCAGCGCAAACGCAACCGCATCGCAGCGGTTGGGAGTCAAGCATCGGTAGGCAAATTTCAACATCTCAACTTATTCAATAAAAGACATTCGGTTCAACAAAACAATCAGCTTGAATGTTACCGAAACCAAAAAAATCCAAAAAAAGCATGACAGAGAATAGAAGTTCTTTACCGTGTATGACAGTTGGCGAGATTGTACTTGAACTTGCCTCTAAAACACGGGCAAAAGCAACAAGTCAACAAAAGTTGACGCCAAATGCGACGCCATCTGGCTTGGCTCTCTTGACTCAATCAAGCCTATCACGAAACCAAGTTCGGGAGATATTCGACGCGAACGAAGTAATCTTGGGAAATTTCGTTGAATCCCGTGTTAATAATTTAACGCCGACAAAAAAATCGCAGAGCCACATAACGGAAAAGATCACCGAGCCGGAACGATAGATCTTATTAGTAATTCACACACGCAAGCCGGACTTCGCGTGCATCACATTGTTATCACACCTTTGGGCACTAACAAGCTCAATCTAGGGACTGGCCTTAACCACCTTGAGAATTCGATGGATGATCTCCCGGTGTATATTCTGGTCCCATTCCGCGTAATTGTGAGCACTAATGTCAAAAGCAGATCCATATTTGGGAAAGTCGTTTTCCATAAATCCGCTTTCAGAATCACCGAGGCTGATGTTCTCGACGTTTTGCGCATTCTTCAATGCACCCCAGCAAAACATGTTGCCTGTATGAAAATTTGCCGCAGCTTCAATGTTATCAGGCAATTTTGCGGGGCGTGTACCACGTAAAGCGGATGAGGCATCTAAAAACACTGTAAACGGAAATCGAACAGAGCTGTTTTCACAAATTTGTGATGCGACACTGATCACAGTATGTCCGCCCCAACTATGCCCAACAAAGACAAATTCTGTCTCAGGTTTTTGAGTTACACGCTGCTCAATCCAGTTTGTGATTCCGTCTATTCCCGGTGGATTCTCCTGGCCACTCTGACCGGCCTCTGTGCCATTCCAATTGAAGAACTTGCATTCCAGTTCCAATTCTTCGAGATCAGCCATTAGTTGGAACATACCACTATTGCCGCTTCCGCGGATCGAAGTCCCGGCAATTTGTTCTGGCGTTGGGTCCGAATCAAAGCCGCTAACCATCACAATGACGTACTGGGTCTTATCGACGGCACTTGCATCGCTGATCGACCTCGAACATGAATTCAAAGCCACAAGGGTGCAGGCAAACAAAAAAACAAACAAAAACTTTTGCATCCGTGAATACCCTTGGTGTGATAACGTCTAGGGATAACCGAGTCGCCGGAGAAGATTCACCATTTAATTGCCGCGCTGTCGGCGACTTAGGTTCATCGGTTTGTAATTCCACGATCCTCGTGACGGTCCGATTCATCGGTTTGGTCTTTCTCGTGTTCAATTGTAACGCGTCCATCCCAACAAAGGAAATTCGCGGTTCAGCAGCAATCGGGCATCAGAATTGCTGCCAGTGAGCGTCTACGTTTCGGTACTGATCGGGAAGTTGTGCCTTCGCGTCAGCGATCGAATCGTAGAGTCCGTCCTGAACAGTATTCCAGTTGCGGTCGCACGAGAACCGATAGAATTCAATGTTGTCGTATGTTGCAATTGCCAACCCAAAAATTTCAGGTGATTGTGTGCCTGGCACCTCGCCAAATGGGTAAGTGCCGGACCATGCCCATTCAATCACGCTTGCACCGTCGATTTTGTCTGGCGGATTCATGCTTTAGCCAAGCGGGATAACGTTCAGGATAACCGGGCCGGAAATCGACGTGATTGAGCGAAGCGAAGCCGCCCGGCAAAACCGGCTTCGATTCATCGTTTTGTTATGCCACGCTCAACAAGTAACAAGCACATCTTATTGGTTCTCGGTAATGCGTTCAAACGATTTGAGAAGCGCGATTATATTTTCCTTGTCGATCGGGTTTGCGCTTTGGGTATTCCATGCTGGAATTCGTTCTCCATTATCGAGACCGAATTCGGTTAACCATTTGGCCGCATCGAATCCGCTGGGACCATGACCAAGGTCGTGATCAAAACAAATGGCGTTGGGCACGCCGTTGCTGGAAATCCATTCAACGAATTCATCATACGATTTGATCCAGATCACAGTTGGCAGTGAAATCGGAAAGTACGCGTGCCAACGAGCCTCAGCAGGGTCGCGTTCGTCGTCAAGCCACAAAAGCGTTTGGGATTCGGTCACAGTCGACTCAGTGGCATAACGTCCCGCATCACGGGGCGGCGCTAGTTGACGTTGACTTCAAAACCGCTGGCCACCGCCGCTCCCGTACATGCGATGGTTATGTGACCTTCATTGCTGACTGGTCTAGGCGACGTCTTTCACTTTCGGCTCGATGCCGGGAATCTCCGGAGCTATCGATGTATGAATCCAAGCGCAACGAGGACACCGAATACTGCCGCCATCAACCCTGCAACGATGTAGAACGAATGCACACGGTTACCCCAGAGACTTCGCGAACGGGCAGCCACGAAACGATACACAATGAACTCAGTTTTGGTCAGGCCTGCCAGAAACATCAGCAGACCGATTATCGTTATTGCGATTCCCCACAGATTGTGCATCGTTGGATGTTTCCTTTACAGCATTAGCAAGTGCGGCATGATCAGCGGCCGCCATTTGGTCAAGTAGTGATTCGAGCGAGCGAACTATATCTTGGTAACATTTATCGCGTATTCGGCAACAATGTCAATCGCCGGCGGCGAGTCGAGGTCATTGCAGAATAGCGGACGAGTTGGAGTCGCATAACGGCAACGTTCACCGGGCCGCGATGAGTGATTGTCCATGTGAAAACGCCCAGCTTCGCGGATTCAGTGCATTGTATTGTTATGCCTCATTCGCCAGCGCGAGAAGTTCGGCTGGTTCGAGTTTACACGTCGCAGGACCGGCCGGGTTGATTACGATTGCGGCATTCTCGTTGTATTGCCGAACAAATTCAGCAAGCCCTCTTCCATCAACACTGAGGCATCCGTGAGACGGTTCGACCCGATACGTCGTATCGGTGTATGCAAAAAAGCACGGCTGCCCCTGCCAGTCCTGTTGCATGAAGTGGACTGGCGTATCTTCGCTGATCGCGCCTTTTTGAAGCTCCTCTTCAGGAATCCCGAATGCGAACAAAAGAGTCCGATTGCGAATTTCATCGTGCAGGCGCTGACGACGATCGCGATTGCTATCTTTTGTTGCAGCAACAATTGCGTTAACCAGCGGCTGATTGTCTGGATTTGTTTGGAACCTTCCACGGACACCGTTTAGGCACAAACGGTATTCGGTTGTATTATCGAATGTTGGATAGCATCCGATTCGTCCGTATTCGGTAAACGCGTACAGGGCAATTGCTCCAGCCTCCTCCGGTGCATTATTCGGCAAGGGTGCTGGAGACGGCAAATTGTAGAGCAAAGTCTTGATGAGAAAGTCGACTTGCCGTACGGCAAAATGGCTGTCGTTCGCAAAAGGGTCGGCATAGACTGCGTCATCGGCGGATGGTGGGTTCGTTGCAACTTCTGTCACAAACATTGCACCATCACGGAATTCTACGGTGGCACGGTGCCGCAACTGTTGAGTCCAGGTTCGCGTAAAGTAGAAGTACCCATCAAACAGGAAAATACTCCAAAGATCTTCCATGCTCTTTGGCCCAGCCTGCGGACCGTCGGGGATTTCACCAGCGTCTCTTGGATAGCCGAGTAAACAAGATTCAGTGTGGGGGTCACGCAGCGATTCACGTAGACGGTTTTTGTCGAGCTTGTCTAAGTCGAAACCGTCGCCAATTGACTGCGCGTCATCGCCCATCGCATTCAGGAAGCTGTCCGAACAAAACTGTTCGCAATCCACAATACGCATCTGAAACGGGTTCTCGTTTGAGTCGATCCACGGTGGGTTCATCGAAACCTTCTCGCCGTGGAAGGTGCAGCTCATGATTCCATCACAGACATTGGCGAAAGGACCTTGATATCCCTTCCGCTTCATCTCGTCGACGATCGTCCCCAAGCTGCTCGCGATTTCGGCGTCAGCCAAAGGCGCGGCCTTTTGGGGAATCGAGTCGCCGCTTTCGGTGTTGCCCTTTCGTCGTTTCCGCAGCCAACCCCACATATAACGTTCTCCATGAGGCATAACGTTCAAAATCACCGGGCGGCGACAAGTGATTCTCCATTTGGAAATGCCCGGACTTCGCCGCTCCGGTGCATTTTATTGTTATGCCATGATGCAGTGCGAACGGTCAATCATTGGCTTCGGTCATTCCAGGTGCCAAGGGAATATTGGAATTCTTCAGCCGTCTATTTAAAACAATCTGGGGTTTCCGAGTTGTTGGTTCCGTTTTCGAGGCGCCGTTCGAATGGATTTCCAATTGGTAGCATTCAAAGCAGATCACGTAGTCAATCGTTTCCCCGTTCTGTGACGCTCTAATTGCGTGGCGCGGCCAGAAACACTTGGCCATAGTTCCATCACTGTCCGTGATTCCGTTTTTCAATGCGGCAATGATCTCTTTACGTTCTTCGGCATCAGTGATTTCGAGCTTGCCCAAGACCGGATAACTGAGGAATCTTTCTTTTGTTTCCGGTTCTTGACCAGGCTCAAAGTCGCGGCCATCTATGGAATAGAGCGTCAACGCTTCGGGGGAATCAACGCCTTGCAATGGATCGGCGCCACAGCCAACAAGAGTGGCGAACAGCAGCATCACGATCAAAGTGAAATGATATTGATTCATTATTTCTCCCCGGCATAACGGCAGTGATCACCGAGCCGGAACGGTTGATCTTCCATTTTCTAAACCACGCGCAAGTCCGGCTTCGCGTGCATCACATTGTTATCCCGCGTGTGCTTGATCATCTATTTGCCCAACGGCGGTCCCGCAATGCAGCTATAGACAACGTATACTGCGAGCGGCAGTGTTGCAAACAAGCCTACCCAAGCCAGACTCTTGTATTTCGCGGAATGGAGCGGGTCAGCGTCGCAACTGGAGGCTGAGTTGCTGAATATTCCTGCGAGCGAGAACGCAATAATTCCAATTCCCATTGCCGCTGGCGAAGCCAGTATCAAGAGGATCTTGCCTGACATCTGGGGAGGATTGTCAAACAAAAACTTGCCAAACAGTGATAACAGAGAAAACGCGAATACTGTCAGAAACAAATGTTTGAGTTGGAACTGCATGTCGCGTTTAGCTTGACAATAAAGAACTGATTTAAGCGGGATAACGGTTACGATCACCGAGCCGGAACAAGCGATCATTCATTTCTAAAGCACGCGCAAGTCCGGCTTCGCGTGCATCACATTGTTATCCATTGTTTCTTTCGAGGTAGCAATAACAGACAAGCATACGATTATGATTCGCGTGCTCTTTTGAAGTAGAACCGCAATTCGCTAGTTCTGCCTTCGCTTCCATGGTCGATCGACGTGACGCTCACTAACTCCCATCCTGCCTCCCCCATGGAATTCAGATCAACTTCCGGTTGCCATTCAAATTCCCTCGGTGGTTCAAAGTACACTTTTTTTGGTGCTGTTGGGTGCTGAACGACCGTTTTATATTCCCAGTTTTTCAATAGTTGTTCCTTTGGATATTCGGCTGAGTTGAACGAGCGATGAAGTTCTGAATGGGCTTCAACGCATTGTTGTCGCAATAAATGTTAAGGTTCTTTCGCAGCAGCATGGTCAATTTCGGATCTTGATCGTGGCGAGTTGTTGACACGACGAATTGGGGAGAGCTGGATAACGCCACCGTTCACCGGGCCGCGGCGAACGACTTTGATCTCACCAAACCGCGCGGCCCGCGGCTCCGTGTGCAACGGATTGTTATGCACGATTCTCCGGTCATTCTTTGAAGACGGCAAGGTTACCGCCACCAACAGCTATAAATTTCTGATCCGCGTTTTCCACATTCCACGCCTCGTACCCAGAAGAATCTGGAATGATCTCCAAAGAGTGGCCAGTGTCGAACGTTAAATGAAGATCGAGTGTACTGTCGCGTAAATTGATAGTGACAACGGTTGAATTTGCCAATCGCGCGTTGATCTCATGAGCGGCATCAACTGGGGCCGGCAAGCCGAATTGTTGGCCGTCGTCGTGGCTTGTAAGTCGAATGCGTCTTCCCTCGACTAGTCGCCACAGGCATTCGACAACCAGATTGGTGTGGTCATCGAAAGCGAAGAGCCAATCGTGATCGCGACGAGTAACGGCGACGAAGCGATGTTGGATTAGCCAGTCAAGTTCATTCAACGGATTGCTCTTAGTGCATAACGACCTCGATCACCGAGCCGACGGTTCACGTAAACCACCTAAAGACTGACGATCAAATGTGATTAGAGCAATTGGGGCGTGAACTGTCAAAAGTCGTAACGGACGAACAAGTGTTCAGGGCCAAACGATGAT
>Ga0214479_100237_pt1 | contig 35241 bp, 24 predicted proteins | sample M1_20Mar14CPVII9_5_FD_165054 | JGI IMG/M metagenome (GOLD analysis project Ga0214479, IMG submission 165054) | Marine eukaryotic communities from Monterey Bay, California, United States - M1_20Mar14CPVII9sort6BwellE14 | ecosystem: Environmental > Aquatic > Marine > Unclassified | place: USA...
GATTAATATCCGTTTGATTGGCGCAGTTGATTAATTATTCCGTGGCCTCGATAATAAAAAATGTACACTAACCAATGGATGCCAAAGCCAATAATAAATCATTAATAAGGAGGAGGTAGTATTAATAACATTCGTCGGTGCATATAGCTCACCCCGCCTGCCGCCGCCCCCGCCAGTAAAATATTGGAGACGTAAAGAACAATTGAATCGCATTGGACCGTGTACATTTTTTATTATCGAGGCCACGGAATAATTAATCAACTGCGCCAATCAAACGGATATTAATCACGGAGCGGTTAATATTATAATAACAACCAACAGCTGATAATAACACCGGAGATTAATAAATAATAACAACCAGTGGCTGATAATAATACACCAAGAGAAAACTCGAGGAGAATAAAATTCCCTGCTCCTTATTCCCTATTAATAATATAAACCAATCCAGCAACCAATAACCAATAACAAAGAAATAATGGCACCTCCTGGAACTTCCAACGGGTCGGTAGCTTCGTCAAGACGACCAATGGCTGCACCATCATTGTCGTGTAATTTATGCCACAAGCCGTTAGCTACTACGTGCTTTCTATGTGCGTGTGATTGTGTATTCTGTGAAGGTGAGTTAATATTTGTTTGTATTTAATTAATGGGGAAGAAGGAGTGTTGGTGTATTATATTCACGTCCTCCATGGGGAATTGATAATGGGGTGGATGTAAGGATGTTAATTAATTTAATGGGTGTGGACTTGTCCATTTTATTAAAGTGGAAGGGGAGAAGGGTGGCTTAAATAATTGTTTGTTCATTATTCACGCACACAGCTGACACTTCAGTATCTTTCCCTTCCTCTGCCCCTAAAGAATGCACGTACTCACACTTTGAACAGAGTAGTCAGTGTCCAACATGTAATAGGAGACTGGGTGAGCAAGACTTTACCGAATTGGTGGTGGCGGATAGTAATGGAAAGGACGTATGCAAGGCGACCATGCAATCATTATTCTCGAAACAAAGTGGCAGCGGAGCTTTACACTATGCCAACGTATGCCAAAGTCTCATCCAACAATCCGATTCATTAAAGAAGAATACCAAGTTTCTACTAAAGCAGCTCCTTGTGGAATCTCATCGTGCTAGTCGTATGAGTATGCAAGCATCACGAGGACACGAACAACTCAAGGCTGAGAATACCCAGCTCAAACAAATGATGGCATCCCAACGTCTGCAGTATGAACAGACCCTCACCGATATGCAGAATGCAATTAAGGCCAAGGATTCAAAGATATCCGAACAGAATCACATGTTGAATAACTTTCGTAAGCTTCAAGGTGGCGGCGGTGGAAATGGACGTGGTGGTGGTAGTACGTCCAGAGGCCAACCTCCGCATATGGTACCACATTCATCATCGGCAAGCTTGGCAAGTAGCCGTGGCTCTGAACCTCCTCTTCGTGGATTAATGGCCAAACGTGAGGCATCTCAAAAGGCACAGCAAAATGTAATGAATGGCGGTACCAAAAGATCATTCATGAGCAACATGAATAATATGAACCGTACTAAATCACCCGGGGCAAACTTCCGTCCCTTCTCATCTGGTACAAGTGCCGGTAGTAACAGTGTTAGTGGATCGATAGCGTCGAATCGTATTCGAGACTTGACTGCCAATTCTGGGTATCACTTCACGGGAATTCCGGGTCAGAGTCAAGGAATGAATAAGCGCAGACGGGGTGGGGGTAATTCCGTAGGCAGCGGCGGTGGAACAGGTCCGTCACCTCATCATGCCATGTCTCCAAATACTGCATTTGCACTAAATCAAGGTTCACACAGTAGAGATTTATATCGAAGGTCGTAGTTGCACGACCCTTGTTCCTCGTTATTGTTGTTGGGATCAATTGTTTGGGTTATAGTGCCGAAGGCATTTTCATTTGTATACTAGTTCTGTCTTGCTTGCTATCAGAGGCCGAGTCCTTGTAAGCTAATTCCATGAAATATGTAACGTACTGTATAAATCCACTTCTCTAATGAAACTTGTACTTCTCTAGTTTTTGCCTCCTAAGAACGCCAAAGCTTGCCCTTTGCTTTATCTCCATATTTCCCAGACAAGTTAGGTGCTGCTCAATAATTACAATCCTCACATAGTCTCTCACCATTGTTATTTTCCTTAATGCAACTTCCACACACCTTTTCTCCACAGCCTTGACAATCTTCTACTTTCACACAGCAGTCCGGACAGTAATCTTTTTTGCACATATTGCAGAATGTTAGCTGCCATTCTCCGTTTTCAGTGAAGGTACATTCATCACAGAATGGTTGTAGGCAATCGTAACACATATTATTTTGATATCCGTTACTAGTCCAATCATGTTGACTTGTAATATGATTTATGCTTTTATTACACTTTGAGCAGTTCAACTCTTGCTTATTAAGCTGTATATTGTACTCTTGTAGAAACGATTCTAAAACTGTATCAATCGTATAGTCTACCTCTGCAGCACGACTTTTTGGCCGCCATTTCTGAGGGAACAAAACATATTTCAATGAACAACCATCAGAAGATATTATAATACTCTGGAGGATGGGCAGAATTGCCTCTAAGGAAATCTTCGGGGGTTCAATGTTTGGACACTCGTATTTTCCAACAAGGCTAATATCAATCTGTTCCAATACTACGCTACTCCGTAATGGATATAATCCGTGCCCCTCAATATTGATACAACCACATAATTTCAATCTTTTGAGCACATCTCGTGCATTTGTACATTTCAAGATTGCGTATATATCATCGTCTGTCAGCATATTTGCAAGCTCTCTCTCAATATCTTCAAAATCTAATATGTCCCATTGTTGTGCCGAGATGATAGCGGTACTGATAGGTGATAGTCGGTGCATCAAATCATCATCATTTTTCCAAGAGGCCGAAGGTGCACTAAAAGCTACGGCTAATATCGCCCTCGACGGCTTGGGTAAATATGCCGATACATCAGCTATGAAACCAATAGGTAAATCACTAATGTGTAGGGTATCAGCGGCGGTCCGCCGGCGCTTATTGCCAATGGTCGCCATCTAAACAACTCTCCTGCTGTGGTAAAAATATGAGAGTGTAAAGGATACCGATTGTACCTTGTGTGCTTGGCTAGGTATCGACTGATATGATCATGGCGGCCTCCTATCCCCTATTCCTCCTATTCATATCGGTCCTACTACTGTCATCATCTAGTAGTAGTATAGTCAATGCCTTCTCGTCATCACCATCAAATTCTTCGCCTATGAGTTCCACACCATCAAAATCATCATCTAATGATAAAATTGCAATTGTTGGTTGTGGTGTATTAGGTACATCATTATGTAAACAGCTCCTATCACATCCCGACTTTGCAAATCGATCAATTATTGGTATTACCAAGTCTACCAATCGACATGATGCAATTCTTGAGCAAATTTTGGGTAGTAGCAGTGATGATAATGATGAAGAGCAAAGTAGTAGATTTCAACTATTGACAATGGATAGTGTAGTAGAATCACAGCAACAATATACGGATGTCGTATTCTGTGCACCGCCATCTGGATTTGATGATTATCCAACTGCTGTCGAGGAGGCAGCTACTCAATTATGGTCCGGTGCTGAGGGATCATTTGTATTCACATCAAGTGGCGGAGTATATGAAGGATTAGACGGTGAAATAGTTACTGAATTATCAAGTACAATCGATCCAATTGCCAATCCACGTCAGGGACGGATGATATATGCAGAACAACATGTAATTGAATTGGGTGGCTGTGCACTACGACTAGCCGGATTATACACACTTGAACGTGGTGCACATAATTATTGGTTAGAGAAATGTTCAGAAAGTGGTATACAAGGACGTGAGGATGGGATTGTTAATTTATTACATTATGATGATGCAGCATCGGCTGTACTGGCTGCATTACAAGTTGGACATGAAGTTAATAGCAAAGAGACATATTTGATAAGTGATGGACATCCAACGACACGAAGAGGTATATGTGAAAGTGCATTGAAACATGAACGATATTCAACAAGGTATACAAAGGTACCACCATTTCTTGGTAAGAAAGAAGATGGTTTGTTGGGAAAGATATACGATGGAAGTAAAAGCAATCAAGAATTGAAATGGAAACCAACATATAAATCATTTGATGAGTTTATGACAAACAACTAGATAAAGAAAATTTGAAGCACAAGATGTGGATGTCTGTGTGAGCGAACGCTAGATATTTGAAGATTGGTTTTAGGACAATCAATTACTCTCGAGATGACTAATGACACGGGACTTTGATTGTTATTGATTAGTATATACAAAGAAAAACACATCCTTAGCATCCTTAGTGGAAAACTTCTGTGAGATACTGAACTGACCAGCAGATATAATATTGCCCGGTGGAGAAAGCTAGTAGCAGCTTAACTCTCAAGGGAAGCAGCATTTTGGCATAGGAAGATCAAAAGCAAGCCTCGAGTACTTCAAGCTCATCATCTTGCCTTCCTTTTCACTACTGGCAAACCACGGCGTCGCGTTGTTCGTCTACCAGAGATAACTCTCTCCTTCTCGGTCTCTTTTTCTTTCTCGGATAAAATCTGTTCAGCATCTTGTCCAAATAAGGCTGTTAGAATCAGAGCAAGGGGTGTGAAATGTAATAAGAGGTTAGAATGTCATATATGGAAACCAAAGAAGAGTTTGTTACACTCACCAGTCTTGCAATCTTCGGTATCAATCTCATCACCCGGAGCGAGACTAACTTCACTGGGATTTATATAATGTGCCAATCTTCTTCGACGACTTTGAGCTACATTTGTCATCTTCGATTGCATGGCTGGGTAGTCACGAAGAAGAGAAATAAGACTACTCTTTCGTAAACGATAAAGCATACATTGAGTCTTTGATTTTGCCGATGCTGTTCGTCGTACTCCAAGTAAGATAGAAACATCTCCAAAATACTGTTGTGTGGATAGGATTAGAGATTATGAGATAAGAAGTGGAAAGGAAGAAGATGACAACAACTAGAATAATGAATAATACTCACACATCCATCTCCAATTGCAAGGTATGATGCCGATTTGGATGATGAGATGAAGATTTCCACAACACCACTACCAATGAAGAACATTTCATCACCAGTAGTCTGCTCTCGCATAATGACTTCATTGGCAAATACCATTGTCGGTTCAATAACACATGCAATGTCTTGAGCAAAGTCTCTATTCGATGGAGTTGATAATAATGGTACCTTTCGGCAGATGTCTCGTCCGGTGAATTGCTTGATTTCACGTCGAAGTACCGGAGATAGGAAATCAAATATCTCCTCTTCTTTATGAAGCTTACCATTCGAAAACTGAAGGTGAAAGTAGTCCTTAACCTTCTCCCTCATTGCGGATGGGAGTTTCTTGGTACGCATATAATCATCGATCCGTAGTAAGTTCTCATCGAACTGTCTACTCGATTGGTTAGCCGTTTGTAGTATTGACGAGATGGAAGAAATGAGAAGAGAGTAGAAGATAGCACCGAGGTACAAACATCCCAATGTGATCCAATACTCAATTGTACACCAATCTGATAATGCATCACACGAGACATTAGTAAACGGAGGAGTTTCAAACCCAATCATTATCATTTGTGCCAATGCCTTGAAGAAGGACCAACTCCATTGTGTGTATGGTCGTTGATCATCAAGTCCAGCATAGACCACCCAACTATCGTGTGGAAAGTCGTGTAGCCTCACGAGGAGAAAGTTAAAGCATCCAATCCAATGAGCTAATATGAGTGCTCCAACACCCAATCTCATGAGCTTGGTGAATCCATCAGAGATGCGGAACTGTAACTTCTCTTCCACCAGAAGGACAACTTGCTTGATTTGCAGAAAGAGACGATTGATTCGAAACAATCGAAATAGTTTAGCCATTCGAAGGAGTTTGAGCATCTTGAGTGATTGCTTAGTACCGGTGACAGTACCTCCCACAGAATCAACTCCAATACTTTTCAATATCAAGTCTAATGGTATACTACTACAAAAGTCTGTAATGAAGAAGCCAGAGAGATAGTTCTTACGAACAAGGCTGGCATTCATGATGATTGCTTCATTCTCATCGACATACCCAGTACAAAAGTTCTTGCAAACATCAAGCAAGAAGATAAAGTCTACCGTTAGATTCATACTAAAGAAGTACTCATTGAGTTCTTCCCACCCAAGAGATAATGGCATGGTAATAACAGTCAACAATATCAACAAAGATACAAGTATATCCCACGTGGCGTGGAAGCTACTCTGTGGATGTATCAACCACATATCTTCACCGATGATACTATTCTCAATCTTCTTTTGATGTGCAATAAGGACATTCTTAGCAAGTGATGACATACGATGATCGAATGTGAGAGCACTCGCTTTTCCCAAGCCAGTATCGGATGTCTTCTTCATCATTTCTGTGAATTCATCCATGTCGATTTGTCCGTCACCATCAATACTACAAGAGAAGGAGAAGCATGAATGAGTAATGTACTTTTGATGAGATGAGACAACAAAGAATACCAGCAAGAACTTACTCAACCTCAGACATCATCTTCTCGGCAAGTTCAATCGAAGTCATACCATCAAGACCCATTTCACCGTGTTCAACCATCATCTCAATAGCTCGAACGACCTCCTCCTTCTGTAGGAAGCCATCTCCATTTTCATCAATGATACGAAATGCCTCCCTAGCCGTCATCTTCCACGTCCCCGCTGGCTCACTATCTTTGCGTTGGATTGCCTTTGAGAATCTATTTCTACGAACACCTCCGCCGCTTGCCGGTCTGCTACTATTACTGCCAGTCTCAATATCTATCGGATGGACTGTATTATGACCTCTTGAAAAGAATGATACGCCCTGCTTTTGTCGAGCCTTGCCTTGTTTGGCGGCACCGTCTTGTGTCTCTGTCATTGAATCATTGGGAACCATGGAGACTTGCCCAATCGAGAGTCTCCTTTGTGGTTGATTGTCATCATTAGAAGTAGAGGCGATTTGTCCAATTGACAGTCTTCTCTGTGGTTGATCATTATCATCGGAAGAGGCGATTCGTCCAATCGAGAGTCTCCGTTGTGGCTCGTCGTTAGTGGAGATTTGTCCAATTGAGAGTCGTCTTTGTGGTTGATCATCATCATTTGTTGATATGTCACCGTAATCATCGGGTGGTTTCTTCTTCAAGATACCTGCCTTTGCTACCGATGCTGCATTAGGAAGTGATGATATGCTTGATTGAGAATCAATATCATCCACTGATTCGCCAATGTCATTCATATCAGCAGCGAGAAGACTCGTCGGTAATTTGTCTTTGATTTTGGATGTTATTCTTGTGATTTCGTCCAAAGAACGATGTGCATCTTCAACCTCATCATTGGTGAGGGAGGCATTGTCGCTGGGATTGCTTGCATGTACCAACTCAAGAGTTGTTAAGGAGGCTTTGATGCCTGCGTGCATTCAATTCGTCACTATTTGTTACTTCAAGCCTGTAAAGGAAAGGGAGCTCTGACAAAAGCTTATTGGTTGATCCTCGAAAAAAAAACTTGAACTTAATAATTTTTATTGCGGCTGTTTGGGAAATCCTACGTACGGAGCTTTCACTCAATATTCCTCCCCTGCAATTAATTAATCAACCATCCAATGCAATGCAATGCAATAATTAATCAAACATCTACATCATTATTACATACACCGTGTCATTTTCAACTGACTGCTATTTACAACGAATACAACTAGCATTTGTACAATGCTAAATATATTATTATTATTATTCACTTTACTTTCATTAACGACTTGCATTACACAATCCCAATCATTGATTAACACCACCAACATAACAACAACACTTATCGAACAATCATCGTATACAGCTCTATTTAACCAATCGTCTTCCGGCATGGCCGGTAAGAGAGGGGGTGGGCGTGGTAGTGGTAAAAGTAAATCTTCTCAAGCTGCAGCTAAGACTAAGAAGACGAGCAAATCTGCCAAGAAGAAGAAGACACCCCCAAATAATGATCTCATTGCTGCTGCTGTTACTACTTTAAAGAATGATACATACAAAACACAGATTAAAGTTGCAGGATTTGTCTGGAGTGAGACTCTCATCCAAGAAATCAAGGACAAGTATGAATCAATGCCGCATGGGAAGTCCATCACTGCTGCTGAAATGAAATTGCTTACTGATCGTTCCGGTAGTGGTTGGCGTGATAATAGAATGATAAAGGCTCGATCAGATCTTGGCATTGGACTCGTTGAGAAGCATTCTAATAGTGGAGAGATTGGCGATGTGTCTAGCTTCTGGAAATATTCTAATGGATCTCTTCTCAGAGCTCGTCAAAATACAACCGATAAGAGTGGTCCTCTTCAAACATTAGACATTCCAGTGGACGACTTGCAACGTATCATTGAGCTGGGGGAAGATCTTAGTAGAGACAATGCTACCACTATCTCACATGATCTAATTGAATACTTCCCTATTGACGATGATGAGGCCGCAACTGCTGGTGCTATCGAGGATTTCGAGGGTGTCATGAACATAACAAAGGCTGTCTTTCTCATTGAAGAAATGAATCTGACCGGTACTGAGCTTGACGGTATGGACCATCCCGAGATTGATGAACGAGTGGATGAATTCATGGCAGAGAACTTCTCTCATCTCGACAAAGAATCGAAGGAATACGATGAGGAGGCTGGTGTTAGAAAGTTCACCCTTCATTTTGTCAAGTGTCGTATGACAAGTGTGAAGGAAGCACTGAAGAAGGGTGACGCTTTTCTTATTCCTGTCAAGATTAAAGTTGATGACAAGATCTTTCGCTTCAAGGCCGTCTTTACTGTTGTAAGTGCACGAGTTTGTATATCATTTGTTTGAGTTTCTATTTCTAACTCTCCTATCATCTCTTCTTCTATATTACTACTTCTTCTTCGTAGGGTGGCAAGAAGGATAAGATCGAACGTAGGGCCATTGAACTCTTCTACACAGTATGCCCAGGCCAAAGTCATAATTGGTATGGTAGTCAAGCCAACAACAAGCACTCAGTTATCATTGCTGATACGATCATCTGCTCACCTACTCTTGGAATTTGGTTTGATACAGATGCTGAAAAGAGTATATCATGCAATATCCTTGATAAGAAAGATAGGGAATCAGGTCAATTCGATTCCATCTTCATCAAGGTGCACGAAAAGGAGAGGAAGATGAGGCAGCTTTACATGAATGAAGAAGAAGTGGGGGTAAACGTTATTGCTAGCAAATTTCGCATCAGGCTACGCAAAGCCGATCCTTCTGTTGTTGCCGAAATGTCAATCAATCGTCAGTTGCTTACTACTCCCGAGGTCATCATGCCTTCTAGCCCTTCGATCATTCCTGTGTTTGATATGCGTGTTGAATTGGATATTATTTACCCAGGAACAGTTGTTGAAGTCGAGCCTGGTAGTCGCGACGGCACTTACTCTCTAACGGTTTGGTTGGACAATGGTACAACTCGACGGGATGTAGAGTATCCCTCTGAAGACGTTTACGTTATTGGACGATTTGGTAATAATGATGCCTACGAATCTTCTGTCTATTCTTCTACTTTTTTGTCAAATGGTGACTCTGCAAAAGATTCTTCCGACGCTGTTAGTAGATCTTCTCGTAAGCGTAAGCCTGATGACTTTGACTCGGACGGAGGGGATTCTACCTCGACTCCTCCACCAGAGCCAGATACTGATATTGACTCAGATGACGAAGGCAATGATCAAGAAGTTGAAGTGTTTGATGATGACACTGGCACCGGCAAGAAGAAGAAGAAGAAGGAGATAGGTCACATTATCCAACATCATCGAGCCAATAACATCATGGCAGTGAGAGCTGGCTTTGACACAAATGATCCAGAGTTAGCCGAGTACCTCAGGACACATGACGCGTCTTGCTTGGAGGCGATGTACCTACGTACAGGAGAATCTCAAGTCGATGAGTCGATGACAGGCGACTCCCAAGTTGTTAATGAATAGTTCCACAAGGCTGCAGTGATGTCGACCACTGCATGCACCGCTCTCATTGGATTAGTAACAGTATCTATTTATGCTTCCCCATGTCACACACTGCCAATACTTGCAACTCGATTATCAGGCGCAGGGCAAAAGATTGGCTCTATTGCCTTACTATTCACGAGTACGAAAATGGCGCCTAAATAAGTCTGATTAGAAGGCGCAAGTGTCTATATCTGGGTGGATGAGACTGATATTGTCAGTTGGTATATAGTTTACCCCATACATACTAGATATATAACTATTTCATATCAAGCTATAGATCTATTCCAATTAGACTAGCTTCTTTCTCTCCTATGTGCACATCATGTGTTCTTTTTATTTTTCATGGTAAAACTCCTTCCAAAAAGGTGGCGACGTGCCCCTCGGGCAAGAAGCCCTTCAATTATGAATGCAAATATACGATGATTGGATATATAATAGAGTAAAGTGATTAGTACTATATACGATGGGTCTAGATCCGGGTTTGTTACACTTTTTAGCAAAAAGCAATGTCTACTTTGACACAAGTGTGACACTTTTATGTTGCTTCTTCTACCCGGTTGGTACTGCTTGTTACGACAACCCACTACTATCAGCGTTGCCTCATTAACCTATGAAGGCCTTGTATGAATATAATCTAATCACCAAAGACAATGAGCTAACATATTGAAGAAAAAAAAATCTCTAAAAATGTTGAAAATGGCAGAAAATGGCGGGTATTGGTAAAAATATTCGATATACCATTACAGTGTACGGAGTAGTCTTGTTTCAATGCCTTCTCGTCATCTCAATCCAACTCTTCGCCTATGAGTTCTACATCAACAAAATCATCCGACAATAAAATTGCTATTGTTGGTTGTGGCGTATTAGGTACATCATTATGTAAACAGCTCCTATCACATCCCGACTTTGCAAATCGATCAATTATTGGTGTTACCAAGTCTACCAATCGTCATGCTGCAATTCGTGAGCAAGTTTTAGGTAGTAGCAGTGATGATAATGAAGAGCAAAGTAGTAGATTTCAACTATCAACAATGGACAGTGTATTAGAATCACAGCAGCGATATACGGATGTTGTGTTTTGCGCACCGCCATCTGGATTTGATGATTATCCGACTGCAGTAAAAGATGCTGCTACTCAATTATGGTCAGGTGCTGATAAGGGATCATTTGTATTCACATCAAGTGGCGGAGTTTATGAAGGATTAGATGGTGAAATAGTTACTGAATCATCGAGTACAATCGATCCAGTTGCCAATCCACGACAAGGACGGATGATATATGCAGAACAACAAGTTATTAAATTGGGTGGATGTGCACTACGGCTTGCTGGATTATACACACTTGAACGTGGTGCACATAATTATTGGTTAGAAAAATGTTCAGAAAGTGGTATACAAGGACGTGAGGATGGGATTGTTAATTTGTTACATTATGATGATGCAGCATCGGCTGTACTGGCTGCATTAAACGTTGGACATGATGTTAATAGTAAGCAGACATATTTGATAAGTGATGGACATCCAACGACACGAAGAGGTATCTGTGAAAGTGCATTGAAACATGAACGATATTCAACAAGGTATACAAAGGTTCCACCATTTCTTGGTAAAGCAGAGGATGGATTGTTAGGAAAGATATACGATGGAAGTAAAAGCAATCAAGAATTAAATTGGCGACCAACATACTCATCATTTGATGAGTTCATGACAGCAGATTAATTAATGAACTTTTGAGCACAAGATGTGAGCCACCGAGATTATCAAGACTTAGTTTTAGGAAAGCACGGGACTTTGATGTTATTAGTATACAAATAAAGCACATTCTTAGCATCATTAGTGGGAAACTTCTGTGAGGTACTGACGCTGAATAGCAGATAAGATAAAAGATTGCCCGGCCGGAGAAAGCTGGGGAGCTAGAACTTTCAAGGGAAGCAGCATATTGGCATAGGCAGATCAAAAGAGCATGCCACTGGAGGTACAAAAAGCGCATCATCTTGCCTTCCTTTTCACTACCGGTAAACCACGGCGTCGCGTCGTTCGTCTACCGGAGATAACTCTCTCTTTCTCGGTCTCTTTTTCTTTCTCGGATAAAATCTGTTCAGCATCTTGTCCAAATAAGGCTGTTATGATCGGGACAAGTACACGAAGAGGTTAGAATTACAATATCATATTATGCAAATACTTTGTCACTCACCAGTCTTGCAATCTTCGGTATCAATCTCATCACCCGGAGCGAGACTAACTTCACTGGGATTTATATAATGTGCCAATCTTCTTCGACGACTTTGAGCTACATTTGTCATCTTCGATTGCATGGCTGGGTAGTCACGAAGAAGAGAAATAAGACTACTCTTTCGTAAACGATAAAGCATACATTGAGTCTTTGATTTTGCCGATGCTGTTCGTCGTACTCCAAGTAAGATAGAAACATCTCCAAAATACTGTTGTGTGGATAGGATTAGAGATTATGAGATAAGAAGTGGAAAGGAAGAAGATGACAACAACTAGAATAATGAATAATACTCACACATCCATCTCCAATTGCAAGGTATGATGCCGATTTGGATGATGAGATGAAGATTTCCACAACACCACTACCAATGAAGAACATTTCATCACCAGTAGTCTGCTCTCGCATAATGACTTCATTGGCAAATACCATTGTCGGTTCAATAACACATGCAATGTCTTGAGCAAAGTCTCTATTCGATGGAGTTGATAATAATGGTACCTTTCGGCAGATGTCTCGTCCGGTGAATTGCTTGATTTCACGTCGAAGTACCGGAGATAGGAAATCAAATATCTCCTCTTCTTTATGAAGCTTACCATTCGAAAACTGAAGGTGAAAGTAGTCCTTAACCTTCTCCCTCATTGCGGATGGGAGTTTCTTGGTACGCATATAATCATCGATCCGTAGTAAGTTCTCATCGAACTGTCTACTGGATTGGTTTGCCGTTTGTAGTATTGACGAGATGGAAGAAATGAGTAGAGAGTAGAAGATAGCTCCGAGGTACAAACATCCCAATGTGATCCAATACTCAATTGTACACCAATCTGATAATGCATCACACGAGACATTAGTAAATGGAGGAGTTTCAAATCCAATCATAATCATTTGTGCCAATGCCTTGAAGAAGGACCAGCTCCATTGAGTGTATGGTCGTTGATCATCAAGTCCAGCATACACCACCCAACTATCGTGTGGAAAGTCATGTAGCCTCACGAGGAGAAAGTTAAAGCATCCAATCCAATGAGCTAATATGAGTGCTCCAACCCCCAATCTCATGAGTTTGGTGAATCCATCAGAGATGCGGAACTGTAACTTCTCTTCCACAAGAAGAACAACTTGCTTGATTTGCAAAAAGAGTCGATTGATTCGAAATAATCGAAACAACTTGGCCATTCGAAGAAGCTTTAGCATCTTGAGCGATTGCGAATCAACAATCGAAATAGTTTAGCCATTCGAAGGAGTTTGAGCATCTTGAGTGATTGCTTAGTACCGGTGACAGTACCTCCCACAGAATCAACTCCAATACTTTTCAATATCAAGTCCAATGGTATACTGCTACAAAAGTCCGTAATGAAGAAGCCAGAGAGATAGTTCTTACGAACAAGGCTGGCATTCATGATGATTGCTTCATTCTCATCGACATATCCAGTACAAAAATTCTTGCAAACATCTAGCAAGAAGATAAAGTCTACCGTTAGATTCATACTAAAGAAGTATTCATTGAGTTCTTCCCACCCCAGAGATAATGGCATGGTAATCACAGTCAAGAGTATCAACAAAGATACAAGGATATCCCACGTGGCGTGGAAGCTACTCTGTGGATGTATCAACCACATATCTTCACCGATGATACTATTCTCAATCTTCTTTTGATGTGCAATGAGGACATTTTTAGCAAGTGATGACATACGATGATCGAATGTGAGTGTACTTGCTTTCCCCAAGCCAGTATCGGATGTCTTCTTCATCATTTCTGTGAATTCATCCATGTCAATTTGTCCGTCACCATCAATACTACAAGAGGAGAAGAATCATGAATGAGTAGTGTACATCTAATGAGACAACAAAGAATACCAGCAAGAACTTACTCAACCTCAGACATCATCTTCTCGGCAAGTTCAATTGAAGTCATACCATCAAGACCCATTTCACCGTGTTCAACCATCATTTCAATAGCTCTAACAACCTCCTCTTTCTGTAGGAAACCATCTCCGTTTTCATCAATGATACGAAATGCCTCCCTAGCCGTCATCTTCCACGTCCCTGCTGGCTCACTGTCCTTGCGTTGGATTGCCTTGGAGAATCTATTTCTACGGACACCTCCGCTGCTTGCCGGTCTGCTACTGTTACTGCCAGTTTCGATATCTACTGGATGGACTGTATTATGACCTCTTGAAAAGAATGACACGCCCTGCTTTTGTCGAGGTTTGCCTTGTTTGGCGGCACTGTCTTGTGTCTCCGCCACTGAATCATTGGGAACCATGGAGACTTGCCCAATCGAGAGTCGTCTTTGTGGTTGATCATTATCATCGGAAGAGGCGATTCGTCCGATTGAGAGTCGTCTAGTCGGTTGATGATCATCATTTGTAGATGTGTCACCGTAATCATTATCATCGGGTGGTTTCTTCTTCAAGATACCTGCCTTTACTGTCGTTGCTGCATTAGGAAGGGATGATATGCTTGATTGAGAAGACTCATCCACCGACTCATCAATGTCATTCAAGAGACTCGACGGTAGTTTGTCTTTGATTTTGGATGTTATCCTTGTTATCTCGTCTAACGAACGATGCGCAGCCTCAACCTCATCATTAGAGAGGGAGGCATTATCACTGTGATTGCTTGCATGTACCAACTCGAGAGTTGTTAAGGAGGCTTTGATACCAGCCTGCATTCCACAAAAGGCAGCTTTTTTGACAAAATGACACAAAATTTGCACTTATTTAATGCTTCTTCTCTTTACGACAATCCGCTACTATCAGCGTTGCGTTAATGACCTATGAAGGCCTTTGTATGAATATACCCGACACGTGAACACTCACACAAAAGACAACGAGACAGAGCTTGACAGCCCAGGAAAAAAAAAACTTCTCTAAAAATGTTGAAAATGGCGGGAAAATCCGGAGTAAAAATATATCGATAAGGTATAAGTAATGTCAAAGAAGTAAAGTAGTGCGGCTTTATTGTGACGACAAGACAGTCCTGCCTATACCAACAAACCCGTGTTAATCCACCAAAAAAACATGAATGAAACAGATATTGAACCCTCTGTCGACAATTTCATAGCCGTAGCCAATGAAGAGTCACCCAAGATTCTTTTCAAGGTTGAAAGTAATGAGAAGAGCGATGTAGTCAGTTTCTTTAGCAAACAAGATGGTAGTATAACTGATATTGTGTTCGAGGTTGAAAGTACAGACGGCAAAGCAACATATTTTCACGCCCATCGTTCAGTTCTCCAGTCGTTAACAATCCTTTCGGAGTTGTTTCATTCTCAGCAAGATGAAATTGTAATTGATTTGGATACAATTCCTATTCCTAATGTGGATCCTAAAGTCTTTCACTGCTTATTGCTTCATGCATATGGAGGAGTTGTTTCCGATGAAGACTTTAAGTCTCATGCCAAGAATATCATCGAAGTAGCGGATCAGTTTGGCTACGATGAGTTAAAGATTAAGGGAGAGGAAAAGTTTTTGGAATCATACCCAATTACAATTGAACACGTCTTGGATAATCTCAGTTATGCAGACGCAAAGAACTGTGAAACCATCCTATCATCAGTGATGAAGTTCCTGATTCTAAATGGGCCTGAGGCTGTAGAAAAGTTGTCCTTCGATGAAATTCCAGGTCATCTAATGAAGAACTTACTCGTAGCAACCAACAGTGTAGTTCTTAGTAATAAGAAGCAGTTAGACCAACTGCAGGAGCAAAATGAGCAAATTATGAAGCAGAACTTAGAAACCAGAGCAATGGCGGAGCTAGCGAATGTACTGATTACTGAGAACGAAGAAGTAGTCCGTAGTCAAAATACTCAGCTCCAGCGTCGAATTGATCAGTTAGAAGAAAGAATGGAGAGTATTCCTCTTCAAGAGCAGTTGGATGAGCTCGAAGAGCAGTTGGAAGAAGAGGAACAGCGGGCTAATCGACTCGAAAAGCAGCTAGAAAAAGAGAAACAGCGGGTTAGATACCTAGAAGATGAACGACAAAGAGTTTGACTTGGTATAGAAGGGCAAAAGATGAATCAAAAGAGGTGAATCATGACTCTATTTCATAAACACTGCTGAGCTACTGAATATGAAGGAATAGTAGTGTAACTACTGATGAGTAGTAGTACAGGTTACACGATAATGGTACCATTATAATAAGACTGTCTGTTTCTCTAGCATTATGAATTATATATCTATTTACGGATGATAACCGACCGAGCTCCGCTGAGATATAGCATCTACTATCAGCTACCGCCATACCGTTCACTTCTTACTCTCTGCCTGTCTACGCCTTATTAGCTCTCCGTATGAGTAAACATAATCATCAAGTAACGTTTACCTCGAGTTATATCAACTCCTCCGTGCACAAGGTTGCCTGGATGGATGAGAAACTCCCCGAATTCTAACCTTACAGTTTCATTAGCATCAGGAAAGTATGTTCTGTTCGTGTTGTGTTTCATATTTGATTGTATCATGTTAGTACTGACAGATGAATAGTCAAACATAAAACAAACTCATACAACTACTACTCACCCACCGCCAGAATATGAAGAAGATCTTGATAGCATGATGTTGGCTGTCAAGTCACACTTATCATGGTGGAGCTCGACTCCAGTGTGCTTGTCTTCGGCTGCATACTTTAATACATGAGGCTGGTTCCTGTCTATTTTGACTGTGTCAACCATATACATTCTGTTCATTGTGTGGTTGTGGTATGTGAGAAAGTGACATATGATATGCACAAAACATAACCTCTTTACTCACCTTTCAATTGTACGCTTGATATGATGGATAATAGGCCGAGACGTTTCATACATTCCAGGAATATCACGAAGGGCTATATCTTGTTTGGTAAGGGAGTATAGAAACGTTCTCCAACCCGTGGATAGAGAATCGGCATGTTCAGAGCATCCGTCTACAATATCATCTAACAAATGAAGGAGATGAGGAGGTAGACGAAACTTGTATATCTTTAATGAAGGATGACCGATGGCAGTAAAGATTGGAAGAGTATCTTCTTGTATAGTAGTTGCAACCTCATGATATTGCCGTCGTCTCTGGGTTGGATAGACTCGTTCATCTAGCTGTTTGACATCGTTGGTGGCACTTGCTACCTCATGACAGACGCCATTCGATTGATCTTCGTGTCTGTCAAAGCTATCAAACCATGACGGCAACCAAGGCCTAAAGCTACTACTTGACGGATATGGTTTCAATCGATGGCTACCACTAATTTGCTCGATGCTCTCTATATGACATGAACATGTTCTCCCGCAACCGCAATACATTGATTTGGCAATTGGTGATAGAGGAAAGTCCATGTTAAATGTGTCTAATATGTTTCCGTCGTCTGCTAATATAGTAGTGGTAGAGGTAGGCTTGAATGGTATTGCAATGAACTAATGGTTTGTGAGGTTATGTAGGTGTGTGTCGGTGGCAATGTTTTATATGTGCGACTCAATACAAAGGCTCATCGCTCATTTTTCAATGAAAGGATACCCTCTCCATTCATTGCAGAGTAATTCACATACAAAAGTAACGTATGAAGTCGTCTTACCGGGCCTCAAAGACCAGATAGTTGCAAACGATAAAGATACGGCAAGACTCTTGAAGGCTTGTAAATAGACTCGTCTGTTTGTGAAACTAGTGATCAACTTTATCTCTCCCTGCACTCATATCATACACCTAACTTACTACCCCCACTTCCGCCACTGCCATCTAAAAAGTATCCAGCCTCCTCTAATCCATCTCTACAACTCTTTTCCAACCTAGGCAATATCACTCTCCTTTCCTCCTCTGTTAATAATATCCGTCGAGTATAATCACTTGGATCTTCCTTACCAACTAATAATATTGGACGTAATGGTTTTAATATTGTATATTCCTTGTCACCAGGTCCGATAAAGTTTAATAGCTTGAGTGCTGCACTTGGTTGTAATTGTTGAATTATATCATTGTACGTAGTTTCCTTGTATTGACTTTCTTCTTGGGTATTAATTTCATTGAGTAGTGTGTCTAATGATTCTTCATCTGATATAGCCGAGTTGTCAAATAGTTTTAATAACTCTGCATCTAGTTCTTCATCATTATCATCATCATCTAGTAAACTCATGTAATCGTCACCTAAATCTCTTCTCATGATTTTATCAAAATAATCTTCCTCTTCATCGTCGTCTTCATCAAGTACATTCAAGGCATCATCTATACTAATCTCCTCCTTGTTGTTGTTGTTGTTGTTGTTGTTGTTGTTGTTACCCAACAGTACATCTTTCCAATTACCAATAATCTCATCTAAATCACCCTCGAGTGTTAATACACGTGGCGTCTTCTTCATACGGATTGACTTACCATATTCAGTTTGTAATGCTCTAGCGGCTAGTTGGAAGATTTCTTCCTTCTCTTCTTCTGTCATGCTTCCCTCGATTTCTTCTTCGAAATCTGGATTGATTGGTAGTACCTTGTTCAAGTTGACAGTATTAGTCCCTCCTTTGTTGCTACTCTTTCCATCATTATCTTCTTCATCTAACTCTAAAGCAACAACAATAGGAATCTCCATAGGCACACCCAATGCATATTCTGCCCCCTCATACTCCGATGCTCCTGCCCTCCCTTTTCCACTTCCACTATTACTATCTTTGAAACTAGGATCCTTGACATAAAAAACTAAATTACAATCAATATATGTATTACTAATACTATCACAATAGGATATTGGCATTGATTTCCATTCGGGATCTTGATTTTGTGAATATTGGATTAAGTTTAGTTCATCCTCTTCATTTTGTGAAGTGCTAGGGTTAGTGGAAGAGGAAGAGTTTGGTTCTTCGTTTGGTATTACTTCTACATCTATAATTTTGGATAAATGTAGTAGTATATTATTGTTGTTGTGATGGTTGTATGTTGATGGTTGATGGATGATATTGTTGTTGATGATGGGAGATGATGGTGGTATCCTTTGCAATAAAGATTTTGTGGAGAATCCATCTACTACTATCGATACTGCTATGCATAATAGGATAATAGTACATATAAACTGTTTAATATTCGCTCTACTGTTCATTATCATTGATAAGAGGATGTATTCTTCACAATAATTAGGATGTGTTTTGATGGCCTTGGCTGATATGGGGCACAGGGGGCCTCATTGTACCCAAGATACCCTTTACAACAACCCTTTGGGGGCTATTTAAAGGTTATTTGAGTTCGAAAAGGGCCCCTATTTTCGTTGGTTGTTGGTGCAGTTGAACGATGAGATAGCCATACTATTTGCGGCTAAACATAACAACAAAGCGCTGCAACCAATAAAGAGCTCTCAATACCATCATTATTATTAGTAGTAGCACGGTATATTGAGTGAAAGCGGCGGTGTATAATATGGGCATACTCTAATTTTTTTACTAAGAATCAGCGAATTGCAGTAAAAACCCAACCCCCCAAACAATACAACTTTCTGCCCTCCGTTATATTAATATTTATTAGTGAGCTTAAATCTGTTCTGGTTTGGTGTTGTATACGGCATAAGTATTATTAAAGTGGCTTGAAAAATTAGCCAACAACCAACAAATATCACTCGAAAATTAATACCAAATTATTAAAATTAGAATTATATACATAAGTATTGATATATAAACAATAATATTATGAGCAGTTCACGGCAGCGATCATCAAAACAAAGATCATCTCGATCAAGAGATAGAGATAGCAGAGATAGAGATGACCGAAGACGATCCGGCGAGCGAGGTGATCACAACAATAGAAGGTCAGATCGAGATAGAGAATCAAGACGGAGCTCCAATGGTGAATCACGAAGAAGAAGAGAAACACCAACACGCAGTGAAAGCAGTAGAAGAAGTAATAATGAAGCAACTACTCCAATTCACTTTAACTCATCTTCACCACCACAACAACAGCAATATAGACAACATTCCAATCCAAACTCACCAAATTCAACAGCAACCGATAACACTTCCAATATATCCAATCAACAAACTACCGCTAATAAACAAATTACAGATTCAGAAGTACAACTAGACATACCAATGGCTGACCTAATGGCCTACCTACAAGTCGTTGCCAATAACTCATCTAACTTACCATTAACAAGACGTGATGATATTGAATTAGGTAATAATATTGTATCAAGTTTAAGTGAAAAAGAGTATGAATATAAATGTAATGCATTTATACCTAGTAATGTACGAATTATTGGGGGTGTTTTTGGTAGGTATGGTAATGTTTGGGATTTACCTACTAGTGAGGTACGTATTATTTATTTTTTTGTATGTTGTATTGTTATTGTTGTGTGTTTTTGTTGTTGTTGTTGGGTTTGTTTGGGCTTTTAGGTTTAAGAATATCCAAGATTGTGGTGCTCTACTTCAATCTCTTCCATTTTTGTTTCTAACAACTCACCGTACCTCCATCCACACCTGTTCCAAAACAGGAATTTGATATTATATCAAGTACACGGGAGCCTGGAATATCACACGGTGGATCATGTTGTAATGCCCTCCTAAAAGCAATGTATGATACAGAATCCGAGGTGAATAACATTGCAAGTCCACATAATGTTGATGCTTCCAACTTATTTGATGATGATGACGATGAAACTGTAGACACGGCAGGATATACCGTCGATCGGACACTAGCATCATTTGACACACTAGTTTTAAATGATAGCAGTAATGCCAGTAGTATGAGTTGGGCACAATTATTACGTAAAATGAAACCAGAAATGCAGGGTGTGGGGTTTAATCAAGTACCGGCTGTTACATCCTCATATCAATTTGATTTAAATGAACCATTTGGATTAGTACCACCGGGTTTTCAAAAGGGTGTGAATAAGAAACGTGCATTACTAATTGGATGTAATTATCGTAAAACACCCGATGCTGAACTTAAGGCATGTCATGATGACGTCCGATCGATGAAAGATTTCTTGGTGAATGTTTATGGCTTCCCAGAAACGTCGGATGCCATGACTATACTTATGGATGATAAGAAACATAAACAACCAACACATGCAAATATAACAAATGCATTTAAACAATTGGCTGAGAAGTGTAAGCCGGGGGATGCCGTGTTTGTACTGTTCACGGGACATGGATGTAGGGTGTTAGATTCACCAATTGATGAGACTGCCGAGAGTTATGATGAGGCAATAATCCCCACAGATTATGAAGAGACTGGAATTATTCGGGATACGTTGTTCTTTAAAACATTATTGGCACCGATGAAGAAGGGTGTTAATGTTACTTGTATAATAGATTGCTCTCACACAGGGGTGATGATTGATTTACCTTATATGTGGAGTACAAAAGGAGATAAGGGGGAACCAATTGCAAAGGTGAGCACCATATTAAACGTTCTGCCTGTTTCTTTTCGCATCGCATCAGCTGTATCTCACACATTCTTCCTTGCCCTTTCATAACACAGATGTCCCTGAATAATGATTTCAGTTTTGTTAGATTTCTGAAAGTAGTAAAGACACTCTATGAATCATCCGTCTTTACAAAGATTGGTAAAACTGTGGGCTCTGAATTAGACAAGCAACTACCAGCGAGGGACGATGAAACAGCAATTGAGACTATCGAATCAGAGGAGAATGTGCCGGAAGCACCAGTGGCTCAGAAAACATTCTTCGAAAGGCTTTGCTCGAATGCTTTCTTAAATTGTGGATTACAAGCTCCAGAAGAATACTCGGACGACGAAGAAGCGACATTAGGACGGAGCAATACAATGGATGATGATGACGAGTCATATGATTCATGAGATGATGAGGTTGGATGTAAAAGTGAATCATGATGATGAATCATGAAAAGAACGCTCAGCCTCTTTGTTCTGTTTCCTTGCAAACCTTAACTTGCTTGGAAAACAAAGAGTATCTGATAGTAGCTATATATGTATTTATGTTAGTAGTAAAAGTATGTTAGTTAGTTTACTTCTGTTCCTAACAATCTATTTATCAACTTTGCTTTGGTACCACTGACTGTCAATCCAGATTGTCGTAACCTATCTTTCAACTGCACAACTGTTAGACTCTCCAGTTGCTCCCTGGTCGATCCTTCTACCTCGTGTGTTAACGATGTATTCTCCTTTTCTGAATTTAAATCTATGCCATCATGACCACCTTCATTTCTTCTTCTGCTCTTGGCTAGATTTTCATCGTAATTCCACTCCCGACCCTCGCCGAAGTCTCCTCCGACACTCCATAGGTTCAATTTGTCATGAATAGTGACATCATAGTCTGCATACAACTCGTCGCGGATACTATCAGACAGCTCGAAATTGCGTGTCCGCTTTGCCCTCATTCTCTCATCAACTTTGCCTTGTATATATGCTTCATCCGCGGGTGATACATTTGTCGCAGACATCTCACTCTTTGTATACCCAACAAGGGGTTGCTTGTTTGTACTTGTCCAATGATCAACGCTATCACCGAATGACCCACCGCAGCTCCACTCATTCAATTTGTCGTCTATACGGATATTATATGTCTCGTAGAGTTGGTCTCGTATTGAATCAGATAAGACATAGCTGCCACTAGATCTTGCATCAGATCTCTGCCTAAGAAGATCATCAACATGTCTGACCGCATCATCGGAAGGTAGTGGAAGAGAATGCTTTGACTGTCTCAATCCCCACCCTCTTGACGATTTAGACGACGACGATACCATATTATCTTGTGTTCTTCCCCTTTGCTTGAATGGTACATTATCCCATCGATATTCCTTCATCCCATCATCAATGTATACCCCATTTGACTTCAATGTGTTTCGTATCCTATCAGCAGTATCATAATCTCGTGATCGTTGCGCTGTACATCTCTCATCAAGCATGGCAAGTATATCTGTTTCAGACAAAGTTGATGTATTGTGCCCTGATTTAGAAGACAACCAAAACACATTACTGCTATTGTTTCTTGGCGCTTTATTGTTATTTGACTTCTTTTTGGATATGGCTATACGTTTCTTAATCTCTTTCTTTGTACCAATTCGCCATGTTAACTCCTTGTCATCGAGTATTACATGATTCTGTAAAAGCTGATTGGCTATCATATCTGCTCGTTGAAAGTTCTTATCAGCTCTGGCCGATACTCTTTCGTTGATGAGGGTATCAATTTCATATATAATATCGGTGTTCACTTTTGTATTTTGATTCTGTTCGTCAAAAATATATGAATACTTGCTCATGTAATGGTTGGTTGATAATTTATGATGTGCATTGTTATTAGTTGTGATGGTATTAGTAAAGCAATTAGAGGAGTTCAATGATAAGAGAACAATGAGTATACTCTGCCATTGGCATCGAGTCAAGTTTGAAGGCACCATACTGGAAGGAGGATGTACGATACATATCGTCTATATCGTTTTACGTTTTTGTTGATGGCTAGGATACCGGGCCATCAACTCTAAAAATGACATCTATCGCATTCTATCGTACTACTGATAGATAGCCATCACATCCATATCATACTACTTCTATCCCTTATTGGCCTATACTACGAAAACAAAAACAAAGGAGAGTAGAAAGTTGCATTTCAATTCAGATACCACACAAACCAAAAGCACAATAAATAAATAAAGATATCCAACCATAAAAAAGCTGAAATATGATGGAAGTATTTCGACTCATAGGGTTGCTCCTTCTTTGTCTTCACATTAGTAGTGTCATCACAAGTGCATTTGTTATACCATTCCATCATCCAGTAGTAGTATCTAATTACAAGTTGATGGCTGGCTTTGGAAGTAGTAAGACATCAAGTACATCAAAGGGCAAAAAGAAGAGAGCAACAACCAACAAACTGAAACCAAAGAAACAATGGGATCGTTTCATGAGTGAGGACTTATCATCATCAGATGACATTCGTGTTGGAGTACGTGTAATAGATGGCTCAACATGGTATGAGGTTGGTGAAATCAAAACAAAGAATAATCAACATACTGATGCGGGAATAATCAAACACCGTACGCTGATACTGGATCATGCTCGAAGGATGTTTCCAGCTGAAATGGCAAAGGTAGTAGCTAACAATCTAGAGTATGGATATGTCGCAACCATTAATGGTGATGATGAATGGACCATTGCAAATAAGATTGATAATATGCCGACAGATATTGATAAAATGATTGGTTTTAGAGGATATCCTGACTTGACAGGCTTCTATTCAAGTTCTGGTAGAGCAGCAACTGGAGATACAAAACAGGATGGGTATAGTAAGATGAAGAACAAGGGAATCACAGGTATAACCGCATATGAGGTGCATGATTAGTAGAGAAGAGAAGGGATGCTTGATAAGATACCCAATGAAACAATTTGAGAGGAGGGTGCATATTAAGATTGATAGCTGCTTGACTCATAGATAGGCAGCTGGAAGGTGTAGCCGATGGGGGTATATTGTTGGAAACAATTTCATCTGCTGCTATTAGTAGTCATGAGAATGAAGATCGAAAGGAAGAGCTTTAACCCTAGTCTATTTTTACTCACACCCTTACTTTAAGAGCTTGGAATCATACAGGCATTCATCAAGTGCTGCCCAGAGCCACCAGAAACTAGTCTCAAATATTCAACCTCTTCAGGATTTAGTGATGTCTCTCCCCTGTCAAACCTCAACTTACCAATACCGATGATTTCATAGTTGTACAACTGATGTTGTACTTCGGTATTATCAAACCTACGAACCTCCACTGCATGTACTCCATCCTCGCCCTCACGCAACGGCTGTGCCTTTTGTGCACATTCCTCAAGAGATTGAGTGAAGGATTGTTTAACAGCCCTTGATTCAGATGTTCCCACAACGATAGATCCCCACTTCATCACTGCCTTCTTGGAATCAGTAGCATACTTGTCGGTAATATCCACGCCCGACTCCTCTGGATAAAGTCCCATGGCATCCATAAATGGTTTAAAGATGGAAATCCTATTCGGAGGTACACCCATTCGTACATGTTCATCATACTCCATGTGGAAGTAGTGACCATGATCGTAGTAGCAATTGAATTCATCCATAACAACCGTGAATGGTTTCTCGGTTTGATTCATCAATTGATCAATGACGGTACAGTAACATCCCGATGATAAGGATGAGCTACCAATTCCCACGGTAAGGACCTTGTCTAACGATAGCTCTGTCATCTTGGTGGTATCCTCTTCAGTTACCGATTCATCATCGGCATATGCTCTCTTGAACACTCTCCGAATCTGATCATCTGTTAAGTATTCCTTCATACCATCCCTTGATACGGCGGGAAGAGATGCCACATCCTCTCCATGACTTGTTAGCAATTCTTGACAGAATTCCTTGGCAATTTCTGGTAAATTGTATATTCCCTTACGGTGATTACATGGATCAATGTAGTATCCATGCTTACGTAACCTATCACCATCGGGATGGTAAACGACGATATGACCAGAGATACGTGCCGAGGCCACAATACCGGCAAGTGCGGCAGTCTTGGAGTGGTGAGTGGTGAGAAGGTAGAGTGTGTAGGTTAGTAAAAACGTTATTAAAATACAATATCCGAACAACATTACAATATCAATCAAGACAAAACATACCTTGCCAACACCACGTTTACCACTAACAAATACACGAGCTGCACCCTTCTTCTCTCCCTCATCACCAGAAGCACAACAATTGGCAGCATCAACAATCTTACTAGCAATATCCACCATAACATCACGTATCATTATCCTCTTCGTTTCCTTGTTGGCAGCCAATTGCCATTCCTCTACCATCCTTCCAACACCCTCGGCTTTATGTACGTTCAATGGGTATAAGAGGTTGGGTACATCATCCTTATTTGATTCTGTAAAGAATTCGGATAGTGTTGTTTGTTGGTTGTCTTCTTCCTTGTCAGACTCCTCATTGTCATCACCCGAAGTAGCATCGGACGAGGCAGTAGTTGGCAACTTGAGTGAGTTGGCAGCAGCAAGTATATCCATAAATATTGGCGTGGGTGTATCATTATTATTTACACCCATGACATCAATAATATCTTCAACATTCGTCCCTTCCTTATCTGCCTTGACCGATGCCGCACCAGTGACAGGTGCATCTTCCTCCTTTTCACTATCCACAGCCAATAAATCAATCTCTTCATCCTCCTTCTCAGCAGCAGCAACCTCCTCTACCTTATTCTTCTTACCATCCTTCATTAAACTACCTTGTACCATAACCAATACCTTTTCCAACCCTTCCTCAACCAATATATGAAAATTTGGTAACTTACTTAATACCCTTTCACGTTTTGACATTGTATCTACTATACCTTCATATAATGCATCTACTGCCACTTGTTTTTCATCATATGAATCCATTGACAATATTTTGATGAGATCATCGTGTATGGCCAATTGGATAGATGTTTGTAGTTTTTTAGTAATCTGTTTCTTACGATAATTTGCATATTTAATGGGTGTACCATGTCCTGGATGGGATGGTAATGATTTTGGTACGGATAGTTTGGATAAATCTAATAAGTTTGGTACACCATTCACACTTGATGTAGTAGTAGTGTTAGTGCTGGGTGTGTATACAATAACACTTTCCAATGCCTTTCGTGTAACAAATTTATTAACTTGCCACTCTTCAATATCATCATATAATTCATCAGTCATCCATTCCTCGTCGGTTATAATCCATTCATCTGTCCATAGTCGTCCGGTACGTTTATCTAATTCTTCTTGAATTGCTAATTGTTTTATGGTGTAGGCTTTATCTGCTTTTGTTTGTTCATCTAATTCATCATCATTGTTATTGTTGGAAGAAGAAGAGCCGAATGCTCCACCGAATAAATTGGCATAATCATCTGAACCACCCTTATTGCCTGCGGCGTTTAATCCTGCCTCTTCTAATTCATCATTCCAAAATTCCGATAATGGTGATGTGTCACTACTATCTTTACTACTACCAATGTTAGTGCCATCCTGTTCTTCATACGTATCTAAATCGTCAGCGGTATATAATGATTTATTACCGCCTAGGCCGTCGATGGGTGTTAGTGGAACTACATCGTCATCGGGATCATCTAGCTTGTTTATTGTACCATGTTGCTGTAGTGGATCTGGATGACGGGAGATACTAAAGTGACGTTTGGTAGTGTTGTTGGTGTATGATGTTGCAGTAACTTTTGATGTTTTAGGGATGTTGGTATCCTCATCGTTATTAAATGTAGACGAAGATAATGTTGACCACTGTCGGTATAATACAGTAGAATTGCGTCGGGCGCTGTTGTTGCGCTGAATACACCGGCGTAGTGACAACATTGAGGGTATTGGTAGAGAGTAATAGGATTTGTGATAATGAGGAAAAATGTGACGACTTTGTGAATGTGATCACGCGTGATGTGAGGAATCACAAACACTTCATAGATTCATCCGACCGGCAATAAGTCAGCGCTAAATCGTATGACAAACAACTTAATCTGTTCCAATCTCTTATTATATTAATAAATATCTACTATTGCAGTGGCGGATCGGTATTCACATATTGTCCGACCAACATGAAGTACACAATATCACAAACATCACAAATTAAAATGGCATTACACGCCACAAAGTATGGCTACTCTACACCTATTCATGGTATTGTTTTGGGTAATAAAACTGATGATAATATGCTAGAGATTGTAGATGTAGTACCAGTATGTCATGAGGTACCAACTAAGCCTATAGTCGATATGTCACTTCGATTAACAGATGCATATTTGCAAGAACGACTACACCCGGGTCTCGGTGAACGAGAGGGTATTGGTGACTTTGGCAAATGTAAATCTGCCAATATTATTGGATGGTATACTGCCAATGCACAAACTAGTAATGAAGAAAATGCCGAAGAAGTACCAAATGCACCAGCTTGTCGAATTGTATCCTCTCTAGCCGATAGTGCATCAGAAAATGATGAGGCTGGTAGTAGTAATGACTTTGTACTTCTACTAGTATCCACACCCAAACTCGCAATTGCAATCAAAAACAGGGCCGAAGGCAAATTAGTTGATAAGTGTTTACCAATATGTAAAATATATGAAAAGAGTTCACATCGGACATATACACAACAAGTTGATGAAAGTAATATTGAGTCAAGAAAGAGTGCTTATGATATGGCAATTGCGATGGAAAGTTGCTTAACAAAAATTCCTGTGGATGATATTGGTGGTAATCTTACCTCATCTGGTGGTGAGGTTATGACTGTATATGATTATGTAGATCATTTGGAAGATGGCGGGCGAGGTGATTGGTTGGAGAATAAGATGGTAAAGATGTTACTTGGTTAATGATATATAGAAGAAATCAACAGTTTCGATAAGATAGCATGCTCTAATCTAAAATCGCTTAGTCAATTATTTCATGCCGCACGCTCCTTCCTCCTTCTAGCTCTTCTTGTTGAATCAAGTAACCACCGAAAGAATCCCGCAAGTATGAGGAAACTAAAGAATACAAATAGAAAGTGCCGTCCTTCTGGTGGAAGTGGTTTGCCATTTGTACCTCGATCATAATTACTAGGAACACCCTTTCTCAATCTATTTCGCATTAATTGAACTTGTGGATCTTCTAATAGCTCATTCACTCCAAGTTTATCCGATATATCGGCAGCTTTGTCAGATAGAATTTTCATCCGTTCTTTTGCCTTTTGTTTCAATTCCTTCATATCCACCTTGAGCTCTTGCTTCGGAAGTGGTTTGATATGTTTCCGTGCAGCATTTTCATGTTCTCTAGTATCCATCTTCTTTAACTTTTGAACTGATTCCTTGAGTTCATGTTTGGCATCCATTAAGTCGGATAATTTATCTTTCGCTTCATCCTTCTTCTTCTTATCTAATGCTCTGTACATCTCATGAAGTTTGTCTTCACCCATGTGCTTACCATTATGATCATGTTTCTCACGATGTAACCGCTCAGCATCTCGTCTTTGAGCACGATTATGTAAATGCTTTTGTCCCTTTCTTTCCATTTCCTTTTCTCTCTCGACTTGTTCAGCCATGATTTCATCTTCTACTGAATTTAATGCTTGATTGACATCTTTCTTATTTGCTTCTAATATTTCAACAATCTCTTCTTCAGCCTCGTTGATTTCAGATCCCAGTCCATCAGTTTCAATACGTTTCTCTTCAAGTGCTTCGACTGCATCTTCTTCGGCATCTTCTATTTCATTCTCGATAATTTCTCGTTCCTCTTCAAGAAAGGCTTCTTCTAATTCAGCCATTGCCTCATCATCATCAAGGAAATCATCAATATCCCATTCTTCCCCCACTGTATCTTCATATGGTACTTTATTTGATTGTGCATCCTCTTTATTATTAGTATTGACAATACCCTGTCCAACAATCAATACAATCTTATCAGTTAGTGTTACCGATTCATGACCTACAGCCCAACCACCAATTACTTCTAACTTACTTCCAGATACTGCATTACTATTAATTGTTATTATTGCTGCTTCAAATTTATTATTTGTACTTTTACCATGTGTACGTTTATCATCACACCCTATACCACCATTGGGCGGCGCTGTAGTAAACTTGGCCGGTGGATCGGAGGTACCACCACCACTTATCTCTAATACAAATTGCAAATCTGGTACACGCTTCTTAGTCTCATCCGGTATTATAAACTTGACAATATATTCCGAATTTGGTGAGGCTGTATTTTGTTCAGTCCGTAATGGAGTAACATCGATATGTATACTCGGTTCACGACTTTGTGTATGTGACAATACAGCATTATTCATTATTATTTCATTTGGTGTGAGGTTGGTGAAGCATGATACCTTTCTGTCGACGAACCATGCTGCAAAGGCATTTACATTTTGTATTTGCATTGATATTAGTAGTAGTGCTGTGACTACTATTAGCCGTATTGGCAGTATAAAATTATGGTGCATATTATTGTAATGTTGTTGTTGTATTTTGTTGCAAATAGGATATGTTTGGGTATCCTGAAAGTTATATCAGCGGATAGCCCGAGTATTATTTCTCTTCCCTGTTCTATTACTGAAATTGTTTATTGCAATTGTAGCACCACGTTATCTTCTACTATGTACACTAACAATAAACAATCGACCGACTGGCGGTATCAGTAGTAAGTTAGAGGCTCGGTATTCTCCCCTGGGTATCCTTCTACCAAACCATGAGTGGGGGAGAAGTGAAATCTGAAATTTTGTATTTTGATGTTGAGTTGCAACTATCAACTGTCAATCGATATCGATACTATGGTCATAACAAAGATCAATAAACAACCTATTGGATAAGGCATAACATTACTTGTAAACTTAACTTATTAGTGATCTTTGGGTCATAATGAAGGTATGATAGACGACTATTCATTTGCCCCTACATCTATGACTTCATCAAACATGATATCAGCGTTATCGTCGCGCCGTAGATTCGGCAGCGGACGCGGTCAAAATACACCACAAATAATAACAACCCCTGTTGAAAATATCGATGATGATATCTCCTACTACACAACAACAAAGCATAGTCTACTACATCCAACAACACCCTCTCCACAAGCAGTAGATGAATTCGATCAGGCCGCTGTTACCAGTGCCAACCGTTCTGCCGAAGTTAGTAAGCTACTATCCGATCATTTAGTTGTTTTAACGCCAACACCTGGAGTATGCATTACTGAAGATGAAGTTATTATGGATGAGGCTAAAGTTTCTTTACCTGAATTAGAAGAACATCAAAACAACAGTAGTTACAATGAGCATTCAATGTCGGAAGATTATTCAGTACCACCAACATATAGTACCTTACCACCCCAAATGAAATCAATAATGAGTAACATACGAAGTACTACTACAAGCGCTACTAGACCACTATCACCAAATTCATTGTCACATAAGATGCTATTTAGTTCCGTATCATCCATAGTATCACCACCACAACACTTCAATTTACAACAACATTCATTATTAGTTGAGGAAGAACGACAAGTCATATTCCATAATGTTAGTTTGGGTATTAAAATTAGTCGACACTCAGATGGATATGTCCGTGTGTTGAGTGTTACACCTCCTAAATCTACTCCAAAAAGAGAAGGAGATAGTAGCAATGAAGGAGAAAATAAGCCAGCACGAACAGGAGACGAGATACATGTAGGAGATGTAGTACGACAGGTATCAGATGTGAATTTACGTATGCCAATTGATTCAGCTGTTTGGAAGTTAACTGTTGGGTTGATAAAGATGGCGCCTCGTCCGTTACAGTTTATTGTTGCAAAGGAGATCAAGAAACAAGAAGAGAAGAGAGAGGATGAGGTTAGTAAACGAGGTTTGTATCGTTGGCCATCCAGAGCTGATAGAATTGCTGCAGGTGAAGAAGAAAGTGTGCAAGAGCCAGAAACAACGACAACAACAAACGCTCCTCAACCAAGCCACTTCTTTACAGGGCCAACGCGTACAATACACTTTCTTGAATCAGCATTAGGTGTTAAATTACATCACAATACATCTGGCTATGTTCAAATCTTAAGTGTAGCACCATACAAATCATTTCCAAATTCACCACTGGCAAGAACTGGGGATAGTATCTATGCTGGTGATGTTGTTTTGGAAGTTGGTGGAGTTTGGAACTTACGTGAGCCAATTGATAAGGTGGAATGGGGTACTTTGATTACTTTTATTAAGGAAAGTAAAAGACCACTGAGTATGGTAGTTGGTGATGCTGATAGTTTAATGATACTGAAGAAGGAAACTGAGTTGTCTCTGGAGAAAGAAGAAGAAGAAGTAAAAGAGGCGAACGACCTTGCACTTTCTGAAGCGGAGGAAGAAAACAAATCTTTTCAGGATAAGGAGGAAGACACCGAGAAGAAGGATCAAGAAGATAAGATGTCAAATGATAAGGAGGAAACTGCATCATCTCTAGAGGACAAAGGGCTTGAGGAAGCTGTATCTTCAACAGAAGCAGAAGAGACTGGGGGGAACGAGGATCGAGAAGAGTCGTCCAATGAATGTAATGTTGATGATTCTACAACTGAGGAGGAAGACGACGGACAGTGACCAACCGCAACTTTTGATGTTGACTATGAGTAGAGAGGAGATAATATAAGTGTGCTCTGAAAGTTGCCTTAAACAGATGGGAGGAAGCACTATAGATGTGTATAGATAGAGTAAGAGTTTAGTATCATGTTTAGATTGAGATTGGTTGATCTTGCCAATCATTCATCAGCATTAGTCAAAAGATACCGGTTCGACTCTCATAATTTTTCTCTCACCAACCAAGGACATTCATCACTCATCACTAATCACCAACCAAACCACAACACAACAATAGTATTGCAGTGATCTTCTTCCAACAACTGAACATGGCAATTCAAACCTTCATCTTATTAATAGGAATCTACTCATTGGTATTGGGTGTACATGGTTTCGCCGGATTGAATAGCAGAAGACTTGGAGTTTATAGTAGAGAAGTTAATGCACCAACCTTCAATATCGATTTACCTCATAAGTACATCAAAAAGTATTACTACATTGTATAGCTCACGAGAACAAGCAGAACAATACTTATCTGAAAACTATCCAAAGTTCTATTGGTTGCTACAGAACAATGAATCAGCACTACAAAATATTAGAGACACAAGGACTGGATTTACTGTATTTGCCCCGTCTGATGCTGCAATTGATGCATTAGGAAGTGAACAAATAGGTATGTTGGAGTCAGCTTTAGCAAATCCAGAGCTTAGTCAAGTAGTAACAAGAATGGCAGCATATCACATGGTATCGATACCATGTACTACAGACATTATGCAGCAGTTTGGCGTTGTTACAACTAGAGTAGGAGAACTACCAATAGAGGTTGAACAAGATGGAACAATGTATGTAAATGGTGTTCAAATAATACAATCATATCAGTTTGAGGACCAAATTGTACAAAACTATCAAGATACTGATGGCAACTTACTCGGAAGTGAGAATGTAGGGGGAAAGACATGTATTATTCATGAAGTTGTGGGATTCGTGTGTCCTGATGAACTGTGGCAAGTTCTATTTGAACATTACCAATCAGCTGGAATGGGTGCTATGTAAATTCAGTTGCATGAAGAGACATAGGAAGGCAGTTACATGAATAGATAAGGGAGCGAGAGATTAAGAGCTCACATCTTGTGATCAAATTTTCATTAAGAGTCATTAACAGGTTAAGTAGACATAAACTCATCAAATGATGAATATGTTGGCTTCCATTTCAATTCTTTATTGCTTTTACTTCCATCATATATCTTTCCCAATAATCCATCTTCTTTCTTACCAAGAAATGGTGGTACCTTTGTATATTTCTTATATCGTTCATGTTTCAATGCACTTTCACATATACCTCTTCTTGTCGTTGGATGTCCATCGCTAATCAAATATGTCTGTTTACTATTAACTTCATGTCCAACCTGTAATGCAGCCAGTACAGCCGATGCCGCATCATCATAATGTAACAAATTAACAATCCCATCCTCACGTCCTTGTATACCACTTTCTGAACATTTCTCTAACCAATAATTATGTGCACCACGTTCAAGTGTGTATAATCCAGCAAGACGCAGTGCACATCCACCCAATTCAATTACTTGTTGTTCTGCATATATCATCCGTCCTTGACGTGGATTGGCAACTGGATCGATTGTACTTGATGATGCAGTAACCGTTTCACCATCTAATCCTTCGTAAACTCCACCACTTGATGTGAATACAAATGATCCCTTATTGTTGTTGCCTGACCATAATTGAGTAGCTAAATCCTTGACAGCAGTTGGATAATCATCAAATCCAGATGGCGGTGCACAAAATACAACATCCGTATATTGTTGCTGTGATTCTAATACACTATCCATTGTTGATAGTTGAAATCTACTACTTTGCTCTTCATTATTATCATCACTACTGCTACCTAAAACTTGCTCACGAATTGCATCATGACGATTAGTAGACTTGGTAATACCTACAATTGAACGATTTGCAAAGTCTGGATATGATAATAGTTGTTTACATAATGATGTACCTAATACGCCACAACCAACAATTGCAATTTTATTGTCGGATGATTTTGTTGATGTGGAACTCATAGGCGAAGAGTTAGATTGAGATGACGAGAAGGCATTGGCTACTATACTACTACTGGATGATAGTAATAGTAGTAGTATCGATATCGATATGAGGGATAGGGGAGATATCATCATCAATAGCCAAACAATAATACGATATGGCGGCAATAAGTATAAGATTTATCTACGGTTTTATACGGCCGCCACGGGGCCAATTATTATGAGAGCTTGTATGGCGGTTATATCTTCCATCTTATTTTGTACGAAACGCTTGTTTCAAATCAACTCGATCTCGACTCATAATTTACAACCTCACAACTAAGTAACTAAACAATTATACAAACCATAATGATACAAGGCAATGAAATTGAGATCGAGGCCCCCAGTGGATTAGCCGCCGAGGATACTATGCAAAAATACGAAGAAGAACTGCCCCAACAAGATGACGCCGAATCGATGAACAGTAATGAGAGTAGTGGTGTTAACGATGCATCATCATCGTCGTTATTTTCAAAGACTAGCTACTCCAATCTATCATCTAATGCCAAGTGGATCGTTATTGCAATAGGTTCAACAGCCGTATTCTTAGCTGTTGGACTTGGTGCAGGATTTGGTATCGGCAAATATGAGAATAAGAGAAATGATGATGCAACGACCGTTAGCAGCGCCATGGCTGCTACTACCTCCGATTACAGTGCTTATAGCCATGGTCATGGATCCAAGAGTGGCAAATCAGCAAAGGTAAGATAGATATTCGTATCATGGTGTGTACACATTGGCATATAGCTCTGATATGATATGTACCAACTGCCATTTGCAACATTGGCAGTTGGTATCTTTCTCGATACATTAATTATACTCAATACACCCTATTCTCTTGTTCCCGATCATATTGTGTTTGTTCGGTGTTCTCTCTGTATGTATTCACTATCCCTCCTATTCATACTGATCTACTAGAGATAAGTATAGTAGTTTGTTAA
>Ga0214479_100240_pt1 | contig 35224 bp, 23 predicted proteins | sample M1_20Mar14CPVII9_5_FD_165054 | JGI IMG/M metagenome (GOLD analysis project Ga0214479, IMG submission 165054) | Marine eukaryotic communities from Monterey Bay, California, United States - M1_20Mar14CPVII9sort6BwellE14 | ecosystem: Environmental > Aquatic > Marine > Unclassified | place: USA...
CTTGTTTTTTAGTGTTACTTGTCACTCCCATCTTATCACAAAGCTTACTAGCATTATCAAATGTACCAAGAGATTCCACCGAGAGATTCTTTGGTAATTGTACTGTTTTCTCATTGACTTTCTCATCATTAATGATATACAAATAGTATTGGGCTATCTCAACTTCAAGTAACTCATTCAACCTTTCATTATCTGTTTCAATATCTTCATAACGTGTGGCATTATTTCCAATCTTTCCTAACCATTTCTCCAAACTACCATCGTTTCTATCAAACTTTCTAAGGTATACCTGCTTCCATATCATTCCTTCTTGTGTAATATGACTATTACTTAATTGTCCATTTTTTTTTGTTCTTGTATATTCTCCAGCATCCCAAGTTTGGCCAACACCAACCTCAGCAGATACTAAATCAACAAATTTTTCATACTTGGCTAAAATTTTATCATCGTTCTTTGATGGTGTGACAATGTAATAATCATCGGTTGAATTACTTTTCTTGAGTTTCCTACCAATTGCAACTGCCTCAGTGAGGGCCTGTTCAAGTAATTTCTGATTGATAATTAGTGCTCCATATTCTCCTCCATATTTTTCAATTTGTTCACCCTTATTCTTCATTTCTTCGTGCTTTTTATTATTCTCATCATATGCTATTACTAAAAAACTGTATCTGTGCTCAACGCCTTTATCCCCCTTTTTGACTAATTCATCGACAGTAAACCTCGGTTGTCCGGCAACGTACTCCAAACTGTTTTTGTCTTCATAGTTGCTGGTATATCCACTTTTTTTTAGTCTTCCCGCATGGAACAATGGCTCCTTATGGTCGGCACTATCTGGGTTATAATAGAGCACAAGAACTGGTTGTTTTGGATATCTACCCTTCATCACTAAACATCGCCACCTCTCGGGAAGATGTTCATATGGCACTAATGCCTTTTTGGTTGCTGTTGGAAGTTTGAACTTTTCTTCCTTTGACTTTCTCGGTGGTTGTGGTGGTTTATCTTCAAATTTTCCACCTAATGCTGCCATATATGCATTCAATTCATCACTCTTTCCATTGCCATTGCTACTATCACTCATAACAGAGTCCAAATCAACATCAGTCTCAATACTGGTATCCATACCTTCCGTTTTGCCATCTGTAGTACTACTAGCAGCAACTTTGGCTTTCTTCTTCTTTTTTCGCTGTTGTTTGGCAATCTTTTTATTGGTCTTTTTATTGGTCTTTACCTTCTTTTCTCCATTTGGTAGAGGGTATGCAAGAAACAACTCGTCATCTACATTTAGTTCCTTAGTGATAGACATACTTGACATTCCACCCTTCCTTGATCTATCGTACTCCAAATTACTTTCACCTAATGTGTTGTTATGAGTTGTATTAATGTAGTATGATGTATCAAAATTTGTACCAACTATTGGTATAGGTAATACATATACGCCTTCCTCTATTTCATACTCCATGAGATAACGTTCCAAGTATACTAAAATCTGTGGATCTTTCGGAAGTTCTTCCAGTGGAATGTCGATTGTCCGTGACAACTCTTTTCCATAGTTACTACCATTTGCAATGGGAAACGGGTTCACCTTCTTATCTGATTTTGATAATTGTTCTTTGATCACTAAATCTCCATCTTCTCCAACAAATATCCCGATACCATTAACGGAGGAAGGTTTAGCTATTACCATCATATTATTAAGACTGTCAATAATATCTATTGTATCTTTTGATAATGATAACTTGGATGTATCCATGGCCTTAGCCTTTTGTAGTCCTTCAGTATCGTTTCTCAACTTATCAATAAAGGCTGCACTCTTCTCCATACCATCGTGTGTCTCCTGATCAAACTTCAATATTAACTCTCCACCTGCAGGTATGTCTTTTGTTGCAACGTAAGCTTCGAGCTTTTTATCCCAATCAACATTGTACTCACCACCTTTTTCTGCATGGTTGAAAAACCAACCACAATCCAAATGAGTCATTCCTTCACGTGGTATAGAATAGTATAGTGTGCCGTCAACTAAATATGGCACAACTCTGTTCTTCAAAGTATGTAAAGCCCCACGGTTCCAAATACACTGTTTAATGGTATCTTGATCAAGGTCAACAGGCTCCTCCTTGTTAACATTATATCCTTTAGGATATATTAATATTTTATCGCCTTCATTAATAGGTAGGAATGCTTTTACACAAATACCATCTAGTTCATCTCTATCAGATGGTGCTAGAAATATTTTTGTATATTCCTCGACAGCACGTGTTAGATTTGCCTTACTAACACCCATTTTATATTTAGTATAATAATATACAATATCAGTAAAGTTCACTCTAGAGTGCTTTTGTCATTGGTTTTGCCGACACCAAAATAGGAGATGTGACATGGAGGCTCGGAGTTGTTAATTTAAAAGATATCCCCCCTCCGAGAGTACCTACTACTATCTTTGCTTTGTGTAATATACGATATATAATATGGCTAGGAGTAAACAGACAGGAAGGTACTATATCTCGGTTGACTTTTATGCTTTACTATCTAATGATAGTAGTAGGATGCATCATGTGTTGAAGAATAGTGAGCTTTCATTGCAGGAGCAGTGGGCAACCCTAAATTGCCAGCCTCCAATTGTTAAGAGTGTTAGTTTGCATCCACAATATCATAGTAGTATTCGACAAGGGAATAGTGCTTTATCTTTAGTTACAAATATGTCAAGACTTTTCTCTATGCATCCACATCCATTATGTTTACAAAATATCAATCTATCTTTTATAGGGTTAGATGATGCTGGATTGCAACATTTATTAGAGTTACTTGATACAAATAATTACAAGTGAGACAACTACGTTTGACTAATAACTCATTTGGTGAAGTAGGTGTTAGTAGCTTACTTGCAAAGAGTTTTACTAAAGGATTAGTTCTATTGGAATTACATGGTAGTAATATGCCATTAAATTATGATGGTGCGGTTTGTGTCTCGCAGTTTTTACAACAGGATAATAATGTTATCAAAACTTTATCTGTTACCATTAGTGAGAACAACAATATCGGTATATTGGAAAAGATCTTATCGTCTGATTCTTCTACTCTACAAAACTTGAAAGTAGATTATCTACGACATATTACATATACCTTTGGAAATAATGACATGCAGGTGGTAGATCTATTGCATAGCGTTTTATGTGATAGTTCAAGTATTGAATCAATGACGGCTTCTAATAATATGTTAGTGAATGTTAGTATTGGATTAGTTAAGTGTAGTGCTGATGATTGGACTTATGATGATGACTCAACTGACTCATCTGACTACTCATCTGACAATGATTCTGATACCTCTGATGGGCCCTTTTTAATGAACTCCCATAAAACAAAAACTTTATACAATGATATTAATCATGTATTGAAGCTTAATTCCAAGCCTGCTAGTACTAACGAGAAGATGAGATGGAAGATTCAAAAGTTTATACTCCAGGAAGGTGACTTCGAGACAACACCCTTTACCGATTTGGAAGTTACCGAGATGCCATTTGCACTTGAAATGTTAACAATGGATATGGTCATCCTTAAAACTAGGGCACATGGCCAGATTATTAGCAAATCACACAAAATGCCAAGCAATAACCTTGGAGGACTATATCGTGTAATCAGAAATTGTCACATTCCTGCATTGTATACTCAATCCAAACTCCCGCCACCTTCAGATAAAGAAAGGATTGCTATTCTAGAGGCAGAGATTGCTAAATTGAAACGATAAGATGATAAGTGTAGTGATGAGGTGATAAGATGATAAGTGATGAGGTGAGAAGATGATAAGGCGTAAGATTATGAGGTGTACGAGAGAGTAGTATGATGGAAGAGGAAGAGTAGTATGTAACACGGGTTGGTGGTGTGGTGTAGTCAAGCATTATATATAGACACCAAACGATCACATTATTAGTTTACATTTACACAAACACCCCTACTTCTTGGTATGCCATTTACAATATTTTCAGTTCAGCAAGTAACGCCCAAACTTCAGATCCATTGTAGATTCCATGCTTGATAGGACTGTCACCAACTCCAGCTCCATACCTATCAAGGAAGAATGTTGTACCAGCATCAGCAGCAAACTGTACCCAACGTCCATCATCATGTTGGAAGTGCATCAGCTTTCCCTCATCACTATCTGATAGGCTGGTGCAGCTACGAATATCAGCACCTCTACCAAACTTATCGCCATGGATTTTATGTGTACCTCCATTAGGATTTGAATTACTAACTTTGTCTGAGCATGTCAACCAAAGGCTGGTAATCTTTACTTTACCAGCCGGTGCTAATTCATTCAAATATTCATTCATAATTGGATATTCCCTCAATATCCCTTCAGTACGTTCTGTCAAAAGTCCGGTGGAATAAGTATCACTATTTCTATTATTAGGAGAGGCTTCGCTGAATCGGACGAATACTTGTCGGCGAAGTAGTTCTTTTGCTACATAGAGTAACTGCTTTTCATCAAATGGATAATGCTTACAACTGATATTCCGTTGAAGCTCTTCAGCAAATCCTAAACTTCCTTGGACAGCATACGCTCCACCGATTAGTTCTGGTTCATCTTGTTGGTCTTGAATGATTCTCCCCAAGCTTGGATATAGACTTAGCATAATTGGATGATCTATTACTTGGCAAATAAGACATTGCCCGTTAAAAGATCCAGAGAAGGTTAAAGCACAGTAACCAGTACATGGCCCATCGTCTAAACCAACACATTTTTGAGGTTTAGAATTATTATTGATGATTTCGTCATGCTCCTCTTCTTCATGCTCCCCTTCTTCATAATCTGAGTCGTTGTTGTCATCATCACCGTTGTTATCATCATCGTCATTGTTTCTTCTTCTTCTCTTTCTTGTTTGGTGGCCGTGGTGCTGAACATTACTGATACCATTCTCATCATCACTCAATAAAGATATTACGCCGTCCATGTCCATCGTTGTTGTGTGTTTGTTTGTATTTGTTAGTATGGAGATAGATTTAGATAGTAATAGTTGAGTCGAGAGTATGTTTGTTTTTTGATTTTGTTTTTTGGCTCATGGTATCCTTTTTTACATACTTATTTTTAGCGCAGTACTTCAAATGGTTATATAGTAGTCAATATTATAAATTAGCAGACATTTGACACTAGAATCATAAACTACAGCTAATTCTGCATAAGATTGAGTATTCTAAAGATGTGATTGAGCTAATACAAGTGGTTGAATCATAATCTACTTAGGCTGGAGAAAGGGACCAGTACCAAGAAAAAAGGATACCAAGGAGCAGACAAACCAACTTAAATTGGACTAAATGTTAGTGTACTTTGCTTTTGTTTGGATGGAATCTTCTTCTCTGCCTTGTCTATCTTGACCATTTCATACAATTCACTAGCAACATCAGGATCATATTCATTACCGACTGCCATGCATGCGATACTTGCCCCTTGCTCGTTACTAGCCCCTCGATCAACCGATAATGGTATGATCGAGATTCCCATCAGTAAAGTACCAATAGCGATGATGTATAGAAAAATCGGCTGGGAAGCTCGTATCACTTGTACTGCCCGATTCTTAAAGGTCCAAACTCCAAACACGATCGACATACAGACAATAATGGCACAGAGAATACCTCCTACAGCTCGAAACCCCTTACTAAGGTGATTCTTGTCAACAGTAATAGGAGGTAGGTCTGCTGGCGGTGTAGTTGATCCATCATTGAATACAAAAGGCTCCTTAACGTTGTACCAAGTGCCATTTCCCCATATGTCTGTTTTAATCCTAAGGAACTTCACTTCCTCTTCTGCAGTTTCTTCATCCAAGACGAAATTCGTCAAAGAAAACAAAGCAGAGTCTGCTACTCGTGTACCAGTGTCTTCAAATTTAACATTATAAGAAGCTCCTAGGAATTCCATACCGATAAAATTCTGAAACATTTCTTCGCCAGTAACATTAGTAACACCCGATGATGATGATGCACTACACGCTGCCATGCCAATAGCAACTGTGGCATCGTACAAGAAAGGCCCGACATATCCAGGCCAATACAAAAACCTATCACTGTCTGTAATCTTTGAATGGTTGACTGGAATTTCATTATTCAATACATAATCGCTTGGCCAGGGTAGATGTGAATCAATGAAGGCCAAGTCTTGTTCATTCCTCAGATTTTGCATGGCCGCGAAGAACTTATCATATGTTGGTTGCAAACTTCTCTTGCCTGCGCTTGCCTCTAGCAAACCAGAGCCTTTATAGGCATTTGATAATGGGGAACCTTTGGCAAAACTCCGGTCAACGATGTCATATGTATCAATACCATCAGCAAATAACCAAGTGTGAAGGCCTGAGCCTGCAATTCCCTGCTTGTATGCTTCTGTCATTATATCGTCAAGAACTCTTCCGGGTATAATGGCAAAGAAGTAGGTATACTTTGTGTTCTTCAATTGATGAATGGCCCGTTCAATCCCTTCTGGGGTAAAGTCAACATTAATATTCACTGCAACAGTATCGAAGTCTGGTCCAGACGCTGCTCTTATGGCGTCCGCGAAGTCATTTCCGTAGACATCATTGATATTAAGTATCCCAAGATGATTAACACCCCATCCTCTCAACTTTTGCAATAAAGGTATTGCAGTCGCCCGATCATTCGGAATAGTCCTGCCAAAGTATTTAAACCCAGGATGATCTAGAATAGATGACGTCGCGAGAGCAGATATATGTGGTATCTGCTTAATATCTGTAATAGTGCTTGTCATAATTCCAATTGGAGACCCTGTAGCACTTAAAAAAGCACAAGGTACGAGTTCCTCATTATCAATATTATGAGGGTCTGTAATTTCTAAAGCTGTATTAACAGCAACTGTCTCTTGTCCCATACTATCAAATGAGTATGTATAGAATTGCAATGGACAACGCTCATTAATACCATCAAGCTCTTGTATAATTGTACCATTGCCAGTATTTAAGTGTTCCAGTGCCAATGAAACTGCGGCTAGTCCCTCGTACACTTCATTATTATTAATAGCTTCACCATCTCGACTGAATGATGCTAGGTATGGCATGTAACATACTTCTATATTCTCGCCATTACTGGTATTTTGTATTATATTAATGTTGTCATTATTATTTGTTGTTGCATTTGGAGGCGGTACTGTATCGACTAATTTTGATAGAGAAGTTAATGAGTTCAAAGTTTGTGCATTTGATATGGATATGATGTATAATGATATTATTATGACGACGAGGAGATATTGCATCTTTAAAGTAGATGAAATGAAAAGTATATAAACTTTTCAATTGCAATATTATAGGTATGCTCTCTGTTTGATATGGTTATGATGTAAATAAATATGGTGACTTGGTGACAAGATATTGTATTTTTATTATGTCTCAAACTCTTTTATGAGAGAGGATATTGTACCTAAGTTGTGCGTAAAAGAATGTGTTGTACTACATATACTTAGAGAATGATTCACTCGGATCAAAGAAGAAGGTTGTTGTTCATCCAACTGGTTGAGTATGCGATAGTAGGCGCAAGTCAAAGCTAACATATATCGACTATCGACGCCGCAATTAGATAATTCACAAGATTTCAGATTCATCAGTTTTCATTGAGTAAAAAACTCCTTACTTAGATTGGAAAGTGCTAGAACAAGTATGTAGGTATAAACCGAGAGATGTATGTTGTGGATTCTTCAACTGAAACTTAGAAGAGACTACTAACTAAAGAATAAGTATTAGTTGAGTTTTAAGCCTACAATTTCTAGCCACTTCCAAAGTATATTAGCGTTTTGTATAGCCTTGGTAAGAAGTGTACTTCTTCCCTAATATTAAAACAAATCTCTCTCTCTGTCTAATGTCCATTCTCAATATTATATTCTAGTCTGTAGCAAAACGGAACATCAAATTCTCTCTTTCTTTTTACAATATCTTTCTCAATGAGCCAATACAAGGGGGCTGATCCAATCTTAAAACGACATAGGATTAACCGCCCTCTATGATATCTCATATCTAGGGAGCAGCCTTCCATGGCTTAGGGGGTAGAACGTCATATGCAGTCTTTCCGCCGCCCTCAATATCTCCGCTGAAACCCATGGCAAACTTACCATCCTGTATTTTGAGAAGTATGCAGAAAAGATATGAGATGAGGAAGTCAGTACAAGCGGCGAGGAACATAGATAGAGCGCCATATCTATACAGCATCACCGAACCCTCAAGCCATCAACAACCACACGGCGCAATTACAGATACAAACAACTTACCTGGGTAGTGAACACACGTAACATATCCTTAACAATAGCCCGGACATCATCAGTCTTTCGTGCATCCTGTTCATTCGCATGCTGTAAATGTGCCACGACATTCATAATAGTTTCAAGACGTGTACTTAATACCTTTTGTTGATCTTTTAATTCGTTAATTAGGTCCTCGACGTCATCGACGGCACACTCAGATTCAACGCAGAAGTTGGCTTTATCGAGGACTGCGGTGATTTCGTCCTCGGTCATGATTAGATTACGTGCTGTTGTCTGTGTATTGTTGTGTTTATATATCATGATATTGCAATGAAGGGTAGAGCGGGTATATATGATCATATAAATAGACGAGAGGAATAACAGTGTCAGAATATACACATGAACACAAGATACAAGATATTTCCCCATATGAATCTATGCAAAAAAGATATTAAACTTACCGTTCTAACAGCAGGCATAGTAGGTGAGGTCATGAAGGCATTAGAGCCGACGGCAAGTAAGGATACTAGGGCAAGTTTATACATGATTGATAGTAGTTGATTTGATGTTGTATTGGATCACTCAAAGATTTTATGGAGGTCGGGTTGATGTTTATTTCAGATTTCAACAGATTTGCGGCGTCGTAAAACAGATGTTTTGATTTGAAGGTTCACGTCCCATTAATGAGGACTCCCAAATCGGTATCCTTTGTTTTCACCAAAGAAAACTCCATTGATGTGACTTTTCTGGGTGGACTTTCTATGTCTTTTCTTAGGGTTCAAAACATCGATAAATCTTGCAATGAATTTCAAACCATTATGTGAGCAGCTTAGATGCAGCTAACATTGCAATTACAAAACACCCTCCAGCCCGCCATAATCCTCATAAAGAATTCAATAACAACATGGACAGTATGAATGGCCAGCATTGGCAAGAAGAGCGGCAGTATTCGTCGGCCTACGGCACTCCACCAAACGATAGCATATCAAGTTGCAATCCGACAATGATGAACGAGTTGTATCCACATCCACAACAGCATACAGCAACAATACATCCTTCTCATCATCATTCATATAATCCTCAAATAAATAACCAGTCCATGGACGGCTCTATGGCAATTTGGAATGGACCTCCGGCTGCAGGATATTACGATACACAACACATGCACCACCAACAACACATGTATCATCATCATCCTACTGCAAAACAAAATCAATATGATCAACCAATGCCACCACCATATCGTGGTCATCATCATGGTATACCTGGCCATTTTATATTCCAACCTGGTCCGCCGCCTAAATCCTCTTCTACTCGTCATGGACATAATCAGCAGTACAATGCCGCTGGTCATCATCAAATGACATATGCACCGTCACATGTATCATCATCTCATCATCATTATGGGGCACCTCAATATCATTGTCCACCTCCTTCTCATCAGTATCATCATGGAGGGCCACAGATGCATCCTCATCCGTATCATTATCCTCATCCTGGTATGCCACCGTCATCGTATAGTTGTGCACATTCATCTACTCAGCATGACGTGCCACCTCAATCTTCTCATGCACCTAATCAAATTGCACAGCAGCATGTCATGACAAGTCTACAGCAGCCAATTCTAACCCATGACGAATCTACTGCTAACAACAACAATACGGTAATTTTACCACCTAAAACACCCGGTAAGACATATAGTACAATCAAAAAGGTAACACCCCGTACTATACTCAAGAAGAAGAATGTTGGTATCTTCTCCTCTAGTAAGATGTCAAGTAGTAATACTCCTGATAACAGTATGAGTTCTACTACTACATCACCAACACCATCAATGACATATTTGGATAGTAGTAGTTGTGATAATACTTCTCCTCCTTCAACTGATAATGTAGCTTCTTCGTCTAGTAAAGGTTCGGTGTCGTTTAGTCCACAGGTTCAATATCATTATCCAGAAAGTAATAGTCCGCAACAAGATGTCATCGACAATAAGAAGAAGGGCGATACTAATGGAATGATAGATGAGAAGAGAGATGAATTGTCCCCTGTCGATGCAATCTTTGCTGCTGGTAAGTTAGTTTCATTGTTATATGTCCTTTTGATGTACAGTTGTCACTGAACACACACTCACATTCAACATATTGTATTGTTCTCTTCTACCTTCAACAGCTGATGTTATTGCCAAACGAACACATTCACCACCCAGCAATCATAGCCCCACCATTATCCACCATTGCTCTACCGAGATGACAGCGAATACTGCTTCTAGTACCCCAGCTTCATCTATTACAAGTACTGCAACCATGTCGGCTGATGCCGTCACACTCAACACTCGTGTACCATTGAAGAAACGAAAGATTGAGAAGACGTCAACTTCCCCTCCTTCACAATCAAACAAGAAGATGAAAATGATCAAGAAGAAGCGATCAAGCTCTGCTGACTCTCCAGTGCTAACACCTGAACAACATCAAATGTTAACAGCACGTGCCAAGTTTCTAAGTCAAACAGTCCAAGCCGAGCCTGGCCTATACCGTTCGATACTATTACATATGGCACTTGAACGTGAAACACCCCGTAAACCTGGTGGTGGTGCTCCTGATCACAAGAAATCGCCCAAGTCAGCTGTTACGGCTACTGCTATTGCTAGTACTAATGGAGAGGAAGTTAGTATTGGCAGAAGACGTGGTAATCAACATGTAGAAGGAGTGGGTAGTATTACATTAGATGCCAACGGTAAGAAGATTATTACGAATGGATTCTTCTGGAAGGATTTACCTGAATTAGAAAGTATATTACGGAATCATATGGAAGAGTATTATGAGATGAGGTATGTTTATGTGATGTATCTCTTTTGTTTATAATACTTATGTGTGTTCCGCTTTGACTGTACATCAAACTAACTCATTACTCGCTCACATCTCTCTCCATATGATTCAGTGAGAACTGTCCACAATCCAAGAGACAACAGGCATTCAATAACGACCTTGTTAACTTGGTTTACTCAACCGCATTAGAGTGTGGTTACACCTTCGACTCGGCATTCTTTGGTATCTCCACTACCAAGAAGGAGGAGCAGCCAAGTACGAGTGCCAATGCACGCTTCAAACTCCCTACCAAGGCAAGCAATGCACCGTCATCTGACCCCGATTACTTCAACTTTAAGAAGCTACGTGATCGTATCCGTTGTTACTACAAGACACATGTTCAAAACTCCAAGAAACGTTTGAATACCATGCTCAAGAATCCAACACGGCCCAAGAATCGTGATTTATTGATCAAGATTGTTGAAGCAGTGAAGGAACGTGCAACTCGAGGTGAAGGTGTTGGAAGAAGGTTAAGCCCCGAGGCGGCTTTGAGTCGCTTAGAGCAGAACGAGCGTAGTTTGTGTGCCAACATGCCTTTAATCTCTCCAAGTTCGAGTACAGATCAGACATCTTCAAGTTGTGCTCTGTCAGCTTCAAGTTCTGATAAGTCATCTCCACAAAGAGAAGTTGTAACAGGTGACAGCGAAGACATGCCATCATTATCAAGTCCAGAAGGTGAATGGCATCCACCATCACCACATAGAGTGTCTGTTGATCCGAAATTACCGCCCGAAGCAGCAAGTCCATGCCGGCCAGAGCATGTGGCAATTCTCAAGAGTATGAGACAGATTTCGAGTTGAGAAAGATGAGCAGTGTTGCAAATAATTATATGTTTAATATTAGATATTTCAATTGTATATGTTTGTTACCATACATCATAATGCCTTTCTATAACTTCTGCCATACGATCCACCTCGTTCATCGTAAGGCTCTCTTTTCAGCATTGGTTGGATGCGAGTGGCTTCTTCCCACAGTGGTTGAAGCATCTCATGCTGTAATGATTCTGATAAATCAAGAGGCAGCGGTGCCATGCATTCAATCTCGCTAGCATTTTCATCGGAAGGAGGTAACTTTATATACCAACAGTGCAATCCCATTCGATCTAACCCAATATTCTGTCTCCAATATCGATTTACCCTAGAATCACCATGCTCTGAATCGCCTATAATTGGTGCATTGAATGCTTTTCGCACATGCTTCCGGATCTGATGGCTTCTTCCCGTATGAAGACGGCAAAGTAGGAGTGTTAGTGACTTGGTAATGTATGGAGCTGTAGTATTTTCATAATCATCATCGTCTTCTTCCTCAATATCCATTGAGGAAAGGAAATAGAAGTCTGTCTGTGCCTCCTTTTCATTACCATCAACTTTGATTGGTATGTCCACGGTTATCTTTCCATTGTATTCACTGCCAGTAATATCTTCTTCTTCTTCTTCTCCGTTCATTTCTATATCTGATTGTTCGTCATGTGGTATCGTAATGACGGGAAGTCTTTCACATCTGCCAATCAATACTCATATCCACACCATTATCATTAGCGATACATTCACTTGCATGTTGAAACTTATGTCTTAAATCACCTCTTACTAAAGCAACATATAACTTCATTGAATCCTTACTCCTCAACCTACCATGTAAATGAGCAGCAGTGGTACTGTCAAAACCCAATATACATGCCCCGCTAGTACGATGATCTAATCTATGTACCAAGTATGGTTTGCGCGCCAATTGCTTTTTAATACTTTGTTCTAATACCAAACCGTTTCTACCCCATCGTGACTCTGAATTGTGATGCATTGACATTCCTGCTGATTTATTGACTATGACATAATTGTTTTGATAGGATAGTATGGGTATTCTTGGTCGTTTATGCTGTATTATAGTTTGTGTTGTACTATTACTATCAGTGATTCTATCATTAACTGTAGAATCTGATGTAGATTGCAATCCATAACAATTTGATGTGCTCCTCTTGGGCATAGAATCGAAAGAGAAACCCAACACTCCATTACCACCAGCATAATTTACCACAATTATGACATACATCAAGTAGAGTAGTATCATCATTGCAGCTTTATTGGCCGCCATCATAAGTAGGGTCATGTGATAGTATGGCCGAGATTGTCGCGAGGTGGCTCGCATTCCTCGCTTGCCAAACGGTGTTCGACTCGTAGTAAATAAATCTCTTTAGTCCTCCTCATTCACTCATCACCGAGCGACCCAACATAACTATCGGCCCCTCATTCAACAATCATCAACTATATCCATCATGGCGGTTGATAAACCAACCCCTCGGCCGGTAGTAATATGCGGTCCTTCTGGCGTAGGTTAGTAGCTTTTGTTCGGTTCATAAGATATGATCTTTTTTTTTTCACAGTCATAATAATATCTTTACCTCAACTCTATTGCAATAACACTCTCTACACGTATAAATAGGAAAGGGAACGTTAATCGAACTCCTACAGAAGCACTTTCCACCTAACAAATTTGGATTCTCGGTGTCCCATACCACACGACAACCTCGGAAAGGAGAACAGGATAAGGTGCACTACAACTTTACAACAGTTGATGATATTAAGAAAGAGATTGACGAAGGGAAGTTTGTTGAGTATGCCGAAGTTCATAGTAATTATTATGGTACTAGGTGAGTGCTTTTTGTGCTGTTCATTAGTATATTGTGTATTTTGTGCACATATCTTATATCCTCTCATAACTTATATATCCATCATATAATAAAATCCTGACCTCTCATGTATTGTACAAATCTTTCTTATCTCTCATAACAATATTAATATAAAAATTTAGTATCAAATCAGTAGAATCAGTACAATCAAAAAATCTAATCTGTCTATTAGATATTGACGTTCAGGGAGCACAAAATGTGAAGAAATCATCATTAGATGCATACTATCTCTTCATTTCGCCACCATCTATGGAAGAATTAGAGAAGAGATTGCGTGGACGGGGTACCGAAAAGGAAGAAAGTATTATTAAACGACTATCAGCTGCACAGGGCGAGATGGATTATGGATTAAAAGAGGGTAACTTTGATGTTGTCTTGACGAATAATAATCTTGAAAAGACGAAAGAGGAAATGATTGCCAAGTTCGTTGAATGGTTCCCAGACTTGTTGACTGAAGATTCTAATACTCAAAATGGAGTTGCAAAGGAAGAAGATGAGGATATTCCACCACCAGTTTGTGATCCTCTATCTTTCCCAAGAAATGATGAAGGTCTCAAGGCACTCCTATCAGCAATTGATAAAGATTGTCCACTAGAAGGATACACATCTAACGAATTACATTATCAAGCATCCAACATCTACATTGCAGCGGGTAAAACATTAGACATTCCATTACCACCAATCGAAAAGGATGGATCAAAGATTAATTGGACTGTAACTGTACAAGATGATTATAATGAAAAGTTAGATGTAGACTTTGGTTTGGTAGTAATTGTTGACGGTGAAGACGTTGTTGCTCGTGAGATGGGTCGTATATTATCTCCCTCAGCAGATGATTCCACAGAAGGTAGTGATGGAGAACAAGTATCTGCCAAGGGCAAGTTCACCGTAGCTAATTCGGCACCTGTGACTGTAGTAATCAAACTTGACAACTCTTATAGTTGGTTAAAGGGAAAGAAGGTCAGTTACTCATTTGTAATTAGCTCTCCAGTGGATGAAAATATGATTCAACGAAGTTTGAGGGCGAAGAGTGTATTACCAAAGATATTAGAAGGTCAACAAGAGCTTACTTTGAAGAAAGAGAACGAATTGAACAGAGCTGAGGCATTGGGTAGGATGCAAGATGAGATGAAAGAGAAGTTGGAAGGCTTAACTCCAGAGAGAATCAAACAATCAATTGAGGACATTAAGAAACGAGCAGACGAGGCTGAAGAAGAGGCAAAAGTAAAGGCAAATGAAATTAAAGACGCATTATCAGTAGTAAAGAAGGAAGAGCAAGCAATTGATGAATGTACAACCTCCATTAAATCACTCGAGGAAGAATGTGCTAGACTTAAAGTCAAATGGGAGAAACTCAAGGTTGAACGTAAGGCACATGAGGAGGAGAAAGTAAAGAAGGAGAAGGAAGCAGAAGATTATAAAGAGATGCGTATCAAACTACAAGATGAAATACAACAAAAGAAGGAAGACGAGCAAACAAAGTTGAAGGAGCTGGATAGTATTGAAAGTGAACGTACTCTGTTGCAGGGGAATTTGGATGATTTAGAAAAGGAGAAGAAAGCACGAAAAGAAGAGGAACAAAAGTATGCCACAGAGCTCAAGTTTCTCTCTAGGCAAGAGGCGGAAGTAAAGCTTCGATTTATTGATGTCAAGAAGTAGGTGTAGAACGACTTTTCTGGATTGCATAGTAAGAAAGTTTAATTTAATGATGTAAACTTTTGCATCCCTCTAGACGCCCTCGTCTGTATCCGGCGGCTCCTCTGTATCATAGAATATTGAAAGATTCCGAACTATATCATGAGGCGTCTCTTCACTCTCTTCATGATTGCTTCTGGCACTTGGATCTTGGGAAAGAGGTTGTCCTTCCTCCAATATTATAAGATCATCTGTATAAGAAGTTGAAACTGGAGAGCTATCCGGGGTAACAATACCTTGATTTGGATATGCAGCATCCAAGTCACTGCCAACTTCAGATACTAATCGAATACCTGATATAATAGGTGTCTCCGAGTCTTCTCTCTCAGGAGATGACTCCTCAGTGGTTGCAGTTTGAGGCCTACCTCTACGGTTACTTCTCAGACGTCTCCGTCTTCGCCGAGGTGTTCTACTTCTACTTCGCTGTTGTTCATCTGGTAGAACCGGAACTTTGCACATCGGACAACAACCTTGTCTCTCAGTTAGCCACGGTAAAATACACTCAGTATGGAAAGCGTGATCACATCTGGGTAAGAGCCTAAGTACTTCCCCTGATCTGAATTCATCAAGGCAAATGGAACAGCACGAAGACGATACAAATCTACTACTCGTTTCACTTTCTCTGGTTGGAGATATTGGAATGGAGGGTTCGATTGACTCCTCTATTGTTGTGTTTAGCGGTACACCTTCTTCATCTTCTTTCACTATCTCTGCTTGATTCTCATCACCGATATTATTGTAATCACTTGGATTGTTTTGCTCTTCATCTGTAACCCCAGCATACTCTATTTCAGGCAATGCAAATACCTGTGATCGATCAAGCTTCGTTCCATTTGTTTCAACTGTATCTCGGACTCCATTAACAAACACTTCCAAGTTGGGAGATATAACTCGAACCCGTCGTCTGCCATTCTCATCTACTGTTATACGGAGGGTGCCGCCTACAGTGTACCACCTGCGTGCTGCCAACAACACTGGGCCAATTAGAAGGATCGCTAAAATAGCAACCATTAATTTTCTTATATACTCCAGCCACGGTCGTTCATAATAATCAATAGTATACGGATGATCATCATTATCAACTGGTATATTGGGGAAGATATCACCAGGTCGAGGGAATGATGGATCTACTTCTCCAAATATCGCACCTTTATTATTCCATACCATGCCATACATGTTCTCTTTTCCACACGACAAGCAAAAACGTGTTAATGTGGCAGGGAAATACCATCCGTGTGATACTTGTGTATCATGAAAACCACTGTTGTTATCAGTTCCTTGACCACCATCATGTTCTCCATTGTCAATGTTTGCTTCATCCACAGTATCAGAAGTATGCCGTGGATTATTAGATGAACGATCTGACTTATTATCATCCTCTGGAAATAACATTGAAACGTCTACATGCGAATCAACTTGTGTCAACTCCTCTCTATCCTTCATTCGCCGTATTATATCCTCACCACTGTTTGTGTTGACGTATAATAAGCCAACAGATATTCCTCCTGTTTCATCAACAGGCGTGGTAAATGTTGATACTAAACTCATATCAATCAATGCTTCATCATTCTGTGTATTATTATCATTGTCGGTACCATTATTGTAAATAATTATATGTTCAATACGATTAGACCTGCCAGAGTTTTCGAATAGATCATTTAAGACCATTGCCATTCGTGCCTTGGATTCAAACGAGCATCGACCACGTTGTGCTATTATTGTTATTGGACGAGTACTCTCTGTGAAGTTGGGGTTATGTTGTTCATTTGATATGTTAGGTATTGTAGAGTTCGTAACATTGACAGTAATTGTTGGAGTATTATCACGCATATATTGCGGCTTGTTTGATGACGATGAGTTGTTGTTCCGTTGCTCTATCCTCCAATTCACAAAATCTTCTAAACAAAAGTATGTACTAATGGGTATGCCATTCTTTTGTGGAGGTGGCGAGAAGTTTAATAATCCATCTTTGATATCAGTAGTTGATGTTGGGATAGTTTCATTGTCAATTATCGTTTCATTTTCGATAAGTGTTGTATTTATCTTGTCATCAAATATGCCATTGGAAACAGATTCATCTTCTATATTGTTTGAACTATATTCATTTCCAGGATCAGCTAGCCCGAGCATTTCATCTGCACTTTCAAGTTGATGAGTGGAATCAAGCTGTTCTTCGGATTCGGTTAAGGTTGTCACCATCCCTGGCGTAGTAAGTGCTGTATTACTCTCTATCTCTTTAGACGGGAGGGCGGAAGTAGTATTTGTAACATTGTCCACAGTTGTTATTGTTGCATTCCCGTCATCAAATATACTCTCTGTCAAACCATCGTCTAATTCTATATCATCAGTTTCATTACTCAAATCCACATCCACATCATTATCAAATACAACCTCATTAATATTCTCCCATTCAATATATTCCTTTTCTTTATTATTCACTACTACATGTTTATTCCAATATGATCCATAATAAACAGGTGGTAACATTATATTGACAAAGGCAGCATTTCCTAAAGGTCCTAAGTTGGTACCAAATCTTGCTTGCTTTGTATCATAGTATATTATGTTTGATTTTGTTGCATCCTCTGTTTCAGTGTCGTCTAGTTGTGGTCTTCCGTCTACTTTCTCTTCCTCTTCTGGTATCGATTCTTCTACATCAGGAGTAAGTCCAAGTAACTTCATATCATTAAAGTAAGTAAACATATATTCCATACTCTTCATTTCTCCCTCCTTACCATTATCATCTTCTTCATTATCAGGATGATATGGATGAAAGAAGTTATCAGTATATTCACCAGTTATCTCATGTATAACCGATGGTGACTTTGTTGGTTTATTTGATATTGATGGAGAAGTAGTAGTAGTGGAAGTTGGTTGTGTTGGTTCGTTACTAATTGTTGATTGAACTGATGGTATACTACTAGTTGAATTATCCAACAAACTTCTTCTATCAAATAATGATGATGACGAAGTAGAGTTATTTATGTCATCAATTATATCATCTACTGAGTTGTTAAATTCTTCTAATAAATCTGATAATAATATATCAGTTGTAGTATTGTATGTTGGACTATTCGATTGCAATAATGCATCTTCACTTGGTCTATGAGTTGGAGACCCAGACATATCATTAAAAGTACTACTATTAGGAGTGGGAGAAGGTGCATAAGTCAAATAATGATCAGGCGTACCCAACTTAAACGGTATAACAAATGCTTCCTCACTGCCATCTATATTAAACTCTTCTATTAACTCATCAATCATCCATTGAGGTAATGATATTGAATCATCTATGCCTGTGAGAGAATCTATTGATGATTGACTATACTTTGGTAATGCGTCAAACTTTATTGCTAATGTTGGGTCTTCTAGGTATATCATTCCATAGCATGGAGCTAGGAGTATTGTTTTTATAATGATAGATGATATAATGTGAAGGGATGGTTTGCAAAAATTTGTTCTTTTTCTTTTGAGATTGATCATCATTCTATTGTTATTACTGGTGATTTGGACTGATGTGTATAAGATTCACAGATTGTTTATCTAAAGAAGTAAGTAGGTGCCACCTATATTTCTGATATTGATATTGGGCTTAGCAATGTTAATCTCTTCGTGCGTTGTACTATTGAATATATTATACATACATTAATGTTTTAAAGATACCCTATGTTTGATGTTTGGGTATCCTAGAACAACTACTACTGAGGTGAGCCACCGCAAGTAGTTATACCGAAGAAATAATCCCTTTAGATGTTATGTTTCAACACAAGAGTAGATGCCGACATACCACCTCAAGGCGGTGTTTTTTTAACAAAACCGTTTGAGCCGTTTATTCTGTCATAGGATACCTTCCCCTCTGCTCTATGTACCTTTGAGATTGGCAATTGGCTGTTAGTTGTATGTTGCTTTGCTAGGACGCCGAGGTATACCCCTCTCTTAGTTGTGTGATACACTGTGTTGTGGTTGTTGTTACAGTTCCGTAGATAATGTGGTGACAGAAGAGTTGGTCGATACATTATAGTTGCAATAGAGGGAAAAACATATCATACTATACCATGAAGCAAGGCAAGCCCTCAATCACTACACCTTTAAGCAAGAAGAGCAATAATAACTCATCATTTATTGGATTAGTATGTGCTGTTGTATCAGCTATAGTTGCATTTATTGGTACTCTACTCCTATGCATATCAGTAATGTCGTCATCAACAAGTACCAGTAACACACAAAACAAATCATCGGGTTCAATACGATCTGTTGTTGAAAAGAATATTCAACCAAATGATATCATACTGTCTCCACCTAAACAACCAAAAGGATTGATAATACATACACATATCGGGGATATACGTATTCAATTCACTCCTGAGCTCTCTGGAGAATCATCAATAAATTATATAAAAGAAGTAGTACAATCAGCATCATCAAAACAAAATAGCGGTATGGTTGCAATAGGGGAAACAGCAAACGGACGAAGAGTCACCGAAGGATATAAATGTAGCCGATGCAAGTTCTATAGAGCAGAGAAACAGCTGTTATTACAAGGAGTAATTGCTCAAGTTAATGTTCCAAAGAATACAGAGCTTGGACCTTGTCCGTTAGATAACTACAAACCAAAGAATAAATGTCCTGAGCATGATCCAAACTGTGGCTGTCATGGTCCGATAATGATATCGGGAATGGTAGGTTGGGCAGGTGGTGGAGGAGGACCTGACTTCTTTATTAACACCTTCAAGAATCCAGTAGATTGGTGGGAGAATCAGCATACAGTGTGGGGAATGTTGGATGAGAAATCAATTAAGCTGGTTGAAAGTGTATACGATCTACCTGTGCATGGAACAGGAATGAAAATGTTAGACGAGGAGATTGAGATCTCTCTTGAATTGTTTTAGTGCATCGAGTGAGAGCAGTTCAAATCAGATCAAAGCATACATCAACTTCTTGATAATAACCTCATCTCATAACAGTACTTTATATTACAATTTACTATACTAGTTCAATTTCATCATTGCGTACAACCTGATCTTCCTCTTCTCCAGGAACTGCCACACCTACAATTCCTCTTCTATTGAAGAAGCTTCTGATTCGGAGGAAACTTGGGCGTATCGATTCCTCGGTATTGCCATTCGGTGTTTCCTCATTAGTAGTAGTATCCAAACTGCTAACATCTAAAATACCATCTTCATCTGATAATACTAGTTCAATGTCTTGATGAAAACGGGTAGGAACACCACCCCAATGTTGATGTCGTCTCCGACTGCTTTCAAATGCTGATATGAACTGCCATCTCGGATCAAACTCATATTGCTCATTAATTGCAGACGCCCTAGCTTGTTCAGTAGAAAGTGCAGTATTATCAAGCAAATCTTCACGACACGAGGGACAAGTGGTATGATCTGCTAGCCATGAATCTATGCACTCCTTATCAAACACATGACCACATGGAAGAGTTCTTATTTCGGATACACCATCTTCATATTCTACCAGACATATTGGACAGCAGTCATGATCATCTAATCCTCCAGAAGTTTCATCACGACTATTCTCTCTACTTAATGATACGTCTTCAACTACATCACCATCTTCTGTCACTTCCGAGTGTGGTGCTTGATATGTCTTGAGCGGTAGAGCATTAATTACTTGCGGTGACAATCCTCGTCGAGAAAGTGCTCTTATCACACCACCGCCTCCTTCGCCTCCTCCTCCATCAGCTCCTTGACGCCTCATCATACTAAATAGCGAGGAGATTGTTAAGGACATAAACATCATAGTTGCTATGAACATATGTAAAGCTTGTAGCTCTGCTTCATATTGTTCAATACCATCAGGTGGTGCGTTCTCATACTGGAGATTACTATCTTCTGTAAACACATCTAGTCGAAACAAACCGACAATCTGGCTAACTGATTGGAATCTGCCTCCCCACACATACATTGAGCCATACTGATCTAGTACTGCTGAATGTTCAAGACGATTTGTGATACCTGGATGTGAAGTGTACTCAGCGGATGCTCGCCAATGTGGCATGGGAGTTTCATCGTATGGAGGTACCAGTTTTTGCCAGTATGTCTCATTCGGTCTACTCACTATCAAGTCTTTGAAGACGAAGGCTACAGTCTCGCCAGGTATGTTCGTATCCTGTTGAAATCCACCGAAAGCAGCTACCGTGCCGTTTCCCCATCCAACCATACTATGATAACTTCTTGCAAGTTGTGGATACTGTATCCTTTCTCTCCACTTGAGTGTTTTAAGATTGAATACCCAAATATCTGATAATGCTTTCCAATGAGATGATGTTTTGTAAGTAGCATAGGAATTGCTGGGTGACGAGAAGCTACTCGAATCATGTACATCTTCATCACCAAAGTACATTCCCCCATGAACAATAAGTTCGTCTCCAACAATTGTACCAGCGTGTGCTGTTCTCGCCATTGGATAATCACCAGTTCTCTCGTCACATTGCCATGGGAGAGGAGGGTATGGTGCTAACATTGTTAATGTTTCCGTCTCATAATCAAACTTCCATATGTCGCCAAGAATTGTGGTTGCCTCTAGTGCTTCTGCTAATGTTGTCTGATGATGCATGCCTCCATAAAAGATGAAACTTTCCTTCCCGTTTTCATCTGTGTATTGTCCGCCTTGATGCTCGCCTCGTGGCAGTTTAGACGGTAAACGAGAAGTTATTGTTCCTGAGGGCGGATAAGGTGGTTCTACTGATACTTGGCTCCTGTTACTTTGACGTATGATATCATGAATGAAGAGTAATTGTCGTTGATCATCTGATGCAGAAGGATTCTCATTTTTATCCTCATTATCTCCGATGTCACCGCTACTAGTAGTGCCGTCACCATTGACAATAATATCAGTAGTAGCCGTATCTGCAGATTTCTTTGGCTGTCGTTTATCGACCTTAGGGACGATCTTTTCCCATTTCAAACCAACAACATCGTCTTCTACATCTTCTTCCTCAATTTCATCCTTACTACTGTCCCTCGGCAGTAGCTTATCTAATCCACATGCCTTCCATATTGCCAGTGTACTATCTTTTGATTCGCCATTTGTATCGTTACTACTCAAATGATCGACTTGGAATGATCCCAATTTATATGTCAATCCGCCATAGATGTATAAGCAGTCATTATGTATCGAGGATAAATGTCCAACTCTTCCCTCAGGTGAACCAGCCAAATCTGATGCTGTGTCTCCATTATCTAATTGTGATAAATTAATCCATGGGGCATCAATATTCACCTTTATGTCAAGAACCTTATCATCTGGCTTATCCCATTTGTATCCAAGATCATTCAACATTTCATCATCAACTGCTTGTTCTATATCAGATATACTTTGTGAGTTTGTTAAATCATATGCCCAGATTGGAAACTCTTCCCAATTATCATCTGTGAACCCTCCAGAAATAATCATGTATTGTTGTTTTTCATTGTTTGAGTTTGTAGTTGTATAAACACTTGCTGAATGAGACCTTCTACTGGGTGGTATAATAGCTGATTCATCCTCTCCACTGTTTGTGTTTGTATCCTCAATTAACTTTCCGGTGCTTTCATCATATAAAGGTCCACCTTGATACAATCTCTCCCACCAGTTACTGCTTTTATGATGTTTGGGTGGTTTCTTATTTGCTGTATGTGGAGATCGTTCTTTGACAATATTGTCATGATTAGTTTGATGAGCATCATTCTGCAATTTACCCCTGGCATTACTCTTCCCGTGTATGGCAATACCATTGTCATCATATCCTATTACATCTCCTCCTTTAATATCATCATCTTGCTCAAGAATTCTTCGAGTATCAGAAAGAGCATCAGTAAATCCACTCATTGCCTTGTGTAGTACTTCTACATTATAGACATCTGTCGTATCTTCTGGTATAGTATCATATGAAGGAGACGTTTCAACAGCGATATACCTTGTTCTTTCATTGATATGTAATGAAGGTATGGACGAGTCAGCAGCTATTACTGCAATGGTGATTAGAAAAATTGATAATATGAAAGAGATGGTCATTACTGAATAACTCCATAACATAGACTGCAAATGATACCCTCGCCGCCGACAGCGTTTACTTTGTATTATCATATTATTATATTATATACTTATTCACTGTTTAATGAGCATTGGGCGCCGTGGCCGCTTCTCTTATGCCAACATAATTTCATCTTGCAATAGTGAAAAATAAAGGATACCTCAAGATATCAAGTCACAGGGGTATTGCTTGTCTCTTTTTGCTTCTCAACCTCTCTCAATCTCTCAAGCAGATGTATAGCAACGTTCTAATATATCATAGACTATCATTGCATTCCGTGTGTGATTCAACTTAGTTGAGAATGTTAAAGATGAAGAAAAGATACCAACTTAAAAATAGATATCATTCTCTGCTTTTTGCTTTCTTATCTTATCGTTCAGTTCTATCTTTTCTAGCTTATATCCTAAAAAAACAATCTATTGGCTCCATCCATTGACCTTGACTTGGTACACGGTTTCTCCATACGCTGTGTAAATCACGAAGCTCGTCATCCTCGTCATCTGGCACATCTTCTACTTCAACTCCCAAAGGTTTAAGTCTTTTCACGTCATTATCCCAAACACGTCCGGTATACTGAAGAGAAGAACTACTAGAGCTGTCAGGAGTACATGTGAACTCATCGTTTGCAGTATCTTCGCTCATATTCACATCATATGTCTCTTCTTCTTCTTCTTCTTCCTCCTCAGACATACTAGAAGAGCTAGTCTCCGAGCATGTACTACTTTCTTCATCATCGTCATAATTCCAACGAGTATGTGTATTCGGTTGTTCAGATACTCTATACAGTCTACCATCAGGTCCACGTACGACACTACTTATTGGATATGTAGTACTAGTTCTAACCGATCGTTGTTGTTCTTGCTTTCTCCGCTGTAACATATCTCTCCGCTGTTGATCTTCTTTTAACATCTCCTCTGCTTGTCTCTGTTGTTGTTCATATTCAGCCTTCTTCCGTCTTTTCTCTTCCATTTGTAGTCGATGGATTGCTTCTTGTCTACGATATTGTTGTACTCTTTTCTGTTGTTGATGTTTTGCAATCTCCTCTTCTTCTAGTTGCCGACGGAGACGTCGTTCATACTCCGCCTTGCGTCTACGATCTTCCTCTATCTGCTGACGGCGTATATTCTCTCTTTCTAATTCTATTGCAGCTTTACGCCTACGCTCTCCTTCTACACGTCGACGATAATCATCCTGTTCATGTCCATGTCTTCGATAGTATGATGAGGAGAAGGGGTTTCTACTGCGATTGCTACTTCTAAAAGGATTGCTATAACTTTCTGATGAAAACATATTCATATTGATATATTATTATATTGGTTTGTTGTATTCAATTGCTTGCTTTGTAATTTATGGCATTAGGCAGCCTCATCAACCTCACAAAGACAAAGCAAGATCCGATTTCTATGGATTTAGAACTTATGCCGGTACTCAAATTTGAAGAAAAGATATGCATGCAGCTTTACTCCTTCCTCACAAGGTAGTCGTGTGCAATCAACCCCTATCAGAAAGTAAGAGGGGTCAAATGACGTCCTTCACATGAATGTACTATCAACTTCACCGGGCATGCAATCAAAACCAACAATAGAGAACTCTACGGCAAAAGTATCTTTGTAATCACAAACTCTTATGATGAAGTTGAAACGGAGATTAATATATATCTAATCTAAGTTCATTTGAATATGTTTGCACATACCTTTCGTCTACCTATACCCATCCGAAGTAACAAACATCACCTACCGTTAGCTACTATTTCTTCTACTGCAGATGAGCAAAAGAGAAACGAGCAGCATGCAAATCGACAGAGATCACAGGAGTATCGTCATCAAGACAAGCTTCTTGATAAAACGAGGGAGACAAAACTACTCGAAATAGAACAGCAAAGGCAGAAGACAAAGCTTCTCGAAATAGGAGAACAACACAAGATAGATATGACGCATCAACAGGACCAGATTGTAGAAGAAGGGGAGGAAGAACAACTACAACATCGACGACGACTAGATTTGCAACATGATACCTGCGACGAAGATAGCGTTGATATGATACATACATCAAATAGTCCCCCGATATGCTCACCTCCAGCATACATTTATGCAACTTCTTCATCGTCTTCCTTATCTCAAGATGAGATGGAAGTATGCCGGCGACAGTCTGCTGCAGCCATAAGAAGGTACTACTCACAAAATAGCAAGATACAAATGCAGTGTAGGAATACAAGTTCCGAGCAAGACGATGCATCAGATGCCCCGCCACACATATCATTTGACTATGGATCTGACGAAGAAGAAGAGGAGGAAGAAGAAGACTTGAGCTCTATTTGGCGTCAAACTGACCAGTTCAAGAAAGAAAGAGACTAGTATAATCATGAGGTGACATGTACAAAGATAAAGATGACTGAGATGAGTTGTATAGTTGTTGATAATATGTCATCTAAATACCATATTCATTATGTATCTATACAAAAAAAACGTAGGCATCCACGTCTAATCTTCATCATACACACAACATCCCTACCAAATTCGCATGTCATCTTCTTTCGTACCCTCTTCGACCTCAGCATCGCTCACATCCCACTCCGAGTCAGGATCATAATTCGACACGGGCGGCGAAACAAGAGTTTGTTCCTTGAACTCGTCTGTATTCCACTTTTGCATCCATGGCTTGGAGATGATATCACCCTCATCTGACGACTCATCATCAGATATGTAATGCGGAGCACGATTGTTGGATGGATTCCACTTCATTGTCATTACCTTCGTCGGTGTTTGCCTTCCATTACCTTCTTTACATACCATGTTTGAAAGGGTGTTACTAATACCACAGGCAGCACGTCTAGCTAGCGTTGGTTTTTCTGGTGAGTTCATCTCGGTGAACAGTGTCAAGTCGTCTTGATTTTGTTCCAAGGTAATGATGCCTGGAGGATCAGACGATCGCTTTCGTTCTGGAAGGGCTGACGGAGATACAATATTCGTGGGCTCAGCACCACCTTGTTTAGTAGTTGTTAAAGGAACACCTCGAGTGGATGCTTCCTTACTTCGAACGACTTGACTAATAGTATCAAGTATGTCGTAATTCTCTTCTTCAGGTTCCTTTCGAGGCTCGTCTGACTTAATGTCATCATGATTTGCGTCAGGTTCCGCATCAATCATGTTGATATCTTCTTTCTTGGGAACATCGTTTGCAGGGGTCAGCGCTCGAAGTAAATCGGTAGGTGTACTTCTTCCGTTCTGCCTTTCGATTTGGCGTCTCTTCTCGGCAGCTGCATTAATATCATTCAATATATCACGGGAGGCAAAACTATCCTGTCTTGTCATTAAAGAAGGAGTGGTAGGTCTGCTATGATGATGATGAATAGCCGATGGAGGAACCATGGGAGGACGAGAGTTGTCAGCCATTGGTGGACATGATTGAGGTCTTTGAGAACCAACAAACTTGTTACCGGTATCATCACGAATCTCTCTAGCAATCTCATCGTCATCCAAAGAATCAGCATTTCGGGCAACAGTATTGATATGAATATCGGCAAGCTTCATCGCCTCATCGATATCATCAAAGACTAGCTCCTCCTTAGCTGCCGCTGCTCCTGCCAACACGTCAAAGTCACTAATATCTCGTGTAAGCTGCACAGCTCCAGTCAAACTATCATGTCTACCTAGCGGCTCTCCCTTTGCCAAGGCATCCAGAGTATCTTCTTCTTCCTCTTCAACCCCGTTGGTATCTATAGGTAATGGCTTAGCTTTGGCAAAAGTGTCTGATGACATTAAACTTTTGTTGGCCATTTGTACTGATCCTCTCTTCTTACTTATACCGGCAACCATTGCATTTGCTAACATCTTATCATAAGCCTCATCTTGATCTTGAGTTTTCAGTTGTGAATCGACTCGACTTGAAGGTTGTACATTACTCTTTGGGGCACTCATAGAAAGTTGTTTTGGAGCCCTTGAAGAACCTTGTACATTGATTCCCTCTCCACGCTGACCTCCACTCTCCAAATCTCGGTCATTTTCTCCCTTCTTCTCACCACGACTATTATCAAATAGCCCTCCTTCTTCTCCACTGCTATTGAAATCATCTGAGCCAATGGTACTTGACAATGGAACTGCCTTCATTACAACTCCATCAGCATCGTCGTCACTCCTACTACTCAAGGGTAAACTATTACCTGAAGTAGATCTTCGTCGTTTGTAAACAAACAAAGCAAGTATTGCAAAGACAACAACTAATCCCGAAATGGACGCTGCTAATATGATCGTGGTATTGTTACCTTCTTCGTCATCAGGTTTTGAATTGGCTGCTGAGTTTGCTTCTGCAATGACTGCTACTAAATCTTGACCTGTAATTGGCTCTCCCTTGTTGTTGTCAGTATTTGTGTTGGGAACCACATCTCCTGTTGGAAGGAATGTGATCGTCGGCAGCTCAGGTGTTGGAATCTCTTCAGCAGGGGCGGTAGGTACAGATGCTTCTGTCGGGATCGAGGTAGTCGGAGAAGCTGTTGCTGGAGAACTCGTAGTCGGGGTTGCAGGAGCATCAGACACAGGACTTTCCGTAACTGGCCTTTTGGAAGGTTGATCAGTTGGAGCATTCGTTGTCGGATTAAATGTAGGTTCATCTGTCGGCATACTAGTAGTAGGGAACCGTGTAGGCTCATCAGTATCCACCACTGCCGGCACTGACTCAACAGTCATTACATCATCAAACATACCGAAGAATAAGTCTTCATAATTAGTAGCAGAATCTTCACCCAAATTATCAACTTGACTTGTAGTATATGTTGCATTAGTTGATTGGATTGACCGAGGAAGGGATTCTAAACTATCAATCAATAATGAAGATAACTCATCTTCTGTAGGTACTGTTGATAATAATTCACCACCCAGTCCATATTCATAGTATATCTCTCCTCCTTGAATTTGTACTGTTATTGATCCTTCTTTGGATGATTGTAATTCCCTCTCTCTCACGGGTTCACTATAGGATGCAGACAATAATTTAACATTGCCCAAATTAACATATGCAGCACTACCCATTGTAATATCTTCTTCTTCAGTACCCAATTCTTGCAATGTTGAATTAATATGAGATTCCAATACACTTTGCAATACTCTCATAATACCATCCATTTCATTATTATTATATGTCTCATAAACACTGCCACCAATTTGTCCCTCAAATGGTGGTAGATTTACTGGATAGAGTCTTAAATTGATATCATTGAACTTTAGATATGTACCATCATCATTTGCTTGATCTTCATTGGTTAATATTGGACTTTCTTGAGTAGCTCGCCATCTTAGAAATCTCTGCGGTTTGTTACTTGATATATGGCTTTTTTTACTAGTAAGAGCTGTAGACCCGGCAGCTGGTAACCCTTTGACTGCACATACCGCAGCGATAAATTGCAGGGCAATCATCATTGTACAACCACGGATGGTTGAAATTGTATTGCTCGCCTCCCTCTTCGAATTATTTTTTCAAGATGCTAACAATTTTATTGCAATGCGTAACTAACTTAACAATACAAACTATAACTGCATGCTATCCGTAGCTGATAATCTTTGATATGTTAAGTACTTACATACAACAACATCGATCTTGTCTAATTGCCTGTATTGTTTACTTAATTACGTGTCCAATAAACTGCCAATTTGTGAGAAAAACTATGAGAGTGTTAACTCCCAAACAGGGTATTTACCTAACCCGATATTCAGTCTAAGTGCACACAAATAAACAAGTGTTGTTAGTTGTTGGTTGAGATTGAGATTGATTGGTATAGAGAGGGTGATTGATAACAGCTAAGCAATCGAATATACACAATATAGATATGTCATTTCAAGATGTAGGTAGACCCGGCGGTGGCGCACGCGGTCAACAGCGAGGTAGAATACAAAGTAGTGGTGGTGCTTTCTCCTCAGCAGCTGCAAAAGGTGGTATACCAAGAGGTAATAATAATAATACTGGTTCTTCTGCTGCTATGGGTAATTCACTTTCTCAGGGCTTGGGTGGATATGAACAAGTTAGTGATTCTATTGTTCAATATCAGGTATGTATGTGTTTATGTATAATATATATTGATTAGGTGCATCAAGTTGCAACGTTAATCTCAATATTGCAATTCTCTTTCTATACTCATAACTCATTCATGTTTATATCAAATGCAGAGAAATGTTGCTTTGCTCGAAAAAATGGCAAGAAGTGTTGGTACTCAAAATGATACTTCTGTAACACAAACACAGTAAGTTTGTACTCTATTGTATCCTGATATGATTTCACACTACAAATAATCTCTAACTTGTTTGCTGTTTGTTGAATGTTATACAACATAAACATATAAATAGATACAATTTACAATTAGATGTTATAAATCAGTTAGGACAACGTATAGAAAAGCAACTCAAACAACATGAATCACGTCTAACAACTCTACCTCGAACCGAGGCGTCGTCACTACGAACAACACATGTTAAACTTACAAGAGATTATAGATTAGTAGAACAACAATATAAGAATGTACAATTAGATGTTAAGCGTAAACGTAACTTGGCTGAGGCTAAGCAACGCGAGACTGTTCGATTAGAAGAGGAGGAGAAAGAACGAAAGAGAAGAGGTGATACATCAGGTCTACTGGGTGGTGATCATGATATATCTGAGAGTGCTATGAAATGGCAGATGCAGATTCAAGAAGATGTGAGTATATAGGTAGTATGCTTCGTATTTGTTGGGCATTGTATTTCTCACTTGTCATTTATCAACTGTATAGAAAATCTATGAGGAAATCATGCGAGAACGAGAGGAAGAAATTAGAAACATCCACAAAGGAATGCATACAGTCAATGAGATATACAAAGTAAGATGGTTTTTGTTTCTCTTGACACTTCGTTAGATACGATCTGGTCTCTTACTTACTTCTGTTCAACTATATAGGATCTTGCTGGCTTGGTCGATGAACAACAAGAGGGGGTAGATACGATTGAGGCACAAATGGAGAATACTAAAGAGAATACAGCTACGGGGCTGAAACATATCGAAAAGGCAAATGAGTCTGCAAATTCTCAGTGTGCAATATCATGAGATGACTATCCAAAGCAAACACTGTACATAAAACTGCTGCCCCTCGTTGAGTGCGAGTGTATCGTACTAACACAACTGACTTACTCACTGTTGCAACCAAAATGATTAGACTAGAATATATGGGAGGGATATTATAGTTTTAAAGTATAAACTATTATTACTTCACTCTCCATCAGCAAATGGTCTATAATCGTAGTACTTTGGTATAGGGTCAAGCCGAAAATGAAGCCATGCAACTCCAGTGCCGTCTGTAGAAAGCCACACTTTCTCTTCATTCTTCTCAATTTCTTCAATATACCTTTGTACAACCATTCTCAAGAATCTCGTTATCTGACTACTTGGAGCTCGACGAATGAACGAAGCCAAATGTCCATAAACATTATTACTTTCTGGTTTAAGATTCATTGGTGTTATTAGTATTGATGACCTACTAGGATTATAAAACACGCACCCGATTTCTTCATTTGCTTCTTTACATTGGTATCTTCATCTTGTTTATCATCTGCAAATGCATATAAATAAGATGACTCTACTAATACAAACTCAAATTGTTCCACATAAGAGCTTTTGTTGTTGACACCTTTTGTTTCAAAGAAGAAAGCCTTCATTGGAGAATTTGCAAGTATGGAACTGAATGCAATCAGCTCTTGATCTGAGCTGATGAGCTGTTTAGACCAATCCATGACGGAAATTGGTACAAATTTATCTTCTATTTTCACCTCTGCAACATATCGGAGAACATTCATACTATCCGAGTATTGATTTGTATCTGTTGTGTTTTCAACCAACTTATAAACTATTGTTGCATCTATTTCATCTGTCATTTCTGCGGTATGATGATTGTTGAGAAGATATATCAATGATAAAATTCCCATAGGTATCCAAAATATCAGTTCACAATATCCTTTTCTGCTGTTCATCACTATACGATGGCGGCGGCTGATATTAACCATACATCAAGAGATAAAAAGATCCAAATATCAACTCAATCGGTATCCTCTCTTCTATATATTCTCATTATGCGGCGGCGACTGATATGGACAACAATGTATTCCTCTACATGGTATAATATTAAATGTAGCTTGTTTCTCTGCAGGAGCTTATTCGATGGGAATATATTTGGCGATAAACGGTATATGGTATCGCTAAAGTGTCCCCGGGGGACAGTTGATCTGTCCTCAAGTGCCCTCTAAGTGTCCCCCAAGTGTCCTCTACTGTCCTCTGCTGCCCCCAGAGGAAAAGTGTCATCCAATTGAGGACAATTAGGATTTGATGAAGTGCGTGAAAGATAAAAGCAGTAATAAGCAAGTTAACGAGAGATGATGCATTTAAGTAGCCCATCACTATTGCATATGATACTATTCAATTATTGCAATAGAATACTATTACTCTTATGCCAGCGAGTACATTAAATAAAAAATATGATGGTATCATCGTCATCGTCATGCCTGAAGATTGATGGTAGGGCGATCTTCTCTCTGCTACCTTCTACTTATTGCAAAGAATATTATATAAATGGGTACATATGTTAACAGCTATCCAGGTATCTTGTCATATATGACAAGATTATTTTGTAGGCGAACTTCTAAGCATCATAAAATATCGAAAAATCAATCTTAGATCACGTTCAACATATGTAGAAATATCTACAGCATGCGATCTAAATGATAATGATATCGGCAAGGTATGAAGCTCAGTTTGTACTAGGTCCTACGTGGATTTACTTTCATGTGCATGTTTTAACTTTTTTTTTTCGGCACTCTCTTACCTCACAACTAAAACCCTCGGCCGCCGTCGTCGGCGATATCGGCCCCCTGTTCATCCTAGACAATAGGATGATGATGTTTCTGGACTAGAATTGTCTCCTCTTTCTCGTGATAATATCCATTCCTAATGATATTGATGACATGGTGTTCAAAAAGTTGTTCAAAGATCGTATTGATGTTTATTGCATCGTCGGACACATCACATGCTAACTACAATAGGAACACAACCCATAGCCATATGTATAGCAACCTATTAATGTAGCCGCCGCTTCTTATATCGAACAAGGTCTAGTGTGATTTCCAGGACCATCGTGGTAGTCTATGGTCTTCGATTTACGTCGACAGATGTGGCTGGTTGTCGTTGACGACGACGGTCTATGTGGGTTAGTACTTCTAGGCTAATTACAGGCGCTACAGTTATATTCTACACTAGTCATACACTACAATATTGTTCATAGACACCTAATCGAGGACGCTGCGGCGGTCCGCTGTTCATATCTACCACATTGCCGTCGCTACCTCCTCCGCTTCCTACTAGTGATGGAGTCGCCATGTTTACTTAGTAAAATAGCAATTTTGTTAGTGGTATCCTAGGATACCAGAACGCACTTACCTGGATAGCTGTTAAAGGTTAGGTCCTATGATTTGGAATTGTGCTATCCGATGGCAGCACATCTCAACTGTCTTCAAGTGCCCTCGAGAGGACAATTCAGAGGACAAAATTCTTCAGCACTTCTATTGCATTATGTAGAGAACCAACGCCACCATTAACTTCCAACTCATATATAACGATGATGTCATCATTAAACCGTGTTTTAGTAATGTAATATCGAGGCTTAGTCGAAGCATATATAGGCATAGCATCCAAATGTCCTCAGCTGTCCTTAATTTGGATGCGTTGAATTTTCAGGTGAACAACAAGTAATTGCAATTTTGGTACTCGGCCGATACAATCTTCATATTAGTTTATTGCAAATCATATTTAGTTAATACAAGCACAACCAAACACATCACATATGATCTTAACTCTTGTCTCTTGTGTTGTGCAGTCGTCGTTGATGCGTTAAGAAGGAGTTATGTCATTAGAAGTGATCAGCGCTGGATGAGCACACAAGCCGATAATAAGTGTTGATATTTGATCTCTTTTTGCTACCTATATAGTATTGGTCCTCCAGAGGACAGCAGAGGACAGAGGACAGCTCAAGTGTCCTCTACGTGTCCTCTAGCTGCCGAAGTGTCCTCGGGGGACACTTAAGGTGTCCTCAAGTGTCCCCGGAGGACACCTTCCGTTTATCGCCACTTTTATTCCCATCGAGTAAGCTCCAGGAGAGATTAGTTACTCTCTATGTTATCGATGACCATAAACTTTTGTTGGTATCCAAAATGTCAGCTAGCATTTTTTTTTGCCCATCTCTCCCGCCCTCCTCATCCTCTCCCCTCGTGCTCATCTGATCTACTTATTACACAGTCATTGTACTCTTCCTACTAAACAAAGTAGTATACAGTACTATCAACTATCATGAGTTTATGGTCGTCGGAAGATAGCAATGTTGGAATATCCAGCATATGCACAGTTGCAAATCTTGGAATCGCGGCAACTACTTTCACAACTCTTCTTATGTTTCAATCGTATCAAGCGTATCGTAACTCGTTACCAGCATCAGGACCAATTCGCCCAAATCTAGTACTAGATGCAATAGAAAACAATAAACCATTATATTACTTTGGAGTTGGATCAAATCTTAGTAGGAAGAAGTTGGAAGAGAGATCTATCTGTGGCAAGAAAATCAGTCCGCTTAGCTTTGAACCTTGTGTTATACCGCATCATCGATTGGCATTTAATCTAAGGGCATTCCCTCCCCTTGAACCAGCCATGGGATCATTAGAACCATTGCCTTCGTTTTATGATAATAAAGATAGTGATGAAGTCGTAGACGGAACATCAAAACAGGATAAGAATAGACAAGTAAGCCGCCCTCTCAAATCATATGAGAGAGAAGAATGTCATGGTGCTCTTATTAAGTTATCGACTGAAGATTATGAAAGAGTATACAAATCCGAAGGTGGTGGTCAAGGTTTAATGCAAGGATATGAAGAGTATATTGTACAATGCATACCATATGACAAATCTAAACGTCCAGTTCCAGCTGTTGCATTCCGAGTTAGAGATCATGCACGTCTTTCAAATGATCCATGTCCTAGTCAAAGATATATGAATATAATAAAAGAAGGCGCCAATGAGTTAGGATTAAAACCATGTTATCTTAAGTGGCTGGAGGATCATCCAGTACAAGGCAAACCAATTCATTGCAATCAACACGTAGTCCGCTCAGGCGGGAGCAGTTTACCCATGTTAGGTGTATGGACCCGCCTTAGTGATTGCAATGGCTAACTATTGGCATTGGCAACATATTATTATAACTTTGCAACTTTGCGCTGCTTATACATTTGTTCTCTCGAAACAATCAAATATTAGAGATAGCGTTGATGCTGCATATCACATACGGATATCTAGTATAGACCCACGCAGTTACTACTACAAAGATAGTGTACCATTTATCAATTCAAAATTGAGCATATAGATTTAGATGCGCCATGTATATGCATCATATGATATGCTCATAGAATGATACGGATGGCGTTACAACAATAAAATCCTTAACTGATGGTGTTGTCATCAGAAGGGTTACATTTGCTAAGTAATGTTGCTATATGGCGTCATGACTTTGAGACGATTAATGATAAGAATGTTGCTATGTGGCACCGTTACTACATTGACGTAATTAATTATTATATCATGAAGGAGAATGACTGTCAGCTGATCATTAGTAATAATAAGAAGAAGGAGTACTCAACTTCTGATGGCTGGGATGTTTTTAGATT
>Ga0214479_100241_pt1 | contig 35211 bp, 30 predicted proteins | sample M1_20Mar14CPVII9_5_FD_165054 | JGI IMG/M metagenome (GOLD analysis project Ga0214479, IMG submission 165054) | Marine eukaryotic communities from Monterey Bay, California, United States - M1_20Mar14CPVII9sort6BwellE14 | ecosystem: Environmental > Aquatic > Marine > Unclassified | place: USA...
TAACACCATGAACGAGTTCCAAGAAGTGGCTGCTGCCAATATTGTTAACGAGCTTATTGCAGAAGAAGGTAATAAAGATATTGGTGTCCACAAAACTAATGTGACCGGAGAAAGTTCATCAAAACAAAATATTAGTGACTCTGTTTCGTATAATGATACATTGAATATCGACGACGAACAATCAGAAGGGAGTTATGATACAAGTACAAGAGTATACACAGGAGCTGATGATTATCAGCTTCATCCTCAGCGAGTACGAGGATAATATCGATTATGAAAACAATGTTTCGAAAGATGAAAACAATCAACATCAGAAGGTAAAAAGTATCGTAGATCATCGCTCACAACATGAATCCATCGTGAAAGTGACGGATCAACATGATAATTATAGATATGCAGCTGCTCCTAATTATGATGATGACAACACATAACAACATTCTTGTAGTAGGTAAGTACCGAAGGGAAATCATACCCTACCCGAAGAGAATGGTAGAAAAGCCAATTGGGATGAAGAATGAAGTGCATCTTATGTTATAAGGCAAGCTCTTAGAATTACAGCATCCTTCAAAGCTTTGTCAATGCTGGTAGTTCCTATGTATGCTTAAATGCGTAATACCATCTCAAAAGGACGAGAATAAAGGATTCATGGTGCTACTTGGGATCGTGAGTGTTGGTCGCTGAGGAGTAAATAATACACACAACAAAATGAAATACGAGCCTCTAATGAGATTTACCCCTGGTATCCTCTAAGATAATATGAGCTCAATTGCAACTTGCGGCGTGATCTAGTTGCCGTCGATACAGATTAATTGATAAATGTACCCACAAAGTACATACTCAATAAAGGAGGAAGTTAGATCAGTGTTATGCTCGTCTTCTATGAGTGTGAGCTCTAATAAAGGCACAAATCAAAGATGTTGTTAAATTGCGGGAAATAAACATCATCATCGGGAGGTAATCCGAGATTAGTGTACCAATCTTGATGATATCCCAATCGTAGAATTTGTGCCGCAAGGTCATACCACCATTGTTGTGGTGGCATATACAATCTTGGATGCCGCCCCCCTTCTTGTTGGATACGAACATGATTATCATGAGCGCTAAGAGTTTTGGGGATACCTCTATGTGAAAATTGTCAGGATACCAAACGAAATCCGTCAAACAAGGAAATGAAAAAAATACCTAAAGGTACCCAAGGCTATCATTTTACACAAAATACCTTTCTAAGTAAACTATGTTTGCTATTGCAAATCAATACAACTATAATAGACAATGATCTATACAGTGTAATATGGCTTAAATATATATGTAGAATAAATATGTGGAGGATGATCATTGCAATAATGAAGTTGCAATTTCACATATTGGTGGTCCCATAACAGTAACTTTATTTCAAATATATCAGTTCCTACGTACAATATTATTGCAAATGGATATCACCAATCGATTCAGCGGCTAATTTTGGTTTAGATAGGCCTTGTCCAACTTTGTTCTCACAATTTTAGGCCAGCAAATATTGGGGGCCATTGTATTGCAATTTTGGTTTTGAGGTTTGTCGGATTTCAATGGTATCCTTGACAAATTTTTGACTGGAACTCTTAGCGCTCATGCCCATATCGAGCATTAAGCTGACCCTCCCATGATGTGTTGTTGTTGTATAGTGGAAGGGAGTAAAGATAGGAGGCATAGTTTATTGTTGCCCGCCCCGTGTGAAGATGATTAACGGGAGTTTCGTGGCATCTGCGGGCATCGTTGATTTCCAATCCTGGTGGTCTATGAGATCACATAACACCACCATTAATTTTACAAGATGGAAGTCTCATAGTAATTAATTCCCCAAGGATTAAATCAACAAAATAGGACGTAAAATTGCAATTATAAATGCAACGTCCTTTTTATATAATAGGGTGGAGGGGTGGGTAGAGCCGGAGGAGTCCGATGCTCTGTGGTGGCTAGTATTTGATGTTGCCACAGAAGGATGCAACCTTCTTTTATTTATTTACCTTTAAAGTTCAAATGAATGTGAACTTTCGTTTGTCTAGATACTGCGTATGGGGTACGCACGTAAATGCAAACGTCTGGAAAGGTACTCCAGTAATTTACCAATCGATCTCGATAAAAAGAGATTGGTTTGTTGCAGTCTTCTACAGAGCGTCGACGCCTACTTACAGCGCCGCCTCCCCTCTGTAAATGATAATGGGATATTTAGGGTCCTTCCCTAGCTAAATGTCCATTAACGATCCAATAACCTATGAGTGTGAGCTCTAATACTAGGAGAACACACCATGATCAAGGAAGGATAAGTGACTAGAGGCCTTAGACTACGGTATCCTATGAGCACAGTAAGTACAACATCTTCTAGTGATGTGCCACCTTAATTTCCGTCTGGCCGCCGTTTCATTTACGAGATATTTCTATTAATTTACTTCTATAAACCCAGTAACTAAAAATTCTGGGTTCCGCACAATTTTTTTATGAGAGTGTATACAGTGGCCCTCACTCACAAAAATGTCGAATGATCGGCCATTGCAATAAAACTACATGGAATACCGGCCTAAAATTTCACAAGGCTTCTCTACAACATATTTGTAGTTCACAGTAGAAGCGGTTTGGTGTAGATCGGCCTTTGAAAAATGGCTATTTTTTACCATGCATTTTACTTAGTGAATCAGTTTATGCTCAATAACTTTTTAACTAACAATAATCATACTAAGGCAGTACCAGATTCGGAATCAGCGTGCAAAACTGCATAAGATAGGATGTCTCCACATCTATAATTCGATGATTGGAAGACCTTCATATTTCAGATTTGTTAGTGATTTTGCTCATTTTTACTTAGTGCGGAAGCTAAAAAGGATACCTTTGCAAAATTTACTGGGTTTATCCAGTGTATGAGAGGACGATATTATATCTTTATTGTTTGTTTACCTATACTCTTCAGTAATACAGTAAGATGAAGTCAGTAGTATCGAGAATAGGATATCATCATCATCGAGCATTATCAGCACGATGCTGCCACCAACAATCAAGAAGAAGAACGTTTGCAGTGGCTGCACAGCAAAATGAAGAAGCAGCATCTCCTCAATATTCAACAAATGAATTCCCAGATAGACAAGAACCACCAATTATTACACGGACTAACTCTTCTGACTTAGTATCTACTAGCAGCAGCAGTGATGGCACCACATCGTCTTCTACAAAACCTCAATATATCATATCACCAACACGAGCTATAGGGCCTTCACGCCCCACAAACATACCATTGAACTTCCCAATTGAACAACTTGAGGTACCCACTACACAAATCACAACATTGCCAAATGGTGTTCGTGTGGGCTCCATGGAAAATTACTCACAAGTTTCATCTGTTGGTGTATTATTAGACTTTGGATCTCGGCATGAATTAAATCAATATACAATCCCATCAACCAATTCGACAATATCCACAGCGGGGGTTAATCATGTCATGGAGTTATTGGCTTTCCAATCCACTAAGAATCATACTGGTGATGCCATTCGCAATATAATGGAAAATTTAGGTGGTGCATCATTTGCAACATCAAGTCGTGAACAAATGATGTATTGTGTTGATGTGCTGCGTCCAAATGTTAATCAGGCATTCAACTTGTTAGGTGAAACTATTAAATGTCCCATGATTGAAGGAATGGAGGTCGAAGAGATGAAACAAGTCATCGAATTCCAAATTATGGATATGATTCCACAAATATCAATGGGCGAGGGATTACAAATGGCAGGATACGGTCCAATTGATGGCAAGTTACAGCAATTGGGTAGACCACACTTTTGTACTCCCGAATCGTTGCAAAATTTAACGGCACAATCAGTACATGCATTTCGTGATGAGTATCTATTAAATAGACCGCAGGGGATTGTTGTATCAGGATCTGGGATATCTCATGATGAATTGGTAGAACTTGCAGATGCCAACTTTGGTCATATCACTGCTGCCGAAGACGACGGAGATGACGTTTCTTATACAAATCGCACCATTCCCTCCATTTACACCGGAGGAGAGTATCGTTTACAACGTCCACCCAATCCCAACCCCGCGAAGGAAGAATTTACACATGTTGCAATTGCTTTTGAAGTAGGAGGTTGGCATTCAATGGACTTAGTACCAACATGTGTCCTCCAAACATTACTTGGAGGTGGTAGTTCATTCTCCGCGGGGGGTCCTGGCAAAGGCATGTATTCACGTCTATATCGTGAGGTATTAAATAGGCACCGATGGGCTGAATCGGCAGAGGCGTTTACATCCTTTCACTCAGAGAGCGGAATGTTTGGGATTTCTGGTTCTTGTCCACCAAAGAAGAGTCGGGAGTTGACACTTTCGATTGTCGAAAACTTCAACAAGCTGGGGAATGAATTGGTCAAAGATGAAGAGCTGGATAGAGCTAGGAATATGCTGAAATGTAGTGTATTAACACAGCTGGAATCTCGTTTAGTATTATTTGAGGACATTGGACGACAGATACTAACATATGGCAAACGCGAGGACGCGGCTACTATGTGTAAAAAAATAGATGCAGTGACAAAAGAGGATATCCAAGCAGTTGTTAGGAAGGCTCTTAAGAAACCACCAACAATGTCAACTGTGGGGATTGATATAAAGAATGTTCCCAAAGTAGAGGAGGTCAAGCAATGGCTAGGGCAATCTGCCAAGAAATCTTGGTTTTAGTTTCATGCCTATGTACTTCAAATGTTAAAATGAAACACCTAGCTTCCACTTAGCCTGCTTCATCTTCACTAGAGCAGCGCCTCATGACTACTTATTACTTATGACTGCTTAATGTGTTTGTGGTGTTTAGAAGAGACCATCGGATTTCCGGATGCCAAACTGTGCCAAACACAACATTCCCGTCTAAGGTCGATACTGAATCCACATATAAAACTTAAGGAACCTCCTTACTTCCTTCCTACCCAGCACAGCCACACAATTACCACATCAAGACGTTGACTGTATCAGAAGAACTACTATCAACAGTTATTGAGTAAATCTCACCATTTATTATGTCAGAAGATAGTACGCCGCAGGTAGAGCAGCCTGCAATTGTTGATACTCCTGAAAATGATGAGTTTATTGGGGACATTACCACCCCTGCTGCTGCAGAGGGCAATGGTGGTAAAAAAGGCAATGCCAAGAAGAACAAGAAGCAGGAGCAGAAGGAGCAGGTACCTATTGAGGAGTTATATGATTTAAGCAAACCTATTAAGCGGGTGAGTTCAGTGTCTATCATTGTTGCAATATATTTTATATACACATCATGTGCACCTAATTTTAATCCAATGTTTCCCGTTTTGTTATTATTACCTATGTTAAATGTTATCAGCCCGATCGCCCATCAAAGGAGGAACATGATGCTGCAATTTCGTCCATTGACTCTGCCATTGATAACCTCCGTGCCGAACGTCGCAATCTACAATCAAAGATAGACTCCGCCCTCGGATCGAATAAAAATAAAAATTCACCACTAGGACGGGAACGTGAAACTCTCAACAAACTTAAGAATCGCAAAGGATTATACATTGAGCAGAAACGTCAGATCCGCTCTCGGCTTGAAATTAACAAGACTAATGCCGATCGTATCACCGGCCAGGCCAAAAATGCTCGTAGTGGGATGAAGTTTACAAATGTTGCCGATATTAACAAGGAAATTTCAAGGTTGCAAGTTAAGCAGGAAACAACATCCATGTCCTTAGCCGATGAGAAGAAGTTGTTAAAGGAGATCGAGACACTACAGGTATCGAAGCGCACTGCCGAGGAGTTGCAATTGAAGCATGGCGATTTGAATAGTATCAAGCAGGAACGTAAATTGATCTCAGCTGACCTAACTGCCAAGGATAAGGAGATTGATTCCGTTCAGAAACAGATTGATGAACAGGCCAAGGTAGTGAAGAAATTGTCAGATAAGCATAGTAGTCAGCGAGGTGCAGTGGATGACCTAATCAAAGCTAGGGAGGATCTTAAGGATCAGCTCGATGCTAAGTTTAAGGAAAAGGGGGAGCTTAAGAAGGAGTTCCGCGAGATGACGAACGAGTGGTACCAGGCAGGACGTGCCATCAAGGCCCAGAAACAGTTGCAATTCGAGGAAGAGAAAAAGAAGCGTGACGAAGAACATAAGGAGTGGCTCAAAAAGAAGGAGGAGGAAGAACTTTCCAAAACACCTTATGAAGAGGAGATGGCCCTTTGTGATTACCTCGCTGACTATTTGACAAAAACATATCTCACTGATGCTGCCGAGGAGGCTGAAAAGCGCGCCAAGGCCGCCGAGGAGAAGGCCAAGGCCGATGTAGTTGCTGTGAAGGATGATCCATTTGCCGGGTTTACTGCAATGAGCAAAAACAAGGGAGAGGACGAAGTTTACTTTGGCAAGGGTAAGGGTGGTAAGAAGACCAAGTCTTCGAAAAACAAGGCTGCCAAACCTGCCAAGCCCACCTTTTCTATCAATCTAGATTTGTTCGACCAGTTTGGTATGTTAAATCTATCTCCACCCACTAACTTGGACGCCGTGCAGGCATCTGTAGAGGAACTTACTGCTAAGAAGCAGTGGTATAGTGAACAGCCTAGGGGAAGTGTCCCGACTGTTCGTGATATCCGTAAGAAGAAGGAGGAGGCAGCTGCTAAGAGTAATGGTAAATCCAAGAGTAACCTTGGTGGTGGTAAGAAAGGGAACTTTGATATTTCCAAGGAGGCTGATTTTGTACCTCTCGGTGCTTAATGATTCGGTGAGATGCGTTGTATGGAGATACATCTTAAAGTAGAAACTATTTCTGTCTACTCCTTCATATACTATACTACCATACTGAGGCTGACTACTCATCCTGGAGAAGAAGGTTCTAAAGCAAAAGCTCAACTTTGTTGTTAGTTAGTTAGTTAGTTTATCACCTCCGCAATTCCGTGCATTTGAGCCTACATCTAAGTAAGGATCATTGAGTCAAATTCCATCACAGTACTATAAGAAGAAAGAGCCCGTCTGCTAAAGCTGCATCTCCATCTAGAGATGTGAAGAGCCCGAGAATTGAAGTAGAAGTGGTAGTAAGCATCGAAGGATACCACCCTGGGATACCGCTAAAATCTCTAATCCACAAAACAAATCACAACAACTTATCGTAAGAGTAGGTATATTATTGAGTAATACCAAACGTCTTAAACACAAATATATACTATTAAAATGACGACAACTACTACTCATGCACCAGGTGCACAAAAGATTGATGCCGGTAGTATTGCAAAACCATTCCGTACTGAAGTTAGACATCAAGTTCAAATTCTCAAAGACTCTGGGATTGATGCACCATTACTTGTTGGATTACTGGCCAATACAGACCCCGCAGCACGAAAGTATGCAGAGTGGACTGGCAAGGCATGCAGAGCCGATGGTATACGATATGAATTACGTCAAATTGATGACCCAATTGATGTAGAAGCTGCCTTACGTGATGCCAATGATGATCCACGTGTGCATGGTATAATTGTTTATTATCCAATCTTCGGACAAGTTGAATCATTCTCGGGCGAATCACAGGATGATTACTTGCGTGACACAGTATCATATAAGTGTGATGTGGAAGGTTTATGTCACGAATATCGATCGAATTTGTATAGGTGAGTAGATAGTTTGGTATTTGTTGTGATGTTGCAATATTAATTTGGTTTGTTTTTACACATCATGTGCACTAAAACTCTTTTTGGCATATTATGTTCATAATACAGGAATATACGATATGTAGATTTTCCTACCAATACGAAGAAATGTGTTTTACCATGTACAGCATTAAGTGTTGTTAAGATATTGGATAGTTTACCCACATGCTATGACAAGTCCAAGCCTATTGGTAGACACATGGAGGGTAAGACTGTAACTATAATCAATCGGAGTGAAATTGTTGGAAGGCCACTTGCCGCGATGTTGGCAAATGATGGCGCCGAGGTGTATTCGATTGATATTGATTCAATTTATCTCTTCAGGGGAGGCAAGTTACACAAGTGTGAAGGAGAGACACCAGAATCATGTGTTCGCAAGGTGAGTAATCTCGGACAATAACTCATTCCATGTGCAAAGTTCATCTTGAATTGGTTTCCTCACGTATTTTGTATACTCTCTTTTCATATCTACCATATTTATACCAGTCGAATATTGTTGTAACGGGTGTACCAACCAAAAACTACCGCCTACCAACTGAATGGATCCAACCGCACACAACAGTTGTCAATGTTGCTTCCTACAAAAATGTCAATGAAGATGAGATATTACAAATCGAGGGAGTTCAGTATATACCCATGGTAGGAAAGGTTACAGTGGCAATGCTTGAAAGGAACTTAATGAGATTATTTTACAACTTTCATCATCCTGATAGGCAATATGAGGATAGAAGAGCTCTTGAAGCACAACGCCCAACACCTTGGTGGGGATCACCACTCCAGCTGTATACTGCACTGGCGGCAACAGTTATCATTGGTATGTTGGGATTAAACAGGAAGAGTAGTAGCTGATTGATGGACATTGCATGAGTGTAAGAATCAACTAAATGTACAAACAAATTAAAATTATTGTTGTTGGAAACATGTACTTAATAGAGAGTAAAATCTCATCTTTTTAGTAGTGTTTGATCTGTCTATTATTTCATAGCATTATAACAGAATCATTTCATACTAGCATTCACAGTGCCACAGATATAAACTAACACGTGCCGTGTCACATTACAAACCCACAATAGCGAAGAACGTTGTGCTTTAGGGTGAGAACTGGGAGTACCAAGGAGTTTCGTCAATCGTAGAGTTGTTACTTGTCTTCACAACTTCAGTAAGGTTTGCCTTTGCCAAGGCAGTACTAGCTTTCTTGAGAACTACTTCTGTTGTTGAACTAAAGTCTTCATTACTAGCTTCCAACTTCATTGGTTGTTCATCAGCTTGATCTTTCTTCTCCGTGATCTCCATTGGCAGTACGGACTTAGCATCATCCACCGCCTGGCTAGACAATTCAACCTCAGTCTTTGACTCGGTCAGCGACGACTTGCTGGGTTGAAGAGGCCTTTGTGCAATACCCTTTGCCCACTGTTGAAGTAAATGTAACTTGAGGACTTGATCAGTACTCTTGGAACCTTCAATATCACTCGTCAACTGAGCTTCCATATCCTTGAGCCGTTTAGAGAATTCGTCCACACTTGAAATTGTTGTAGAGGCTACGCCAGGCTGCTGCAGCTGCTGCCATTCGAATGAGGATGCAAGTTCAGGAATGGAGGGTGCTCTACTACTTGCCCAATAATCACCACCAGGATATGCAGCACTTCTACTACCACCAAAGATAGGAGGAGGATATGTAATACAGTTAGCAGCCGCATGATGAGAAGCGGCAGCAGCAGCATATTGTCCGTAATAACCAGGAACTACTCCGGCGGCAGCAGCACTATTGAATGCAGGATTGTTCATCATCATTACTTCATTTTGAACTGGCATGAATGTGGTGTTGGTAGTAGTAGTAGTATCAAATATGTTACCAGTAAAGTCTAGACTGGCATTCATATTGTTGTTGTTGTTGGTGTTGTCGAATGAGTTGTTAGGAGACTTTAATAAATCACCTTGCATCAAGCTGGAAGACTGCTCAAGCGATGAAGTAGTAGTAGTAGTAATCTTCGTCTTCTTCCTATCACTTTCCTCATCGTCTTGGTGGAAGGTACTGTTAGCTTGACTCTTCTTGCGCTTTGATTTGCGTGTACCAACTGAGGTATGAATTGTATTAGTAGAAGTAGACTCCTTTCTGGGTCTACCACGTCCACGTTTAGCCTTTGGCTTTGCATTGTCTGCCCTCTTACTGGAATGGTAGACATGCAGAAGTCGACACTCGATATCCTCTTGACCCTTCTTATTCACGACAGTCCACATTGATCCACCCTTGCCTTTGCTATACTCTCCAACTCCCCTCGGATAACAATATCGTTGCTGTACTCTCTCACCCGCACGGCGTGGATATTGTGGCCCTGATAACGACCAAGGACAGTGAGGAATCTCCGACAAGTCATCACCAGTAAGTAAAGTTAAGGAACGGAGATTAGACGGGATGGTTGCCAGCTTAGTCTTTGATTGTGATCGGAGTAAAATATAAAGACCATCGTCAAGTTCAAGAGATGGAGGAGATAATTTCTGACCATCATTGGGAATGCGGATGATTGAGAATGTTAATTCTTTAGGTGGTAGTTCATTCTGTGGTGAATTGGTGGAGATAATGATAAAGAGGTTGTTGTTTAGTGGTGGTTAATAAAGTAAGTATGCACATCATATGCACGAAATTAATAATTATTACTTTATACTTACCTTCTTTAGACATGAAAAGATAACCTTAACATCCGACTCGATGAGGCGTTTGCCTGCTGTTGTTAGGGTCGTCACCATGTTTTTTTTTGTGTTATTGTGTGCTTGATAAGAGGATGTGTTGTTGAGTAGTGTTGTAAGCTCTCTAGAGTGTTGTCTACCTTTCAGCAAGTTTTCAAGTGGGCGCGAAGGTTTTTGTTAGTGATTTTTGTGCGAGAGTCCCGTGCGGTACTCGGGTACCGCACGGTGTCATAGTGACATAATTCGACAGGTTTTTTATTTGCGACTGAAGGATACCGGTAGCCACCCGCGCTAAATTTAATACTCTTCAATGAGAGTATGGGGGTGTTTGTGTGTTGTTGTAGTTGGATAATGGTATAGTTAATGGCTGTTAATATAATATATTGAATTCTATGTGTAGTGATCTTCCTAATGGTATTAGTTTATCCGGTGGTAACGACAGGAGCGAGCCCTGGGATGGTCGTTAATGCACGACCTACCTCTTTGTCCCCCTCTTCCTCCCCCGTGTTGGAAACAATAACGGCAACGGCAGACCCTCCGACGCCCGCGGTGGATGATATCGAAGATGAAGATGAAGGAGAAGTTTATGCACCGTACGACATACCGCCGTGGCTCATATCCATCGGCCTATTAATTATCTTTAGTGCACGATCGGTTTTTGATACCCGTTTAATAACAACATCATCTCCGCAGCAATTAACAACTAATAAAACACCGCAACACCCCAACAATATAACAAATTATAAAGAGATATACATACCATTTAATCCTCAATTTAAACTGCTATACCCACGCAAGATAATATTAGATGTACTTAATTTTTGGTATATAATTTGGATGGGGTGTTTGGTTGGATCGTTCCTCCTTGACACCTCCGTATGCCTCACAACCGTGCAGTTAATTTATATTTGTTTGATGTGTTTAAGAAGTTGGTTAATGTGGTGTGGGTGTTGTATTGTGGGTTTTATTTGGGGTATTGTTTGTAGAGTGTGGAGTGCCCCTCTATTAATAAATGGTGAGTAAAGTGTTTGTTTATTTAATGTGCAGTACTACACAATAATATAAACAAACTCACCTGACACATATATCAACCACAGATGCACCATGCCATTCGACAGAGAATGATGACGTTCCTGATACCTCAGGTGTGTGCTGGATGAAGTCAGCAGAGGAGGAGATCTTCTCCATCCAAATCAAGACCATCACAGGCAGCTTTTCGACTAAGCTCAAGGTCTCCGAGTTTGATACCGTGCTTGATATCAAGTCATTCATCTGGGGCTTGTACAAGGCATCGCCTGCCATGCAGAGGATGAACTATGCCGGTCAAATGCTTGAGGATGAACGTTCCCTTTTGAGCTATGGCGTCCGAGACGGGGCTGTCATACACTTGACTCTCCCTCTTGTTGGAGCGGCAGATGATGAAGGGTGCCCGGACGATGTGTCCCTTCCACAGCAGTTTCAACCACGGCAGCAACAAGTTCCACAGCAACAGCAGCAGCTCCCTCTGCAGCCCTACAACCAATACCAACAATTCCTTTTATTTCAACAATACCAAATGCGACTCCAACAGCAGCAGCTTCTATGGAATCATCAACTCCAACAGCAACAGCCACAGACCACCCAGTTCAACCCAATCAGCAGCTATCAATCTGGTGTTGTTTCCTCATTCCCCAATCAGCCATTGGTACTTCCGCCAAGGAAGCGCAGCTCGTCCGCTATTTCACACAGCCCTGCACAGGAACAGCCGACTGCAGATGATTATCAAGTGAAGGCTGCTGTGAGAAAATGGATCTCCGATAACTCTTGCCCCTCGATATATGCCGTTTGTCGTGATCTTGGCATGAATACGAACTCCTTTCGTAGTAAAGTGGAGAGGTTTGTCAAAAGTGATGCCGAGCTGTCCATTCTCAAAGATGATGAGAAGAGGAAGGATGCAGTGTATGCGGCAGCCGGATTAATGGCTCTTGAACGTCTTGTGCCCGGTGCACCGCCTTCAGGGCCTCGTCAGCGCCGACAGGCTACCACTCAAACCACTACTCAGCGTCCTTCTCGACCTCCTACTCGACCAGCACCACCTGCAGCCGAGCCCGAGTTAGATGGGGATGACATGTTCAACTATACCAAGTTGAAGAGTGTGGCGGAGGTCCTTGACTTTTCCGCAGTTCCAAGGATGGCTCGTACCGATGACACCAAGGAGATCCCCATTCGCAAGAAGGAGAAGTATCCTACTGCAGAGCTCAAGGCCCTAATCTTGCTCTGCACCGACCGTGTTATGCGTCGTTCCAATCTAGCGGAGAAGAAGACGAAGCAAGTTAGAAATGCAGTTGCAAAAGTATTGATGTATGATCATGGATACAAGGCCGTGGCAGGCATTACTAACCTTGAGAGTACATGGGGAAAGCGTTTAGACAATGCCTTCCAGACCGGCACCGACACCAACCCACTTGGCAACAACATCAAAGGCAAGGTGTCCTATGTCGTCAAGTTCACTGCCGAGTACGGGACGGGCTCCATCCGCCAGCTCTTCCGCTATGCTCAGGACACCATCGGCAACCAGGCCAACTACACCGAGATTGCTAACTGTATGAACGAGAAGGCACGTGCAAATGGATGGGGTGAGACCAAGTTCAAGGCAAACAATGTCCGCAAATGGTTCCTTTCACAGGGTGGCAAAACAAAGTCACCCAAGGAGAAGCCTTACCTAACAGCTGATCAGAAACTCAAGCGGAAGGAGTGGTGCGAGCGCGAGAAGGCACGCATGGCAGCCGCCGGCAACAACTTCCTCGCTTGCTTCCTCGATGAGAAGTGGTGCTACACTACCTCTCGTCGCCGTCGTCTTAAGATCTTGCCTGCTGGGGAGGGTGAGGACCCCGACGAAGTCAGGCCATTCATTCCTACTACTAGAAGCCGTCGATTTGCGGAGAAGGTGAGTATATGCATGTGTTACCAATCGATTGAAGCATACATATATCATTCACATATCACTCACCTCTCGTTTACCTCTCATTACACCTCGAATCATACACTTAGGTCATGTACCTTGGAGTTGTTGCCAACCCCAACATGGAACAAGGCTTTAATGGCAAGATCTTCCTCAAACGAGTATCCAAACAGCAGGCATACAAGGAGATGAGCCACAACCAGAACTTCAGTGACGACGCCGGCATCAATGGTACTATCAAGGATGGCAAGTGGAAGGATGTTCTTCCCAACGATGGCAATGGCATGACATTGGCGGAGATGAGGGAGATGCTTGCCCAGCTTTACGATCTTGATGATAACATCCGTGATAGATTGGTGATTCGATACTACACTGGAGGAACTAGGCCAACGCCCAAATATGTCCACCAAGATAATGCCAAGTTGGATGGGTGGATTACTCCAGAGAATTGTACTTTGATGGTAAGAATGAAAGCCGGAGATGTTCGGGAGGTGGATGTGAGTTGTGATTCCAACTTCATGACGGAGACTATGCCACAGGTTGGCAAGGCTATCCGCGATGCTTACACTTGGGTTAATAGAGATATCCCCATCTACTTATATCTTGACAATGCCGGAGGACATGGCACGAAGGCGGCGGTTGCTGCATACGTCAAGGCTCTCGAAGACGACTACAACGTCATCTGTGTTCACCAACGACCTCGTTCACCACCTACCAACATGTTAGACTTGGGTGTTTGGATGGCTCTTCAGAGTGTTGTGGAGAAGATGCACTTTAGGAAGCGTGTGCAGACTGATGCCTTGGCTAGGACTGTCGAGAGCTCATGGGACAAGCTCGAGCCTATCAAGCTTACGAATGTGTGGAACCGATGGAAGATGGTGCTTGATTTGATTATCGAGGATAATGGTGGTGATGCCTTGGTCGAGGCTAAGCGTGGCAAGTTGTACCGTACTCCTACTGCCGCGGCTGTTGAGCCTGGACTCCACGACGAAACACCCGCCGCTTCTAATACTACTGCTGCCGCTGGTGGTGGTGTTGCTTCTGAGGATGCCGAGTTGAGCGAGGAGGATATTGATGCATTAGATATGGAGCCGGGAGATATTGATCCATTAGATATGGAACCAGGATCGGGCATCATCCTGGTTCCAGTGTAAATATCATGTATAATATAATGTAAATACAATGTACAATACATCACTCACTCATGTATATCCAACTTGCACACCATATTCATTTCCCTTTCCAACAATATTGCCAATAGAAAATTTCTTAAACATCTCCCAATCAATAAGAGCGGAGATGTTGGTGTTACCTCTCCCTCAAACTCCAATTAGTAAACCCCTCCCCACTAATACTCTAACAGATACTAACCAACCCAAATAATACCAATATAATCCCCATTTATCCAATCCTTCGGCATCAACGCAGGGTTTGTTCCAGGAAATCTCCAATAAACCATACTCTTACGCATCATCTGCTTCTATTAATACAACCCATACTAACATCCGACATATCTCAACAGTTGCCTTGTTAATAACGATAATTATAGGTGGTTAATTGTATTTATACGTGTACTGGTGGATATCTAATTGTGATAATTTGATGACGAAGACAAAAGATTAATATTGTTAGATGATCTAATAGCACCATATAAACAATACGAAATAAACCTCACGAAGCACCAACGCCCACACCCGATGAATATCGAGAATAAATACGCTATTACCTCACATATACAAGGTACCAACACGGTATAACGCGGTATAACAATATAATAAAGCCCAACCACATAAATATAAAATAAATTACCTACTTACTAAATCGTGTAAATCGAAGCCTAAACGACTGCCGATACCAAAATATCGATGGTATAGCATCAATAGATAACCAACCTACTATCCTGCCATAAAAGATAGTAATAAGACGCCAAGAAGGCGCTCTAATAGCCGCCGTTTGCTCGATACACCCTGTTTTGCTACTGCAAACCGAAAAATATCGAGCGGTACTCATATTTGTCGCAGCGACATTTTGTTGATTTTTTTACCGCGCCACTTGAAAACTTGCTGAAAGGTATGTATTTATGATTTTCGACTTTGTTAAGTCGAGGACTTTTTTTTAGAAGAAGGGTGACTGATGGAAATCGACTAATCGACGAGTCGCATATCTTTTTTTATTAGGTTGAAGGGGTGTTGCTGCAATTGTTTCAATACTCCACCATCTCCAGGTAGTACAAAGAGTACAAAGCCATATATCTATTGCATCTAAACAACTATCACTCTAACGGTCAAACCCCTGCAATCCAATCAACCTTCGAAGTATGTCACGATTCTATCATCTTCTCTTAGCCAAGCAAGTACATCGATAGAGATATGCTGCGGTGTCAAATAGCTTGATAGAGCTGAGTTAATTGAGCTCTTGATCCATCGCGAAACTACAGGGAATGAGCCTAGATCAATCCCTTTCAGACCACTATCACTCTGAGGTTCAATTTTTAGATTGTAATCAGGAATCTCTACCAGTGATACAGACAAGAAGGAGATATATGGATACTCTTGTGAGCACTTGACAGCTAGGTTGAGGGAAGCTGTGGCATCAAGCGAATTTATTGACATTCGTGTTGAAGGTAGCGATCTATACTCAAGTTGTGACGGTTTGATTTCCAATACGAGGGAAGCGTCGTTCATCAACAGCCCAACATCTACCTCCAAGAGCACTACATTCTCAACAACGCCTTTTATTTCTATACGTGAGATTGCGGGAGGAGAACTCCCAAACGTGAATGATTCTAGTGATACATGTGCAACCGCACTGGGACGTGTATAAGGCTGCTTTAACGCTTCAGCCAAGCTTGAACTAGCAGCAGCAGAAAGGATCGGTTCTAATCCCCCTGATTGTATGCGCCAGAGTTTGAAGAGTATTGTGTTTAGCCAAATTGCCGATTCAATAATGGTTGGTGAAGATTTACCGATTGATTGTATTGCCATTTGATATCCCATTAACTCAGACTTTCTATAAGTATGATGTTTTGGATTAGAATAAGTCATAACAAAGACAAAGACACGGACCAGACATCCCTCACTTACCTTTGGATAACCGATGCTTTATATTGAGAAACTCTTGATAGGAATAACCATCCACAGAGATGAAATACTAATAACAATGTCTTCTTGTTGAAGATAATATTCCATATTGTTAGTAAGATGAATCGAATGAGCTTGAGCGGCATCACTGTACACAGGTAGATAACCTTCACTAGACTAGGTGAAATGGGATCAACTTGAACGCCGTCAAGTCCAGTTGGAGCGTTCTTCATTGTAGATCCATTCGTGATACTGCTATGATCATCATTATCATTATGCAGAGGAGCCACCTCTGCATTGTTTGTTCTATTGTTGTGAAAGATAATACTCCTCGGTCTTTCTTCATTCACTAAAGGGTTTGGCCGGAGTGTTGGCTTCTTAGTCTTTGATGGTGATAGTATATAAAGAGATACCAAGAAACAGAAGAGGAATACTCCCAACAATTCAACCGCAATTGATGGAACACCTGCAGTATCTGTATTGATAATGTTGTAGTTTTGAATAATCCATTTGGATATAGAATGAAGTATTTTTACTAGTTCTTTGTCAAATGATACATCACTTTGTGTTGCGATTTCAGTACTTTCCTCTAGAGCTTCACTGTAATCTTCTTCAACCACCAAACGGTCTATTGTTTCACTGGTTGATAACACATCTACAATTACTGTCTCTTCATCTAATTTATCATCTCGGGAAGGTATTGCCATTTTACTTTCCCTCCGGCTTTCTTTTGAGAACATGTCTGACATGCTCGAGGTACTTAATGAAACAAAGGAAAATGAGACGCTATGTTGAGATAATATTATACTCGACAGATATGCACTTACAAGTCCTGAAGTATCCTAATAGATCCCTCAGCAACACCTGAAGTAGCGAAGGCAACTCGTTCAGTTGCTGATCCTACGAGGAGGAGTGAATCTCCTACTTGCTCTATAGCATCTCCAATGAGTTTCACATTATATCCAGCTTGACGTTTAAGCTTTCTTGTTGATTTCTCAGATTTCTCGCTATCATTACCACTATTCTCCAGAGCTTCGCCTACATTACCAACAGCGTACGCCGATAGTCGCACAGTTCCTCCAGCTAGCCTAGCAACACCGCCTACCGTCGCGGCTGATGTTTCCCCAACGAATCGAACTCCATCGGCAACAATCCCAAGAGTAGACGATGCTGCTTTGAATGACTGGGACAGTAGAAGTGCTCCATCTTTGTCAGCATCAGTGAGGGTAGCCCATTGCTCATTAGATTTCTTAGTAACTCGATGTGGATTGGATTGTTTGCGATGATGATCTTTTGTGTCTGTGGTGAAGTGTTGGATGGCTATACCACCACCATTATCATGCCAAACAACCTCTACTCGTTTTTTTGGAGTGACACCTTCAACCGCAGAATGATGTTTCTCTATATCAATCAATAATCCGGCATCATCTAACTCTTCTTCAGATAATGTAGTATAATGTTCAGTATCTTCATCTGCAATGCAAATCGCATCTTTATAACCATGTTGAGCAAAGTTTAACTGTTTGTCACTCTCTGGCGAACCATGTATATAACATTTTCTAAGCTCGTTTAACTGATACAAGTCTTCATTAAGTTTTTCTGGTGATAGTTTCTTTTCCAACATATCATATAGTTCAATATTCTTTCCATTGAAATCACATCCATCACCTTCAACAACCTGTTCTCCTGAATATTCAACTGTTGCATCGTCATCCATCAAAGAGAGGTTCTCGGTATTATCATCAAATATAACCGTAGCGATACTACCTAATGTAATTATAAATGTACCACCAAAGGCAAGTACCGCCGCATGCTGAACAAGCACTGCACCACCAAGAACAAAGGCTAGTATCTCTTTAGTAAAATTCTCAGTTGGTACCTGGTCTACTTGTAAATTAGTCTGTTGTTGTATTTGTGATAAAGTTAGTGGCGATGATGCTGATATATAATTTCCCCATTTAGATGAACCTTGTTCGGCTAATGATTTGAAGAATGTATCCCATCGTTTGTCTGGATCACTACTACTATCATAAAATGCAGTTGATGGTTGTTGTATTGCTGAAAAAAGCAGAAGCATTGCAATGAAGTATAAATTATTCATCTTCATATGTATCAATATGGTTTTTTTATAGCTTAAGCTGTATAATGCGAGCCCAACAACCTACCTCTACATATCAGAAATGAAGCCCAATAAAGTAAGCTCTGTACTGTTGTACCATCATCTCAGATATTCATGATCATAGTCAACAGGCTGTCCCCTTGAGGATACTTGAGCTAGTAAAAAGAGAAACCCAAGGGTAAATATTTTTCCACGAGAATTATTTAATTTAAAAGACTACATATCTCGATTCTCGATCGAGATATGATTCATAGCACAAAGCCCGGCACTGCAAATACTTTTTAGTACTTTACTTCTCTTGGTATGTTCCGCTGATATACTCAAGGAGACTAAATATTAATATAAGTATACGTATCATAGCACAAAATTATAGTACATAATAAGAGGACGAATAATGACCGCATCCATCTTAAAGGCAGCGATGATTGGAAGTAGAATATGTATACAAAATCGAGCAACAAAATCAATAACTCCTCGAATTCTTCCATCTCTCTTCAATCAAAGAATACCATTTACTCTCTACAAATCACTTGCTACATCATCAACATCAACAACAACTCAATATCATACTAGACCATTCAAAATACTTGGTTTACAACAAATTGCAATCGGCTCTCTCAATAATAAATCATCTCTATCAAATCTATGGACAAATATACTCGGCGTGCCAAAGGTTGGTACCTATAAGAGTACAAAAGAGAATGTTGATGAAGATATATTAATACTAGGCAAGAAGGAAAATGATAATAATCCATTAGCAACTGTTGAAATCGATTTAATGACGCCCCTCGATGAAACGAAATCTCCAAAGGTACATATTCCACCATTAAATCATATTGGATTATGGGTAGATGATTTACCGAAAGCTGTTGAGTGGATGCAAAGTGTTGGTGTGAGATTCACTCCTGGTGGTGTAAGTTATTTGCATTATTGGTTAAGTACTTGTTTAAAGTTGAGTCTAATGTTAATATCTTTCTTTCTTTTCATTTACAGATAAGAAAGGGTGCATCCGGACATGATGTTACATTCATCCATCCGAAAGGAAACGAGAAATCTCCAATCGGAGGTGAAGGTGTGTTGATAGAGCTAGTCCAAGCACCGCAAATGTGATAATGCATCAAAGTAGACACCTACCTAATTCATGTTCATGGTTTTCTACGTTTAGCATCTTAAAATATACATATGCATCATACTCACAAAGCTCAAACAGATGCGCTCGTGAGGAAGTACTCGCCCATCTTCTTCCATGATGCAGTTTGTACAACTATTCTCAACTTTTCATGAGCTCCACTTGTCAAATTCAAAGTAACTTGTGCAGTGCCATTAGCGTGAGGAGTAATTTCAGCTTCCTTAAAACCAACGTACTGGCATAGGGTAGGATGCATAGCTTTATAGACACTCTCTTTAAGACTGAATCTTAGCAGTACTTCTTCCTCCCTTGATATGCCAATTGCCTAGAGATAGTATGACAGCAGAGAATAAACTTAAGGACAAGCATTGAAATAGCAAACGACGTCGCTGCATGATATAGGTCCTCAATGTGTGTACATGACGGTGCGTATCTCTTACCTCTAACTGACCCAACTCTTTCTGCTCATTTTCAGTGAGCACCCTCTTCTTTATTCTTTTTCCTCTCTTGATGTCTATGAATTCTAAATCAATACCAATTCCTCGAACAGAGCGAGTTGTTGTTGAGGACGAGCAAGAAGCATCATCTAACTCTATATTCTCAGAGGCTTCATCATCATCAGATATCAGACACTCTTCTCTCCATTGTAATGCATCAATGTCTACAGCCTTCAGCTCATCGTCTACATCTCGAAATCTAGATAAACCAACAGCATAATCCCCCTTGTGACTAATCGATCCTAATATTATTTCAGGTAAAATGGGACGTCCATAATAATCTTTCCTTATTGCTGTTGATTCAATTTGATCATTTAGTTGAGAGTAGAATGCAATAGAACTATTATTATTCAAATCTTGTTCACTCTCTTGGTTCATTGTTCTATTCCTTATTAAAGTATTGATAGATAATCTAATGGCTGTACGTCCCAAGTAGTATGATGTTCGAGATGAATCTGAAGCTATATTACTTTGACCCCAGGAGTATTCATCTGAGTGTAGAAATGTTGTTGAATTGAGACTTGGCAAGTCCTCAATAATATCTGATAGTATAGGTGTAGCAGAAGCGGGTGGTTCAGTAGTACAAACACCAACACAGCAACCCTCAGGTAACATCTGAGTGAACCAAAGATGTGTATCATGTTGTTGTAAGCCATCGTTAGATTTGACATTATTTGTGATATCAGTAGATTGCGGCAGCATCACCGATTCCGATGATGTTGAAGATTGTTGCATATTGTGTGTATTGAATAATGATTTAGATCTTCTTTTATATCTCCGTTGTTCGGATGATGATATTAATCTTCTAACTTTGATATTTGAGTATGATTTATAACTATTATTAGATGCCATTAATGCACATGATGTTTTGTGTACAAAGCCGAAACATGAAGTATATTGCTTGGATGCTGCTGTCATCATCTTCTTCTCTATGATATCATAGTATGCAAATGAAGAAGACTTTGAGCAGCAATCTACTAATAGTAATGATGATATGAGCAACAACAAGAAGATGTCTTGCAATTGCAATTGATAAAGTTTTATGTTTCCTTTGCAATAATTTGATGTATGTGATAACAAAAGTAACATCTCCAATGCCAACTGCTACGATGATGTATTACTATCTTAACTACGCATCATAATTACGATACAACATTTTATATGGTAAATGAACTAACTGTGGACTACTTCAATAGAAAGTGGATACCAGTGGTAGACTAATTGCCCATGGACATAAAGGGCGCACAACGCCCGACCTAAGCGTTGTTTGCATAAGATAGCTTATATTATATGCGTAGCATCATTAATATCCCAATCAGACGTACTACTATCTTGGCAGTAGGGACCGAGCTTATCAGCATCTAAGTTGAAGTACTCGGGTATATTGCCAATACGACCTGTGCCCTCTACCTCCTGCTCTAACTTCCAGTTGGTAAATACAACCTCATACAACCCAGGCCTGATTGGAACATCCCTTCTCTCCATAAATTGAGACGTCAGGTCCATATCACCACCCCATTTCGTGTCACTAAGTGTAGAGTGAAATAAAAAGCTTTCACAGGGTGTACCAATAGATTTGCCACTTTCATGTCTGTGCCACTGTTCTTTGAATCTATCATACTCCCAAGAATATGGAAAGCCTAAACGATCTTTTCTACGCTGTTCACATTCCTTTTTGGCCAACACCCTTGCATTGATTAGATCTGGGTTCACTGTAGCCTGTCTTAATATAGCACTTGTCAGTGGTGATGTCATTATTGGAGGGCGAATGACTGCTTCACCATTGGGAGGTACCACAAATCTCACCCGCACACTAACAACAGCGGAAGTATATTCACTCTTGTCAGCTGGAAAGTCTTCAAATCTCCATGCTATCGAGTAGTCACCTGTGATAGTGCCTTGAGTAGCACTCGCATATTCCAATTCAGTGGCTGATTTAGGAAATCGTGGCCAGAATAGCATCTTTCTTGAACCTGTAGTAGTAGGATAGTGAGAGATGCCTGCAGCCGAAGATGCCATCCACTCAGCCACAGCTCCCAACATTGGATGATTGCGTGAATACAAATCTTCTGATCTCCACCAAGACTCCCACATTGTCGTTGCGTTGTGTCTCATCATGTATTCTGGCGTAGCAAATCCAAAGCCCGCAGCCTTCCTCACTGCAACGTTGTGAAATCCCATATCTGAAAGAGTCTTCATTGAGTATCGGATAGCAAATATCCCCTCATTGAAACCTTGCCACTGAGACCAACCCATTGCCCAGTCCTTCCCTCTCTTAGTAAGTTCTCCAGTTCCAACCATTATTTTCTTATCCTCCTCCGAAACAGCGGCTAAAAACCTCCGCTCTTCGTCACCAGGCCAAGTATGACCAGATCTCTGAAACCAATTCTTCAATACAACACATCTCTTCTCGCCAGGTACTATTTTGGAGAAGAGACTCATCTCTGGACCAGGAGTATGGCTAGCAGATCCTTTAGGGAAGTCGAAGTTATCCTTACCATTCTTCAAGTACAGATGTACTATTCTGTCCTGTATTTTCTTGGCAAGCGCTATTCCCCTCTCTTCCAATTCCTTCGAACCAACCTTTCGTGCGATATAAGCAACACACCGTCCAGCGGCCATGTAGAAAGCGGTATGAGTGAGATATGTGTCACGACTTCTCATAGCAAGCCAATCACCTAATCCACTCTTCTGGCCGTTATATGAGTCCAGCTCATCGTCATAACCCTTTTCATGCATACCAGCTTCAAAATACTTATCAAGAAAATCAATCCATTTCACATGACTAGATAGAGAATATCTAAGAAGAGACTCATCGCCATAGTGTTGCATATGCCTGACTGTCAAAACAGGAGGTGCCGTAGCCCAAACTGTCTCGCCTGCTCCATGGCCAATACCAGCATAATCATTCAAATCTTGCCACACAGATGTTTCAGTATAAGCTCCATTGTCCCACTGTGCATCTAACCAATCATTTACTGTCTTCTTGTAGAATGAACTCATATCATACATGTGCATAGCCGCCGGACTGTCTGCTACCAAATCACCTCCATAAGGTAGCTTCTCGCGATGAGGACAATCCGATTGCACACTTAGCATATTGCTTGCCATGGCATTCTTCACAAGCTCATATCCACCATTAATGATTACATTGCTGCTATCGAAAGTGCCCCATTCATCGACAGCAGTTCGATATAGTAATGCATGGGCATTCTTTGGCGGTTCAGCCGAACAGCAAACCTCTGCAAATCGGAATGAGTGTGTTGTGAAGTGTGACTGTCTTGCTTGAGCAAAAGCAGCTTCATCTGAAGACTTGGAGACAATATACACATCTTTCTGGGATAAAATGGCGTCATGATCGTCAGGAAAACAGTATGAGTTCCGCGTGTGTCCTTCTTTCTTTGAAACGTGTCTTGGACCACCATCATGCAGCCTGTTTTGAGTAACGACAATTGTTGTGAGATCTACATATCATACAGTGTATACTAGAAAGAGATCAAGTATCATTACTTACCCTAACCCTGCAGTCAAAACGCGGTTTACATCACCAGTTGTCATCTCGAGAGATTCGCCATAGATTACAGTGATGAATGATTCTCCCTTGTCAGTGCCTTCCTTATATCCATGTCCACGAGGGTATTTCTGATCGTCAGGAATAATGGGTGTCGGTACACCTTCATCAAAGTGAAGCATTCCTGAAAACGCCTTTCCATAATCAAGCAGCCACCTTCCTCCCCCAAGATCACGAATCTCGTCGGCAGCAATCCTTTCCATTGGTAGAATTGGAGGTATTTCTGACGGAACAAGCTTGCCAATTGGTGCGGCAAAAGTGTCATGTTTGGGGAACTTTTTTGCATCGGCCCTGTTCAATGCCTTGGCTTTTACTGCCAGTTCTTGTTTCCGCTCCTCGCCAGTTACTTCAGTGTGATATTCAACGGGTTGAATCCACTTATTAATCTCCTGATACGGATCGTTGTTGGGTATTGAATCGATACTGGCACTCCATTCCTTTGACGTATCCCAACCTTCCATATCTGCAAACACTCCCAAATCTACCATCTCTCCTGTGAACAAATCTGATTCTCGAATATGTCCACGGGATACTTGCCATTGATTAGTATCCCCACCGCCAGTTTCACCAACGACGCGAGTCTTACCAGAAGAGTATGTGATAATAAGCTGTGCAATAACAGTCGCAGGGCCACGAGGGAGGAGTTGTGGTTTAGCCATTCCACTCACGGGTCGATGATCCCACCACCCAGATCCCATTGTCACACCTATTACATGAGATTCTACTACCATGCCAGTTGTTATAAATGATGTAACATCAAATCCACGATAGGATACTCTTTTTGAATAATCTGTAAATGGTGGATCGATTGGTCCTGAAGTAGTAAGGGGTATGCCATTAAAGCTTGCACGAAACGATCCCAAACCTGACACTACCAATAATGCTGATGATATTGTCTCTCCTTCTTCATCATCTAACTCTTGTCCTAATATCCTTTTTCGGAATAGTGGTAGCGGACGACGTTTCTTCCATAGACTACATCCATCTCTTGAATTACCATTCTTCTTTAAATTGAATGTATCCATATCAGATGGATGGGCAATCCATTTCCCCTTCCATTCTGATTCAATCTCAGGACCAATAGCAAACTTTGACCATGATGATGAACTTGGTTGATTATTAGCATCCCATACTTGTACCTTCCATTCTAGTATTTGACCAACAATTGGAGATGATGCACTACCCCACCCTACTGAATTGGGAATACCTCCAAGATCAATATAAACTTTCTCTGAATCCCAAACTAATCGTTTCGTTCCAACTTGGCGTACATGTATCCTATATGCCTGGACTGAACTTATATCATCAACATTTGATCCAACTTTTGATTGATGCGCCCATCGGAATTGTATCTCAGACGGAGTAACTATTGGTAAAAAGTCTTCAGATGTTCGTACCTTGGATGCCGAGTCTGCAGTTGGTGGATGAGGTGGTGCACCAGGAGCTATTTCTATAACCTTGAGAAAGTTAATACTCAAATCTACAGGTATAATAGCCCCATTCTCCTCCTTTTCATCATCATTATCATCTGCTGTAGAAAGATCAGGCAATGAATTGGATATCCAACTCATTACACCGCCACTTGATACTGCGCCACTATTATTATCTTCATTTGCAACAGCCCTCCTACTTGATCCACTTTTACCCTCTGTGATAAATGCCTCCTTTGTACTAGATATAATACTACCGACATCAAATACACCAATATTAACAAAATGATAATGTTGCCATGTTATTATACCCACCGAATATAGCAGTAATAGAATACCAAACCCTTGTAAAAAGTAAGTGTATAATGAAGTAGTTGATTGGCCTCGTAGTCTACGAGGTGTGCCTCCTCCTAATTGAGGCATGTTTTTTTTTGCAATTATTAACTTCTTCTTTTACTTTTTTAATACCTGTAGTACTGTGTTATATCCAAAGGACAAGTAGGTAATGAACGATAATATTCGTTAGTATTGTTGTTACTAGTTGTTCATTTTTCACTTATGCTGGATTGCAGAAAAGGATACCGGTCAACGATATGTTTATTGCTTCCATCAACACTATTGTTGGCATATTAGTTTAAGCATAAGGGAGAATTTGATCAGTGTTTGGAATATGCTTCTTATCAAACATAACCATCATTGATACAACACGATTATATATATTTCTATTGGTGGTGGTATTGAGACAAAAGAATACCGCGACATAAAGAGTAGTGTTTCGTTATTCGTTGCTGTAATCGTATATTTTATATATATATATATATAGGGGGGATTTTATATGATAACATAGGTATTAGGTACAGACGAATAGTGCGCGCTTGGAACTGGCTTGGAGTCGGTTAGGTATTGTATTGCAATGATACATAATATATAAGAAGATATTATTATGGTGATCAACAATAGACGAACACAACAACAACGTCGTCAACCTTCCCGAGCTCAAACAGGACGAAGAAGATCTCTATTGATTTTATCATTTACTATAATATCATCATCATTTATATTAATATGGCAACATGTGAAGCTTGTGCAAAGTATAGATGGAGGGGGTGAGTATGCCGCCTTTGTTAATACAGGTGATGCTATTGATGATATTGATGGAAGTGATATAGGATATCTACAAAGCTTGGACCAAGGTATGCAACAAGCTGTAGATGTTGTCAAAATGGTTGGAATGTGGCCAGGTGAGAATGCAATTACTCATATGCATGTAGTATTATGCGGTTTACTTTCAACTAACAATCAGTATCTTTAGGTCTATTGTCGGATAATGACGATGAATATACCGATGACGATGATGATATAATAGAAGAGGATGATGATAGTGGTCCAAAACAACAACAAAACGAAGAAGAAGACAACAAGAACTTTGATTCATCAACATCAACTAGTGGATCAATTATACCATTTGATTTGAGTGTTAATCATCTAAAACTGATTACAACTGCTCCGGGAAAACCAATGCAACCATTATCCAAACATGCATCAATTGCAACTGTATCGGAAGATTTCCTTCCAGTAGTGTTGCCTACAGATATAAAATTTAGATGGCGACAAAAAGCAAAGGTCGATTCATTAATTAAACATGCTGCTAGAGTAACTGCATATCGGATAGAAGCACGACGTAGTGGCATTTCGGGTACAGTACTTTGGGACTCAACAAAGATCAAAGTTGATGATGCGTTTTCTATATCATGGCCTGATGACAGTTTACCAAAATCGGGTGACATTATCAAATGGAAAGTAACCTTGTGGGATCTTGCAGATGCGGCTCATACATCGTCGTGGTCAAAGTTTGCTGTTGGACCTGCTTCTGAAAGTGATTGGGAGGGCGAATGGATAGTTCATCCTGTCGATATGAAAACATTTAGTAAAGAAGAGAGGGATGAAATACCTGATGAATGTGATCGATGGAAGAAACGGCATTCCTTGCCAGTATTTAGAGGTCAAATATCAGCTCAAGAGTTTGAATCAATAATGAATGACGAAGATGACCCATTAACATCTGCATTACTGGTAGTGTCAGGGCTGGGGTCATTTCGTGTTAGTATGGACGGAGTGCCTTTATCTCCTTCAGGACCGATTGACCCACCATTTACAGACTATTCAAAAAGAGTATCCTATCGTGGATTTGATGTTACACCATTCTTACTCGCTAGTGAAGATAACTCGCATGTGATTGAAATTACCGTCGGATCTGGATGGTGGGATCATAGACCGTTGGATTCGGGTATTGTAAAGTTCAACTTACTACCTCGAGGTCCTGTGACTGTAATTGCTCAACTATATCTAACAACATCAAAAGGCAATGTTAGTATTGTACTGCCAACACAGGGTAGTGAAAGGAATACACAATGGAGAGTCAGAAGAGGGCATATTCGCGAATCAGATTTGTTTACAGGAGAGATAGTAGATGTTGGCATGATGTCGTCAGGAGGCGAAGAGCGATCAGTCTATCCTATCAAGTATCATACTGATATTACGACAGAAGATAGACGAGAAGAAATTGCCATCAAAGCGAAAGCCAAACAACAAACATCAAATAAGTTCAGAACATACGACAACTTTGCTGCACCAATTGGGAAGCTTGTTCCATCAGAAATACCTCCAATTCTACCAATGGAAAGGATTGCTGCCGACGAGATTCGTGATCTTGGAGAAGGTCGATGGCTGCTTGATTATGGAAAGGCGTTTTCAGGAATGCTTCACTTTGATGAAGGTGTACCGACACCCATTATTCCTGACGATCAGAAATACCCTCGTGGACATGGATATAAGGAAGGCGCAGAGAAGGGAGAATCATTCATCACTGTAATCTATGGCGAATCTCTCGAGATGACAACTGGAGATATAAATCGCGTTTTGACTGCAGGGTTAGGGTAAGTAATGATACTTGATCTCTTTCTAGTATACACTGTATGATATGTAGATCTCACAACAATTGTCGTTACTCAAAACAGGCTGCATGATGGTGGTCCAAGACACGTTTCAAAGAAAGAAGGACACACGCGGAACTCATACTGTTTTCCTGACGATCATGACGCCATTTTATCCCAGAAAGATGTGTATATTGTCTCCAAGTCTTCAGATGAAGCTGCTTTTGCTCAAGCAAGACAGTCACACTTCACAACACACTCATTCCGATTTGCAGAGGTTTGCTGTTCGGCTGAACCGCCAAAGAATGCCCATGCATTACTATATCGAACTGCTGTCGATGAATGGGGCACTTTCGATAGCAGCAATGTAATCATTAATGGTGGATATGAGCTTGTGAAGAATGCCATGGCGAGTAATATGCTAAGTGTGCAATCGGATTGTCCTCATCGCGAGAAGCTGCCTTATGGAGGTGATTTAGTAGCTGACAGTCCGGCGGCTATGCACATGTATGATATGAGTTCATTCTACAAGAAGACAGTAAATGATTGGTTAGATGCACAGTGGGATAATGGAGCTTATACTGAAACATCTGTGTGGCAAGATTTGAATGATTATGCTGGTATTGGCCATGGAGCAGGCGAGACAGTTTGGGCCACAGCACCTCCTGTAATCACTGTTAGACATATGCAACACTATGGCGATATGGACTTTCTCGCAGCTAGTCTTCCACAACATGTAAAATGGCTTGAGTTTCTAAACAAAATTTTTGATGGAGGAATGGAAGAGAAGGGATATGACAAAGAGCTCAAGAAGTACAATGGCGAAGGATCTGGACTTGGGGATTGGTTGGCTTTACGAGGAAGAGACACATATCTTACCCATACTGCTTTCTATATGGCTTCTGCTCGATGTGTTGCCTACATTGCCAACAAGCTTGGCAATGATCATATGAGGAAGAAGAGCATGGATCAGGCTGAAATGATTAAGAATAGAATCTCTTCATTATATCTCGAAAATGGCAAGGATAACTTCGACTTTCCAAAGGGACATGCTTCTGAGACCCCTGGTCCAGAGATGAGCCTCTTCTCCAAAATAGTACCTGGTGAGAAGAGATGTGTTGTATTAAGAAACTGGTTTAAAAGGAGTGGATCTCTTTGGCCTGGCGATGAAGAGAAACTATTTATAAAAGAACTAGATGAATCATACGCCAAAGAAATGGTTGAAACAGGGGAATTAGTAAAAGAGAATGATGGATACTGGATGAGCTGGTCGCAATGGCAAGGCTTCAATGAGGGGATATTTGGCATTCGATATGCTCTCAAGACTCTTTCAGATTTAGGGTTTCATCATATTGCTCTTCGAAAAGCAGCAGGTTTCGGATTCGGCACGCCAGAATACATGATGAGGCATAATGCAACGACAATGTGGGAGTCTTGGTGGAGATCAGAAGATGTATACTCACGCAATCATCCAATGTTGGGAGCTGTGGCTGAGTGGATGGCATCTTCAGCTGCAGGCATCTCTCATTATCCCACTACTACAGGTTCAAGAAAGATGCTATTCTGGCCGCGCTTTCCCAAGTCAGCTTCAATGCTTGAGTATGCAAGTGCTACTCAAGGGAGTCCATTAGGAGATTATGCAATAGCATGGAGATTTGAAGACTTGCCAGCTGATAAGAGCCAATATAACTCAGCTGTCGTGAGTGTGCGGGTGAGATTGTTGATACCTCCCAATGGGAAGGGATCTCTTCGCCTTTCCCCCTCGACATTAAATATGACACGTTATACTTTGAGTCAAAGCACGTTCTTTCCCGATCTCTCTCATTCACTTAAGGAGGCAACAACGAAATGCAATAATAGGCGTCAACGACGTCTAGGGTTCCCATATTCTTGGGAGTACAATCGACAAAGTAAGCGGTGGTACAAGTTAATGAGTGGCAAATCTATTGGCACACCCTGTGAAAGCTTTCTGTTTGGTGTGTTACCTTTGGCTGAACAATGGAATAGCAATAAACTCGATATTACAGATCATGTTCGAGAGGGCAAAGACAGAGAATTGTCAACAGGCTTATACGAAATCATTATCATTAACTGGAAGTTAGAGCAGGAGGTAGAGGGCACAGGTCGTATTGGCAACATACCCGAGTACTTCAATTTAGATGCAAATAAGCTCGGTCCCTACTGTCAAGACAGTAGTACGTTTGATTGGGACATTAATGATGCTACACATATAATATAAGTTGAATCGACTTTCTCGGAGTCTTTATTAGTGGGACCGAGATATGTTGCAATCATTTTGACCATGGCTTGGAACCTCTTCGCGGATCCACCGTTTTGCAATGTCTCAGTCTTCCTGATCGGTTATCTAATTGAGTAGAAAATGCTCTGTCTATTGTTAGTATGATCAAGGCTGGCACCAACTGTTTGGATCGGTTGGATCTACTCAGAAATCTACCAAAATTTGTGATAATAGACTATGTGATTTGGTAAACTGTGCTTGGTTGCATACTTGAAGGGCACAGTCCTTGTGGGAAATGCGTGTCTATGCATTTTCCAAAGCTTACTGCTAGAAACCAAGCACAACAATGGCAGATTGATCAGCTTCAATTATGAGAATATTGCGGACGAAAGGTTTCGTCTTTCTAATAACTGTCATTCGAATAGTAATGGAAGTCTAGACTAGCTATTACAGTCAATAACTTTTACAACTATGAATCAACATACCCATAAAACACTACAGTTCAAATATCATCTTATAATTTGCCCATGATACAAGATCAACCCAGCTGGTTAACTGCCTTTAACAGCAACTCGTCAATTTCGGCTTCAGAAGCTGCTTCGGAATTGTCAAGAGTCTCCGCACAAGTTTCTAGTCTACCATCTTCTTTATCAACATCATTCTGCTGTTGTTCTTCAATCTCACATTGTATCAACTTGCGCAGATCATCAGTTCTATCTGCTCCATACTTTTCAAGGACATTGGCTGCTTCATCATTTCGTGTTTTGAGTGCTTTAAAGTAAGAAAAAGAAAGGCGGAGTAACAAATTGTCAGCATACAACCTACAATCATAAAGCCTGATATCAGTCAAACGTTCTTACCGTGGTACATGGGAGACTTTCCCTTTCGACATTCCAATGTAACTTTTGAACCCGCCTCCAGCAACACTTCCATACATTCAACATGACCAAGGATGGTAGCATAATGCAGTGGAGAGTAACCATTATACTCATCAAGTAGGTTGAGTTCCATTCTTACATCTTTCATATTACTACTCCATCGATATTCCTCCTCTTCTCCCTCATCATTAGCACCGCCATCCTGGCATGCACACTCAAGCGCTATGGTATCATTAAGAACGACAAGCGATGTTAACGATGTTCGCATTACCAAATGTTGCCATCCAATCTTCTTTCGCAATTCTACCACTTCTCTATCAAATGAATATGTCATTGCCTTAATGACACCAATTTTGAATGCTTCAACCCATTTATCCCGATGTTCTGGCTTGCAACATACAAATATCAATGGGTCATTCTCACGACCTTTTAATGTTACTGAGAATGATGTTTGTGCATAGGCTGATGTCGAATTGGCAATCTCTCGAGATACAACATCATCACCATGACAAACATTAAGACAATCTATACGAGATATATCCGAAAAGAGAGCTGCACATTCTGCCTTGGTAGTACCCTTCTTTCCCTTTGAGAATGCTCCCAATAGCTTCTTGAGACCCATGCCATTACCAGTACTGCTATTGTGATCTCTATCGGCACTAGAATCATCTATGACAGCCCTGTCAAAGCTACCATTAGGCGATGGTAATGATTTTCGCAAATCCTGATTGACACAAACTGCCAACCCTTTATATAATGTAGACCAATTAATAAGTTCATTCTCCTCGTGTTGTTTGCCGACTGTGGCCCATTCAGCATTACTATTATTATTGTTTGAAGAGGAAGTACCACTACTACCAATGTGACAACAACCACACTTATCAATTAGCTCATCCAATATACTCTCACCCTGTGGTATACCCAAATCACTAAATAACTTTTGTATCTTATACTTTTCAATGGTACCAATATCAGATGTCATTTCTTTAAACTTGTTCAACATGTAATCTAAGAAACTTTTCTCTGTAACGAATTGAGTATGATCACATAATGATAGATAGATACGGAATGTATCCTCTAATACTACATTGGCTATTAGGAACCCATGTGTAAATATCATTAATTCACGTTCATTCACTGTATTATTGCTGTTATCAGCAGTAGTAGTGGTAGCGGATGAGTGTAGGAATATTGACCCACGTTTGAGTAATACAGACTTTGGATCGTGTACATATGGGAAGAATAGAAAGTTTAATGCCTCCTTTGTTACCTTGGTTGGATCAACTTTACTATGTGTAGGATCAGCCTGGGGAGTATGAATGTGAGATTATGTAGGGAGTGTGGATGAATGAGTGTGCATAGAGTTTGCATAGACAAAAACAAAGACAATCCATACCAAGAGAGATCATACACACTTACCAATAACTTTGACAACTTATCCGCTGAATCACCTAAACCTAACTTGAATGAACTAGTAATACTAGCGGCCAATGATGATGATCCAGAAGTATTACTATCACAGATAGATGTAGAGCCTGTGGTACCACTAGTCGTTGCTCTACGAATATTGGCACTCCCTCTCCTTCTACTGCTACGATTTGCACCACTACTACTCTTCTTCTTATCGTTACCTCCTCCCTTACCACTATTATTATTACTTGTACAGCTACTACGATGACCTCCTCCTCCGGTCATGGAACCCGAAAATGGATCTTCAAGCTTTAAGAAGTTGATAATTGATTCCATTTCGGTTGTTTCCCATTGCGCTGGAAAGTAGTATTTATCAAATACTTCCGTTCTATTATGTGTATAGGTATGTGTCGTGTATATTAATATAGAATGAATATTGCAATGGTGGGGGAAAGGTGTATAGATTAATGTGAGAAGTTATGATTTATAATTTGTGCACAAGATGTGCACATAAAAACACAAACAAACAATAACATATAAACAAACAAATAAACTTACCTATGCAATCTGCGATTCCACTTTCTAACAATTTGCAATTCCTCGTTATTTAATCTACTAAATGATACCATTAATGTATTATTATCATTACTTGAAGTACTACCATCATTATTTAAATCTAACCTTCTCCGCCTTCTACTACTACTACTTGCTACTCGCATATTGTTATTACTATTGCTATTATAAGACGAGTTTGAATTAGTAGAGTTTGATAATAAGTTACGTCTACTACTCCTTGAATCATATTCTCCTCCTCCGCCATTATTATTATTATCATCATCAGTTATTGACATTATATCATTATCACTTGCACGGAGTGATGGCCTTCGCCGTAGCATACCAACACTATTGCTATTATTACTTGCCTGTTGTTCCATTGTTATACGACGTGGTAAGATTACTGACGGAGCTGATGATGGTGATGTTACGAATCCATCTCCTTCTCTAAGGCTCCCCGATGATCGTTTGTAAAAGGAATGAATTGTTCGTCTACGATTTGTTGGTGAATCATCATCATTATTCAATTCTCCTTCTTGATGAGAGCGACTACTGGGTGCTATATTATTATTCGACGACATACCTGTATGGTATGTGTATTATTTATGTGTGTGATTATCATCAACTTGAACTATGGAGGTTTTCATATAATCTCGTCGATTTTAGATTTTAGCTCATGGGGCAGTTGTTGTTTCTGTCGCAATACTGATGTGACACGAAAGGCTCGGGATAGCAAGTTGGACAATCCTTCTCACCATCTCTTGGAATCCAATATTCATATCATAGTATTGAAACACATATCAAGCGACTTGCAGATCGCTCTGTGTAAATGTATGCCTTCAAGAGTAAGTAATTATAATTGGGGAATCGTCCCACTGCTATGATGAATACAGAGATAAGCGACTGCAGATCACTAGTGATACAGACACAGACACAGACTTCAGCCAGTCTTTTACTTGTTGATAGTAACAATAATATGTCTTTTAACTTTAGATGGTTCAGGCTAAGGCCAAACTTACTTTGTGACCAATTAGATTCAATGGTTTGCTGTGGTAGCTATTATCTTACATATTAAGCGGTCTTGTTCCATCTAGATTATTGATTGACTTGATCAAACCTCGTTCTAATACTGACAGTTTCCTCTCAGCTCCAGGCGCTTCTAATACCGCGCCTCTTATCTCCGTTGACACTCCTAAAGCTGGAAGAGGATTGATGAGCGCTGCTCCCCACACTGCAAATAATGTTGGCTGTGATGGTGAAGGCATGGGACCGATTTCTTGTAATACTTTTTTAATCAAAGCGGCAGCATTTACTGATAATCCTGGCTCGCCAGATTTTCTTCTGGTTCGAGCTATTACATCGACATTATCATATGTTGTTTGATTTCTTGCAAGATCCAACCAACTTTCTATCAAAGGTATCAGATACGTCGCCTTTGCAATAGCATCCGCTTGGTCATCTTCTTCGTTTGATTCATCGATTATCAATACCTTATTTGTATTCCATTTTGTTATGTCTAACGAATTGCTTGTTGTATTCACCGAAGTAATACTTTCAACTTCATCATTGTCTTCTTCTTCTCCCCTCTTATCAACAAAAGACTCTATTCCCCATCCAAGTCGAGACTCTTCTCCATCTGCGTTTAGCGGTTTATGAAGATGAAGAGAGACGATAGTAACTCCAGTTAGTGCATATGGTTTGCAAAGAAAATTATATGAAGATACATAAAGACCAAATGAAGCACTCAGATCTCAAATACTTCATATTGAACACATGAATTCACAATATAAAACAATACTAGCGGGGCTCTCCTGGATCATATCCTCTCCGCCATCTTCCCATCCTCTCCTTCATATCTTTACCTTTTCCAAGAATTTCACACCGTCGTTTCCCAACGATTGAAAAGGACACTTGTGTAGGAGTTGATAAATGTTTGTACTGCTCAGGTATATCATCATTTGTGTCATCATCATTATCATCTCCATCCACATCAACCAACTCTATTCTAGCAACAACACCAAAGCGGCGAATTCTTCTTTGTCTATTATTCAAAGAAGTCATTACAAATATTCCACCCA
>Ga0214479_100243_pt1 | contig 35135 bp, 22 predicted proteins | sample M1_20Mar14CPVII9_5_FD_165054 | JGI IMG/M metagenome (GOLD analysis project Ga0214479, IMG submission 165054) | Marine eukaryotic communities from Monterey Bay, California, United States - M1_20Mar14CPVII9sort6BwellE14 | ecosystem: Environmental > Aquatic > Marine > Unclassified | place: USA...
CCCATCTTCGTAATAACACCCTAGATTTCGGATTGCAATAGCATCATCAGCATCCATTCGTTTCTTTTCCCACTCCGTTGCCTCCTTTTCTGTAGGCCATTGAGTTCTACAAAAAGGACACTTGTGGCTGTCGACTATTTTGCCTTGGTTATCATATAGAGGTGCATGAATGCATCCACTACATATAGTTTTCCCGCAACACGTCTTGTATCTACTCCCCGTATCAAGTGTTGGTAAAAGTTGAAAACAAATTGGACAATCTTCAAACTCTGGTGGAGGCTGTTTGAATAGTTCTTCCTCGTGTAACTCAGCTGCTCGTTTTCTACATTCTGTCTTATGTTGTGGACGATGAGCTATTTGACATTCTCTATTGGCGGCAATATTTCACCAGTTTACATGCCGTACATGCCTTCAGTTTGTGACTCTCTTCCTCGCCCTTGCCACAGTTGGCACATATCGATACTTCACTATCTTCATCGCCGACGGTACTCATATGTTCGTTTCGTATCTATCTATCCAAGTTATCTGGAAATGATTGTACAACTACTGAGTTAATCGGTATCAAATCCGGGCGTGTAGATTGATGATGTCAAAGTAACTCTATAGATTATGAATACATCTCTTCCTCCTCTATGTTTCTGTGCCTACGATGGTTGAGTTCATATCTCTTGCTCTCGTCAACTGAGTTCATTACATTCTTCCTTGGATTGGAGGCGGTATCCTAAATGTCCGTTCAGTCCATACCAACAGTCAAAATTTCATCGTTGCCAATGAAGTGCTCACCTCTCATCACTCTCTCCCATGAAGCAATATAAGCATCGAGATATGATAGGAGGAATAGTCAGTTATATACATATGCAGTCATTAAGATAAAGAAAGATACGAGATCTTAGTGTGCACAAAGTAATAGATATATGACACATAATATCTTACATAGACACAACGATACGGTCGATACGCCTGTCAACTAATCAACATCAATATGAGTACGGTTGATAAAGATATCATAGTATCGGTATGTGCCAACTGCGGTAAAGAAGGCGATGATATTAACAACACATGTAACAAATGTAAGATGGTGAAATACTGCAACGCCGCTTGCAAGAAGAAACATCGTCACAAACACAAGAATGATTGTGAGGAACATATCAGACTCGCAGCTGAACATGCTGCCAAGTTACACGACATTGAGCTATTTAAACAACCACCACCGCCAGATGATTGTCCAATTTGCTTCCAACAGCTACCATTACTCATCGGGGGGAGGAGATATCAAACATGTTGCGGAAAGAGAATATGTACTGGATGTATTTATGCTCCAGTCTTTGATAATCAAGGAAATGTAGTCGCTGAGAAAAAGTGTCCTTTTTGTAGAACTCCAACGCCTGATACAGATGAGGTGATGCTCGAAAGGGAAAAGAAACTTGTTAGGGTCGGAGATCCAATTGCAATATACAATACTGGAAATTATTATAGAGATGGGAGAAACGGATATCCACGAGATTATACCAAGTCATTACAACTTCTGCATCGGTCAGTAGAGCTTGGTTATACTGAAGCTTATACCAATATTGGTTATGCATATCACTTTGGCAAAGGCGTAGAAGTTGACAAGAAGAAGGCTAGACATTATTATGAGCTAGCAGCAATGAGGGGAGATTCACAGGCAAGGCACAATCTAGGTTCTCAAGAGCATAACGCAGGCAATATCGATATAGCTGTCAAACATTTCATGATTGCGGTACGAGGTGGTTATGCTGATTCTTTAGAGTATATTAAAATACTATACTCAAAAGGACATACAACAAAACAAGATTACATGAAAGCATTACATTTATATCAAGCATACTTGGGTGAGATTAAGAGTGCTCAAAGGGATGAAGCTGCTGCGGCACATGACCAGTTTCGTTACTATTGAAGGTTAAACTACTGAATAAGACTATAGCAATTAACGTAATTAGGTTTCTTCTTTTACATCTTTAATACTACCTCTTTAAATCTAGTGTATTATATCGGATTACTAGTAGTTTATTATATCGGATTACTAGTAATAGAAGGAACCTAATCAGTTACATACTTCTATTGGATATAAACTTCAGTAATAACGATAGTCCTCATGAGCCGCAGCAGCTTTATCCCGCTGAACACTCTTAATCTCCCCCAAATATGTTTGATATAATTGCAAAGCTTTCATGTAACATTCTTTCGATGCTTCTCCATCTGTATATAACTGTTGGATGCACTTCAAAGATTTAGATAAACCACTTTCCACAGCAATCATGTAATGTTTTACCGCTCTGTCCGTATTGCCAGCATCTTCCTCCTCAATACCTAGATTGTGCCTTGTTCTTACACTTCCTCCCTTAGCGGCTAACTCATAATAATACATAGCTTTCATTGGATCTCTTTCCACACCTTTACCATAATCATGAGCATACCCAATACTGCAATATGATCCCGCAAAACCAAGCTCTGCTGCCCGATGGAACAGTTCTAGTGCCTTCCCATAATCTCGTGGTAGACCACATTCACCATCTCGATAGAAACATCCCATACAATGTATTGCCTCTGCATCACCAACTTCTATTCGTTTCTCGACCCTTTTTATATTCGTCTTATTTGAAGTAGGCGTTGGAGCTCTGCAAAATGGACAATTCTTTTCATCAACTTCATTTCCTAGATGATCAAAGACGGGTGCATAGAAACACCCACTGCAAACAACTTTTCCACAGCATGACATGTACCTCCTCCCTGTGTCTATTGTTGGTAAAAGAAGTAAGCAAATTGGACAATCTCCATACTCTGGTGGTGGTTGCTTGAACAATTCTATATCATCTAGCTCCGCAGAATTCTAAGTTCTTCGTTGTGTTTCTCATCTGCAAGTCTGACATGTTCTTCGCATTCTTTTTTGTGTTTCTTTTTATGTATCTTTTTACATACAGCATTGCAATAAGTTGTAACCTTGCATTTGTTACATATATTGTTGGCGCCTTCTTTACCACAATTGGCACATATTAACTGGGATACTGTTAATATATCTTTATCATCCGTACTCATCTTCTGTATCTGCCCTATACTATTACTAGGGCAGGGTATCGTTAGTGCACACTGAATTTCGTCTCCGTCTCTTTGGTAGTAGCACTAAAACTCGTATATCTTAAAGTCCGTATGCATACATACTGTCCTCCTATCATAATATCTCGATGCCGAGTATAATACGCAGTAAATGAAAATTCTAACTGTTGGACTGAACGGACATTTATTAGGATACCAATATCTTTGACATCATATATTCAGCTCTATCATTAGATTACTATTTGATTCGATATATTAGATTACTTGATATCACTTTACAGCTCGGGTTTGATACAGATTAACTCAGTATTTATATACAATCCAGAAAAGTCACCGTATAGATACGAAGATCGATAAAACTACCTACAAAGATGAGTATCATTAATGAAGATTATGAAGTATCGGTATGTGCCAATTGTGGCAAGGGTGAAGAAGAGAGTATTAAACTAAAGGCATGTACGGCATGTAAATTGGTGAAGTATTGCAGTAGAGAATGTCAAATTGCTCATCGACCACAGCATAAGAAAGCGTGTAAGAAGCGTGCTGCTGAATTACACGATGAAAAGCTATTTAAACAACCTCCACCAAAAGAAGATTGTCCTATTTGCTTCCTACTCCTACCTACACATCATACGGGGTACAAATACATGACTTGCTGTGGAAAAAGGATATGCAGTGGTTGTATTCATGCGCCTTTATATGATAACCAAGGCAATAAAGTTGATAATAAAAAGTGCCCATTTTGCAGAACTCCAGCTGCTAGGACAGATGAAGAGGTAATCAGAAATGAGAAGAAAAGAGCGGAGGCTAATGATCCTCAAGCAATCTACGGTAAAGGAATCAACTATCGAGATGGTATATGCGGATATCCACAAGATAATACCAAGGCATTAGAACTATTCCATCGGGCAGGAGAATTAGGTGATGCTAAATCATATGGCTGTATTGGTAACGCATATTATGATGGTCAAGGAGTAGAAGTTGATGAGACAAAGGCTAAACATTATTGGGAGCTATCAGCTATTATGGGCAGTGAAACTGCAAGACACAATCTTGGTGCGAATGAGGCTGATGAAGGCAATATGGATAGAGCAATAAAACATTGGATAATTGCGGCAAGGGCTGGAGAGAATGACTCTTTGAAGAAGATTCAAGACTTGTACTCTAATGGGCATGCAACAAAAGAAGACTACATGAAAGCATTACAATCCTATCAAACATATTTGGGTGAGATTAAGAGTAGACAGAGGGATGAAGCTGCTGCATTTGATGAGAGGAATCGTTACTACTGAAGAAGGTTATAGCAATTAATGTAAGTATCTGATGCAAGAAGCCAAGGTCAAGGTGTCTAACTAAGAAGAAGGAAAAGACGGCATTATCTCCGAATAGGAAAGAGACTCAACCTAGCATTAGCATAGCGGAGATTGAAAAGCAGAGTTAGGTCTACGAATGTAAATCTAGTATGTGTTATGTCATTTGTCAACACCCTAATAATACCGATACTCATCACTAAATTCAGTAGTAACGATTAATGTCTGATGCAAGAAGCCAAGGTCAAGGTATCTAAGAAGAAAGAAAAGACGGCATCAACTACGAGTAGGAAAGAGATACAGCCCATCACCGGCACAGCGGAGGATGAAAAGCAAAGTTAGTTCTTTAAATCTAGTACGTTTATCTTCATCGTATTGTTATTTTAATGGAAAGAAGAACATATCTAATAGTAGGTACTTCTCTACTACTAGTGTATTATACTTTCTAACTGTTTCCATATCTTCCCATCTACTAATAGTACCGATACATTTCATCAGCCGCAATAGCCTAACGAAGCCAAACTAAAGTGAAATGAACCTCTTAATAATGTACTGCCAAAACTAATAATAACGAAACTTCTCATTTGCTGCAGCAGCTTTGTCCCTCTGTCTACTCTTAATCTCACCCAAATATGCTTGATAAGCTTGTAATGCTTTTGTGTAATCTTCTTTTCCTGCGAATCCATTTGAATATAAATCTTTGATCATCTTCAAAGACTCATCAGATCCACCTCTCACGGCAATTATAAAATGTTTCAATGCCCGATCCGCATTACCTGCACTCCCTTCCCTATTACCAAGATTCCACCTAGCTATTACTTCTCCTCTTATAGCTGCTAATTCAGTATAATGTTGGCTCTTCTTCATATCAACTTCTACACCTTTTCCTGTTTCATATGCATTACCGATACTATTGTAAGCATTAACATAATTAAGATCTGCTGCCCGATGGTATAATTCCAATGCCTTGGTATGATCTTGTTCAAATCCATTTGTCCCATCCCAATAATAACATCCTATAGTGTAGATTGCTTGGGCATCATTAGCCTCTACACGTTTGGTCAACCTTTGGTTCATCTCATTTTCTGTTTTAGGAGCCACAACTCTACAAAATGCACATGCATTTTGTTTGTCATTATCAACTTTATTGCCTTGGTTATCGTAGACAGGTGCATGGAAACATCCACTGCATATAACTTTTCCACAACACGACTGGTATCTACTACCTGAATTCATTAAAGGCAATCGGAGGAAACAAATTGGACAATCTCCATATTGTGATGGTGGCTGTTTAAATAGTTCTATATCGTGCAACTTAGCCGCAATTTTTCTACATTCTTTCTTGTGTTTTGGACGGTGAGCAATCTGACATTCTCTACTGCAATACTTCACCATCTTACATGCCATACATGCTTTTAATTTGTCACTCTCTTCTTCACCCTTGCCACAATTGGCACATATTGATGCAATATCTTCATCGACGGTACTCATGTTGCTTGGTAGTTTTATCGTTCGTATCTATCCAATGTAGTTTATCTGGTATGATTGTATACAACTACTGAGTTAATCGGTATCAATCCGAGCGTGTAAATTGATATATTAAGGGAACTCAATTGAATTACATTATACTCTACTGCTACCTCTCCTTCATGATTTGCGGTATCCTAAAATGTCCGTTCAGCGCCAACAGTCAAATTTTCATTTGATGAGATGATATGGTAGTAAATAGACACCATGCTGCTACAATTCCACTCTCATCCCTTCCCTCCGAGCTATTCATCGGTATAGGATTGGAAGGAGTAGTTAGTTATCGGGATAATAAAGAAAGATACAACATAGTATAGTGTGTACAAATTTACAGTTACCAGATCTAGTCAAATCGGAATTTGTTAGTAGGAAGTCCCGCGCAAAAATAAAAATTATTTTCGCTTTTCTACGAGGGCCAGTCTAATCGGCATATCTCAATCAATATTGCCTCTACTCCATTGTTTGATAGACGTATCATGCTCTCCATCATCGTGCGGTCTCAGAACACTAGCGCTGTCCAGGATCTGAGCTTTAGTTTGTATGATAATGGAATTTGCAGTTTTGAGGGTGGTATATATGACAATTACCGTCTGATATAAATTCAAAGTCATTCTGATCGTTATAATTGAATTTGAGCTCATCCCTTGATTCTACATCACTATCGGTATACGTTTGCTGCCTTGCTACGTTATATACGTTACCTATGCTTGTTAATCGAATGTTTTAAACTTTGCGGTGCTATTCTAGCACTACATCGTCGGAGGCGCTTGTTTGTTATGAAATTAAATAGTATGCCACACCAACTGGGTGGATTGTTGTTGGGTAGTATTAGAATCAATTGGTACAGGTTGGGTGTTACTGCGGCAATGGGAATGTGGTTGATGAAGGTTTATAAATTCATACAATTTCTTCTTCATTTTTGCTGTGGAGATATCTCCGTGTAGATGTCAATGTACAACAGTTCTATACAAATCAATATACGGATTAGTTAATATGTACATAGTATAGACTTCGGGTTGATTTGGAGCACACAATAAAGAGTATTAATGCCTTTATACACATTAATTTAATATGTTGGGTAGGTTGCGTGAAAAATTTTAAAATGATTGGTTTGAGTATGTTGGAGAAGGATTAGAAGGTACCGCCTGTGGATATTGATTCAGTAGTGTATGATTAACAATGCACAATAATTGCGGAGAGATTTGGCAATGTATAACCATTGAAACGACTATAGATACGTTCGATGTCGGGGTTTACTTCACAAAATACGGTATTGTACAAATGGTTGTGTTAACATTGGTTTTACATTGCAAAATGGTAGTCATTTGTTGTATTGGATAGAAGGAACAACATACTAAAGTTTGGGACGATTAGAGTACAGTCTAACCTCACCACATAGAGAATAGTAGTTTTGGGTAAAACATAGATGGATAGTGGTCCGAAACAAGTGCAACGTAAGGAACTTGAAGCAAGCTACTCTTCGCTCGGCTCATTTGGTAGTATAAGAAGAAGTTTGGGGGCTCAGTGTTTCAATCTAAACGTTGTATCATGTTAGTCATTGGTCTCCACTATTGGTAACATTGGTAAAATTAGCAAATTTGAGCGGCTATACTTTGGGATTAGAGTGGCTTATCAGAGAGCTGAAGCAACTCTTAGGTCGTACGATGGTAGTAGAAAAGAGATCTAGTGTGGGGGCGTACATCCAGAGGTTTGGGAGACTTCTGACGATCCATCCGTCAAGGCCAATGACGAGTAAAAGTTCAATTTTTAAACATGAATATCTCTACAAAGAAACGACCAATGAAGGAATCCAAGACATGTAGCGGCAACTACAAGGCAAGATGAATACAATGGTGTCATTGTTTATATGATTAAACAACATATGAGGCCAGATATATCTCAATGACGTTATTTTAGATTTTAAAACTAGCGTACCTCAAAAAGTTAGGGTATATCCTCCTAGTCGTTATCAATAATAGATGATATAGACTAGCCTCCTTTATAACATTAATACTATTGCGTACACTGTAGAGCGTAAATGTTAATGGTATGGTATAAACACCTTGAGAGAAGACGTGCCAACAATCAAATTGCGTTATTTACTAATCAAATGACTATACTATTTGTTTACCAAAGCCGTTATTGCATTGTGAGAGAATTATTATCGTCTGCCCAAGTGAATTAAGTGGAATAGCGCTTTGTGACTGCATACTTTGCTTTGCTATCGGCGCCGAACATAAATCCTATCCGTTTACATGACAAGCGTGAGAGTTGCGTAAAAAATGCACTAATAAAATGGCGATCTAACGTCTTGTATAGGCGCCTACGACGCTACATCTCTCGTAGTAGACGACGTAAATATTAATCTCTTTTATTATCCATAATAATACAGCCAAATCACCCAGAAAGAGGTCTTAATAATATCGGATTCAGTTGGTGTGAGTTTAGTTTGATATACCCAGTGATATAATTACATATATATATATTATATAGAAGTTTTTGTGAGAAATCACAAAAGCATACTAGCCACAGCTGTAATACGCTCGTTACATCGGTATCATTAGATATTGAAATACGAAAAAACGGTACACACTTACATCATAACAACAAGTTATATATTATGAGCACGTCCGATAAGATTTGTACCGATAGTTGCAAAAACAGTGATGACGCAAGTGATGTGATCTGGGATCGTGAGAAGAAGGAGAATAAGCTAGATATGCTTGGATTTGTCATTGGACGTCTAGTTTCGGAGATACAAATTCACTATATAAGGCACTAACAAAATAGGACTCGCTAAGAAAATTCCGATTTGACTAGATCTGGTAACTGTAAAATTGATAGAATAGGCACAACGATATACACCTGTCAACTAATCAACAACATATTATGAGTACGGTTGATAAAGATATCGTGTTATCAATATGTGCAAATTGCGGTAAAGAGGGTAGTAATGATAATATGAATATATGCAACAAATGTAAGATGGTTAAATATTGCAACGCCGCATGCAAGAAGAAGCACCGATCAAAACACAAGAAGCAATGTGAAAGGCGATTAGCAGAGTTACACGATATAGAGTTGTTCAAACAGCCACCGTCACAGTACGGAGATTGTCCAATTTGTTTCACTCGAATACCATTACTTTATGCGGGGTGGAGATATTACCCATGCTGTGGAAAAACAGTATGTAGTGGATGCATTCATGCGCCTGTCTATGACAATCAAGGCAATAAAGTTGATGATAAGAAGTGCCCTTTTTGCAGAACTCCAATACCATCAACCTACAAGGAGGCAATGGAAAGAGAAAAAGAAAGAGTAGAGGCTGGTGATGCTGTTGCAATGCACAATCTAGGAAATTACTATTCTCGTGGGGAGGGTGGATATCCACAAGATTATGGGAAGGCATTAGAACTATATCATCGAGCAGCAGAACTAGGTTATGCTAAAGCATATACTGACATTGGTTATGCTTATGAAAATGGACGAAGTATAGAAGTTGACAGGGAGAAGGCTATTTATTATTACGAACTAGCAGCTATGGGAGGGTATGCAGCAGCAAGGTACAATCTAGGCTCGATGGAGGCACGCGTAGGCAATTATGATAGAGCCCTCAAACACTTTATGATTGCAGCAAGAGATGGTCATGCTGATTCTTTGAAGGTTATCAAGATAATATACTCAAATGGACACGCAACAAAAGAAGATTACACAAAAGCATTACAATTATATCAAACATACTTGGGTGAAATTAAGAGTGTACAGAGGGATAAAGCTGCCGCTGAACGAGAGGACTACCGTTACTATTAATGTATGCATATTTAAAGCTAGTATAAACAGGAAGGTTCGAGAGGAACCGATGTTATTAGACTATGGGCCATTACTAATAATAGGTTTAATTTCAAAGCAGTAAGAAGTTAGTCAAAGCTTCGTTAAGTATTACTACAACGCTTATAAACATATACATTCGATTGACCCCAACTCATTTCCACAGGACATTGATGTATCAGTTCAAACTCAGTATGAAATGTCATACTACTAAACTTCTTTAAACATATCCAATATGCATTAGATGGTGCATACTTTGCCTTCTCTACAATCTGTTCCATTAATACATTATTAAATAGTAAATTAGGTATATAAACAACTGTACCAACACTCCACCATTCTTTAACATCTAACAAATCTGAATGCATAAACTTAATATCATCATGTAGTAACTTGTGTTTATATTGAAATTTATATAAACTTTGTACTGATGTTGCCATATTATGTAAATTACCTAATAGTTCTATACCAATACATTCTTTATAATCTCCTATATATCGTGCTGCAAAGACAGCTCGTCCTGATCCTGATCCTAAATCATAGAATGTATCATTATTTGAATGTGGAATATTTATGTCGTTTGTTAGGAGTAGCTGAATGAAACCTTGTAGATCAATCTCTCCATATACTAAACTATCTTCGCTATGATGTTTGTTGTCATCTTCTCGCCGTATATCATCAGTTAAGGAAGCATCCTTTGCTGTTGCAAATGTATATTCTTCGTAGAGAGATGATAACTCTTGTAATACTTTGTCTTGTGCTAGCTGATTCAAATCTAGCTTTTGTGTACCTTTATCATTTACTGAATTCTTCAGTAAGGAATAGAGATTGTCAGAATAGTTGCTGTTTGTTGTAGATAAAGCTGATGTCTTCCACTCTTCAACAGCAGATAGATACTCCAACTTTTTATCATTATCAGACATGTTGCCTAAATGGTATCTTAGCTGATGTGCTGCGGTGACCAATGGCGTTGCTTACTTCTGTTACAACCGTCCGCCCAAGAACAGTAGTACTGTATCAACAATAGTAGATCGTAATAGAGAGGGTGAATCGACAATATCAGATGATAGAGATGAAAGTTAGAGTTAGAGGAGCGGAGGAGGAGATAATAAGTCTCTCGGTATCCTAAAAATGTCCGTTCAGCGCCAACAGTCAAATTTTCATTTGGATTGTACAGCTAATAATCTACATCTCTCTCATCCCTTCCCTAAAGCTATATTCATGGCATGTGATTGGAGTGTTAGTTCGTAGTCACTGGGAGGGAGAAAGATCTTAGTGTGCAAAAAGTAATAGATATATGATACATATCTTATATAGACACAATACGATACGCCTGCCAACTAAAATCAACATCATTTGCAATTGTATTGAGGATATCACGAGCTCGCGACATATTGAGCACAAGAATAACTAGTATAAATATTGATAAACCGCCGCCAAATAGAGTATATATATAATGAGCACATCCGATAGTTGCAAAGATGGTGCTTCAAAATCAAACGATGACGGTGTATGTGTTATGTTACAGAATTTGAGTACGGTTGACAGAGAAGTTAATGATACATCGGTATGTGCCAATTGTGGGAAAGAAGGTGATAATATCAACAACGTATGTAACAAATGCAACATGGTGAAATATTGCAACGCTGCCTGTAAAAAGAAACATCGACATAAACATAAGAAAGAGTGTGAGGAACATTGCAGAAAGGCAGCTGAGGATGCCGCTAAGTTACATGATGAGAAGCTATTCAAACAGCCTCCACCACCGTGGGAAGATTGTCCAATTTGTTTTATAAAGATGCCATTGAAAATGAAGGGGCATAAATACAAAGCATGTTGTGGGAAAATGATTTGCAGCGGATGTAATTATGCACCCGTTTATGATGACCGAGGCAATAAAGTCGATAATAAGAAGTGTCCCTTCTGCAGAACTCCACATCATACTTCAAACGAGGAGATGGTTAAGAGAACAAAGAAGCGTATGCAGGCACATGATCCTATTGCAATTCAAAATCTAGGAGTGTACTATCGAGATGGGATACGGGGTTTTCCTCAAAATCATCTTAAGGCATTGGAATTGTGGCATCGGGCAGCAGAGCTTGGTTATGCCTTGGCATATAATAGTATTGGTTATGCATATGAGCATGGTACTAGAGGTGTGGAAGTTGACAAGAAGAAGGCAACGCATTACTATGAACTAGCAGCCATGGGAGGAGATACATTGGCAAGGCATAATCTTGGTATTATGGAGCAGAAAGCAGGCAACATAGGGAGAGCAGTGAGGCATTATATGATTGCAGCGGGGGGTGGATATTCTGATTCTTTGAAGGAGATTAAAGAATTATACTCATATGGATATGCAACAAAAGAAGATTATACAAAAGCGTTACAAGCCTATCAAGCATATTTGGGCGAGATTAGGAGTAGACAGAGGGATGAAGCTGCTGCAGCCGATGAAAACAATCGTTACTACTAATAGACTATAACCACCAGATGTATCAGATTAGGTTTCTTCTTTTACAACTTTACTACTAACTCTAAAGCAATCTGGAACTTGATATACAAACACCCCTTCTTTCTCCTTACTACTTCCACTACCACTACTAACAGTTGTATCACTCGCCTTCCATCCAGGTATACTAAACACATTCGAAACAACAATTGATCCAGGCTTTAACTCCTTCTCCAACTTCTTACCAAGTTTATCCATAATGGGTGCCAAACCGTAAACCGCCACTACATCATATTGATATAATTGTATCTTCCATATATCACGCATATAAAATGATGTAGAATTCCAATATTGTGGTGTGATTAATCTTCGAAAGTTGGCAAATAAATGTAATGCTGGATTGATTTCATATCCGATTGATTTGGCAAATATGTTTTCACGTGCTGCTCGGAATACTACCCGACCATCTCCGCTACCCAAGTCTACAAAGTTTAATGACTTTTGTGCAATCTTTTCTTTCATATAACTTGATTGTAATGTATGGTTTCGTATTATATCAAACATTGCATTGAGTTTGTTGCCGAATGTCGGGAGATAGGGTGCACCTCGACGTTGTAGAACAGGCGGTAGACTTAGCAATACTGCCAAGTGTGGAAACAGAAAGAGTGTTGCTCCTATCCCCAGTAATATCGGGTTGTATTTAGACTCCTCTGTGTTCATATTATGTTCAGAATCAGCTGTTTTGATGCTATTCCATATACTTGATAATGATGATTGATATGAGTTTGGTTTATCTTTTTGTATATGAGATGGCATTTGATGCATAGAAGATGAGTCAGCTGTTGCTTGACCAGAGTCTTTTCCTTCTTCTTTCAGTAGATCGAGTATACCCATTGAATCTAATAACTTCTTTTCTTCTTCGGTCATCATTTCGCTACTATCATTTGTTGGTATATCTTGTCTACTATCTGTTGCAAGTATTCGTGTATTGCCGAGCATATCTCTTGTGTTGTACACAAGAGGCCGATCTATCTCCTCTTCTATAGATTGTTGCTTATCCTTTACTTCTTTCATACCAACAAACTTTGGCAATTCAATCGGAGTTAACAACTCTTCTTTCATACTCTCTGAAAATGGTGATTCAATACCAAACCATACACTATATATCAATTTTGCCAATGTATATTGTTCATCCATTTGCATATCATTACCAATACAACCTATCAATTCATCATTAAGAAATAATTGTATTCCAACTTTTGGTATATATTGCAATGTGTGTCGATCACCCACACTAATGTTTCGATATAGGTTATTAAATTTTGTTAGAGAGTGTTGTATATTAAGTGGTAAGTCTGATATTGTTGTATTTGGGGGTAAATTTGCTTCTATAAACTTCGTAGTTGCCCATTGCAAATCGGTAGCTCTAGCTGGTTTATGATAGTAGATTTCAAGTGCTATTGGCGACAACGAAGTTGATATTACATCATTGGATTGTTGTTGAGATATAATTGAATTGTCAACTGCTTCTATATCAGAAGGTAGATATAGAACAGAGGAGCAAACACCAACATAAAAGTAGGAGAGATATGATTTACCTTTTGCAATGAGTAGTGGTTCATCTTTTGTTGTGGATATCGTTTTGGTGAGAGGGAATGCCGCGCCTCCAACATCTAATGTTTTTGAAGAGTTTACAGCAGAGCTATTCGTTTGCATGTTGGTTCTCTCTACTGCATTCATTGTTGCTCCTACATACAGCAGCTATATCCTTCGTATAATAGATCGTCATTATTAGATTGAGCTGGTCTCAACCGCTTTTTTGCTCTTGGACCGTTTCTTGCACTAAGGGCAAGTGAACAGACACCTCTTCGCCTCTCATTCAGCCTGACAATGTGCAGCCTATGACTCTAATACTAAACAAATACACTCATCATTAGTATCAATACCCCACTCAAATATCCTTCAGACGAGCTGCCACATTTGAATGGCATAAAAAGAGCATAAGATGTGAGCATATCATGTGCACAAAACAAAAGAGATGAATGCGTTTACTATATGGTTAGATATTGCTTGATTGATTTACTGTTGATGTTAAGAATACTTTATAGAAATATCTATATTAAAAGTAACGATAGTCCTCTCGTGCAGCGGCAGCCTCGTCCCTCTGGGGACTTTTTATTTCTCCCAAGTACTCTTGATATAACTTTAATGCTTTCATGTAATCTTCTTTTGTGGCATCTCCTTCTGAGTACAATTCTTTGATATTATTCAGTGAGTTGGAATATCCACCTCTTGTTGCAATCATGTAGTGCCTCACTGCTCTATCCATGTTTCCTGCTTCCATTTCCATAAAGCCTAGATTATGCCTTGCTACTATATTCCCTCCGATAGCTGCTAGCTCCCAATAACGCTTGGCCTTTTTCTTGTCAACTTCTACTCCTCTACCAAATTGATATGCATAACCAATATTGAGATAAGCATCAGCATAACCAAGCACTCCTGCCCGATGCCATACTTCTAATGCCTTTGTATGATCTTGTGGAAATCCATACGACCCATCTCGATAGTTATTTCCGTGATTGCAGATTGCAATGGGATCACCTAGATCCACTCTTTTATTTTCTCCTTCCATTGCCTCCTCGTAGGATGATGGTATTGGAATCCTGCAAAAGGGACATGTCTTTTCTTCAACTTTATTGCCTTGGTTATCATAAACAGGTGCATGACTACATCCACTACAAATAAGTTTTCCACAACATGTCATGTATTGGCTCCCCGTTTCAAGTGAAGGTATTTGAGTGAAGCAAATCGGACAATCTTCCTCTGGTGGAGGTTGTTTAAATAACTTTTCATCATGTAACTCAGCTACTCTCTTTCTACATTCTTTCTTGTGTTGTGGACGATGAGCAATCTGACAGTCTCTATTGCAATATTTCACCAATTTACATGCCGTACATGATTTAAGATCAGTATCCTCTTTGCCGCAATTAGCGCATACGGATACATCATTATCTTTATTAGTAGCTGTTTCGTCTGTAATATTATCATCAGATATGTTCATCTTGTCCATCGACACATCTAATGTAGTACTCATCGTTGTATAATAGTACTACCACTACCACACACGGCCGCCAATCTATTTGTAAATAGCTAATGCTTTTGTGTATAACAATACGAAAAGGAAGAAGAGGTGCCTGAATATTAGTGGGAGGAGCGCAACCGATATATCGACCTCCTTCGACCTCCACTAATTTTTTATACTAACCGCGAGTAAATGGCGATGAAACGTATTGTCTCACGAGCATTCCAGCCGAGCCTGCCTCACCACTCTTTCCGTGCCTCAACTCTCAAACGTACTAGCACGACCGACCAAGAGACCACACAGCTAGCTGCCCTTGACATTGTAGACAGCTTGGTCCTTAGTGGCCATCACTGACGATCCAACATCTTCTAGCTTCAGACGAGCCACACATTTGATCTGACATAAAAAGTGCATAAGATATGAGCATATCATGTGCACACAAAGCAAAAGACATATACACTGATGGATAGATATTGCTCGATTAAGTTACTGTTGAGAATCTGTTATAGGGCTTTAAATAATTTATACTAATAGTAACGATAACCCTCACGGGCAGCAGCTGCTTTATCCCTCTGTACACTCTTAATCTCTCCAAGGTATTCTTGATAAGCTTGTAATGCTTTTGTGTATTCTTCTTTTGTTGCTTGTCCTCTCATGTATATTTCTTTAATATACTCTAAAGTTTGGCCTTCCCCTCCTCGAACAGCAATCATATAATGCTTGATAGCTCTATCCACATTGCCTGCCAACTCCTCCTTGATTCCTAGAGTGCCCCTTGATTTTATACTTCCCTTCATAGCTGCTAGCTCATAATAATGCATTGCCTTCTTCTGATCAAATTCAACTCCTCTGCCATTGTCATATGCATGACCAATACCGTTATATGCTTCAATATAACCAAGTTCTACTGCACGATGATAAAATTCTAACGCCTTTGTATAATCTTGTGGATATCCGTTTGCGCCATCCTTATAGTACATTCCTTGATTGTAGATTGCAATAGGATCGTCTAAATCCTTTCGTTTCTCTTCTCTTTCAAGAAACTCATCTCCTGTTGGATGTGGAGCTCTGCAAAAAGCACACTTTTGATTATCAATTTCATTGCCTTTGTGATCATAAAGAGGCGCACGAATACATCCACTACATATCTCCTTTCCACAGCATGTCATGTATCTCCTCCCAGTATAAAGGAATGGTAACCTTAGGAAACAGATTGGACAATCATCATGTAGTGATGGAGGTTGTTTAAATAGTTCGATATCATGTATCTCGGCCGCTCGTTTTCTGCATTCTTTTTTATGTTGTGGACGGTGGGCAATTTGACATTCTCTATTGCAATATTTCACCATCTTACATGCCGTACAGTTTTTGAGATCACTACCACCCTTGCCACAATTAGCACATACTGATAACTCATTATCTTTATTAGCTGTTGTTTCGACTGTAATATTATCATCAGATATGTTCATCTTGTCAATCGACACATCTAATTTACTCATCGTTATTATATATAATATTATTCCTACCACTGCCAACAAGCGGCCGACCTTCCTTATATAAATAGCTAATGCTTATCGTATGCAGATAAGAGAAGGAAGAGAGGTTGATTGCGTCATTAATTTTACACAGTGAGTAAAATGGCGATGAAACGTAGATAGAGCCCCTAATCATTCAGCTCGAACCATCCTAGCCCTAGAGCTCAATATGGCTCTATTACAAGCTACAATCATCAATAGTATCATAATACCCCACTACCAAGTCTCAAGCATCAGATGAGCTGCCTCATTTGAATGGCACAAAAAGTGCATAAGTATAAGCATATCAATATCAGTGCACAAAACAGAAGATATGAACACATGTATGCTTGGTTAACTATTGCTTGATTTGTTACTGTTAAGAATCTGATAGACTATCTTTAAAGTCCTATACTAATAGTATCGATACATCTCACTAGCCGCAGCAGCTTTATCCCTCTGGGGACTTTTAATTTCGCCCATGTATTCTTGATAAGCCTGTAATGCCGTCGTATAATCGCCTTTTGTTGCATATCCTTTTGAGTATAGCTCTTTGATCGACTCCAAAGAATTAGGATTTCCACTTCTAATTGCAATCATATAGTGTCTCAAAGCCCTATCTATATTGCGTGCGCGTGCCTCATTATTGCCTAGATTATACCTGGCCGGTACGTCTCCCCTCATAGCTGCTAGTTCGTAGTAATGTAAAGCCTTCTCCTCATCAACTTCCACACCTCTACCATATTTATAAGCAAAACCAATATTACAATATGCCTCAGTATATCCAAGATCTATTGCCCGATGGAAATATTCCAATGCCTTATTGTAATCTCGTGTAAAACCATCTAACCCTTCAGAATAGCACAGTCCTAGCTCGTAGATTGCTCGGGGATCATTGGCCTCAAGCCGTTTCTTATTTCTTCTTTCACTCTCCTTTTCAGATTTAGGAGCAACAGTTCTACAAAATGGACACTCGTTTTGTTTGTCATCATCAACTTTATTGCCTTGATTATCATAAATAGGTGCATGATAGCACCCACTACATATTGTTTTACCACAACATGACATATATCTAAACCCCGTTTTCATTAAAGGCAAAGGCAGGAAACAAATCGGACAATCTTCTGCTGGAGGAGGTTGTCTAAATAACTTCTCGTCGTGCAACCTAGCAGCATGTTCGGCGGCTAGTCTGATATGCTCCTCACAATCTTTCTTATGTTTGTGTCGGTGCTTCTTTTTGCAAGTGGCGTTGCAATATTTAACCATCTCACATTTATTGCATACATTATTGATATCTTCGCCTTCTTTACCACAATTTGCACATACTGATATTGATATATTATCATCGCCCACGCTCATATTTTGTAACATAACACGTATACCGTCATCATTTGATTTTGACGCAACTTCTTTGCAATTGCTATCGGACGTGCTCATATTATTACTCTTGTGTCTACTAATAATTTACGTAACTTTGTATTGAGGTAGTATGATATATATAGGCCTCTTATTACAATAGAAGTTGATGGCCAGACATATCCCTGCATAATTTTTTAACTTGCAATGCAATGAGTAAAATGGCGATGAAACGTAAACTAATGTTCAAAACTGGCCATCAAAGAAGCAAACGGATGATCAGTACGTTGATCTCAGAAGTCAACAGGCCACAATAGACTCTCTAATACACTCATACTTATAACACCGCTACTACTATAGTATTAATCTATTTCAATTGACAATTATAGTCCTTGGAGTGAGTTTTATTTGCAAACTTTTCACCCCACACAAACTTTGCAAAGCGATCACCTGGAACATCAACTTCCATACTCCATACTGCAATATTGCAATAGAGTTCATATTATATACAGACTGGATATATATTGCAGGGCAATAGAAGACAATAATAACTATGATTCCGAGAATAAGAGGTAGTAGTAGCATATGTAAAATGAGCATATCATATGTCTTAATGACTCTAGCCATAGCCATCACTACAACAATAGAAGCATTTGATGTATCATCCAGAACATCATGTACCTTTACACAACAGACACCAACTACAATACTACAACCATACACTGCAGCATCTACACCACAATTGCAACAGCTAACAATGAAAGTATCAGGAGGATCGAAACGTACCCGATCTTCCAAATCATCACAACTAATTGAACTAAATAATGAACGTCTCCAAACTGCCGGCCGTCCAGGTACTAAAAACTTTGTAGATCCCAATAAAGTCTTCATTGGCAATTTACCGTTCACTGCCACCGAAGATGATGTTTCTAAAATGTTTGCAACTCATTGGAATATACCAATAAATTCAGTTAATGAACGTATTGAAAGTATCAAAATCATACGAGATTGGAAGACTAATCAATCGAAAGGATATGGCTTCATTCAATTCTATGAACCAATGGTTGCCACGTCAGCAATGGAAAGTATTAACAAGGGTAAAGGATTAAAAATCAATGGTAGGAGAATTCGATTAGATCAGGGTAAACGTAAACCCAATGAGGAAGAGGAACGATTGAAGAGATTGAAACAAAAGGAAAAGAAGAAGAAATTAAAGGCATTGGAAATGCAAAATGAATTAGATGAGGAAGGACGTGTTATACTTGATGGTATTAATAGTGCCGTATCTGATAATGACGGTGAAGAGGAAGTAGTAGAAGAGGGTATGATGAGTGAAGATGATATGATTGCATTCATTGAAAAGGGTGGATTGAAGGGTGTGATGCCATTAACTGAGGAGACTGCTGGCTTTTTAGGTATTGAGGGATTATATGATGATGATGACGAAGTGGATGATATGGGATACTTTGAGGAGTATTATGCCGAGAATGGATATGATGATGATGATTTTAATGTTGATATTGACAAGGCAGGTGACGATGAGGATGACGACGAGGAGGATGATAGTGAAGAATTGGTATATGATGGAGTGTTTGAGGAAATGTATAACCCTAATGAATACGAGGGTTTGAGTGAAGAGGAGGAGGAAGAAGTTGCCAAGATGAATAGAGAACAGAGGAGGGCTGCGGATAAGAAGAGGAAGAAGAGAAAGTTACCATTCAAGGGGTTTGGTACTCGTGATTAAATGTATAAAGAGGAGTCTGTATGCAAGAGGAGGAACTAGTAGTAGAGGATGTTTATACTACTTGAGTACGTATGGCTTTTGAAAAAGAATAAAAGTAAAAGAAGTGCCTCTAGTTATCTAATAATTATCCTAATCCCCTCCTCCGCCGCTACGCCAAATACGAGCAGCAGAATATGCCCTCCGTGCTCTATCACTCACACTTGATATTAACGAACACTCCTCATTACCATTCGTAGGCTTAAATGCAATCATCTCCGGTAATGGGGCCGTTTCATCATCTTCATCAGTATAGTATTCATCAACTGCATCATCTTGGGGTACCTCTTGACAGACTATTGGTATCTCTTGACATAACATGTCAATATCTTCTTTCTTGTACTTGGAGAATTGATGCATATCATCTGTTGTTGTAACCTGATGAGGATCAGATACACGACGTTTATAAGAGGGAGGAGGATTATATAATCCTTCTTTACTCAACCTCATCATATTATCACCGTGTTGTTCTTGGTGCTCTAATTCTAAATCATCCGTATTAACCAATCGGATATATTCACACCAATACTTTTTACGTATCATTTTAGTACAACCTTTATCATCCATTACAAATGTTAAACTTTCTCCCTTATTATCATTCGTATTTGTAGTACGATAGGCTAAGATAGCATAGGAATATAATCCATTGGAACGTTTGATAAATGCAAAATCATATTTCATTAATGTTGATACTTGTTGCATTGCATTTTGGGATGAGGTTGGTATGCGTATGTGTGAGGTGGAACGTACTGTTTGTCCTAATTTGTAATCTGGACGATAACCCAATTGTCTTGTTGGTTTTTGTTGTTGATCATTAGTTTGTTGGTGTAGATTTGGCATTGAAGTATGGAGAGAGTGTTCATGTTTATTTAGATGATTAGGTGAGGATACCATACGAGGACGTTGAGTTGGTTCTTGTTGTTGCTGTTGCTTGATTGTTAACTTATCATTCAACATCTCGGCTACCCTCTTTTGTGCTTCATCAGCTGTCATACCCGTATAAGTTGATCGACGGTGTGGTGTCTGCTGTTGTTGTGGTTTTCTACTATGGATGGGTTGAGGAGGAGGACACAATGGAGATGGAGATGTTGTATCCATACTAGTACGCCGATTGCCCCCTCTATTGTTACCGCCACGGCTCTTCTTATGTTGATGTAAAGAGCTGCTGCTTCCTTTATTACTCTTGGGCAGAGATGATGATGAATCTTTTCTGCCATAACATCTCCTCCTATCATCGTCGATTGTTGGTGACGACCTTTCGTGTATTGCAACAAACGAACGACGGAGACTTCTATTGCTATCGTTGAACTCTGACGATTGTCTATCCATTATCATTATGATACGCTGTACTATTCTATAAGTAGGACTGGGCTACACCAAATAGATGTCAGGTATCGGGATTGCAATGAAGGATTGCAAGAGGGAATCTTTATTTTGATGAATGCTTTAATGTCTCTCTGACTCTATCTGCCGCTATTTAATCAATAAATGCAAACGAGAGTATATTACAGTGATTTGTTATATTCCAATACAATGAGCTGTTTCATCATCATCATAAGCATATCGAAAGCACATGCAGATCTAATGTTATTGACATTTACAAGCTGTCATTACGACCCCACGGTATTCATAGAACTTTTGACATTTGATATGGCATTCAGGTCTCAGCGAACCCAACCAGCGAACCCTACCAGGGCTTAAGTATTTTAATACTGTACTCTACCGATATGGTATTCAGGTCTCAGCCTCGATTAACCCTCATGCCTTTTTTAACCTTATTTGAGGTCGATACATAGCCAGACAAAATAGATAGATTTCTCCTCTACTGGCACATCACCCCCTGAGGTCGATACGTAGACCCTAAATAAACTAAAGACCCCCCCCCCCCCCTCTCATTTAGCTACTCTTCGATAGTTGAACTTTTGTTACTTGTGTTGGTGTTGTAAATGTGTGTAGTTGAGTGATATACTGTATTATCGGCGTATTGCAGTGGTATTATTAGCAATTATCATATATCATTAGAAGGATATTTTGACTGCTCTAAACATACTTTTTCACAGATTCTAATTTGCAAAGACATTAATCACAGTACCAGAGAGAATTGTAGCTTTGGTATTAATAGAATCTCGGAGATTATTAAAAGAAATTAGAGATAGTAGCTGAAAACTACGTATCATATATTCCCAGTAGACGACGCAATATGAGCGCATCCGATAGCAATTGCAAAGACGGTGCATCAGCAAAATCAAATAATGATGGTGTATGTGAGATAAACGATATGTTACAGAATATGAATATGGCATTATCGCGATGTGCTAATTGTGGTAAGGAGGGTACTGTTACTGATATGAATACATGCAACAAATGTAAGATGGTAAGGTATTGCAACGCCATATGTAAAAAGGTACACAAAAAGAAGCATAAGAAAGAGTGTGAGGAACATATCCGACTAGCTGCTGAGAAACATAATGAAGAACTTAGAATTGCTGCTGAGCTACATGATATAGAACTATTCAAACAGCCACCGCCAGCAGAAGATTGCCCAATTTGTTTTATACGTTTACCAACACTGAACGCTGGGACAAAATACATGGCATGTTGTGGAAAAGTTATTTGCAGTGGATGTGCACGTGCTCCTGTCTATGATAACCAAGGCAATGAAGTAGACATTATCAAACAAAACGAGTGTCCATTTTGTAGAACTGTGGCTCCTAAAACAGATGAAGGGATAGCTGAAAGGATAAAGAAAAGAGTGGAGGTTAATGATGATGCACATGCAATCTACAATATGGGATGCTACTACTACTATTTTATTGCGAAAGATTATACAAAGGCATTAGAACTGTGGCATCGGGCTGGTGAACTCGGACATGCCAAATCCTATCAGACTATTGGTGATGCATATGATAATGGCGAAGGTTTAGAAGTTGATAAGAAGAAGGCCAGGCATTATTATGAGCTAGCAGCAATGATGGGAGATACAATGGCAAGGCACAATCTAGGCTTTCAGGAAGGGAAAGCTGGTAATATGGATAGAGCCATCAAACACTTCTTGATTGCTGTGGGAAGTGGGTGTCCTGAATCTTTGGGGATGATACAAAAGATGTACAGGAACAGAAAAGCAACGAAAGAAGAATATACAGAAGCATTACAATTATATCAAACATATTTGGTTGAGATTAAAAGTGTGCAGAGGGATAAAGCTGCTGCAGCTCTTGAGAATTATCGTTATTATTAGTATAAGTAGATCTATTTAAGGCTTGTCAAAAACCAGGTTCTTAACAGTAACTTAATCGAGCAATAGCTAAAAATGATGCTACATGTGTTCATATCTTCTGTTTTGTGCACTGATGACTGATACTGATATGCCATACTTATGCACTTTTTGTGCCATTCAAATGAGGCAGCTCATCTGATGCTTGAGACTTGGTAGTGGGGTATTATGATACTATTGATGATTGTATTTGCTTGTAATAGAGCCATAGGTCGCTTGAGCTCTAGGGCTAGGATGGTCGAGCTGAATGAGTAGGGTGCTCTATCTACGTATCATCGCCATTTTACTCACTGTGTAAAATTAATGACGCAATCAATCAACCTCTCTTCCTTCTCTTATTATCTGCATAAGCATTAGCTATTTATATAAGGAAGGTCGGCCTTGTTGGCAGTGGTAGGAATAATATTATATATAATAACGATGAGTAAATTAGATGTGTCGATTAACAAGATGAACATATCTGATGATAATATTACAGTCGAAACAACGTTATCAGTATGTGCTAATTGTGGCAAGGGTGGTAGTGATCTCAAAAACTGTACGGCATGTAAGATGGTGAAATATTGCAATAGAGAATGTCAAATTGCCCACCGTCCACAACATAAAAAAGAATGCAGAAAACGAGCGGCCGAGATACATGATATCGAACTATTTAAACAACCTCCATCACTACATGATGATTGTCCAATCTGTTTCCTAAGGTTACCATTCCTTTATACTGGGAGGAGATACATGACATGCTGTGGAAAGGAGATATGTAGTGGATGTATTCGTGCGCCTCTTTATGATCACAAAGGCAATGAAATTGATAATCAAAAGTGTGCTTTTTGCAGAGCTCCACATCCAACAGGAGATGAGTTTCTTGAAAGAGAAGAGAAACGAAAGGATTTAGACGATCCTATTGCAATCTACAATCAAGGAATGTACTATAAGGATGGCGCAAACGGATATCCACAAGATTATACAAAGGCGTTAGAATTTTATCATCGTGCAGTAGAACTTGGTTATATTGAAGCATATAACGGTATTGGTCATGCATATGACAATGGCAGAGGAGTTGAATTTGATCAGAAGAAGGCAATGCATTATTATGAGCTAGCAGCTATGAAGGGAAGTATAAAATCAAGGGGCACTCTAGGAATCAAGGAGGAGTTGGCAGGCAATGTGGATAGAGCTATCAAGCATTATATGATTGCTGTTCGAGGAGGGGAAGGCCAAACTTTAGAGTATATTAAAGAAATATACATGAGAGGACAAGCAACAAAAGAAGAATACACAAAAGCATTACAAGCTTATCAAGAATACCTTGGAGAGATTAAGAGTGTACAGAGGGATAAAGCAGCTGCTGCCCGTGAGGGTTATCGTTACTATTAGTATAAATTATTTAAAGCCCTATAACAGATTCTCAACAGTAACTTAATCGAGCAATATCTATCCATCAGTGTATATGTCTTTTGCTTTGTGTGCACATGATATGCTCATATCTTATGCACTTTTTATGTCAGATCAAATGTGTGGCTCGTCTGAAGCTAGAAGATGTTGGATCGTCAGTGATGGCCACTAAGGACCAAGCTGTCTACAATGTCAAGGGCAGCTAGCTGTGTGGTCTCTTGGTCGGTTGTGCTAGTACGTTTGAGAGTTGAGGCACAGAAAGAGTGAGGCAGGCTCGGCTGGAATGCTCGTGAGACAATACGTTCCATCGCCATTTTACTCACTCAAATTAATCGTCATCTTAAAAACTCACCTCCACTACAGTGAGGGTATAGTTCGACAGACATCACTGTAATACTTTATGCCTTACTAAGTACTAATATCAGGCTCTCCTCCTTTTCATATTGCTATATCTACAAAAGCATTAACTATTTTTACAAGAAAGGTCGGCCTTTTGTAGGGATAATATTATTAACGATGAGTACATTAGATGCGTCGATCGAAAAGATGAACATATCTGATGATAATACAGACGAAGAGAACGTATCGATATGTGCAAACTGCGGAAAAGAGGGTGATAATCTCAAATCATGTACCGCATGTAAGATGGTTAAATATTGCAGTAGAGATTGTCAAGTTGCTCACCGACCACAACACAAGAAACAATGTAGAAAACGAGCAAAGGAGTTACATGATATAGAGTTGTTTAAACAGCCTCCACCGAGGGAAGATTGTCCAATTTGTTTCCTCCAATTGCCAAACATGGGTTCTGGATCAACATATTATGCATGTTGTGGAAAGTTTATATGCTGTGGATGTAGTTATGCACCTGTTTATGATAACCAAGGGAATAAAGTTGATGAAAAGAAGTGCCCATTTTGCAGAACCCCACATCCTAAATCATATGAGGAGGATAAAAAAAGAAGGATGAAAAGAATTGAGGCTAATGATCCAATGGCAATCGTTAAGCAAGGATGTTACTATCGAGACGGCTCGAATGGATATCCACAGGATTATACAAAGGCATTAGAACTTTACCTTCGGGCAGCAGAGTCAGGACATGCATCATCATATACTTGTATTGGTTATTTATATGAATTTGGTAAGGGTGTGGAAATTGATAAGAAGAAGGCTAAACATTACTGGGAATTAGCAGCCATTGGAGGGGATATGAATGCAAGGCATAACCTAGGCAATAATGAGATACGTGCAGGTAGTTATGACAGAGCATTAAAACATTATATGATTGCAGCTAGGGGTGGATGTAATGACTCATTGGATCAGATCAAAAGAGGCTATTCAAAAGGCCACGTAACAAAAGATGATTACATGAGAGCTTTACGATCATATCAAGAATACCTGGGCGAGATAAAGAGTAGACAGAGGGACAAAGCTGCTGCATTTCGTGGCAAGCAATACCATTAGCATAGGTTTAAAGCTAGTTTATAGCGGATTCTCAACAGCAACTTAATCAAGCATATGCTCTTATCTTATTCATATGCACTTTAAGGTGCTGCTGGGTGGTTTAGTGATAGGCCAGCACGACCGTCTACAATACCAAGTGGGCTAGGCTCTAGGGGCTAGGAGGGGTCGGTAGTCGGTAGGTATACTGTCTCGAAAGCGATCGTTCCATCGCTATTTAGTCACTGCAATGGCTAAAACTTTGTGCATCAAGTGCAAAGATTATTCTTTAAAGGAACAGGGAGTATAATATCCATATCTCTGACTCCACTTACAACGGTTGTGAACTATATTGTATATTATTTGGTCGTTAGTAGCATATATCATCTCGGCTGATCGTGTTGCAAATTATACACCAACTTGCCATATACATTTGATTTATTTGTTTATGCAAATGATTCCAATATTGCCTACCTGTACAAGATTATAAGACAAGGGTACTGTGGCAGGTAGTATCTGCATATAGTATTAAAAATATCGGGTAGTTGTTAGTTAAGGGTATACGTCGGTAGATATAACGATAACAATATACAAAACATATAGTTCTTTTGCAGAACAAGCACTAATAACTCGTATATCGATTATGTGTCTCACAACCGAAACATCGCCACCTAGCACCATATCTTAAAACTATATTGCAATATATACTGTTATTGTATTTGAATATTTATTCAATTGGATTTTAGAAATACATTTATCATACAATCATAAACAACACAACGACAACATACAAAATACCATAGTGAATAATAAAAAGAGATATGTCGACGACGAAGGTCGACAAGCATGGCTTTCCAACGAATATAAATATCGGTTTAACACGAAACCATTGTGCTTATTGGTCCATTAATGATGCCATTCGTGAAATCATACAAAACACTGTTGATGGTGCCAAAGAATATGTGCTCGAACAGAAAAAGAGACAAACAAATACAACAAGATGATGCTAGTATTCTCCAACCGCTATTTATTCACTACAGACAAGAATGATCCATGGCAAGTTAAAGTATGCGGTGACAGTGAAGTATACAGGGGGCAGAACTATCAATTCTATGAAAGTACAATTGTCTTCGTAAAGGATGGGGATGATGAGACGAAGCTTAAATGTTTTGAGCAGAAAAAGTGGCGTGACAAATTAGAAGTTATGGCATTCATTCAAATTAAATATGCGGTGGTGGAAAGTAAATTGGACCCTACAAAGATAGAGTATGGCCAGATGGAAGATTCGATTCTGGTAAAACTTATAGCAGAGAATAGAGCTCAACACCTCACCCACAATCAAATCAAGGACTTCTTCTCAATTGGCAATAGCAGCAAAGGTAGTAATAATAATGTTGCAGGGATGTATGGAGAAGTACTCAAGGTAGGGGCAAATAAGCTAGTTGTGAGAGGATATAAGGTGTTTGTTGAAACTAATGATGTGCATCGAGAATACCTGCACCGAGATATATATGCTAATGTGAATTCTGTAACCAGAGACTCCACCCTTCATGCTGTTTATAGGAGGCCGCACTCTGCAATGTCTAAAGGTGTTGTCACTGTCACTGTTGAAATTATATCCTTTGAAAGGAATCCAAATTGCTCTTTCCGCGGCTGGAGCAACCACACATTTGATCACTCTACATTTCAGCTGATGAAGCCTGGGGTAGAGTCACCTAGCAAAGGCGAGATTATGTTTGACAAAGATTGCAGGGGTCAGGTTTTCTGTCAGGGTATTAGGGTACGTTACTATCTACCACAATACGTTGCATTTGCGTATGCAGTGCCCAAGTTTAGTATTGGCAGAGATCGGAATAAGATTGATCGTGAGAGATTAGTACAACTTGTAACAACAGTCTGGAACACCCGGCAAGAAGATGATGGGAAATCCATGCAAGCCTTATATCATCATCTTCGAAACGATCCAAACCCCAACAAACTAGTCGAGTTGGATATGTTGTCTGAAAGTAAAAATCTTGTCGAAGAGTTGATGGAGGTATTTCAAACAATTGAGGGTGATAATGCCTTCCCATGCTATTCAACAGAAGTGGAAGAAGCAACACAGCTTCTTGTGCACATGAAGCTATGTGTTATGCCTACTGCAGTGGTTGATCTCTTCCGAAACAAGGGTGGATATAGAAACATAAAAGAGGAACTCAAGATATTCTATGACAAGTCAAACCCAAGCAAGAAGAATATCGAGGGAGATTCTAGTCTACAGGAGATTATTAAACTTGCTCTCTTGCGGTTGAATTCTATTGTTGATAAAGGTGGTAGGCTATTTGAATTGGACTCTGACGCAACCGGAAAACAAGGCAACTCCCGACGTGTGTTCTTTGTAAATGGGTCTCATTTGAGCAATATTGAAAAGCACATGTGCAAGTATATTAAGGGTATATACTACGTCCACGATGGCCTTCTCAACAACAAAAAGGATACCGAAAGTGCAGCGTGGCTGCTTGGGTATCACATATCACTGCAAGTGAAGAATAGTTTCGGAGAGAATTCCTTCCACTTCAGGTATGCCACGACCAAGGCCCTTGACAAATCATCAATACAGTCTTCTCTCTCAGTGAAAGAAGTTGATACAGGAGGATTTCTCGTTCAAGTATGTGTAGATGTCTCAGAAGCATTATTACAGAAGAATCCAAAGATTCGTATAACTGATGTAGCAGCAAAGGTGTCCTTGACTCTGCTCTCTGTATCCAATCTAAGTACGCTTGCACCGGCAGGTCTTGACTTGATGAGACGAAACACAAAGTATACATTTGAAGCTATTGAGTCCGAGACAGGTGATATAATCAAAGATGATGTTACTGGAGAACTTTGTAGATGCGAGTTGAAAACAAAAGACTATACCAATGAACAAAAATCTGCTATCGACAAACGATGGCATGATATTGTAGCGATGATACGTGGGTTTTGTAAGTTACAGATGAGATTTAGACTAAGCCGCATGATGGATGAAGATGACAATAATGTTGGTGATGATAACAACGGCTCCGGATTCCAATTAAATGATGACTATATGCCTGCTGATAATAATGATGTTAATGTTGAGGACAACACAGAACAAGCAAACTTGCCACAAGAAGATGATTCCGAAGAAGAGAATGAGGATGATGAACTAAATGAAGATGAACTCGATGATCTATTGGGCAGTACCGACTTCTTCCAACCCTGTGGTTCAGTTGCAGATTCTAATGAGAACTTTACACTTGATACCGATGACGATAGTAGCGACGATGATGAAGTGGAATCCTCCCCAAAGAGACACAAGCCATGTCCACCTGCAGAAATGGATCAAGTTGAGATCCGAGGCCGAGTATTTCGATGTGGTAAGTGGTACTCAAAAGGATCTATTCATTGCAAGATTATAAGATTTGATGGTAAAAAGAAGGCAACACGTGTTTGGGTTGAAATCCGTAAGCCATTCGAAGCAACCTTTGCTGGCTCAGTTGATGAACCTAGCCGTAATGAGTACGTTCAAACCCCCGAGAGATTGGAATCAATCAAGTGGCTTGCAACATTCAACGACACTGAAATTGCTAGTAGTAGTATACCCTCGCCCAAGTGGTTATATACCGAACGACCTCGTACTTCAACAATCAAGGAGCATGACTTGACTTGTCACTATGAACTTCTACAAAGAAGTCTTTGTTTGGATGCTCCTGAGGAGCCAACATTCTGTGAATCATTTGCTGGTGTAGGAGGCGTATCATGTGGATTAGAAGAGGCTGGAATGACCGCATCTGTATTGATTGAGAGAGATTCTCTTGCTGCTGCATCACTTCGCCATTGTCACCCAAATGCTACTAGAAAGTTCGCGTTAGTGTATTGTTAGAGATATGAATCATGTGTTCAATATGGGGTCTCATTGATTTGACTACTTCATTTGAACTTCATTTGCCTCGTTTGAAAGAAGTGCCTTCTTTGCAAATCGCATGAACTAACTGAAGTTACTATCTCCTCCTTTTCATCTTAAAATCTCGACAACACGCATCTTATTCCAGTATTTGCAGAAGATATTAATGTCGTCTTAGATCGGATAAGGAACAACGATCCTGCTTATATTATCTGTAAAGGTGATGATCATGTTTGGGCTTCACCTCCATGTCAAGGCTTTAGTAGTGCAAATCGTAATGCCGTACCAACGGAGAATGATTTGAGGAATCAAGCACTATCAGACACCTTTGTTGACTTGGTGGATCTTGTTAAACCTTATACAGCAAACATGGAAAATGTGACAGGGATGATGAGACCAAAGAATAAACATCGGCTTCAAAAGATTATCCGTCGTCTAGTACTATCTGGGTATGATGTATGCCTAGCAACTCACAACGCTTTGCACTATGGTGACCCACAGAGCAGACAACGAGTTATATTATATGTGTCTAGAATGGGTGTTCCGATTGAATTGCCTAAACGAACACATACGAATGATAAGGTAAAAACAGTGGGTGATGTGATTGGCGACCTTTTGGATATTGATCCTCAACCAGGCGGAGGTATAGTGACAACAGAAGAAGGAAAGACTATCCATAACCATTGTTTATATGCAAACTTGACAAACGAGAACAGGCGGCACTTTACCGAATTGGACTGGGATAAGCCAGCACCAACGTTTACTACTTGCAAAGGATTTATACACCCCAAGAAGAATAGAATATTGACACTCCGAGAGTATGCTAGGATAATGGGATTTCCAGATACAAAGGTGTTTGATGGAAGTCCCAAAAGCATTCTAAGGCAAATTGGGAACGCGGTCCCAGTTGGCTTATCAAAAGCGATAGGTGAAAGTGTGATGAATCTTTACAAATTGAATAGAGAGAAAGTAGATGGATAGTCAAAGATTGTATTATTAAGTGTAATCTAATGTTTGGCTTTAGAATGTTTGGAATATGTAGGAGAGGTCATTTTTCATCCGAATATGGTTTGGCCTACTACTACCGACGGACCTTGTACTTGTATATGTCTTATAGATCTTCGCTCGATGAAAGATATCCACTCAATCTTCCTCTCGGTGCCATGTAGAGGGTGCTGCTTTAGCTCAATACAGCTTTGCAATTCAACCATTTGTTGTAGACAGATTTCACCACAGATTGCCATTATCGCTAAACGTTACTTTTTAGTCTATAGGTGTTATTGCAGTGGATATTATTTTATTGCAGTGGATATTATTTTATTGCAGTGGATATTATTAGCAGTATTATCTCGGATATTATTAGCAGTATTATCTCATCACATAAGCGTAATCATCGTGTATTATTAGCAAAGGTTTGACTGTTCTAAAGGAGGGCATTACACATAAAAAATATAACCATCATAATATTTTACATAACAAACGAAAACTATCCATTGCAATTGCAAAGAGAGACACCTGTGATCAGTTAGTACTGTATTATTATTATCATTATTATTATAATTAGATATTAAAAAGTAGACTGGTGAAGATCATAACATATATTGGTAGACACAAGAGTAATATGAGCACGTCCGACAGCAATTGCAAAGACGGTACATCATCAAAATCAAGTTATGACTTATGTGATATGAACAATATGTTACAGAACATGAGCACGGATGATAATAATATATCGGTATGTGCAAATTGTGGCAAGGGTGAGAATGAGAGCCATAAACTCAAACACTGCAAGGCATGTAAAATGGTTAAGTATTGCAATAGAGAATGTCAAATTGCTCATCGGCCACAACATAAGAAAGAGTGTAAGAGACGTGCCGCTGAATTACACGACGAAAAGCTGTTCAAACAACCTCCACCAGCAGATGATTGTCCGATATGTTTTATGCGTTTACCAACGCTACATACAGGAAGTAGATATCAAACATGTTGTGGAAAAGTAGTGTGTAGTGGATGCTGTTATGCACCTGTCTATGATAACCAAGGCAATGAAGTTGATAATCAAAAGTGCCCATTTTGCAGAGCTCCACATGTTATAGGAGACGAGTTTCTTGAAAGACTGATGAAGCGAGTGGAATTAGATGACGCTAATGCAATCTACACTTTGGGATACTATTACAGGGAAGGGATGTATGGATTGCCACAAGATTATGCAAAGGCATTAGAACTATACCATCGTACAGGAGAACTTGGATGCTCAGAGGCATATTCCAACATTGGTTATGCATATCAAAATGGTGAAGGAGTAGATGTTGACAAAAAGAAGGCAGTGCATAATTTTGAGCTAGCAGCTATGGCAGGAGATGTCGAAGCAAGGCACAATCTTGGCATTAAGGAGGCACGACATGCAGGCAACTTTGATAGAGCAGTGAGGCACTTCATGATATCAGCAAGAGATGGCAAGTCTGATTCTGTGAAGTGCATCCAAGATATGTACTCTGACGGACAAGCTACAAAAGACGATTACACAAAAGCATTGAAGTTATATCAATCATACTTGGGTGAGATTAAAAGTGATCAGAGGGATAAAGCTGCTACAGCCGATGAAGAGAACCGATATTATTAGAAAGTAGGTTCGTTTGGTACAGCTGTTATTTCGAGGAGTAGGAGTGGGATAGTTTTGTAGTTAATCTTTATCTAATCTATATTAAAACAGGCATATTTAATTAATACAATCCCCTCCCCTCTGGTATCTTTTATATGTCTGAAGAATTCACCTCTTAGCTGTGAACTTTTCACCTCTTAGCTTCTGTAGTTAATAAGAGTTCACAAGCTATTACTATTGCTGCTATTAACCATGCCGTGCAACGTCTTTCAACTTCGTGGGTATCGTGGTGAGCACCGCCAGTACTATTATCTCACTCCAATATTTGATTATCATGGGAATCTTGTGGATAAGTATTATCGGGAGAATACCCGAGATTGTAACGAATGGTTAGAACCTGAATGCAATTGCTATGTCCACAAAGAGCATACAAGCTGCAAGATATGTGAAAGGCCATCAGTGTTTGCAGATTCAAAATTCTTCAGAGTCCCATCCCGAGGAAGATCCAATCAAGATTGGCGTCAAGACTACTTCTCGAGGAATGATGGCAAATACTATCATATTTGGGATGAATCTGAAAAGCAAGTTCGCATCAATATGGGTTATCTTGGAGGGCGTGGAGGAGGTGTTCTTTCGAATGTCAAACCAGTCTCTACTTCAGAAGTAGAGGAGGTGATCAGCCGTCAGGTATGAACACCCGTGGTATCGATCTCCTTGATTTGTATTGCGTTGGATGTACTGCTGTTGTTTCGAAATATCTAATGGTGATTGTGTATCGTATCCAAGATAGATAATGTTCTAATCCCTCCCATAATGGGATATCTACTAATGTTCATGTGATCAATTGTTTGTACTACTTAATCCTCTGAAACAGCAACCTCCTTACCCAATACAAAACAGCTTCACCTACTCCAGACCAACTCTTCAACAAACTATAACTCATCCATAGAATCAGTTCTAACAATTGCCAATCGATAAGGGAAGAAGTAGTTGCCCTGTCCATATGTTACTCTACCAACAACTATACCTATACCAAACACTACCAAGATCACTATCGATTGACGTACAACATTAGACTTTAACTTGTAACTTAATCGTTGATACCATGGACATGGTAATCTCCATGGACTCATTTCGACACTCTTTCTTGTATACTCGATTGGTCCCAACTTCACTACATGCATATGATTACCAACTACATTCTTGGTACTACTTGTTAGCATATCGTTGGAACTACCCCCACCGACAATGACTACCTTGATACCATTAATCCGTGCTTTTTCAACTGCCCGCTCTAAATCTTTGACACCCAATATACCGATAGGATTTCCTTCTAAGTTGATATAGAGTGAAAGAGAAGCAGCAGTTGGCATTCGATCTACATCTCTACCAACAATCACTGAATTATCAGTCTCTAACGGATCAACACTTAACCATCGTGCTAAATATCCAGCACCACGTCGAGTTATACCCTGTCTTTCCAAATTCAATACTCGTAACTGTCCATTCCAATACTTGGTAGCATATTCCTTTCTTTCTAACAAACTAACTAATCGTTTAACACCAGCATCACCCAATTGACGTTTCCTTAATGATAAATCATATTCAACACATGAACTTAATTGTTTCCATTCACTCTTGAGTGGTACAAACTTATATCCAATTCTTTGCCATGGTTTAGGTTCTGTAGTTTCGTCACATTTAGTTGATTTATGATGTTTTCTTTGTCGATTACGATATCGTGCACGACCTTGATAGGTTAATAATGCCCGTTCGTTGATAATGAATTCACGAAATTGTTCTACTGCTGCTAATAGTGTTATGATTAGTATGAAGGTGTATATTATGAAGGCTTTGTAGCGTATGCGTATTGATGGGAGTGTGATTGATGATGAGTTACGCTTCATACTATTATGAGTTGGATTGTTGTGTATTATAAAGCTATTGATAGCATCATCAGCAGTTTCTACCGCCTTTGTCGATAGTACTATCGACGGCGGCGGTGGCGTATGATATGAGGAGGACATCAAAGTTAGTAGTAGAGATCTGATAAGATATTGCTGCAATGATATCGTGAGTAAATGGCGATAGAACGGATATTGCTCATAAAATGATACTCCACGCACTCACGTCTCACACACAGAGGCGGACTAGCAACTCTCGCAATAACTCTGCTTTGGTATACAAACAGTATAGTCATTCTATTGGTCTTAACTCTGTTTCGGTTTGGTAGTAGTTGTGAAAGTTTGGGCATAGTTATTCACTAGGATACCTATCAACATTGCAACAACTAGAAATAAGAAAATCATGGTCATTAGTATCTACCCGACGATATCGTATGATATAGCAGTAGCAATAACAGCAGCATCAATCATATTAACGTGGTTTGTACTAACTCTTAGAAATAGAAACAATAAAAGCAAGGGGCACGATGAAAAGCTGTTCAAACAACCACCGCCGAGAGGAGCATGTGCAAACTGTGGCAAGGAGGGTGATGATGTAAACAACATATGTAACAAATGTAAACAAGTTAAGTATTGCAATGCCACATGCAAAAAGAAACATCGATCAAAACATAAGAAACATTGTGAGGAGCATG
>Ga0214479_100244_pt1 | contig 35118 bp, 34 predicted proteins | sample M1_20Mar14CPVII9_5_FD_165054 | JGI IMG/M metagenome (GOLD analysis project Ga0214479, IMG submission 165054) | Marine eukaryotic communities from Monterey Bay, California, United States - M1_20Mar14CPVII9sort6BwellE14 | ecosystem: Environmental > Aquatic > Marine > Unclassified | place: USA...
TTTCACTGGAAGCCTCTTCTCTTACAGTTTTGGTAGATCCACTTACAGCTGTTTGTTTAAGATATCCAACTCTAACTTTACTTGCTACAAGTGCTTTACCATCATCTATTCTTTGTGATCCTGTGATAGCTCCAAGTAAGGTACTGTTTTGCAAATAATAGAAAGTTGAACAGTTAGGTATATGATGACAGTAAATAATATGTACATGATATCTCGCTTGCTGGCTGGCATTAAATGCAGAGAACATATCATATGTATCAACAAATTATTACCTTTTGCCACAACCATTGGGGCCAACAATCCCCCAACGTTCATTCGGTTCAACACGAAGATTGACCGACTTTAATATTTGATCACCACCATTTGTATATATCACTACATCATCTAGTAAGAGGGTAGCTCCTTTTGTATCACCAACTGTTACTCCAAGAGTATTGGAAGAAGGTGCTATTGTTGTTGCATCAGTAGCTGTTGATGATAATACCAAGCTGCTTGTCGTCCTCTGCAATCGATTTATATTATACTTCGTTTGGTATGATGTTCTTTGGTGTGATGGGGATACTTTTGTGTAGGGTTGAATAATTGGCGCATCATATGAAGAAGAAAATGCAATTACTGATACTACTTGAACTAAACAGCAAGTAAATATCAACAAAGCTATTAATGCCTCCATCTCCTTTATATAGTCAAGTCGTCGTCAAAGTTGTGGGGTTGTGTGTTACTTGGAGTGGTTCTATCGCTGAAATAGCCATTTAATTCAATGTGCAAGTGGCTGGCAAGCAAGCAATCAAATCGCTTGTACAATATAGCAAGGACATAACACAACATCACGTAGTAGTATGCTGTTTAGGTAAAAGAACAGTGCTATGGGCCTTTTATCGATACTAAAGAAGGTCTGTAAAGTTCATAATATATGTGTTTTTATATAGTGTATTGCTGTCGGCGACATTCTGATAATTTTGATACGTCATTTCTTTTGATCATTCTCATCTTATTGCATAAACTTAGGTCAAGGAAAAGGAGAAGGAGGTAAGGATATTAATACTCGGACTTGATAATGCAGGTAAGACGACTATACTGCGCAAGTTCTGTGGTGATAGTATTGATACCATTGAGCCTACACTAGGATTCAATATCAAAACATTAGAACATAAAAATTATCAACTAAATATTTGGGACGTAGGCGGGCAAAAGACTATCCGTGCATACTGGAGAAATTACTTTGAAAGGTGAGTAATTGTATGATGATATGCTTTGGTTTGTTGTATAGTTAATGCTTGATATTTGTGTAAATCACACTCATCACAATAATTATCTTTAATAAATAATATAGAACGGATGGTTTGATTTGGGTAGTGGATAGTGCAGATCAGGCACGGTTGGAAATATGCAAAAAGGAATTATCAAATCTATTAGAACAAGAAAAGTTGGCAGGTGCAAGTCTATTGATATTGGCCAATAAACAAGATGTGAAAGGTGCATTTAATTCTGATGAAATTGCTAGCTCTTTAGGATTGAGAGAAGATTCATCATTTCAAAATCGACATTGGTCTATCCGTGGTTGTAGTGCAGTTACAGGAGAGGGGCTGAAGGAGGGTATGGATTGGATTGTTGATGATATTGCAAGTCGAATCTTCATGCTGGGGTAGTACAATACATTGTATGAATACTTATCATTTATATTGGTCAGAGAGAAATCACTAACGCAATAACAATAAATAAACATCCGTATAATTCAAACAACAGTCATAACAATGAATTAAACTACAAAGAATCTCAACAAAGAAGAGTAACCAAAACTAAAAATCACTACTTGATTTTTGGTGATTTATGAAAAATAAAGAAACAACTACACTGCATATCCTCTGAACAACATATATGTATATAAATATATATCCTCTGCTATATTGAGCCACTTTATCTCTTTATATTACAACAACTAAGCACCACAGCCCTTATACAACCCACACATCATATAATAATAATAGCATGCCCCCGACAGTACCAACAATTGATAAGAAGAAGACACCTCGACCATGCTCCGATTGTGGTTCGACCAGTTCAAAACACTTGATCGAGACATATTTTGTGGAAGATAATCTTTCCACGGTCGTCCGTAAAGAGCTGTGTGGCGAATGTCTAATTGGTCATGATGTGCCCGTCTTTCGAGCATGTGGTGGATGGCAGTTTGGTACAGTAAAAGAGTATGATGGTACGAGACTTCAGAAACCGTTCTTCATGTCGTTTATCCAGTCAGAGGATGAGGAGTGGTGTATTGTTTCCCCAAATCCATCTGCTGAGTACCTGAGCTCTCTTAATCTCCCCCAAGGCATCATCGGGTCATTCTCATCATCGTCCTTCTCTGAAATGTCATCCAATAATTTTGACTTCAACCAAACTAAGCCGCTCTTTCATGAAGAGAAAGTTATTCACCTTGACAGAACAGACTCCTGGTCAAGCTTTGAACACGATGAACATATCTTTAGTGATGATGATAATGAGAATATTGAGATTGTTTTGAAGCCAAGGTCTATCCTACCTCGCGGAAGGCCCAGAACATCACGTCATAATCCACACACCCCTCCTCCAAAAAGAAACAGCCGAAGCAAGTCAACTGGCCGAACCAAGTCTGGTACCATTAGGAAGAAGAAGGAAGAGAAGAAGGATAAATCTCCTAGATCTCCTAGAATGTGGACAAAGGCAGAGGACAGGAAGTTACTTTCTGTTGTTGATTCGTTTAATCGACGGGGTGTAAAGATCATCAAATGGAATGCGGTAGCTATTGAATTAGACTCAAATCGCAATGGTAAACAGTGCAGAGAGAGATACATCAACCATCTATCACCGGACCTTAATAAGAATGCCTGGTCACCTGTGGAAGATCATAACCTCCTCTCTTCATTCTTCAAATTCGGAAGGCGATGGAGCCAGGTTTCTGCTGTGTTACCAGGCCGCACAGATAACGGTACAAAGAATCGTTTCCACCATCTTCGCCGACGACTTCAAAGAGATGTAAACAAGTCAGACAAGTCCTCGGCGATAGTAGAGGATTCTATTGAGGCTATTGAAGAAAGCTCGCGCAAGATCTCAAGGGTCTTGGCAGCTGAGTCAAAGAGAGACTCTACTTATTCATACATCAAGGGATATCAGTTCGGCCCTTTTGTATCAGTTAGTACCAAGAAGAAGGTTCAATGTAAGCGTTGTGGTCTCTTCTTACCTTCAAAACAGACTGGTAGTTCCATGTGTACGGCAACCAAGTGGTGTGAGGCATGTACTCGTCTTCCCCCTTATCTGTCTCCGACTGTTTTGCATGAATGTCTACAATTGCGAAAAGAGGAGTAAACCATCATTTTACATTGTTGTCAAGAATAAGAAGTAGATGATCAGTGTGTAGCATCTAAAATTAGCTAGAGTGAGTTAGTGATTTGTACCCCAATATCTACTCCATATGCAGATCTTCTTCAAGTATCTCCGCCGACCCTCTCTTGCGCATCTTCTTGATTTGCTTAATCCTTGTCTTGCTAAGTCCGGCCAACTTCATTTCCTGCTCTTCTTTCCAATCAGCAAGATCCTCAGTCGACTTCCACAACTCAAGTTTAATCATATTCTCACGCTCTTCCTCAGATACAGCAACCCATGTAACTTCTCCAACAGCATTCTTGGTCAATACCTCCTTCTCCTCCTCACTTAGTTCACACTTTCTCAGCCTCCTAAACGCATACTTCGACCACCAGAGAGTATAACATGTCAAATAATATGGCCACTTGGCCATCTTTACAACTAATATATCTTGCCATGTCGGTTTACGAAACCCAGCTCCAAAATCATCAATTTGATTCACAAGTTCAATACAGATTGGGCGTAATTCATCCCATTCCTTCTCTTTCTTCTCCCGCCCAGTCATTTTAGGACCCTTCTTTTTCTTCACTGGACTGCTCGTACTACCATTACTATTTCCATTAGTCTTATTAGTAGCAGCTGCACTTTCCTCCTCCTCTTTCTTCCTTTTCCTTTCAGCTAAAATGGTTAGCGCCTTATCCCTAATTTCAATACTTTCTGTACTACCTCCCTCGCGGGCACTTGCATCTTCAACAGCCGCCTTGATCAAATGATTAGCAACAGTTTGCCACTTATTCTTTTGAGCGTAGTATGTGAAGGCACTTCCAGCAATTAGGAAAAAGATTACAATAATAGACGCGTCCGACTTAGGCGCATATGACCAAAGGACCGACGAACCATACTTCTGAAAGTATTCATCAGGACGATTACGAAAGTGATCATAATCAGCACGCTTTTCACGGTTGGTTAGGATTTCATACGCTTTTGCAATAGCCTGAATGAAGGAATGTGCATATGATGTGAGTAAGGTATACAATCGTAACTAACTAAATAAGTTACACAACAATAATCAAATAACATTACTCACCACAAACTTCTCTCTTGCACCTTTAGCCTTATTCTTATCAGGATGCCACCTCCTACTTAATGCTCGATAACTTTTGGTAATATCCTTGAGTGATGGAGGATTGGATCCCCATGTTTCAAAATCGAAACCTAATATTTTGTAACAATCATATTTACCACAGAACACATTATTAGGATCATAGAAACTACCCCAATCATCATCTCCTTCGGGATTAATTGGTTGTTCTTCGGGCTTGTTCTCTTCTTCAGGAGTTTGTATCTTCTCTGATGATGAAGAACTACTATCTGGTATACTATCATGCTCGGCTTCTTTCGCAGCCTTCTCTGCATCAACTTCAGTAGTGGTCCTTACTTTTGGCATCTTTATTGAGTTTCCGGCAGCTGTAGCATCAGTGGAGCCGTCCATTGCATCGACAACAATAAGTGTCAAAACTATTGCAATGAGGAAAAACATACATCCAGCGTGCAGACAATATTGTCGTACTCTCCTTGAAGAGTTAGGAAGGTATATTATAGTCATCGGTAGAGTATGGATAATCAAGTAGAAGAAACCTGAAATAATCTACTGAAATAAACTAAACTAAACTAAACTAAGGTAGAGTATTAATTGGCAGTTATTGCAATTGTGTAGGCGTGTACTATATATCTCCTTGAGTTGTGTGTTGTATCGTACGTAGCAGCAAGAGAATGAAATATCGAATGGTGAGCGAGTTGCTTTTGAGTGAATGTCTTTTGGCGACCAAACTACTCCAATATGGTATGAGGTGGTCGCTCAGTAGACAAAGTACTACAATTGCTATTATTTGCTACTATGAGATCCATTACCCTCTTCACCATCGTGATCATATCTATTTCCACTCGATGCAGTGATGCTTTCTCAGCTCCATTACATATTAACAACAAACGAGCAAACTCATTGCAAGATCCATATGTACCTTTGATGAAGACGACTTTGCTCTCAAACAAGGAGAATGGCCATATTCAACCTCAGATTTGAATCGACTAGACAATACAATCGACACTGAATTCTATAATGAACCTCGATTTGTAACACATATTGATGACGGTGCCATTGCATCTCTAACCAAATATTATCAAGAAGAGTTTTCGAATGCAATGAAGAATAAAGATTCATTAGATGTATTGGATTTATGCTCTTCGTGGATTAGTCATCTACCACAAGAAGGACCAGAGATAAAGTATGGAAATGTAGTAGGTGTGGGTATGAATGAAAAAGAGCTACAAGCCAATCAACAATTGACAGATTATGTAGTTCAAGATCTAAATCAAAATCCAATACTTGATCAATTTGAAGACAATTCATTCGATTTCATTTGCAATGTAGTATCTGTTGATTACTTGACAAAACCGGTAAGCGTATGAATGTGCAATTACATCTTTATATGTCCAATACTTATATTCTGACTGATATGCTTTTTGCCAAACTATGTCAGAGATTCATATTTGAAGAAATGCATAGAATACTGCGGCCAGGAGGTGTTTCGTTAATGAGTTTTAGCAATAGATGTTTCCCGACAAAAGCAGTAGCAATGTGGCTACAAGCAGACGATATAGGGAGACTAACAATAGTGGGTAGTTATTATCATTATTCAGCAGATTGGAAATCAATAGAAGCATTAGATCTTAAAGAGCAACAACCTACGCCCGAGAGGCCATCTGCGGGAGATGTGTTTAAGAATCCTGCTTTACTTACTGCTTGGATGAATACAGCAGCTGCTGTTGCCAAAAATAACCAAGGCAATCCAATGTTTGTCGTAAAAGGAGTGAAATAAGATAAGATATGACTTAAGTATGACTTTGGATTATAAGTTAGATATGCTCATTCACATCTACACACTGTTGCGTATTGATATACAAATGATAGAATACAAAACATGTAATAAGATGAAGACTTGATACCGAATACAAGACGTAAGATGACTTGTCATGTTACTGAAGTGAACACTTCCTTTACAAAGCAACATGGGGGTGTGAAGATAGCTTTTACTCGACCAACCGACGGACCGACCGAAGGATACCTCTGGTATCTTTTGAATAAGATTTTTTTTACTACAAGTTGTCAGCAGATGGAGTTTGATATACTTTTGTAGGCTCCTTTGCAATCCTCTTTGATATCAGATAAAATTAAATACCCATAACACAAAAATAACATGGCTAACATTACCGATGTTGAACCCGCGGCCAAAAAGGCAAAGACTGATAACTCAGAGACAGCACAAAAAGTTACTTTGAACTCTGAGATTGCCAAGGCTGACCGTCCAAGTCCAAAAGAGGTGCATCGTAAAGACTATGCGCCTCTTGCATACACGGTTACCAAGGTATCACTTGATTTTAAACTCTTTGACAGACGTACGGTTGTAGAGTCAGTACTAACTGTCGAGAAAAACTCTATAACAGATACAACAAAAACAAATGACAATGTTGTGGATGGTTTAGATCTTGATGGTGATGAAATGGTTGTATCTCTCCTCAAACTATCTGTAGATGGATGTAATGATCTTGTTTCAGATGTCGATTATATTTTACAACCTGGTAAATTGGTCATCAAATCCGATGCATTGCATAGGGGTGCAAGTGCCAATAATGGTGCAATTGTTGTGAGGTCTACTGTTGAAATCATTCCAGAGGATAATACCCAATTGAGTGGTTTATACAAAGATGATTCAGGTATGTATTGTTCACAGTGCGAGGCTCAAGGATTTAGGCGTATTACATACTATCCTGATCGGTAAGTACCTTTCATACAATTTATGCATATAATATATATTTCTTATCATTTATACTATATTATTAATATTACAGGCCAGACAATATGGCAACGTTTGAACGAGTTAGGATTGAAGCGGATTCAAAAGAGTTTCCGGTGCTACTTTCTAATGGAAATCTCGTTGAGGAAGGGGAGAGTGAAGGACGTAAATTTGTAGTGTGGTCAGATCCCTTCCCTAAGCCTTCATATCTTTTTGCTATTGTGGCCGGCGATCTTGGAAGTATTGAAGATTTGTACACTACAATGAGTGGCCGTAAAGTACTCCTCCGTTTCTTTTCTGAGGTGAGTTTATATGTTGTGCATAATATGATACTGTATAATTTCATAATTATACTAATCAATCTACCTCAGCATAAGAACGCTGGCAAACTCGAATATGCAATGGGAGCTCTCAAGCGTGCTATGAAATGGGATGAAGAGACCTTTGGCTTGGAATATGACTTGGATCTTTTCAATGTGGTAGCAGTAGAAAGCTTCAATATGGGTGCAAGTGAGTGATAATTTTGAGTTTCATTCATAAATTGATTTGTAACTGCATTGATTCCTAATTCTCTTACTATCTCAACCAATCGACAGTGGAGAATAAGTCATTAAATGTTTTTAACACATCATGTGTACTAGCTGATCCAATTACAACTAGTGATGCAAACTACTTGCGTATTGAAGGAATCATCGGCCATGAGTACTTTCATAACTGGACTGGCAACCGGGTGACTTGCCGCGATTGGTTTCAGTTAACACTGAAGGAGGGATTGACTGTATTTCGTGACCAGCAGTTCTCGGGCATGATCAATAACTGTGCATCGGTCCAGCGCATTCAAAATGTGTTGTACGTGAGAGGGGTACGTTGGTGTTTTTATGCGTGTGCATATGATATACACAAACTAACCTCCTAGTCTCTTCATATGAACAGGCTCAATTCAAAGAAGATTCAGGCCCAATGGCGCACCCAATCAGACCTGATTCTTATATTGCAATGGATAACTTCTACACTGGTACTGTATATCGAAAAGGGGCAGAGGTTATCCGAATGTATGATACTCTTCTAGGCACAGATGGGTTTCGCAGTAAGTCTCGAAGTACTCTTTGCAAATGATAAGTTTATATCCACATAATCATACCGACTGCTCACATCATATGCATCATTCTCTTCTGTCTTTCTTCCATATAGAGGGTATGGACTTGTATTTCAAGAGACATGATGGACAGGCAGTTACTTGTGACGACTTTCTTGCGGCAATGGCAGATGCTAATGATGTCGATTTATCTCAGTTTGCTCTTTGGTACTCGACGTCTGGAACTCCTTCCATTACATATTCTTCAACCTATGACAAAGATAAGGGTTTGTATCAGCTGACTTTATCACAAAGTAGTCGAAGTGATGAGCCAATGCTTGTTCCAGTAGCAGTTGGTTTATTAGACAAGGAATCTGGTGCAGAGGTTGTTCCTACCACAGTCTTGCAATTGAAAGAAGCCACTCAGACGTTTGACTTTCCCAACATCAAAGTTGATGTCATACCATCCATCCTAAGGAACTTTTCTGCTCCTGTCAAGCTCAAGCCAGCCACCGGAGTTGTTGATGAAACTGAGCTAGCCTTCCTTGCTTCAAAAGACACGGACGGTAAGAAGAATGTCCTTTTATGCATTATATATGTCAAAACCTAACATACAACTCACTGTATTGTTTGTAGGTTTTAATCGATGGGATAGTGCACAAAAGCTCTACGAAGCTGTAATCACAAAGGTTATGAACAAGGAAGCACATGATGATACTTTGAACCTTGTCCTTACAACTTTTGGCGAAACTCTCAAGGACGAGAGCATCAGTGACGATTCGATTCGAGCCTTTGCTTTGACTCTACCCTCTGAGTCCGCCTTATCAAGCTCTGCCGCTGTGATTGATCCCCCTGCAATTCGCAATGCAAGAAAGGAAATCAAGCAAGCCATTGCAAGACATTACTCTTCCGATCTGCTTGCTTTGTACAATAAATTGACTTCTGCTATCGAATCAGATGGTGAGATTTTCAAGGTGGATGGTGTATCTGTTGGGCGTAGGCGTCTACGCAATGTGTATCTTGGGTACCTGTGTTCCATTGCTTCAACAGGTGACGAACAAAGGAATGCTGCAAGTATCGCAACAAAACACTTCAATTCAGCAACTGGAATGACAGACAAGCTCGCTGCCTTCAATATCCTTGCTAGTATGAGCGGAGAGGGAGCAGAAGCTCGAGACTTAGCAATCAAAAAGTTCTATGAAGATGCCAAGGGCGATGCTTTAGTCCTAAACAAGTGGTTCGCAGTGCAAGGAGATGCACACCTTGACGATGTACTGGAACGTGTTATCAAGTTGACCTCACATCCCGATTTCACTCTAAAGAATCCAAATCGTGCTCGTGCTCTTATCCTCTCTTTTACTGCGAATGCTGCCGCCTTTCATGATGAATCAGGCAATGGTTATAAATGGCTGGGCGATATCCTTGAAAAGATGGATAAGATCAATTCAAAGGTTGCTGCGCGCACAACAGCATCCTCTCTTCTTGGGTGGAAGAATTACAATGAAAAGAGGGCACTATTGATGAAAGCACAACTCGAACGCTTGAAGAACATGCCCGACATTTCAAATGATTTACTCGAGATTGTTACCAAGGGGTTGAAGTAGGGAATACAGTTGTTGAAAGTGTAGTTTAATTTGATAGTCACTTGTTTGTAATATAAAATTCTTGTGTTACATTTCAACTCTTGTACCTATATTGTTCTTTATTGCATGCTCAACTACAACATTGGCAGATATGACATCTTGTATACTGGTTCCAACAGATTTAAAGACAGTACAGTCAGTATCATCTCTTTGTTTTCCAAATTCTATGTTCCCTTCAAGAGCATCCCCAATTAATCCGCAAAAGTTGTGACTTTCTTCTGTCATACATGACAAGTCACCAACATGTAATGCCTCTTTTGTATCGATCAATACTTCACAACGTTTTACTGCAACATCATCGATCTCTGCCATTTGTGGTGTATATGAACCAACACCATTAATATGACACCCAGGCTTAAGAAACTCTCCCTTGAATAAAGGGGTGCCTGTATTGGTAGTTGTGCATATTATATCTGCGTCATTAACTGCATTCTTGACTTTTTCTTCGTCTGATAGTAATACTACTGTGATATCTGTTATCGAACTCTCTGTTTCAAGTATCATCTTCTTTAGGTTCTCGGCTCTTTTATAAGATCTGTTAATAATAACTAACTTTTTAATATCAACAACATGTTGTATACACTTTATATGTAATTCAGCTTGAAGTCCTGCACCGAATATACACAGAGACAGTCCTTTATTCATTTTCCTATGATCATTATTGAAGACCAATTCGGTAGCCAATGCACTCCCAGCCGCTGTACGTAATGCAGTTAGATATGTGGCTGCTATGATTGCAGAAACTTCTCCCGTCTCGGCATTAAGTAACATTGTTGTGGCGGGTACAGTGGGTTTATTGAATTTGATTGGATTGTTGTGGCGGGGAGATACAACCTTACATCCCATCAATATTTCTTCATTAGTTTCATTAGTTTTCTGTGTTTCGATAGGATAATATGCCGCAGGTTTAAACAAGCTCCAATCTGCAGGTGAAGAAGTAGATGAAGTGTTATTCGTATTGATATTGTATGTTCCAGGATACGGCAAGCCTATTCTCGTAGGAACCATTGCACCACCATTTCCATCTTTCCGTAGAGAACTTAATGCTTTGCGATTGGCAGATATTGCTCTTGATATTGAGCAGCACTTTCTGACATCTGCTTCTGATAGGATTAACATTTTATTTGATAGAATCCTTGTTGAATATCTAAATGACATATCCTCTACATTATGCAAAAGCATATAATGTTGTTAGTACCTAATATGCATGAACATAAGATGTGTGTATAGTGCAAAGCGTCAACTTCTTCCATAGCGGCGTCAAGCTAACACGATTAATATACAACATAAATATAGCCAATTTGTTTTTGATAGTTTCATTCAGTTTAACATCATGATAGATATTGATGCAAACAGAGTGTAATAGGCATTGACCATTTCCTAACATATATAAAACAAGAAACTCACATATCTTCTCAACATAATATGAGTGGCAGTATTTTATCTGTAAGAAGATGACAGACTGATAACTGATGGTGTGTTTGCAATAATCATATAGGCTAGAGGGAGTGATATGGAGAGTAGGGTAGGTATCTCACTCTATCTTGTAGGCTGCCCGCCCGCCGCTCCAAGCTTCGTGGGTCAGATAGAAAAAGATACGGTATCCTTGAGAAAGCCGTTTAATAATCGTCATTGCTGATATACATAAGTAGACTTTGGAACAATTAGTAAGTGGCACAATATAATAGACAACAACGATATACCTACTAAGATGAGAAGATCATTATCAGCTGTATTGGTAGTATTTGCTATATGTGGAGAAGGGGGACAGGCATTCACTCCAACAAGGAGAGAATGCCGTACAACAAAGTTATATTCAAATACTAGTAACGATAGTAGTCGACGAAACTTCCTCACAACTGCTGCAACTACTGTTATTGCAACTGCATCTACATTAATTGTATCACCAAACCCTGCACTGGCAGATCTATCCGATGGAAATTCTTTGCCGCCAGGAATGAGTCAATTTAGCCGTGTCCTCAATGTTCGATCACAACTTAAAAGTGTAGCAAAGCGAGTAGCAGAACAATCATCTGAAATTGATAAGAAGGAATGGGATAAGATTGACGATTTCCTCCGTACAGTATATTCAGCTGGTAACGACATGAAAGTAATATCGAAAGGAATATTTGATCCTACAAAGAAATCTAAAGCTGAAGAGGATATTAAATTATTACAGAACTTAGTACAGGCTGCACAGAAACCTGTTAGTAAACAAGATGCTGCTGGATTTAATGTAATTGCCACAAAGGCTGATGGCGCCTTTGAAGATTTCTTTGATCAATTGCGTGATGTTCCTGCCGATTTATAGTAGAACTTATATAGAACTGATAAGTTTCGGTATAAAAGGGGAAACAATAAAAGAACTAACATCTTTTAATAGAGATCAAATGAACTTTGTTTGTATCGGAGACTATCCAGATTATTTATCAACTATTATTGTTCTTCATAAAGAAATTAGGATCAATCTTAGCCTTTGCTTCAAATCTGGACAACCATCGATCAAAAACATTCTTTGGTACTGTCATCATATTTCCGCCACCGCTACCAGTATCAAAAGAGGACATATAATTGAAGAGGTCGAGAGCTATCTTCTTTGCTACATGAGTTGTCGTATCTTCTATCAAACCCATATTCTTCACACTAGCCATTGGTTCGATTGACACACCCAAATTGATTGTAATATTTGCAGATGGAGAGTTTAGAGCTGAACTGAGTGTATCATTTGTTGCCCAACCAGTGCGTAGTGCTCCTTAAAGATGCGCATTATCACAGTTTATGATGAAGAAAGAGAGGAGATTATAACAAATGTTAGTACATATCAACAAACACAAGCAATAAAATGATAAATCAATATTAATGCGGACTTTCCAGATGGTTTGTCATTCGATATGTATCCTATCAATTCAAATTCTGTTGTTGTACCATTACTCCCAGAAAAGGGAGTAGATTGCATTGGATTCTGAGCTGATGGGTTTGATATCTGCCAAAAGAGCATTGCTCCGTGATCTTGCGGAAGCGTAACACCTGGTAATAAAAAGAATATAAGTTCACTAACTGATGCTATCTCTACTCCTGTTATACCTGGAATACGTGATAACTGTTAGTACAAGGAGATTTGCAAATAATTCACATGATAAAATACTAAGTAATGGGACTTTCCTGTTAGAGCTAAAGTAAACTTGGTACCAGATTGATCACTCGGGACAAAATCCGTCCTAACTATTCCGCCAGGTATTAATACTCCCAGAACTTGGCTCATTGTATGAAAGATGATACAATGATCTCGGGGGAGGATAGATAAAAGATTTTTTGAGATATCGGTACCCTATGGTATCCTATATCCTGCCGCCCGCTTGAAACTTACCTTTCACATCTATCTATGCGACTTAGTATAGGTAGTAGAGAGATAACTCAGAAGTCTATATAGTATTTACTTATTCGATTGCTCCCATACTACATGGGATACTGAGCATGGTCCAGAACGGATCATAATTGAGGTCGTAGCAACAGAAATTGCAAAAGATAGGCCAACTAAACCTTTCGACTTGCTCAATAGCGATTCGGATGGAATACCAACTCGGATACAGATGTTTCTACCCCAATAGAAAGCTCCAGTTGCATTGACAGGCTTTACATCTTGGCTTGCCATACCTCCTACTACGAATGATAGATCATTATTCAAGTTACACTCTGTACCCTTTGCATGCTTGTCATTCACCTCACATACAACTATATTCTTGAAACATTCAGTAGCAAAGACTGATGAGCTTTGAATTTCAATGTCATCTCTGTCAATACACGGAAGAAACATTTCAAGCGGACCCGATGCTTTTATTCCATAGAAGGCTTTTTTAGAATCTATATAACCCAAATTGCCGTATCTTTCGAGCTTTTTCTTTGCCTTCCTTTCACCATCTCCAAGATCAAGCACCCATCCTTTGTTGTACATCTTTGCTCCCTTGGGTAGCATAATGTCCACTTCTTCTGCTGTTACCCCAGATACAATTATATCTCGTAAATCATTCTTAAGTATTGGATCAAACGATGTGCGGCAGTGAATTTGGTTCATTTTCCATGGTGACGACATCTGTTCACTTACAGGTTGACCATAGAAGAGAGAAAAGACACCCAAAGGACTAATATTCCTGCCATGAATTGGCTGGGGTAATAGCTTTTGATCGTCAATAAGTAAGTCTCTCGTTTCACTTTCATGTGATATAAAGTAAGCAACCAACTCTAATACAGCCACGAAATGCATCGTTAGTAACCATCCATATAGTTCATGTTCTTTAAGACCAGGATGATGACTACTTTGTCCTGGAGTTCCCTTTGGCGCACCAAACTTTCTCCAATCACGAAATCCTGTAGGCATATACTCGTCTTTCACATTTAGAAAAGTGTTGATTGTATCTTCAATGCTTAATACGATCGTATCTTTAAGAAAACCTTTATCAATATATTGTTGAAGCAAGTCATACCGTTCCTGAGCTATACTTGTGGATGTATCCTTCACAATGAGCATCGGTTGTCGTTTCATTGAAAGGCCTTGACGTATGTACGCTTCTAGTCCATCTGAGACACCTCCAGCTTCATTCATACTGTAGTCCCATGATATGACATCAGCATCATCGCCCAGGAAGCTATCTAAACACCAGCCATAAGGAAATGACGGTACACCCCCAATTGCTGCATTACGAACATCTAATTTAATACCCAATTTCTCCATAGGCTTTGATAATAATCTTTCCAATACAAGAGGATAACTTTGATTGAAGTAATTACCTCTTCCTACCGTGACACTATATCCACCAAAAGCAATTTTGAATGATCTATTTTGCTGCCTTGCACTAAGAATGCGATATGCTGTATATTTCAATCTTGATGGTATATGATGTATATCAAAGTTGTTGTCGACAGCACTCATATAATTGTCGTCCGATGCAGCAAATGTAACAACTCCTGAATGTATCAAATATCTAGCTGCATTCTCACCACCATACATAGAAGTAAATTGCTTCTTTAACCGGGATACCTCATCATAAAACTCATCATGTTGTTTGTAATTATTACTATTATCTTTTGCAAATCTGTCATGCATTCCAAATGCATCACTTTGTAAGCGCTTAGAATCTAACTTGAAGAGTGGTAATGTTGTCCTTTCTCTTGTACTTCCTACGGCAGTATCATGATACTTTACATCCATCGATTGTCTCCGTATATTTGTAGTATGATGTAGTGAAACATCAGACCAAAATAATAGTATGATTTGTGTAATGACCCAGCCAACACACAATACACACACACCTACTTTAATTGTGAGATAAATGCAGGGCTCGTCATTGTTATCATTACGCCTTCTTCTCTGGCCATTACGTCTGCTTTTACCATGCTTGCCCATAATATTATTATGGGCTCGTAGATATGTGCTAAATTATTCTCATAGTATTCATTTTAATACCCATAACTCTACCAGAATCGTCAAAAGAAGCAATAACAACATTTAATGTAATAGGTATTGAGTATTGGCAGTATTATTCACTCTCCTTTCACGTTAATTGGAAAACTCTGTTTGGGACGGAGGGGCGTGGGAAACTGAAACTGATAAGTGCCGATCGAGACAATCATTGGGTTGTATTGTCAATAAACATAGTTGTTTTGCAACTTCAGTGCAACTAATTAGATAGTTTGGGCAAGTATAAGGAGATGAACTCTTTAGTACTGATTCAGCTATTGTTGCTCTTGAGTACAACAATATTAGAATGTATCAGTGCATTCAGTGTTGGTAGTAGGACGCTATCATCTTTACCTTCCAAAAGTGATAGTAGAACTAAGCTATTTGCTTCCTCTGCAGACAAATATAATGATTTAATTCATTGGTTTACTACATCAAACGAGCAATCATACATATCAAACAAAGTAGATATACGGCCATCAACGCGAGGCGGGCTCGCAACTGGTGGGTATGGAGTGTTTGCTAATGATGATCTAGCAGAGGGTGAGCTGATATTTACCATTCCAAAGAACTGCTGTGTTACTCTAAACGATGCTCTTGAGGATGTTGAATGCGGAGCTGCATTTAAACAACTGATGGAAAAGGCAGGACCAGGTACTGATACAGTGGTTTTGGCAGGATATCTGGCAAAGCAGTATCTACTACTAAATGAATATGATAGACGTGTATCGAGAGGAGAGAAATCTGATGATGATAATATTATGAGAAGATTGAGTAAGATTAAGTTTGCAACTTATTTGCGGACTCTTCCATGGGAGAGAGGAGTTAATGCCCAAGAGCATGTTCTCTTTTGGCAAGATGAGGATGTAGACTCACTGTTGAAGGGCAGTTTGGCATATGAGGATGCTATTGAAATAAGATCCACAGGAAAGCCCGCGTTTGTATTGTTTTGTTGTATGAACTCGTGTGTTTAATATGAAGTCTCAGTGACTGGCGACTTCGTTCGGCCTTCCATGCCTTTACTTGATTACCCTTGCAAATCACATGCACTAACAGAATAATCTAATCCCCCTAACATATGACGACGACGTCTTCTAGTGAAAACTGCCACAAAGATATTAAATGGGATAATATCTCCAGTGATTAGAAAAGCAAGAGGCGAGGAAGAGGAATCATCAGAAGAGGTAGGTGGATTTCTATTCCCTTGGCAGTCAAAGGAAGAAGAGAAACCAAAACAAGAAGATAAAGTACTGGATGGGTTGGAGGATGCAGTACAGGGCGCAATGGTCATTAGTCTTACACGAGCATTTGCTGTTTCTGGCGATGATGGCAAAGAAGAAGATAGACTGGAGCCAATCTTAGACATGCTGCAGCACTCTGGTGCGTTGTTACGAGTCAAGTCTCGGTGATTTGGCCGCTTCACTTGACCTTTATTTATCTTTATTTGATTGCCTTTGCAAACCGAATGCACTAACATATGTTACAATCATCTCTCTTCATTTTCATAAACTGTGAAACGTGCATCCCAGAAACGCCCAACATATCTCACAAGTGTGCAGAAGATGGAAGCATTATAGTAACGGCAGGAGCTAATGTCAAATCGGGCGATGAGCTATTCAATCAATACCGAGGAGAGGGGGATAATATGCCATATCATAAGTTCTTTACCCGATTTGGGTTTGTGCCTGGAATAACGGAGCCTGTTGCAAATATGATCGCAGAAAGAAGTACAATCTTCTTCCCGCAGCGAGCTGAGGTATAATGTACTCTCTCTCTTCTCATAAACTTATAAACAAAGAAGAGTTATGATACTATCCAGACTATTCCAAGAACTTAGATGAAAACATCATTTAAGAGTACACACAAGACTTCTGTGAACCTTTTCTATTATTAAAAGTTGTTACATACAGAGTTATTGCGGAAATAGGTATGATCTGAAATAAATTTAGCATTCAACTACAAACTAAAGAAAGAAATGAGGAGGATGGTGGTTCTGAAGCCTTTTTACATCCGCCATGTGACGAACTGGATCTGGATTGAGCTTGGCTGTTTCATTCACAAGTGCTGGGAGTAGATCAATCAGCATCAACACATTGACACGACGGCGATTATCCCAGTTGTTACGCTTTGCCATGATATCAGTATTCGGACCCACTTCCACCTGATTGAGTGTGTATCCTGGGAAGTTCTCCTTGCAGTAGAGAATTAATGCCGTTTCATTATCACGAGAGACCCTGCCACTTGGCAACTCCCATCTGTGGCCAATTTCCATCTCAATATCAGCACCAGAACCAAAGGGACCAATCTGTGACCGAGAGAAGTTCTCACCATCATCTCTCTTGAAGGGAGCTCCAGAACGTTGTGTAAACGCACTTTCTTCCTTGTTAGCGATTATCATCTGTCCAAGGGAATTCTCAACTTCCTTGGCATCACATACCTGTATAAAGGGATTACGACCATCATGCTCCTGTTGGAACTTGTTTACGGCTTGATTGGCATCTTGATACCTTTGATTGAGTTGTTCTGCACTCATTGAAGTAGTATCACCAGTTTTAGCAATATAATGCTGCCAAGATTGAGCTCGTTTGGCAGCTGCCGCTTCACGCTTACGTTCACGTTGAATTTCCTTAACGTTGTTTTCATGATAATATTGAAGATCCCGAGTTGCAAATACTTCTCTCTGTTCAGTGGATGATTCTACCAATGCAGTTGCAATAGTAGTCCTATGTAGAAAAGGAAGGAGTTGTGCATATGGTGTCGGTGTAGTATAGCTTGGGCAGGATTTGTTTGCATGAGTAACAAAGAATAGCCGCCCAATGTCGCTATTAACCAACTCCTCTTCTATGTTCAATGCGGGGTAGTCAAAGATATAACCTGATGTGCTAGGTCGTACGTGCATATACCGCAATGCACAATTTCCTTTCATAAGACCGAATTGTGCGGTTGGCTTTGTGCCTTCTTTGTAAAAAATAGCTTCATTGCAATCATTCTGGCCACACATGCAAGGTATAGTATGTCGAGCTTGGCCGGGATCTCCACTAAAGCCACCACAGCCATCAACTTTACCTATCTTATCAAGGAGTTTCATCATGTATCCAAGTTCATCAAGTGGATGTGCAACCTGGTAAGCAACAACAGCTGGATGCGATTCAAGCATATCGATAACAGCATTCATCACATCTTCGTAAATTGGATTCGGATGACCATATGGTGTTTTAGCGTCGGCGACGACTCTGTCAATGTCGTCAACACAGGCTCCTTTGAGTGCCAATGTTTGGAAACGAAAAAACAAAACTTTTTGGTATCTTGCATCACGGAAAGATTGTTTTTTTGTTTTATGTTTGAAGTTGGCATCATTAGAAGAAGCAACAAAACATGCTGTTCCTCCACCCTGTGTATCACGAACTTCAACAGATTGAGCTCGACTTGGTAAAGTACAGTCAGCCACTTCGTCAGGATCTGTTGCTCGCTTGGACATGACGCCAGTGATAGCGTCAATCAAAAGGACTTGCTTCTCAAGGGTGAGGCCAAATGCCTCTAAGCCATCAGTATCATCTTCGTGTTCTTCGGTGTTGGATGAACTATCATTATCAGATGCTGCGGATTAAGATATGATAAGTGATGATAGTATGTCAGCATCATGTTTTTATGTAGATGAAAATAAGTATATGCTATTCAATACTCACCGGACTCTTCCTTACGATCGGTATCCTTCTCAAGTTGCCCGTCCACATCGTTGTCTGATAAAGCTGTAAACACCATGGCCCTATGATATAAGAGATGCACCAGTTAGATGGTTTGTAGGATAGAAGGAGAATCTGCCCTTTGTTGAGAGCCATGTTACCTTATACTTTTCTTGGTTGCTTTTAATAAATGGTAAAAGGTCTGTACGGTATTGCCATCAGAGATATCTACTTCTGATCAATGGTAGTATTGACATGACTTTTTGATCTGATGAAGAGGATGTTGGCGGTGTTGTCATTTGTGTTAGGACTGCTATTACTCGATTATACTTTCCACTGTCTTTTGGTACTGGTTCTAATACCTCAATTGGCAGTTTGGGATAAGTCTCGTTGTCATCAGTTCGTGTACGCTCTGTTGTTGACGTGTCATCTTCGTTTGTAGATTCACGTGGCGGAATGACAATGGGCTCCTCTCTTTTCCTTTTCCTATTTGAATCATCATTATTTTCTTTATCCTTTTTATCTCCATCTTCTTCATCCCCATCGTCTTTCTCCATTGCAAACCACCAACTATAGGGACACCTCCATCAAACACAATCTCTTTCCTCCTTTAAACCGTGTCTGTAAATCTTTGATCAATCTCAAATCACATGGACCAAACTTTATATCGGCATCATCTCAGACTGAGTAGGTGTTCCCTCTTTGAGTGCTTCAATGGCTGCATGCACTGGAACTTTCAATGAGTGGTGACACACATATGCTGCTGATAGATAAGCAGCTGCACCTAGACCACCCCTAGAATCATATATTGCAATATGTATCATAGTATTATTGCATCACTTGACCTTGACTTTGTAAAAAGTTTGACACAGTTTTATAAAACTCTGGTAGTATTTGTGGTGCCAAAGGTTCATTGCTATCGGCATCTTTTGGAGGAGATAATTGATGATACTCAACATCATACCTACTCATCCCACTCACTCGAGTTATGAAAATATCTTACTCTTTTATCAAACTTCACTCGGGACGAAATCCGTTCTAACTATTCCGCCAGGTATTAATACTCCTAAAACTTGGCTCTTGTTATGAAAGATGATCAAAATAGATCGAGAATGGTCGATACGAGTGATGCATTTTTTCAATATCGGTATCCTATCGTTCTTTTCTACTGATCACCTACCAGTGAAGCCCTCTCCCCCTTCATTCAGGCTATATATTGCTTAGTAGTAGAGATGTATAACTCGGAAGTCTATATTTACTTATTTGGTTGCTCCCAAACTATAGGGGGATGAACCTAGTTTGGTGGGCAGCAGAAACACCAGGACGCCCATGCCTAACGGGCTTGTATGTAATAGCAAATTCTCCCAAGTACATGCCAACCATCTCAGGCTTCATTTCAACACCACAGAACATCTTTCCATTGTAAATACCAACGATTGATCCAATCATTTCTGGAACTATAATCATATTACGAAGATGAGTCTTGATACCACGGGGTTTCTCTCCTGGTGCGGCCTCCTTCTTGGCTTGACGCAAACGCTTGATAAGGGCCATGGGCTTACGCTTAAGACCACGAGACATTCTCCTGCGAGCACGGCAGGTGACAAGGTCCATTAACTCATCGTTGGTAAGATCAAGAAGAGCATCAAGTTCGATACCACGGAATGTGAATTTACGGAAGGTACGCTTCTTACGAAGCTCTGCTACTTTTTCGGCGTCCATGATTGATAATACTATTTGATGTAATATATATCAACTGTGTGTGCATAGAGTGATGATAAGAAGAATAGGTGAGATGTGATACATATTTGCAAAAAATATTGAACATATGATATGTCTCATATCCTCCAGCATTTAGTGTCCCGATAACGACACACAGCATAAATCCTTTCCAATCTAACAAATAGTACATGTGATATATATTGATAGAGAAGGGGTGCTCGTCTTGATATACTATTGCAATCAAACCTAACAACTTTACTCTAAAAAGAGTTGACTTGCAAAATATTTCCCCATATCATTCATCAGCAACCTAGACACCAACGCCTTAAACAACCATAAATCACCTCTTGTATATGGTATAATATCACTATTTGATTGCCGCCGCCGCTGCGAAATATACATACCTCCTCCTCTCTAATACACTTTGCTAAAAAAAAGTATACTGAGTTACGACGGCCAGACTTAGATGGTATCTTAGTAAAGCATGTAAAATTGAAATGTGTGGTGACCACCAATCAAATTTACCTGGTTATTGACTTTTGACCTTGGTTTGGTTATTGGCTACCTATGTCTAATACACAAATACATAACCATGGCACCAACACCACATCAAGCCAAGACTGCAAAGGCCAAGCTAATTGCCGGTGGCAAACAACCAAAGGCCAGAATTGCACGATATCTCAAAACTACAGAATCACAATTAGTCGAGGGTGCAAAGTCATCACTACTACTCAAGGGTATAAGATGTTCAGATTCAATGTCAACAGTACTAAAGGATATGAGATCAGTACAATCGCCTCATTCAAAGTTACTTACCAAGAATAATATGATAGTACCATTCGATGATGAAGGACAACAATCATTGGAGTTCCTAACAACTAAGAATGATGCAGCATTATTTGCATTAGCTTCACATAATAAGAAACGTCCTAATAATTTGGTATTGGGTCGTACATTTGATAGGCGTATATTAGACATGGTTGAAATTGGTATATTGCAATACCGATCATTGAACGACTTTGGTGGCTTACCCAAAAAACGATTAGGAAGTAAACCATTATTACAATTTGTTGGTGATTTATGGTCATCTGATATCAACTTGAAGAGATTGCAGAATCTATTGATTGATTTCTATCGTGGTGATCCTGTCGATTCATTAGTATTGAGTGGTTTGGATCATGTTATGGTATTTACTGCTGCCGAAACAAATTTAGGTGGGGGTCAAGAGACATTCCCTCTCATTCATCAAAGAACATATTATATGAAATTGAAGAAGAATCCAAAGGGCGGAAAAGCACCAGTGCCATACCTTACACCTAGTGGACCTGACATGGATTTCAAGGTATGCATATTGTTCTTTTTGTCATGTATCATGTCTCATGTTCTCTTTATAAACATTACTCAAATCAATCATACTTCTATGCAAAAAAAAAAGGTACGACGAACACAATTTGCATCACCAGACTTATGGAAAATGGCAATGAAACAACCTCAGGGTATCAAAGCTAAGAAGAAGAAGAACCAAACAACGAACATATTCGGTGAAACGATTGGTAGATTACATCTTGAGAGGCAAGATATTGATAATAGGTCGGGTAAGAAGTCAAAGGCACTTCGGTTGGCAGAGAAGATTGAAAAAGCAGAAGAGAGCGCGGCAATAGAATCAGAGTTAGGTAGGGAACAAGAAGAGATGACGGATGAGTTTAAACAAGCTTATGGCTTTGCACCTGATATGTAGAATTACTACTTGTAAGATAGATTGTGTTAGTATTATTCCCGAGACTATGCATAACTCTCTACTTAATTGTCTTTATTGTTCGTATGATTTGATGAGTAGAAAATGATCTTCTTAACCACTGAGGCAAGCTACTACCACTTGATAGCTTACCACTCTTTGCTGCTGAAATACAGTCATACATTGAACCAAATCTCATATTCCTAAGGGTTAGACCAGGACCATGTGAGAGTATTTGCCACTATTTGTAAGTATTGTTGAGTTTGGATTAGATGGAATGATAGGAGGATCAAGTAGCATACACCAACATGTGTCTGTGATGAATTCTACACCAAACGACTCTAGCTTTTGAATATATCCGAGCTTATTTCCTAACGATTGTACTTGCCGTCCCAGAGTTGCCATAACTTTGACAGATTCATGTTTGGGTCTGTCATCGAACTCTATCAACTCAGATAATGTAGCCAGTTCGTCCACACTGAAGGATATATGATGTTAGCTTTCTCAATGAGTTTTAAGGAGATTTTACACTATGATGAAACATAACACATACCTCAAGTGTGGATTTCCTAGTGCGACAAGAGATATGTCATTCTCATTTCCACTGTCTAGTGTTTCATATGCATGGCATAAATCTTTCTTCGTCACCTCGACATATTTGTCTGCACAATTATCTATCATCTTAGTCACTGTAATATCTCCCATTGTTTCTGGTGTAATCTTAGCCATATGAAAAAGAGGTGAGCTTCCAGTAGTTCCGAAAGCTCCACAGAATGCTTTGTTGACCGGTAGTTTCATACAAGACACATCAAGTAAAGAGAGATGGAACTACTTGTAGATTGTATGGTGTGGATTTAGGTACGCTTAACATGTATTCTTCTATCTTGTTCATACCTATGCCGCAGTGGTAATTAGTCTCAATCGACACTCTCAACAACTCACACATTGGCACCGAGCTAATATTCTATCTCATCGTTAAATGTGCCATTATCCCCTCCTTTGATCGACATTGTCTATCATTTCAAATCTCTCATTTATACTTGTTGACTCTTCCATTTAGCATTTGCAGCTTTGATATTGTTGACAATCTCCTCGGGTGAGCCTCCGCTCAAGTAGGCCTGACGGATATCGGTGATAACCTGGGGAGTAGACTCGCTCGTTTTATCAAGGTAGAGAGTTGTGCTTACTTCATCAACAGCCTTGGATAGAAGAGTGTTGACAGGAGTGTTGCCAACTTTATTCTTTTGTCTTACTTTCTCATTTTGAAGATAATTTGGGTCCTGTGTATACTCAATTGCAGCTAGTGTCTTGAGTGTACAAAGCAAGGCATGATCATCTTGATGTTCACTGTCTCCTAGAAGACTAATAGCATATCTCAAATGGTCTTTTGTTACTGAAGTATTTTGTTTGAGTTGCCAAACAGATTGTTGATCTGTACTCTCAGAAACCTTGGTCATGCACTCTTTGGTTCGGTCAGATGTGTGTTCATTATCGAGAGGCAGTGGCATTTTACTCAAAACACCTTCTTGTAGAAGTTGTAGATCCTTCTTCTTCTTGGGATGACGAATCTTTGCTGATTCAAATGCAGTAGTCAGTGAGTCCTGTTGCATGATCTTTATAGAGTGTCTTGATCTCGTTCGACGTTTAGAAAGAGAATGAAACACCCCACTATTCCGCTGCTGAGATGATACGTCCAGGTCTTTCATTCTTTTCGAAATCACTTCGTCTTCATGCATAAGTTTCTTTTGTTTATCTGAAAAGATTGTATCGTCAAGTGCATTCTCGGCAACGAATGTCGGTAGACTAGCTTCTTCTTCTGTAGTGAGTTTAAAATCTGCTTTAGACTTGGCCCCTTTTGCATTGCGTTTCTAAGAATGAGTATTGAATATGTGAGTGTCATCAAAAGTGAATAATAATATTGTTGTAAGGAAGCACTTACCTGGATGGCACTCTCATCCACATTGTCGTCTTCGGTCAAAGCTTTCCAATGCTTCGTTGCTTGACCAAGATTAATCTGAGCTACGGTTGGTGCCCTTCCTTTGGTGTTGTTTCCTTTGCATTTGGTACCACAAATGGTATTGCTACCTGGATACATCTCTTTTGCCTTACCACAGATTTCTCCACTGGCCTGAGGACGTTGACAAACCATAGTAACCTTTACTTTGCCATCGTGTGCATCCTGTGCATCGAGAAGAGATGTATAGATCTCTCCATTAGGGCCTCGAATTGCATAAGTCGTAGCCTTATGGCCCGTTGGCCAAACCCACGCGTGTAGAAGCCAAGTTCCGTTCTTCAATCCCTTCTCTTCAGCTGCAGCACGGTGCTCCGGTCCCAAGTCCTTGGCAGCTTCTTCACGAACAGAAGCATTTAATGCTTTATAGGCCGTGATAGTACTAGGGTCCACCATGATTAGTCTAGTTTGTGAGGAAGTAAGATTGGTAGAGGTGAAGATGAGAAAAAAGTACCCGCCTACATACCAAAAAAATAAAATTTACTTTCTCACTTACCTCTCAATGTGGGCTTGCAACTATTGTAACAACAACCTTGTCAACACACAATGAAAGCATTAATACTTCAAATACTCTTGTTTCTCACTTTGTTGAGTTGTTGCGATGCAGCAACACTTCTCAGTGGCAGTTATCAATTAGCGTTTGACTGGATTGTACCACTTGGAACTGACCTTGTTGTCTTCCTTATTATAAGAGTAACCCCTGGCAGATGGATCCTAGTCTACCAGAATGATGGCATTAATCAAATTCTCCAACTTGTAATGGGGGTAAATCATCTTCGAATAATTACAGGTCTGAATATAACAATCTTTCCTTGCATATTTCAAGATCTTCAAAGATCAAGGCACGAGCCAGAAACATACGAGGGCCTATACAAATTGATGCATACTATTTTGCAACCCGAACTTCAAGCTATAAAAGCTCTCGTACTCTACAGGGACGAATCTCGTGCACCTCATGAGAAGAAATACTGGAACAAGCTGGAGGCAGTACTCAAAGGGCTTCACCCCAATGTAGAGCTCAAGAACGTACGTAACATTCTTTTGCCATTCAATGTTGGAAAGGAACTCCACCATTCATTCATGGAAGGAAGGTATGCGATGACCAATTCACAGCATTGTGTTACATATGAACTTGATCGAGACGAAGAGGATGAGCAGGATGAGGTTGAAATCACATCTCGTCGGCTTGCATTAGAGGATGACATGTCGCCTCAACTTCTCACCTCTATTGTAAACACATCAAATCTTGGCGATGAACTTAATGTGTCTGGCTTGGACGGGCTTAAACAGAAGTGTTTAGAGTCACGTGCTGCTTTAGAAGCCAGCACCACAACTCTTGAAGACGCCTGTCAGGATATCAAGACATATTTCCAAGAAAACAAGTCATCGCTCTCTATTGAACCGAGTGCACTAGCATCTTTGAATTCCATTCGTCACGTAGCATTGACTCGTCGTTCACCTTCTAGTCACTCCTTCAAGTTGATTGATCATGTTGGTGCCATTCCCGAGGGAACCGAGATGGGATCTACAATTCAGATTGCTCCATATCAACAAACATTGTCATGCACTGCACAGATTCAGCATTTGGATTCAAGTGCTACCGACGAAGACTTGTCCACCATCATCTTACACGATGAACATTGTGATAGAAAAGAACTATTCAAGCCTGGTGTTATGAAGACACTTCTCCTCTCTCTTCTGTCACCCAAGGACAACAGAGACTTGAATGCAACTACTTTAGCTCGAATCGTCACGGATATACACGAGCTTGCAATCATCCAGAGCATCACGAGAATGATCATTGAACTCTCCCAAGAAAGAGGATATCGTATTGATGAGCAATTAAATGCCGAGAACAACCGACATCTTGAACAAAAGTTGCACTTAAGTAACTTCAAAGATGCCGCACTAGAGGCTGCCGAAGAAGTCATCTATACACTTGTCGAATCTTGTCCCTTGACATTGAACAGCGACTTGAAATCAATGGTGGGTGATATGCTTTCTTCTCTTCACTCTGACATGTGTAAGATCAGTCATGTTATATGCAAAGGTCATGGTTCAGGCGGTGGATATGCAGATGCACGGGCATTGGAGATATCAACAGATTCAATTCCATCCCTTCAAGCCATCCCGCGTCTACGCCAAGGCAATGAAATGTCTAAGATGGCGATGGTGGACACTGCCCCATCAGAGTCGTTTATGGATGTTATAACCGGTAAACTTGCTCAGCTAGCCATTGCGGAGCACCAGAAGAGGAATGCAATGCAATTTGCTAAGAATGGTGGTGGTAAACTATCCGTAGAGGAGCAATTACTCTCAACGCTTGTTGCACCAAAACAAAAGTCTAACATGGATGAGATGGAGATAGACCTTGAGTCAATGATGGATGACACAGGTAAACACAGATCTTCATCAACTGGGTGTGCCGCCACCGCTGCTGCATCCAATCTCAAGAGTAATGATGAAACAAAGTCTCAGCCATTACGAAAGCGGTCATCCCAGACTACTGCTCAGTCTTCTGCCGCTGAACCACCCAAACAAAAGAAGAATAATAAGCAGAGTAATATGTACAGTTTCTTTGGTGGCATCTCTCAATCATCAAACTCTCAATCATCAACAACTCAATCATCCAAACAAAGCAAGGCAGGGATGTACAGTTTCTTTGGTTCGAAGTCATCAACAGATCAACCCACCAAACGAAAGAAGAAAGAGAACAACCATACTTCTGCCAATGGTGGAGGTTCCAACGAGAGAAAGACTAATGTTTGGACTAAACTCTATGGTGATGACATAGAAAAGTTTTATAATTAATCCTTTGTCTGGGGTTAAGCTTTGATTACAGTGATGTATTATCATTGGCGGTGGAATTTAATTTGTTAAACTTATGTATTTTAGCATATTGTTTGGCAGTTTGATGATAGTTGTGAATGATTTTGTAGATAGTTTATAATAAAACATGCCTCTCCTCATGAATATAACCATTTATACTACCATTGAGAGTTTCTTGGCGCTAATTATCACTTTTATTCACCCCAATTCTTTTGTTAGCATAATGCAACAATGGATGAAGATGTTGTGGTAAGATAAACATTTTGCCCATTCTTTAAGTAATCAACTCGGTCTGAAATGTATCGTCATATCCGTTTGATCCGAAGCCGTCTTTCCCACTTTCCAGCCCATACATCACTGTTTGAGATGATCATTGGAAACAGCCGGTAATTGATCAAAGCCCAATATAAGTGGTATGCCACCATCTGAGAGGTTACCGCATATCCAACCAATTGTAGGGAAGAAAGAATCAAATCCTTGTTTGTCGTAGCTTGGATCATGATTAGCTTTGATACTGGGTAACAGATTCTGTATCAGTGTTGTTGCATCGATAACAATAGTTGGAGATCTATTCTCTTCAACATGCACCCCGGTATTAGGTACCACACCGCAGATAGCTGCACATATATCAAAGTAGTCTGCATACTTTTCGGTTCTAGCTCCGATGACTGAATTGGAGTATACAACTGCATTAGATTCACCCCAACAGATATTGTCTCCCTTCTTTGGTTTAGAAGCAAGCAAATATGGTGCACAAGTAAAGCTTAGTTCACAGCCGAGATCAAGGTATGAATCTCCAATACTATTAGCATTGTGAGCCAACGATTCGTCTACACCAAGCTCTTTCCAGCGACGTCTGTCACAGCTTTGTGAGTTCAATGTTGTGTTTACCTTGACCTTTCCACCAAGTTCTACAAGCTTTTTCACAAACCTCAATCCACCTTGGCCGATGTATGTCACCGCATCGATGTGAGCACTACTAATCGGAATCAAATCTTTTGTATTGGATATGGAAGCTACTCGCTTGATAGTTTGTAATGCCAGTTCTTCAGCTTTTGATGTTGTATTATGATGAGTATCCACTGTATTCTTCAGTTTTAACAAATCTTTGGCTAGTATTTCATCTTCTCCATTATGTATACATATGTCTTCTTCACAAAGTACTTCTATTGATAATGAATCATATTTATCATCAAGTAACGTTGTAAAATTTTCCTCTCCGATTGCACAAATGATTGGTATGTTCTCTTTACACTCATCTTGGAAGAATTCCTCTGCAATTATTGCTCCTGTACATAATATCGAATCAGGATCACGCAGTATAATGGCATAAGGAGCTTTACCGTGTAGAATGAGCTCTAACATAACTTGAGATCCTGTACAACTTCCTCGACCGCTGGGTATTACTAATATCTTGTTGGATATACTCTCTCCATGTAGAGGATGAGTTGTATCTATAACATTGCCAGTTAGTGGATCAATGCCACCCCAAAAGCTAATGCCCACACTTGAATATAGTGCATCTCCTTTGACAATAGATGACATCTTCGAGATTGAACTGCTAACTATAACTACCCGATCACTGATAGAAGAGCATAATATACTAATATTTTACTTGCTATAGAGCGATTACGTGACACCAGAACAACAATACAATACTGGAGAGTATCGATAATAATTTCACTCAACTCATCATCAGAATTCACCACTCTCATAAAATAAAGGATACCATAACTTGACTCTCAGTTTTGCTTATTTTTCACACAACCACCCCTAACAATTAATAGTATTATATCCATTATATAGCAAAAGAGCAACAATAAATCATGGAGGCAGCTTTTATGGATGCAGGAACAACCGTTGACAAGGTATGTTTGTATTTGTCGGGGTATAATAATATCATATATCAGTATACTTTTGTCGATTGTCATTTTTATTTCGTGAACCACTCATTTCAATAAAATCTGCTTATCTAATACCTTCTATATGATATACATCTTCTTATGCAATACATATAATGACATTCATTTCTATAGGGTGAAAATGCTCGCCTTTCGTCTTTTGTTGGTGCCATTGCAATTGCCGATTTAGTAAAAACAACACTAGGTCCAAAAGGTATGGATAAAATATTACAACGTATATCAGAACATGATCAATCTGTTAGCGTAACGAATGATGGGGCCACGATATTAAAATCAGTTAATTTGGATAATGCCGCTGCTAAAGTGCTGGTTGATATTGCTAGAGTGCAAGATGATGAAGTTGGTGATGGCACTACAAGTGTTGCTGTACTTTGTGGAGAATTATTGTAAGTATTAGTATTGGTACTGTCTGTAATATTATAGTGTTTGTGCTATTTGGAAGAGTTTGGTGTGATTGTTATATATTGTTATCAACACATTATATGTCTAATTATAATGTTCTACTTATTTTAAAGACTTGAGGCTGAAGATCTAATCAATCAGCGTATCCACCCCCAAACAATTGCTGAGGGTTGGCGATTAGCTCGTAAAGCTGCACGTGAGGCATTGGAAACATCTGCCATGGACAATAGTGCAGATGATTCAAAGTTTCGTGAAGATCTATTGAGAATTGCACGCACTACACTTAGTTCAAAACTCCTAACATATGAAAAGGATTACTTTGCCAATCTTGCCGTGGATGCCGTTATGCGTCTGAGGGGATCTAATAATCTGGATCATATTCAAGTATTGAAGAAGCCAGGTGGACATTTGAGGGATTCGTATTTGGAGGAAGGGTTTCTATTGGATAAGTCAATTGGTGTTGGACAGCCAAAGAAGATTGAGAATGCCAAGATCCTACTTGCCAATACATCAATGGATACAGATAAAATCAAAATATACGGCAGCCGTGTCCGTGTTGACTCACTGAACAAAGTTGCTGAGATTGAAGAAGCAGAGAAGGCGAGGATGCGTCAGAAATGTGATAAGATTATTTCCCACGGGTGTAATGTATTCATCAATAGGCAACTGATTTACAATCTACCAGAGTCCATCTTTACCGAGAATGGGATAATGGCTATCGAACATGCTGATTTTGATGGTATTGAACGTCTTGCGGCTGTTACCGGAGGCGAGGTCGTAAGTACATTTGATAGACCTGATCTTGTCACAATGGGCGAGTGTGATATTATTGAAGAGGTAATGATTGGCGAGGATAAAGTTATCCGTCTAGGAGGTTGCAAATCTGGAGAAGCGTGCTCAATTGTACTTCGAGGTGCATCATCTCATGTTTTGGATGAGGCAGAAAGGTCACTTCATGATGCGTTGTGTATTCTCACGGCAACAGTGAAGGATCCCAGGATCATTTATGGTGGTGGATGCACAGAGGTGTTAATGGCACAGGCTATCGATCGTCAGGTGGAATCAACTCCTGGCAAGAAGGCTCTTGCTATGACCGCATTTGCTCGTGCTTTGCGTCAGCTTCCTGCCATTGTGGCTGATAATGGTGGTTATGATTCGGCAGAATTGGTAACACAGTTGCGTGCTGCTCATGCACAGGGCAAAAGTTCCTACGGACTTGACATGTACAATGGTACCATTGGAGATATGGCTGAGCTTGGAGTGGCCGAGGCTTTCAAGAGTAAACTGTGTGTTCTAATGAGTGCCAGTGAAGCCGCTGAGATGATTCTTCGTGTAGATGACATTATCAAATGCGCTCCTAGGCAGAGAGAGGGCGTCTAAACGATGAGGCTTTTAGAATAGTCTACGCCAGAACTGGCTTGGTTTTGGTCAAGTATCTATGTCTGATGGCCTAGTGTTTCTAAACATAGCTCCATATTGGTTATGTCGAATCAAAAGTAGTTTGATTGCATCATGCAGGATACACATTTGCTTGTTCTTCTCTTCTTCTAAAATCAATTTATATCCTACAGTTACACTATCAGTAATTATTATTTCAACACGCAAACAAAATCATTCGGAGACCTCACTAACTCCCAGATACTGCACTAATACACACTCCGCTTCCCTCCTTTTTAAACAATTGAAGGAGTGTTTGGAGCAAGTCCATTTTCACTGCAAAACTTTCCCTTGTATGTTTCATACTCTCCCGTATGCCGAGCAATCTGACCAATTACACAGCACGAACACCACATACTGCAACACAAATCTTCCATACCAACACATTGCTGCTCTGGAATTGAATACTTGTCTCGGACATTCTCACGTAGTTTCATTAATGCATAGATAGAATAGATTGTAAATAGTACACCAGCAATGAAACGGAGTGATGGGATCCAAGCGGGTGTGTTGTAATATCCAGTTGAGGCTTCGGCAATTTCAAGAAAGATAGTAAAGAATGTGTAGCAAAGTACCAAGGTTAAGACAACTTTGAATGTGTTTTTAGATCCTGCATCAGGAGTTGGCTCCCCAAGCCAGCTAAAGCGTAAACGTTGCATAACTTGTCCCATGGCAACTATAAATATATTCATTAATGTGCGCAAAGTGAAGAACAGAAAGAATAAATGCATAAGATGTGAGCAAAATTGCGCAAATCTAAAATATACAAACATTTCCAGCCCATATTTACAACAACAACAAACAAACAACTTACCCTGAGTAAAGCAAAGAGCACACCATAAACTAGGATGACACCAACCAGCATTAAGTAAATCAAATGTTCCATCCTTCCAATGACCAGTGGGGACATTAACACGAGGTTCACCGACTGCAAAATCATCAGGAATATTAACAAGGAAAACTTGTCCTTCGACTACACCTCCTGGGGGCTATATATCGTGCATACAATTGCATTGATAGAAGAATGAAATGCAAGTATGTTAATATTAGATACATAATTAGTTCACAATAAAGAAATAATGCATAAAAAAGAAGAGCCCCCATATCTTATGTGTTGCCCCCCCTTCCTCCCAACAACACAAACACAATATACTTACCACCTCAACATTAATAGTCTTCTTTAATCCAGGTGCACCTATCTCAGCCTCGAATTGATATCCCTCTGGTAATGTACTAGGTGCAATTATATGAACTTTCACGGGTATATCACCATCGATGCCGACTTTGTCATTATCAAAGCCGGCCGATTCTTTATATTCGACATCAGATTCAGCCATTGTTTTTTATTACTCCAGTATACAATAGTAAAAGAGGCTTTGCTGCTGCTATGCTTGATATGTGGGTCGGTTGTATTGGTATGCTGAGCCATGCAATGCGAAAGGTCAATTTTTCATCCGATTTATTTTAGCGATCGCGAGACAGAAGTGAATAAAAGTTGCACAAGATATATCATGTGTTGTGTCAATGGGCATGGAAGAAGTCAATATTATTAAACCAAACCCAATGTATAGAACATGAGTGATGGTCCGTCAGACGAAGAGGGCTCCCGTAGCTATAACGATAACGAGGAGCATATCGGTGATGTCCTCGAAGAAGATATCCAACATATAGAAGATCCCCCACCACCGCCTATATCAACACCGCCTATATATAAACACCGCTCTCGTACTGTTAATAATAAAGATAATACTGATGTATTACCAAATTATCCAATGACTATTGAAGTTAAGACTGAAGTACCCGCCCCTCGATCTTCTCGTTTACTTAATAATGGCAGATCAAATATCTATGCAGATGATAATAATGAAGACGAAGATGCAGTAGAATATAACGAAGATGATGAAAGTAGAAGTAGAAGAGATAATTCCAGTTTAACAAAACAACAGCAGCAACAACCGACAAAGTATGAATCCTTCCCAGCACATTCAGTAAGTGCCTCTCATACTGATTCACCATCCATACAATCACGAAGTGTTGCAAGTACTACTAATAATAAGAAGCAGTCATCTCGTGGTCAAGTACTAGTACATTATCATCCACAATTAGGTGATGAGGGATATGAATCTACATTATTAGATTCTGAGAATAATAAGTATTCAAGAGTTAGTAAAGCAATTAACACGGCTACATCCTCTCACTCCCGTAATAGTACCTCTCGTTATTCATCAGATAATAGTAACAAAAGAGATATACGTCCACCAAAACACATCTATCCAACTAGGGGCATGCATACCCGTGCGATAGATGATGAACGTCATGAATCATACGTAAAAGGTTCATCTTCTTCTTCAAAACCATCATATTCACCAGATGGGAATGATGAATATAACAATGCAGCGACACGTCAGATACGTCGTCGTGTATTTAGAGTTGCCATGGAAAGGGGTATACATGACGAACGACGTAAGAAGTTATTAGATGCTGATGCAGATGTTGGTGGTCCTAGTTTAAATACCAAGTCATTATCTCCTAGATTTCCTAAATCTCCTGGAAGTAATGGATATCAACAAAAACAATCACAATCATTTGCAGAAGATCATGAGGGAGATATGCCATTAACACCCGGTACATCAACTACACCCAAAAGCACTGCACAACAACCATCACCAATCTTTTCACCAGTGTCACAAGACCCACCGCCATCCCCTCCGTCACAGCCACCTAGTTATAAAACATTGGTATATAATCTAATTGCAGCGAATGAGCCTGAAAAGTTGGTACAAATTGATCGTGTTATGGAAAAGTATGTGGATAGGGAAGAGGAATTGATTAAGAAGTTGGATTTGAGATATAGAAGACGTCGTATGAAGAAGAATGGTATGAGTGAGGGTGACGACAAGGAGGATAAGGATGGAGGAGTGGGAAGTAAAGACAAGTCAAGTGCGGCTGCACCGAGTCTTCCACAACAGCCGGTATTAACGAATGATAGCACAATTGAAACCAAGGGCTCACACGAAGAAAAAGAAGATCATCTTCCAATGATGGAAATTAAGACCGAAACAACATCAACCCCTACCAAATTAACATTCATCAAGCTGGATGGTACACCGACAAAGTCTCCAGGTGTAGAAGAGAAGGGTACAATATTTACACCACCAACTCTTGCCAAGCCAGAGGGCGGAGAAGAAGAAGACGGAGGTGATGAGTTGATGATGCCACCCCCAATATCAAAACGAACATTACCCCCGTCCATTACTGATTCGACTATTAGTCCTACCAAAACTAATAAGTCACTGTCTAACAACAATAACATCGCCGCTACTGCTACTGGTGGTAGTAGTAGTGTAATGTCAGCTACCATGGCTTCATTAGGAGAAGATGACGATGATGTAAATTCAGGTATGATACCAACTATTGCGCCCAGCATCAAGCAGAGTATTGCTACAGCTAATAATATTACTACTGCTAATGTGAAGAATTTGGGTAATCAAGTAGTGAATGAACGCTTATTGCGTGAACGTGAAGAACGGGGTAAAGTGAAGGAAACACTTATTGAAAGGGTAACATCAACACAGTCTAACAACAAGTTATCGCCTCCATCGTCTCCGAGTAATAACAAGTTGGAAACTATATCATCGTCTTCGCCACCGTCAACTCCAGGCAAGCAGCAGCAACTTGATCCTATTGGTGATTTTTCTCCAACGAAACAACTTCAAAATCCATACCATCTTAAGCAATGTCAATCGTATGGAGATGGTATTAGTGTAATTACCATGGAGACAAAAAGTACACAGTTACAACATCAGAAACCTCCAGCCGTGGGTGCTGATGGTGAGGCAGTCTATAACTTTGATGAAATGATGAAACGACCACCCAAGAATATTACATTGGAAAGTTCCTTTAGTGGTAGTAATGATGCAGGAGAAGAAAGTAAGACAACTAAGAAGTCTACTCCCGAAAGGTTACAACGTGTTATACCCGAGGCAGTTGAATCTCCTGATGAGAAGGCAC